>JAESGS010000345.1_pt1 | contig 43803 bp, 40 predicted proteins | sample 9269761 | NCBI WGS metagenome assembly JAESGS01 (sample SAMN15741799, study PRJNA653493) | algae metagenome | isolation source: Cyanosarcina radialis HA8281-LM2 and co-occurring heterotrophs from damp... | place: USA: Makauwahi cave, Hawaii | collected 2011-01-06 | reverse complement strand
GTCGGCCGGCCGGCCGACGACGCCCAGGTCATGAAGTCGCGGAACCTCGCGTTCGACCTGAACGTCGATGCGGACCAGAAGAGCGCGATCCACTCCATCGAGTTGTACGTCAGCCGCGACCCCGGCGGCGTGTGGGAACTCGGCGCGACGGCCACGCCGGACGCGAAGTCGATCCCCTACGCCGCGAAGGAGGACGGCGTCTACCTCGTGAACATGGTCATCGTCTACAAGAGCGGCGTCCGCGACCCGGCCGACGTGACGAAAGCCGTGCCGCTCCAGAAACTCATCGTCGATGCCACCGCCCCGGTCGTGCGGATCAAGACGGCCGACCGGAAGGGGGACGAGATCCGCGTCGCGTGGAGCATCGACGACCGCAACCCGGCGGACGCGAAGACGAAGCTCGAATGGAAGCCACTCGGCGATTCCGAACTCGCGTGGAAGGCCGTCGCCATCGGCACGCCGGACCGCCGGTCGGCGGCGTTCTCGCCGGGCACGACTGCCGGGGTGACGGTCCGCGTCACGGTCGAGGACGCGGCCGGGAACAAGACGACGGAGACGAAGGACATTCTCGGCTCCGCGACGAGCGCGGCGATTCCGGCCCCGGACCTCAAGTCGCCGACGACGGGTGAAAGCGGCATCGTCCTGCCGACCCTCGCCCCGGCCGGCTCGGCCCCGGCCTCGAAAGCGTCGATTCCCGCGCCCGACCTGACGAAGCCCGTCGCGGAACTGCCGAAGCCGGCGTTCCCGTCGATCGCGCCGCCGTCCTTGACCAGCACGCCGCCGGCCCCGACGCCCGTGCCGGCGTTCGTGACCCCGCCGCCGAGCGCGGCCGCCCCGATGTCGCAGGCGAATACGCCCGGCACTTCGACCATCGCGATGGGGTCCGGGCTGAATTCGACGACGACACCGGCGGCCGCCGCGAGCGAAACGCCGGGGGTGAAGGTCGTCAACTTCCTGAAGTTCGACGTGCCGTATCAACTCGAAGCGGGGCCGTCCGGGATCAGCAAGATCGAGATGTACGTCACCCGCGACGACGGCAAGACGTGGGCCAAGTGGAGCGTCCACGACGGCGACCAGAAGCCGCTGCGGGTGGCGCTCGACGCCCGGTCGAACGCCCAGCCGGAAGGAAGCTACGGGTTCCGGCTCGTACCGATCAGCGGGGCCGGCATCAGTGAGGTCCCGCCAACAGAAGGCAGCGCCCCGGACTTCCGCGTACTGGTCGATCTGACGCCGCCGCTCATCAAGGTTTACGCCCCGGAGGCGGACGCCGCCCGGCCGGGGACGCTGACGCTCAAGTGGGAGGTGAAGGACAAGAACCCGGCGAAGGACGGGGTGGCGATCGCGTGGAGCGAGACGCCGGCCGGTCCGTGGAAGGCGGTCGGCCCGGAGGCCGCTTCCACCGTCGTGGCCGGGGCCGGGATCGACGCGGCCGTGCGGCTGGCGGACACCGGCAGCTTCGCGTGGAAGCTGCCGGAGAAGGTGGCGGCGAAGGTCTACCTGAAGGTGACGGCGTGGGACGCGGCCGGGAACAAGAGCGAGGTGACGACGCCGAACCCGGTACTCGTGGACCTGACGAAGCCGCGGGCGCGGATTCAGGACATCGTCCCCGCGGGCGGGATCAAGTAACGCCCGACTTCCGAAGTCCGGCTTCGACTTCGGAAGTCCAACCGGCAAGAACACTGTGCCGCGTGCAGGTCACCGCGCGATCGACTTCCGAAGTCGAAGCCGAACTTCGGAAGTCAGGTCAGATCGCCACCGTCGGGTCGATGCCCTGATACGTCGCGAACGAGTTCTCCGTCTCCCACAGCGTCACCTCCACCACCGGCAGCCCCTGGCTGACCGCGTGGTCGTAGATCATCTTCGCGATGCACTCCGCCGTCGGGTTCACGTCCAGCGTCACGAACCGCTCGCCCAGCCGCCGCAGCTCCGGGATGATCGGGTCGTCGCGGTGCAGCAGCATCTTGTGGTCCAGGTACTCGTCGATCCACCGGCCGACGAGCTGCTTCACCGTCGTAAAGTCCACGACCATGCCCAACTGGTCGAGCGACGGGGCCTCCAGTGTGATGACGGCCTTCCCGTTGTGCCCGTGCAGGTGGGCGCACTTGCCGTTGTAGTTCAACAGCCGGTGGCCGTAGCAGAACCAGATTTCCTTCGATACACGAAACATCCGCACCCCCTTGCTACGCGGCGTACTCCGTCGGGTCGGGCAGCCCGGCGGCCGCGAACCCCCGCATCCGCTCGCCGCACTTGTTGCACGCCCCACAGTGCCGGCCGCCGACCGGCCGGTTGCACGAGAACGTGTGGCCGAGCGGCAGGTGCCGCCCGCGGCGCAGGACATCGACCTTGTGAAGTCCCAGGTCGGCATACGGCCGCAGCACGCGAACCCGCCCCTTCACGGCCTCGCCGACGGTTCGGGCGAAGGCGTCGTAGAACCCCGACGTCGCGTCCGGGAACGGGTTCCCGGCGAGCGGCGCGGTCGCCACTTCCGGCACGCCGTTCAAGTGGCACCACAAGAGCGGTTTCGCCAACAGCAGCACGTTCCGGCCCGGCAGGTACACGTCCTCGTCCGGCGCGTCCCGGCCCGGCACGCCCTCGCCCGTCATGCTCCAGTGCGGCCCGTACAGGTCCGCCACCGGCTGCGCGAGCACCACGCACGGCCGCAGCCGCGGGGAGTGGATCGCCTTCAAGAACCGGGTCAGGTGGGCGAACTCCGCGTCCTCCCAGACGGAGCCGACGCGGACGAAGATCGGGTGGACGGCCGGGTAGACGGCCGCCGCCTCGGCGAGCAGGACGGCGCTGTCCGCGCCGCCGCTGACGAGGACCGCGAGCGGGGCGGTCGGGGCCGCCGGCGGCCAGGGGTGCGTAGCCAATCCGTGCCCTCGGCCGTTACTGGCGGAACCCGGTGCCGCCATCGCCCATGAACGGGTTGTTGAACGCGGTGATGATCTGCCCGGACTTCGGGAAGTACGGCGTGCTCTCGGCGTAGGCGCACTCCCCGGTGTACGAGTACTTGATGTTCGCCAGGTACTCGGACTTGAACTCCTTCGACCCGGAGAACGACACGAGGCTCTTCGACTTGTTCGGAATCTCGGAGTCGTCCCCCTTGCCGAGCGGCCCCTCGGAGAGGCTGGTCGCCACCTCCTTGGCCGCGTCCTTCGACTCGCACTCGAACGCGACCCCGCACTTCACCTTCGTGCCGAACGTCAGGTACACGCCGTAAACCTTCGACTTGGCCATCTGGTTGCCGAGGACGGGGAAGTCCGGCTTGACCAGGTCGGCCATGGCGCTGAGGTAGTTCTGGTGGTCGCCGGATGCGTACACCAGCGTCCAGATGTGCGCGGCCGTCACCTTCTTGATCGTCGCGTTCATCTTCCCGGCGAAGCTGTTCTCCTTCTGCTTCATACCGCCGGCGCTCGTGCGGAAGATGCCGTCCTGCTGGCCGACGGCGCTGACGACCACGATCATGCGGTTGTTCGGCGAGTACACGATGGCCCCGCGGAGCGCGCTTCCGGCGGGAGCCTTGTGGTACGTTTGCCCGTCCGCGTTCTGGGCCGCGCCGTACTTGTTGGCGAGGAGGGTCGGGTCGAAGGTGGTCTTGGTGCGGATGACGAACACCTCGCCGGTCGTGCCGCCCTGCTTCCGCTTGGCGTGGACGGCGTAGTCCACCAGCGCCATGCCGTCCGCCTCGCCGACGGCGGTGGCGAGGTCGTCGGCCACGTTCTTGACGGCGTTGTTGTACTGCGGGTCCAACTGCGGCAGGTAGCCGGGGTAGCGGCTGATGAGGCCGACGTTCATGCCGCGGATCACGTTGAAGTCGCCGGGCACGTGGGACAGCATCTCCTCGACCTTGCCGGCCCGCCCGAGGACGTAGTACCCGATGCCGCCGACCGCCCCGAGGATGGTCAGCCCGCCCAGTACCATCAAGATGAGAATCGTCCGGTTCGACTTCTTCTGCTTCATCTTGCGGCGCTTGACGCCGCCCTCGCCCTTCCCGCCCTTGCCGGCCTTCCCCTTCTTGTCCTTCTTTTTCTTCTCCGGGCGGCCGTCGGCCTTGCCGACACCGGCCCCAACCGCGGCCTTCTTCGCCGCCTTCGCGGCGGCTGCCGGGGCGAACTGGTTGCCGCACTTCGGGCACTCGATCAACTCGTCGGCCGCGGGGGCCTCGTCGAGGTTGAGCTTCGCCTGGCACTCGGGGCAACGCGCTTGGTAGGCCATCGGGGGGCCGCTCCGGCATTCGCGAGAGAGAAGGGTCGTCAGGGGAATCATAGTCGATATTGCCGGGCCGGTCACGGCCGCGGCGAAAATCGACCGGACCGGCTGGCGCGGGCGTGCCGGCCGTTCCGACCGTGCGGGGGCGGGAGAGAGCGAGCGCCGACTTGACGAACCCCGCTCCGGCCGTCAGGCTAAAGGCTGAACCCCTGCGCCGGAGCTTGCCATGACCCGCCGACGATTCGCCCGCGTGTTCGGACTGCTCGCCCTGACGGCCGGCTCGCTCTCCGTCGCATTCGCGCAGGAAAAGGCCGCGATGGTCCCGACCGGGTTCCGGGCGTTCGTCGCCGCGGACGACCGGTACGAGAAGGGCAGCCCGCGGAACCGCGCCGACAAGATGCACGACCTGGTGACGGACAACGCCCTGAACCCGGTCGTGGCCGTGTTCTCCCGCCAGCCGCCGGGGGCGACGCCGGAGGTGTCGAAGCTGGCCGTGAAGCTGAACGAGCTGGCCACGGACAAGGAGCTGAAGGCCGGGCGGCTCGGCGCGTTCGTCGCGTTCCTGACGCTCGGCAAGGAGTACCCGGAGGACGAGAAGCGGGACGAGGCGGCGAAGCAGGCGAAAGACCTGTCGGCCCAACTGAAGACGCTGGCCGTGCCGTTCGCGGTGGCGGCCGGGAAGTCCGAGCAGGTGACGGCTTGGGGCATCGGCGACAAGGACACGCTGACGGTGGTGTTCTACCGCGAGATGAAGGTGCTCCAGCGGTGGACGTTCACGACGGAGAAGCCACTCGGCGACGACGACGTGAAGGCGATCGCGGCGGCCGTGGAGAAGGAGCTGCGGGCGAAGAAGTAGTAGACATTTCAAATGACTCCCCACGCGATCGGCGTTTGGTTCCATCTCGCGTGCGGGTTCGCGGCCGTGGGGCTTGGCCTCGTCGTGATGTTGCTGCCGAAGTTCGGCCGCAATGCTCGTTGGCATCGTGCCCTCGGTCGGCTCTACGCGAGCCTCATCGCCATAGCCTGCCTCTTGGGCGTACCCCTCGCGTACTTCCGTGACAGTACCTATTTGATGACGCTCGGCGTCATGACCTTCCTTGTCGTGGTTCAAGGGTGGCGGGACGCGGGCTTTGCAAGACAAGCACAGGCCCGCGGAGATTTCGCCGAAGCCGGTCGGCGGTTGCGGTGGCATCTGATCCTGATGGGGGCGTCCTACATCGGCGCGTGGAGCGGGTTCTTCGCCACGAACCCGATCCTCGGCGTGGGCGAATGGCAGGTATGGGTGTACGTGTTCGGGCCATCGTTGATCGGGGCGGTGTTCATTACAAGGGCAGTCAGGCGGATGGCCGCCGGGTCTACGAGCTTCGCTTCTCAACCAGACCCACCGAGATGACGAACACTTCCCGACTGTTCTCCCACACGTCGAACACGACGCGGAGCGGCAACTCGAACGTGATGCGGATGCTGCCGAACCGGGACTCGCCTTCGTTCAACGGATCGACGGCGAGGCGTTGATCGACCCGGTCGCAGGCGAACGTCACGGCGTTCCGGTCGGGGGCTCGCATCCAGATTTCGGCCAGGTCGTTGTTGGCTAACGGCAGCCACGTTACCTGGAAGTTCATTTCGCACCGAGCCGTTTCCAGATTTCGGCCAACGGCACGCCGTCCCGCTTCTCGATCATGCGGGTAATGTCGTCCCGCGTGATTTCGGGATGCCACGGGATGATCGGCTCGGCGTCCGGCACGATCCGCCCGAGCCACTTGCCCTCGTCGTCCCGCAGTTCGATCTCGACCCGCTTCGCGAGGTATTCGGGCAACAGCCGGTCGAGGTCGGACGACGTTCCGATCCGCTGACCCGCCACGTAAAGTACGACCATCGTTTCACCCTCCCACCCGCATCCTACCCGTTCTGATTGATGAAGTCGATCAACTGCCGCAACCGCCCGTGGTTGTGCCGGTCGAACCGGAACCGCAGCCGCGGCAGCGCCGCGATGTCCGGCTCGTTCCGCTCCGCCGGCAGCGCGTCCGACTGCACGAACGTTCCGCCGACGAGCAGGTTCGCGAACTCGGTCTGGACCTTCTCCATCGCCTCGTCCGAAAGCCGCTTCTGGAGACGCAGCACTAACTCGTTCCGCACGTACCGCATCGAGTGGTAGACCTTGTAGAAGTTCGTCACCTCATGCACCGCCTCATCCACCGAGTCCGTGATGCGGTAGAAGGCCCGGTCCTGCGGCGACGTGTAGCCCCGCTTCATTAACCCTTCCTCGATGAACCGCTCCCAGCTCCGCCAGTAGTCGCCGCCGGGTTCGTCCACCAACACGATGGGGAAGACGTGCGTCTTGCCGGTCTGGATGAGGGTCAGCGACTCGAACGCCTCGTCGTGCGTGCCGAACCCGCCGGGGAACAGCGCGATCGCGTCCGACTCCTTCACGAACGCCAGCTTGCGGGTGAAGAAGTACCGCATGTTCATCAGCTTCGGGTCGGCCAGGATGACCGGGTTCGCCGCCTGCTCGAACGGGAGCAGGATGTTCAGGCCGAAGCTGTTCTCCCGCCCGGCCCCGACGTGCCCGGCCTCCATGATGCCGGCCGCCGCCCCGGTGATGACCATGTACCCGGCCGCCGCCATCTGCCGGCCGAACTCGACCGCGGCCTGGTACGCCGGGTGGTCCGGCTTCGTGCGGGCGGAGCCGAAGACCGTCACCTTCCGCTTCCCGCGGTACGCGGCGAACACCCGGAAGCTGTGCCGCAGCTCCTTGAACGCGGTGGCGAGCAGCTTCGCGTCCCCGCGGCCGCAGCCGTCCTTCTTGAGCTTCTCGGCCGTCTCCTGGATTTGCCGGACGTACTCGTCGATGTCCGCGGTCGGCGACTTCACCACCGGGTCGGGCGTGTCCGATTCGAGAATGGACTCGAACGCGGTGTTCGGGACGGGGTCGTCGGCCATGACATGTCACCGGAAGAAGGGCGGGTCACTCAACTATATAGCCGCCGGCTTGCCGGCGGGGTTTTGGGTGTCGCAAAACCCCGCCGGCAAGCCGGCGGCTATATGAAGACGTGGTTCACTTTGCCTTTAGAAGTTTCACGTACTCCCGCATCCACGCCGGGTTGTCGTGCCACGTCCGGGCGGTGACGAGGTTGCCGCTGACGCACACCTCGCGGTCTACGTACTTGCCGTGCGAGAACTCGCAGTCGAACTTGCACTTCGCCACCGTCGTCGCCTCGCGGCCCTTCAGCACGTCTGCGGCCGCGAGAATCTCGATCCCGTGGCAGACGGACGCGACCGGCTTGTTCGCCGCGAACATCGCCTGCGTCACGCGGATGAGGTCCGCGTCGTACCGCAGGTACTCCGGGGCGCGGCCGCCGCTGATGACCATGCCGTCGTACTCGTCCGGGTCGATGTCGGCGAACGCCACGTCCGCCCGCATCTTGTACCCGGCCGACTCGACGGTGATGTCCCAGTCCGGGTGGCGGTCGTGCTGCACGAGGTGGTACGTCCGCGCCGCGGGGCCGGCGACGTCCACCTGCCAGCCTTCCTCCTTCAGCCGGAAAAGCGGGTAGAACGTGTCGAGCACTTCGGCGGCGTCGCCGATGACGAGCAGCAGCTTCTTCATGCACGCCTCGTGTTGAGGTCCGGTTTTGTGGAACCCTGAGCGGAAGCGACGGGGTAGAGGCGCAACACCCCGTCGCTTCCGCTCAGGGTTCTACGAGTTGCCTTACTCCGGCGGCTTGCCGAAATACGCCTCCAGCGCGGTCCAGGTGTCGAGCGGGAACCCGTCGGCGTCGCCGTCCGGCCCGTGGCAGTTCACGCACCGGGCGGTTATGATCGACTTCACCTTCACCGCCTTCTTATCCGCCGCGAGGAAATCGGCCGTCAGCGGCTTGCCGGTCCGCTCCAACGGCAGCGGGAAACTGTCCGCGTCGTAAGCCTTCCGCCGCTCGGCGATCGGCGTCCTCAGCCAGGCTTGCAGGACCAGCCGCTCGCCGTCCCGCTCCTGCTCGACCTCCGGCCGCATGGCCACGAGTTCCTTGTACTTCTTGTCCCCCTTCTCGAAGAACGCCGGGGCCATGCTGCCGTTGCCGTTGAACGATTCCCCCTTCCGCGGCCCCATGATGAGCTTCTCCAGGTGCGACACCTGCGCCATCGGCATTGGGGCGGGGGCCGGCGGGTCGGCCTTCTTCGCCGCGACGTTCGGGGCCGGGGCTTTGGCCGGGGTCGCCGGCTTATCCTCGGCCTTCTTCGCCGCGGGTTGCTTCTCGGCGTCGAGCGCCGGCTTCAAAACCTTGACCGCGAGGACGCCGATCCCGACCAGCCCGGCGAGCAGGACGAGGGCCAGGACGACCCGCGACACCCCGGTCCACATGTTGAGCAGGCTGCCGAAGATTTGCAGCAGAAGGCCGAACCCGGTGATCGCGCCGGTGGCAATGATCGTCAGCGCGAACGTCGGGCCGACGCCGTCGATCCGGGCCAGCCACCAGCAGGACACGTCCGCGACTTGCGCGACGACCACGATCGGGGCGAGGAAGCACCGGATGCCGGTCGGGTAGCTGGTGAACGCGAAGATGATCCCGGTCAGGCTGAACAGCATGGCGAAGCTCAGCAGGTGGGCGTGCGTCGATTGCGTCAGCTTCTCGATGCCGATCTGCCGGTCGCTGCGGACCATGTCGTTGACGATCTCGACCTTGTCCGGGGCGATCCAATACTTCGCGATCTGTTCGACATTTTCGAGCGGGTACTTCTCAACGGCCTCGCCCTTCTTGTGACACCGGGCGCACCGCTGGTCCATGATGAACTTCACGCGGACGTGCCGCTTGTCCTCGGTGAGGGCTTTCGGCGTGATCGTCTTGTCCTTCAAGGCGTCTGGAATCGGCAGCCGGTCCGTCTGGTACGCCGCCTCCCGGTCGTCGATCGGCAACTTGAGCCATTCGTCGAGCGCGATTTGCTCGCCCGTCCGTTCGGCGTCCAAAGTGGCCTTTGCAGTCGGGTCTTTCTTGATGAGCGAGTTGTACTTCTCGCTCAACTCGCCGTCGTCGTCGCGGGTGAAGAACGCCGGGGCCATCGTGCCCGAACCGTTAAATGCCGCTCCTTCCCGCGGCCCCGTGATGAGCTTCTGCAGCTTGCTCCGCGGCGGGCCGCGGTCCTCGTCGGTCGCCTTCTTCCACCCGGCGAAGATTTCCACCACGTCCGCGGCGCTCGGCAGCGGCTCGCCGTTGCGGGACGAGTGCTGGAGGTGCAGCTGCACCATCGCCGAGAAGTACCCGAGGCCGACGGCCAGCAGGAAGCAGGTGACGACCAGCTTCGCGGGCAGCGGGAGGTCGCGCAGGCTGAACCGCGGGGGGGCATCGGTCATGGCAGTTCTCCGGCCACAAGGTGCATCAGCGGAGTATACGTCGGACGCGGGCGATCGGACCGGCCGCGTGGGGGTAGGTTCATCCAGATTAACCGGCCGCGGCCGGCGCGAGCAACAACTTCTCGGCGGCCGCCAGCACCTTTTCGCGGGCCACCGGCAGCGGGTCCGGCAGCCGCGCGCCGGACGCCAGCTTGTGGCCGCCGCCGTTGAACTGCTCGGCCAGCTTCGACACGTCCGCCGCCCGCGACCGGAAGCTGACCTTCGTGCCGCCGTCGGTCTGCTCGATGAAGATCAGCGCGACCTCCACGCCGTCGATGCTCCGCGGGTAGTTGATGAGGTCCTCCGTGTCGCCGGGGACCGCCCCGGTCTGGCCGTAGTCCTTCAGCATCACTTCCGTGAACGCGATCTTCCCGCCCGCCCGCACCTGGAGCCGGCCGAGCGCCACGCCCGCGAGCTTGAGCCGGCCCATCGGGGCGCACTCGAACAGTTGCTCGTACAGCGGCGTCGGGTTCGCCCCGGCCGCGACCAGTTCCTCCGCCAGGGCGAACGTCGCGGCCGTCGTGTTCGCGTGCCGGAACCAGCCGGTGTCGAGCGCGAGGGCCATGAACAGGTGGTGCGCCGCCTTCGGCGACAGCGGCGCGTCGAGGGCGCGGATGACTTCGTAAGAGAGGCGGCCGCACGCCTCGGCGGTCGTGTCCACGAACGCCAGCCCGCCGAGGTCGTCCTGCGTGCGGTGGTGGTCGATCACGACTTTCGGCACTGTCATCGACCGCATGAACGGCCCGAACTCGCCGAGTTGCCCCCACGTCCCGGTGTCCAGCACGAGGATCGCGTCCACCTTGCGGTACTTCTCGTTGGACGCGGCGAACTCCTCGATGGTTTCGCGGTTCGGGTCGAGGAACGCGTACCGCGGCGGCAGCTTGCTGGCGATGACGACGTGCGCCGTCTTGCCGATCCGCCCGAGCGCGTCGGCGAGGCCGAGTTGCGCCCCGAGGCCGTCGGCGTCCGGGCGTACGTGCGTCATCAGGAGGAACGTCTGGTGTCGGCGGATGAGATCGACCAGCGGCGACCAGTCGAGCGGCATAACGATCCTTTCAAGGTAGGTTCAGAAATTATACCGCGGCCCCGTTGATCGTTCAGACGTGCCTCGTCCGTTGCGCGAACCTTTGCCGATTTCCTCTTGTCAAAGTCGCGGGCTGAGATTATTCTCAATTAACTGACGGACGAGTCCGTTAATTAATTGGGTGAACCATGTGCGCGATGGAATCGGCGGCCCGCAAGCCGGGCCGGCCGAAGAACCCGGACCTGGAGAGCCGCCGGCGGGCGGAAATCCTCGACGCCGCCGAGCGGGCGTTCGCGAGCACCGGGTACGCGGAGACGGACGTGCAGGTCGTCGCGGACATCCTCGGCGTCGGCAAGGGGACGGTTTACCGCTACTACCCCACGAAGCAGGACCTGTTCCTGGCCGCCGTGGACCGCGGCCTCGCCGACCTGTCGGTCGCGATGGAAGCGATCATGGCCGACGAATCGCTCGACCCGATCGACATGATCCGCAAGGCGTTCGAGACGTACCTCGCGTTCTTCGCCAACCGGCCGCAGTTGACCGAGCTGTTCTTTCAGGAGCGGGTGGCGTTCCACGGCCGGGAGACGCCGCGGTACTTCGCCGGCATGTGCGAACACCAGTCCCGCGACGAGGCGTTCCTGACCCAGTTGATGGCGGCCGGCCGCCTCCGCCCGGTTCCGGTCGAGCACCTGCTCACCGTCGTCGGCGACCTGCTGTTCGGCACGGTCCTGTCGAACCACCTGTCCGGCCGCCCGGCCGACCCTGCGGCCCAGGCCGCCGCCGTCGTGGACGTGCTGTTCCACGGCATCCTCAGCGACCCCGAGCGAAAGAAACAACACCGGAGGGCCAAGCCGTGACCCGCTTCCTGCCGTTCCTGCTCGTCGTTCTCGTCGGCTGCGCCCCGAAGAAGGAGGCCGCGACCTCGACGGAACCGCAGCCGGTGGCGGTGACGGTCGCGCCGGTGAAGCCGCAGGCGATCCGCCGCACCGTGTCCGTCGTCGGCACGCTCAACGGGTACGAGGAAGTCGTCCTCGCGCCGAAGGTGGACGGCCGCGTGATCGCCATCCGCGCCGACGTGGGCGACGTGGTCGCCCCCGGCACGACGTTGTTGGAACTCGAAACGGCCGACTACGAACTCGCCATCGTCGAGGCGAAGCAAGCCCTCAACGCCGAACTCGCGAAGCTCGGCCTGACGGCACTTCCCGCCGGCGAATTCGATGTCGAGACGGTCCCGGCCGTGAAGAAGATGTCGGTCGCGCTCGAGGACGCCACGCGGAAGTTCAAGCAGAAGAAGAACCTGTACGAGACGAAGGCCGCGTCGAAGGACGAGTACGACGTGGCGGAAACCGAGGTCCGCCTCGCCGAGGCGACGAAGGTGCAGACTGTCACCGAAGCCCGTGCCATCCTCGCGGCGGCTCGGCTGAAGAAGGCGTCGCTCGACCTCGCCGAGCAGAAGCTCCGCGACTGTCAGTTGACGGTTCCCACGCCGGTCGGCACGACGGCCGCCCCGACGCAGGTGAAGTACGCCATCGCCGAGCGGATGTTGACGGAAGGCACGATGGTCCGCGCCATGCCGGTGACGAATGCGTTCAAGCTCGTCCTCGCCCACGCGCTGAAGCTGCGGGTCAACGTCCCGGAGCGGTACGCCCCGGAGGTGAAGGTCGGCCAGCCCGCCGACATCCTCGCCGACGCCGTTCCCGGCAAAACCTTCTCCGGCAAGATCGTCCGCGTCAATCCGAGCGTCGAGCCGACGAACCGCACGTTCCAGGTCGAGATCGAAGTGCCGAACGCGGACGGCCAACTGAAGTGCGGCGGCTTCGCGAAGGCAGCGATCCTCACCCGCACCGAACCCGGTGTCCCGACCGTGCCGCCGGAATCCATCGTCACCTTCGCGGGCGTCAACAAGGTCTTCATCCTCGACGGCGACAAGGCAAAGGCCATCGAAGTCCAGATCGGCACCCGCGAAAAAACCTGGGTCGAAGTCCGCGGTCCGCTCCCGCCGTCCGCCACCGTCGTGACCAGCGGCCAAACCCAACTCGTAGACGGCAGGCTCGTGAAAATCCGAGAAGAGGAAACGGCCCGCAGATGACGCGGATAAGAGCGCAGATGAAAACTGGATAAGACCGGCACGGTTTTGTCCCTTTCATCTGCGTCGAAGTCTGCTTCATCTGCGGGCCATTCTTTAGGAAACGAACATGATCTGGGACATCTGCATCCGGCGGCCGGTCTTCACCTGCATGTTGGTGCTCGCGCCGGTCGTCCTCGGCCTCGCGTCCTACAACCGGCTCGGCGTCGAACTCTTCCCGAACGTGGACATCCCCGTCGTCGTCGTCACGACGACGTTGAAGGGCGCGAGCGTCGAGGAGATGGAGGCGTCCGTCACGAAGCCGATCGAGGAGATCGTCAACACCGTCTCCGGCATCGACGAGCTGCGTTCGACGACGAAGGAGGGGCTGTCGCAGTTGGTGGTCGGGTTCAAGTTGGAGAAGAACGGCGACATCGCGGCCCAGGAAATCAACGACAAGATTTCGACCATGAAGCAGAACCTGCCCATCGGCACGGACGAGCCGAAGGTCGAGAAGTTCAACCTGGACGCCGCCCCGGTGGTGACGGTCGCCGTGTCCGGCAAGCGGTCGCTGCGGGAAGTGACAGAGATCGCCAAGAAGCTCATCAAGGAGGATTTGGAGGGCGTGCCCGGCGTCGGGGCCGTCGTGCTGGTCGGCGGGCAGACGCGGACGGTGAACGTGTGGGCCGACCCGGTGAAGCTCAAGGGCCGCAAGCTCGCGATTGAAGACGTGCGGAAGGCGCTCGTCGAGCAGAACGTCGAGTTGCCCGGCGGGAAGATTCACGGCGGGGCGAAGGAGGAGGGGCTTCGCATCGTCGGCCGGATGAAGACGGTCGCGGACTTCCCGGACATCATCGTCGCGAACCGCGACGGCACGCTGACCCGGCTGCGGGACGTGGTCACCGGGCCGGACGGAAGGCCCGAGTCCGGCGTCGAGGACGGCGTCGAGGAGCAGCGGGGCCTGTCGCGGCTGGACGGCGACATCGCGGTGTCGCTGGTCGTGCAGAAGCAGTCCGGCGGCAACACGGTGAAGGTCGCCGACGCGATCCGGGCGCGACTGGAGAAGATTCAGCCGACGCTGCCGGCCGACATCCGGCTCGAAGTCATCCGCGATCAGTCGAAGTTCATCAAAGGCTCCATCGAGGAGGTGAAGTTCCACCTGCTCCTCGCGGCCGTCTTGGTCAGCGGCGTGATCTTCCTGTTCATCCGCGACTGGCGGACGACGATCATCGCGGCGCTCGCCGTGCCGACCAGCATCGTCGGCACGTTCGCGTTCATGGACTTCATGGGGTTCTCGCTCAACAACATGACGCTGCTCGGCCTGATCCTGGCCGTCGGCATCGTCATCGACGACGCCGTCGTCGTGCTGGAGAACGTGTTCCGGCACATGGAGGAGTACGGCCGCACCGGGGCCGAGGCGGCGAGCGTCGCGACGAAGGAGATCGCGCTCGCGGTGCTGGCGACGACGCTGTCGCTGGCCGTCATCTTCGCCCCCATCGCGTTCATGTCCGGGCAGGTCGGGCGGTTCTTCAACAGCTTCGGGTTCGTCGTCGGGTTCGCCATCCTGCTCAGCATGGCCGTCAGCTTCACGCTCACGCCGATGCTGTGCGCGAAGTTCCTCAAGCCGCTGCCGCACGGGTCGCACTCGACCGGCGGGTTCTGGGGCTGGGTGACGCGGCGGTACGTCGGCATCCTCGCGTGGTCGCTGCGGCATCGGTGGGTCATCGTTCTCGCCACCATCGGCGTGTTCATGACGACCCCGGCGCTGTTCATGGCCGTCGGCACGGACTTCGTCCCGAAGGACGACCAGAGCGAGTTCGAGGTCGCCATCAACCTGCCGGAAGGCTACACGCTCGACCGGGCGAACGGGACCCTGTTGGAGATCGAGAAGAAGCTCGCGAAGCTGCCGGGCGTGACGAACGTGTTCACGACCATCGGCGAGACGAACGGCAAGGCCGCGAAGGGGCAGGGGGACGTGACCATCGCGAACGTTTACTGCCGGATGATCGACCTGAAGGAGCGGAAGTTCTCGCAGGCGAGTGTGATGGCGAAGGCTCGTGAGGTGCTGGCCGAGTACCCAGACCTGCGGGCGAACGTGCAGGAGGTGAAGCTGTTCAGCTCGTCCGCGTTCAAGAACGTGCAGCTCGAAGTCAGCCTCCGCGGGCCGGACATCGACAAGCTGAACGACGCGGCGGCGAAGGTGCAGAAGTTCCTGAAGGGGAACGCGAACTACACGGACGTGGACACGAACGCGTCGAACCGCACGCCGGAGCTGCAGGTGTTCATCCAGCGGGACCGGGCCGCCGCCCTCGACGTGCCTGTGATGAGCGTGGCGACGACGCTCGGCGTCCTCGTCGGCGGGGAGCCGGTGTCGAAGTTCAAGGAGGGGGCCGACCAGTACGACGTGTGGCTGCGGGCCGACCTGCCGAACCGCGACCGGGAGGCGGCCGTCCGCGGGCTGACCGTGCGGTCCAACGGCGGGCAGCTCGTGGAGCTGGACAACCTCGCGGACCTGAGTACCGCCCGTAGCCCGGCGAACATCGAGCGGTACAACCGCCAGCGGCAGGTCACGGTCACGTCCAACCTCGCCCCCGGCTTCGCCCTCGGCAACGCGCTGCCGGAGGTGGAAGCGTTCATCAAGACGCTCGACCTGCCGCCGGAGTATCGGTACGAGTTCCTCGGCGAGGCGAAGCTCATGCAGGACTCGAACGACAACTTCGCCATCGCGTTCGTCCTCGCGTTCCTGTTCATGTACATGATCCTGGCGGCCCAGTTCGAGTCGCTCGTCCACCCGGCGACGATCCTGCTGGCCGTGCCGCTGACGCTGCCGTTCGCGCTCTTGTCGCTGCTCATGCTACAAACGCCGCTGGACGTGTACGCGATGATCGGCCTGTTCATGCTGTTCGGCATCGTGAAGAAGAACGGCATCCTCCAGGTGGACTACACGAACGTCCTGCGGGCGAAGGGGCTGGAACGCAACGAGGCGATCCTCCAGGCGAACGAGAAGCGGCTGCGGCCGATCCTGATGACGACGATCATGCTGGTGGCGGCGATGATCCCGATCGCGACCGGCCAGGGGCCGGGGGCGTCGGCGCGGGCGAGTATGGCGAAGGTCATCCTCGGCGGGCAACTGCTCAGCCTGCTGCTGTCGCTGTTGGTGACACCGGTGGCGTACTCGATCTGGGACGACCTGACGAACTGGGTGAAGCGGCGGTTCGTGCGGCAGAAACAAGAGGCCGTAGCGAACCCGCGCGAAACGGTGATTGAGTTGGAGAAGGTGGCATCATAGTAGTAGGCACACTCCGTGTGCCGTCTCCTTCACGCTCCCAGCGAGTTCGTCCGAGTCGCTGCGACCCGCAGCAGACGGCACACGGAGTGTGCCTACTACTATGACCGAACCTTCCTCCCTCCTGCGTGTCTCCCGGCCATGTCCGATCTCGTGGAAATCGACGGCTCGCAAGGCGAAGGCGGGGGGCAAATCCTCCGCTCCGCCCTCGCGTTGTCCATCCTGACGAAGCGATCCTTCCGCCTCATCAACGTCCGCGCCAACCGGCCGAAGCCCGGCCTCGCGCCGCAGCACTTGGCGTCCGTCCGGGCCGCGGCCACGGTCTGCGGCGCGAGCTACAAGGGCGGCAGCATCGGGTCGAGTACGCTGTTCTTCGAGCCGGGCGGGCTGAAGGCCGGGGACTACACGTTCGCCATCGGCACGGCCGGGGCGACCGGGCTGGTGCTGCACACCGTCTACCTGCCGCTCGCCCTGCGGGGGGACATCACGAGCAACCTGACGATCACCGGCGGTACGCACGTCACGCACAGCCCGAGCTTCCACTTCAACCAGACGACGTGGGCCGGCCACCTCGCCCGCATCGGCATCGACGTGAAGCTGGCGATGACCCGCCCCGGCTTCTACCCCCGCGGCGGCGGCGAGATTCGCGCGGCGATCCAGCCGGCGAAGCAGGTCCGCGGGCTGACGCTGACGGCGTGCCCGGAGCTGACGACGGCCGGCGGGTTCGCGACGGTGGCCGGGCTGCCGGAGCGGATCGCGAAGGACATGGCCCGGCGGCTGACGCACAAGCTGAAGATGGCGGGCGTCGAGAGCCACATTCAGCAGGAAGAGTGGGAGAACGGCCCGGCGGCGCTATGCACGGTGCTCTTCCGCCAACTCGCCGTGCCGCCGCTGTTCCTCGGCCTCGGCGAACGCGGGAAGCCGGCCGAGGCGGTCGCCGACGAAGCGGCGGAGCAAGCGATCGCGTTCCGCGAAAGTGGTTGCCCGGTTGACCCGCACTCGGCGGACCAACTCTTGTTGCCGCTGGCGTTCGCGGACGCGGCGTCGGAGTTCCGCGTGTCCGAGGTGACGCAACACCTGCTCACGAACATCGACACGGTCCGCCGGTTCGTAGACCGCGACATCCGCTGCGAAGGGAAAATCGGAACGCCGGGAACGGTGACGATCCGCGCGGTCGCTTAATCCTGTCCCCACTTCACCGGCACGACCAGTTCTGTCTCGGCCGGTTCGCTAAATTTTACCCGCACGTCGGCCTTCCCCGCTTTCGTTGAGACGCGGACCTTCAGCGTCGCCACGGCCCCGCTACCACTCGATGTCGTCATGGTCACGCCAGGCGTCACGCACTCGGCGGACGCGATGGCGACTGGCTTCCCGCCGCGGCGGAACTGCACCACGCCGGCCCCGCCCTCGATGTCGAGCGATTCCGGGTAGGCCGTCACCGCGTTCTTGCCTCGTTTCACGATCCGGGCCGGGATTTGTAGCTCGGCGTACTCCGGGTCGGTCGTCGTGACGATCAGCGTCTCGTCGTGCGTGCCGACCGGCAGCGCGTCGGCGACGGCCACGTCGAGGACGAACTTGCCCGCGTCGGCGGACGGCTTCAGCTTGGCGGTGAGGTGCGGCGAACTGCTGGCGACCTTCTTCACGGCGAACGGCGTCTTCCGCGCGTCCGCGATCGTGATGCTCGTCGCCGCCTCGCCCTCGGTGGACACGGACAGCATCGGAGGCGTCACGCTCACCTGCCGGCTCAGCTTCGCGACGAGCCGCAGCTCCAACACGTCGTCGGGGGTCATCTTCGCCGCGGCCGCGGGCCGGTACTTGACCTTCGCCAGCCACGCCTGCGGGCCGTCCGGCTGCGTGAGCGTGTTGATCTCCAGCGTCACGTCGGCCGCGTCGCCGGGCTTCAGGTCGTTCTTCGACACCGACCGCCGCAGGCAACCGCACCCGGAATCGAGGCCGGTCAGGATGACGGCTTCCGCCCCGCGGTTCGTGACGCGGAACGTCTGCTTGAGGATCGTGCCGCCGGTCACGTCGCCGCGGTCCACGGTGGCGGCGTCGGCCGTCAGCGCCGGCGGCGGGGCCGTGACGGCGAGTAAAAGAACCCCTAGCATCGTGTTCATGGCGGGGGTCGTACTGTCCCGGCCGGGACCGGTCAACCCGAACCCCTGACTTCCGAAGTCCGGCTTCGACTTCGGAAGTCGAACCGGCAGCGACCGCTTTTTTTTCGCCGTTAATGCGGCTTTGGCTCCCCGCGTGGCATCGACTTCCGATGTCGAAGCCGGACTTCGGAAGTCAGGTTTTGGGCTCCTCCATGCTGGTTCGTGTTAGACCATTGACGGGAAGCGACGCCCTCCCCGAGCCGGCCGGCGAGTGCCACGTCTGGTCCTTCCCGCTCGCGCCGACGGCCCGCTTCTGGGAGTCATTGTCGGCGGACGAGCGCGACCGTGCCGCGCGGTACAAGTTCGACCGGCCCCGCGAGCAGTTCGTCGCCGCCCGCGGGAACCTCCGTCAACTTCTCGGCCGCTACCTCGGTGTTTCGCCGGCCGCGGTCGAACTCGTCCCCGAACCCGACGGCAAGCCGGTCGTGTCGGGATCGGGCCTGCACTTCAACGTCACCCACTCCGGCGCCTGGGGGCTGATCGCGGTCGCGGGCAGACGCATCGGCGTCGATCTCGAGCAGCTCCGCGACATGCCGAACGCGGCCGGGCTGGTCGAGCGGTTCTTCGGGCCGGAGGAACGCGAGCAGTTCGCGGCGCTGCCGGACGAGCTGAAACTCGCCGGGTTCTTCCGCGGATGGACGGGCAAGGAGGCGCTGCTGAAGGCCGTCGGGACCGGCATCCAGAACGTGGACAAGTGCGTCGTCGATCTCGACCCGCGGCGGCCGGCGGCGGTCGTGCGGTTCGAGCACCCGGCGGAAGTCGGGGCGTGGCGACTCGCCGCGTGGTCGCCACTTCCGGGGTACGTCGCGGCCGTCGCCGTGGAGGCCGAGGCCGAAATCCTCGTCGGCTGAGGGTTACTCGACCGCCGCGACCTCGCCGCCGGCGCGGGTGCTCAGGGCTTGCAGCGTCGTCGTCGGCAGGCCGTCGCGGACGAACCGGACGCCGCCGTCGGCGAGCGCGAAGTTCGCCCCGCCGGTGTGCCGGCTGCCCCACGCGGACACCCGCGACCACCAGTCCATGGACAGCTCGGACCACGGGATGATCGGCGGCGGGTTCGGGAAGTACGACGCCGGGTCGTACATTTTCGGGAACGTCCCGTTCAACGGGCCGGTCGCGCCGCACGTCACATGGGCCACCGCCCACTGGGACGGCGGCGCGGACCAGAACATGTACGCGTTCAGGCTCTGGAGCGGCGGCGTCGGGGCCGGCATGATGTTCGCGGAGATCCACGAGTTCATCGCCCCGTCTTCCGGGACGCGCTCGCCGAACAGCAGCGTGTTCGACGTGCCGTCCCGCACGTCCTGGTGCCGCACGGCCGGGCGGTTCGGGGCCGGCAGGCCGCTCGGCCCGGTCTCGTGGAACATGCCGTCGGCCGTGGCCTGGCTCGGCGGGAAGGCCTTCGTGCCGCCGTTCCCGGCGTAGGTGGACCGCGCCGCCGTCACGCCGGCGACGGTCGCCGGGTTCACGTCCATCGACTCCATCGGGCAGTAGAAGACGGGCAGCGGCGTCGCCCCGGTCGAGCCGGCGGCGGCGTAGTTCGTCATCGGGCTGGTAAAGTTCCACGCGGCGTACAGGGGCTGCTGTTCGAGATTCGGGAGTAGCTCGACGAACAGCGACGTGTACCGCCCGTTTCGCGCCGGGTGGGCGAGGCCGGGCGGGAACTCGCCGTAGGTGCCCTCGTAGTTGTGGGCCGCGAGGGCGAGCTGCTTGAGGTTGTTCGTACACTTGATCCGCGCCGCCGCGGCCCGGACCTTCTGGACGGCCGGGAGGAGCAGGCCGATCAAGATCGCGATGATGGCGATGACGACGAGCAGCTCGATGAGGGTGAAGCCGCGGCGGGAGGGGGACATCGGCGTTCTCCGGACGTGTCCGTCATCTTACCCGCGCCGCGGGAAGGGCGGGGGCGTGGCGAAGGCGTTTCCGTCGCGGGACCGGGGCGGGGTTTGCCGGTTGTAGCGGGCGGGCTTACTTCTTCAGCCCGTACCCCTTGATCTTGCGGTCGAGCGTGGACCGCTCGATGCCGAGGATCTCCGCCGCCCGCGACTTGTTCCAGTCCGTGTGGTCGAGCGTCCGGCCGATGTGCTGCTTCTCCATCTCCTCCAGCGTCACCGGCTCGTAAGCCGCCACGGCCGCGGCGGACGCCGCCTCCAGCGGCGACAGCCAGATGTCCGCGTCCTCGATTACCGGACCGCCGCACAGCACGACCGCCCGCTCGATCACGTTCCGCAGCTCGCGGACGTTGCCCGGCCAGTGGTACGTCGTCAGCTTCTTCATCGCGGCCGGCGTCAGCCCCTTCAGCTTCCGGCCCGTTTCCTTCGAGTAGTGCTGGAAGAAGTGCTCGGCCAACAGGCCCACGTCATCCGCCCGCTCGCGGAGCGGCGGCACGTCGATCTGCACGACCTGTAGGCGGAAGAACAGGTCCTTGCGGAACGTCCCCTCCCGCACGGCGTCCTCCAGCGGCCGGTTCGTCGCGGCCACGACCCGCACGTCCACCCGGATCGGCGTGTTCCCGCCGACCCGCTCGAACGGCTGCCCCTCCAGTACGCGGAGCAGCTTCGCCTGCGTTCCGACCGTCATCTCGCCGATCTCGTCCAGGAAGATCGTGCCGCCGTCCGCCGACTCGAACTTGCCGATCATCCGCTCCGTCGCGCCGGTGAACGCCCCCTTCTCGTGGCCGAACAACTCGCTTTCGAGCAGCGTCTCCGTCAGGGCGGCGCAGTTCAGGCAGATGAACGCCCCGTCCTTCCGCGGGCCGGAGTTGTGGACGGCCCGTGCCACCAACTCCTTGCCGACGCCGCTCTCGCCGCGGATCAGCACCGTCGTCTTCATCGGGGCGACGCGGAGGATTTGCGTCTCGATCGTCTTGATCCCGCTGCTGCGGCCGACGATCTCGCTGTCCAGGTGGAACCGGCCCTTGAGGTCCTTCACCTCGGCGGACAGGCCCTTCTCCCGCCGCAGGTTGTGCCAGACGATGCCGAGTTGCCGGGCGACGGCGAGCGTCAGCTCGAGGTCGTCCTTGTTCAGCCGCCGGTTCGTGACGTTGCTGTAGACGTGGATCAGGCCGAGCAGTTCGCCGTCGTGCAGGACCGGGGCGCAGATCAGGCTCGCGGCCTTCAACTCGTTGACACTGTCGCGGTTCTTCAGCTTCTTCTCGGCCGACACGTCCTCGGCGAGGATCGCCTGCTTCGTCGTGATGACCTCGGTGCTGACGAATTGCGACACCTTGTGGTACGTCTTCTGGCTGGCGTTGCGGGTGCGGTACGCGACGAGTTCGGCGTCCCGGCCGGTGGCGACGGTCAGGACGGCGGCGACCTCGGCCGGTGTGCCGCCGAAGATTGCGGCCACGACCGTCTCGGCCAACTCCGTCGGCGTCGTCGCGGCGGCCGAGTCGATGGCCAACTTGTACAGGAGCGCGACGGCTTCCGTCTGGGAGACGTGCCGCGCCCGCGTGGACAGCTCGGCCGTCACCGCGTCGGCGAACGGGACCTTGTTCGCGATGTACTTCGTGTCCACCAGCCGGGACTTGATGGCCAACTCGCCGTTCGCCGCCCGGCCGTCGCCGGGCGTGGTCGTCGGCAGGTCGGCGAGGTCTACCAGGAACAGGAACCGGCTGTTCCCGAACCGGACGCGGTCCTCGGAGACGAGCGGGTACTCGCGGGTGACTTTTTCGTCGTTGACGTGCGACCCGTTGAGGCTGCTCAGGTCGCGGAGGTGCCAGCCGTTGTCGAACCAGTAGATTTCGGCGTGCTCCCGGCTGCACATGTCGTCCCGCAGCGGGATGCGGTTGGACGGCGCGCGGCCGAGCGTGTACCGCACGTCCGGCAGCAACGGGAGGGCGTCCCCGTAACCGCCGTCGAGGCACGCGACGAGATACCCGGTCGGAGAGTCCGCCATGCCGCCCCCGCGCCTCCCGCGTGTGAGTTGTCAAGAATGCGACCGACTTCCGAAGTCCGGCTTCGACTTCGGAAGTCGAACAAAGCCAACCGCTTCGCCGGGTCCGCACGGCCTTCCGGCTTCGCTCGACTTCCGAAGTCGAAGCCGGACTTCGGAAGTCGGGGTTCACCCGTAATGCACCCAGTCCATGTACTCGGCCAGCTGCAACAGCCACGGCGACCGCCACGGGTTCCACGCCGGGTAGAACACGGACACGACCGAGAACGCCAACAGCGCCGCCGCGACCCCGCGGCCGGCCTTCGAGAACGCCACCCGCTCGGCCCCGGCGAGTAACCCGAACAGCCACAGCGGCGTTAACCAGACCAGCCACCGGGCCGCGGCCGTGTTGCCGCCGTAGTTGTAGCTCCTCGTCTGCGCCAGGTAGAACGCGAACACCACCGCCGACACCGCGAGCGTGAACAGGGCCAGGAGCCGCACGTTCCAGACCGGCTGTTCGGTCGGAACCCGCTTGACGTTGTGGAAGATCGACGACCCCGAACTCGGCTCCAGCGTCACCACCTCCGTAGGTTTACGTTTGAACACCGCCCGCAGTTCGCCCAGGCTCACCGTCCTCGCCAGCCCCCACAGCCCGAGCAGCCACACCGGGGTCAGGCTGAACCACCCGTGGTGGCCGAGCAGCAGGTTGAACGCATACACCGGCGTCCCCTGCGTGTTGAAGTCGATGCCGCGGGCGTTCGGGTCCAGAATCTTGTTCCAGTGGCTGCCGGGGTAGAGGTACCACGGCCCGCCGAACGACCCGTAGGCCGGCAGGAACGACCCCATCGCCGCGTACATGCTGCCGAGCAGCGCCAGGAGCGGCAGCAGCACGCCGGGTACGAAGAATACCAGCGTTCGTTTCGGTTGCGAGATCAGTAGCGGGACCGCCAGCCCGGCCGCGAACGCGAGCGCCGGCAGCTCGAACGTCACGGCCAGCCCGCCGAAGAACCCGCTGAAGAACAACTCCAGGGGTGATTCGTTGGCCCCCGGCGGTCGTTTTCGCAAAAGCGGGTAGAGCGCGAACAGCACGCAGAACACGGCCGGCGTGTGGTTGTTCAACGTCACGGAGAATGTTGTCACGAACGTGCCGAACGCGGCGGCGGCGAATGTGAACATCTTCGCGAAGTCGCTCGTACCGTGGTCCTCGATCAGCCGGGCCAGCAGGATCAGGTACGCCGCGAACGGCAGGACGTTCACGGTGAGAAGGATCGTCACCACGATCGGCCACTTGTCGCGGTTGAACTGCCAGCCGAACGCCTTCTGAAGCACCCAGTACTCGGCCGCCAACATCGTCGCGAACAGCGGCGGCTTCGTGGAGTAGAACCGCCCGGTGGCCGGGTCCATCACCTTATCGACGGCCTCCCAGCCGCTCTCGAAGATGATCCCCTCGTCCTGGAACGGCGGCTCCTTCGCGTCGTGATTCTTCCGCCGGCCGATGACGAACGTGCCGTCATCGACGAGCGCCCGGACGGTCGCCCACCGGGACCGGTCGTTGGAACTCATCATCGGCGTCGGCTCCGGCCGCTCGGCCGGCCACGCCTTCGTCGGGATCGCCAGCGGGTCGCGGTCGGAGCCGAACTTCCCCGGCGGCGGCTTGTGCTTGCTCGGCTCGACGACGAGTTCGAGGCCGATCACCTTCGCCCCGGCGACGGCGACGGCCACGCAGGTGAGGATGAGGTAGATCGACCGGCGCAGCGCCGCCGTCGGGTCGTGGGTGGAGGTCATTTCGTCCGGTGCGTGGGGTCGAGGGTCATCTCGGCGACGCGGTACGGGTCGTCCGGCGTCGAGCGCGCCAGGACGTACTCGGCGAGCAAGCCCGTGAACACGGATTGGGCGGCGAACACGAGGCAGAGGACCGGTACGAGTCCGAACAGTCCCTGGATTGTGTTACCCACCGGCACGAACGTCAGCAAGAGATGGGTCATTATCCCGACAAAGCCGAGCAGCACGGCGGCCGTGCCGAACGCGTGCATCGGCCGGTAGCCGAACGTCGTGCGGAACCAGACGGCGATCAGGTCGAGAAAGCCCTTGAGAAACCTGCGCGCGCCGAACTTCGAGTGGCCGAACTTCCGCGGCCGGTGGTTGATGACGAGTTCGCCGACGGTGAACCCGGCCTCGTTCGCCAGGACCGGGACGTACCGGTGCAGGTCGCCGTACAGCCGGACCTCACGGATCACGTCGGCGCGGTACGCCTTGAACCCGCAGTTGTGGTCGTGCAGCTTCACGCCGGTGAGCTTCGACACCATCCAGTTGAACACGCGGCTGGGGAAGACCTTGTGCCACGGGTCGTACCGGACCTTCTTCCACCCGCTGACCACGTCCGTGCCGGCCTTCACCATCTCCATGAACCGGGGGATTTCCTTCGGGTCGTCCTGCAGGTCGGCGTCGAGTGTCATCACCACGTCGCCGGCCGCACGGCGGAGGCCGACGTTGAGGGCGGCGGCCTTGCCGAAGTTCCGGCGGAACCGGACGCCGTGGACGCGGGTGTCCTGGGCCGCGAGGTGTTGGATCATGTCCCACGACCCGTCCCGGCTGCCGTCGTCGATGAACAGGATTTCGACGTTGAGGTTCGCGGCCCGGACGGCTCCGTCGATCTCGGCGTGGAGCGTCTGGAGGCTGTCCTTCTCGTTGTAAACGGGGATGACGAGCGAGAGCAAGTCCGCGACGGGGGCCGGTCGTGTCATGGTGTCTCCGCACAGTCGCTGTCGCAAGCCCACCGCAAGGGGACCATTGCGAGGATTTCAACCCTCTTGCTCCCTCCCCCCTTGGGGGGGAGGGTTGGGGAGGGGGGTCGAGGGCGTCACCGAATCCGAGACGTTTCTCCCGTCGGGGGAAGGTTCCGCCCCCCTCCCTAACCCTCCCCCCCAAGGGGGGAGGGAATGAAGACCGCCTCGCAAAGCCTCGGCATTCTGCGGCAACTCAGGTTGGATCGTTCGCGCCGTCCCGACCTTCCCCAACAGATACAGCCCGCCCGCGAACACGACCTCGAACCCCGTCCACACCAGCCGCAGCAAGAGCGCGATTACGACGGCCTGCCCGGCCGGGTTCGCGGTCAGGTCGGCCAGCCGCGGCTCCAGGCACTTCACCAGCACGAACTCCCGCGGCCCCAGCCCGCCGGGGGCGACGACGATGACGAACCCCACCACGTAGGACGCCGTCACGCTCGCCAGGTCGCCGGGGTAGTTCCACGGGAAGCCCGGCAGAATCGCCAACACCGTTAATCGTAAGCTCACGCCGAGCAGACACCAGCCGACGGCCGCCTGGAGCAGCCCGACGGCCAGCAACCAGAGCGGCGTGTTCGACACGGCTTGCGCATCCGGCCCCTTGCGGAGGCGGGTGACGCGGTTGACCAATCGCACCAACAGGAACAACCCGACCGGCAGGGCCGCGATCCCGGCGATGATCGGGCCTTGCCCGGAGGCGTACTCGCCGCCGATGCCGGTGTGCGGGATGAGCACGGCGGCGAGCATCGCGCCGGCGGCCATGTTGATGAGCGTCTCGTAAGCGGCCGTCAGCCCGACGACGCGGACGGTCGCCCCCGGCACGTTCCGCAACTGCCCGACGCGGAGGGCCAGCACCCACACCTTGCCCGGCACGTACTTCCCGAACTGGCTGACGAAGTACGCCCGCACGCCGGCCGCCCACGTCACCTGGACCTTCTGGTAGCGGAGCAACTCCCACCAGTACGTGCCCCAGATCGTGTGGGCGCACAGGTAGAGCAGCCCGGCGGGGATGAGGAGCCACCACCGGTCGCCGACGGTGACGGACGCGAGGGACTGGTCGTCGAGCAGCTTCCAGAAGTGTCGGCCGACGGCGACGAGGATGGCGACGGCGAGGACGACCTGCGCGGCCAGCCACAGCCGCTTGCGGGATGGCGACATAGACGGAGATTGTAGGGACGACAAAGTAGTAGGCACACTCCGTGTACCGTCGGTTGCCGGTCGCAAAGACTTGGTGCCGCTCGCCGCGGCATAGTAGTAGGCACACTCCGTGTGCCGTCTGCTGTCGGCCGCAGCGACTCGGGCGAACGCCCCGGGAGCATGAACGAGACGGCACACGGAGTGTGCCTACTACTATGGCCGTTCCCCTACGGCACACTAGCCTAACAGTCTGGCCCGCGCGCGAGCGGGCCACCGAGGATGAATAGGATGTCCGCCGAAAATACTCCCGACGCCCCGAAGCCCGAAACCCCGGCCGCGCCGCCCGCCCCGCAGCCGCCGAAGCCGGCCCCGCCGAAGGCCGGCGGCAAGCCGATCCCGGACAAGTGGCAGCGCGGCGGCCCGCCGAAGGCGAAGCCGAACCCGGACGCCGCCGTGCCGCGGACGTTCGGCGAGTTCAAGCCGAACAAGCGGGCGCTCGACGCGGACATGGAGGCCGAGATGGCCGCCGCGTTCGCCGGCACGGACCTGAAGGCGATGGACGCCGACAAGCCGCAAGGGGCGAAGGGCGAGGGCGGCCGGAAGAAGGGCCGCGTCCTCAGCATCCACGGCAAGGACGTGTTCGTCGAAATCCCCGGCGGCCGCAGCGAGGGGATGATTTCCCTCGACGAGTTCGAGGGCAAGCGGCCCAACGTCGGCGACGAGATCGAGTTCCTGGTGGACCACTACGACTCCGCCAACGGCCTGCTCGTGCTGACGAAGGAGGGGGCCGCCAAGCAGGTCACCGACTGGTCGAGCGTGAAGCTGAACATGGTCGTCGAGGCGAAGATCACCGGGATGAACAAGAACCAGACCGGGTACACGGTCGAGGTCAACGGCATCCGCGGGTTCATGCCGCTCAGCCAGGCGGACATGTACCGGATCGAGCAGCCGGAGTCGCTGGTCAACTCGAAGCAGAAGGTGCAGGTCATCGAACTCGACCCGCAAGAACGGAACCTGATCGTCAGCCGCCGCACGATCCAGGAGGCGGAACGCGAGCGGAAGGCCGTCGAGTTCTGGGCGACGATCAAGGAGGGGGACGTTCACAAGGGGATCGTGAAGTCGATCAAGCCGTTCGGCGCGTTCGTGGACCTCGGCGGGGCCGACGGCCTCATCCCCATCGGCGAGTTGAGTTGGTCCCGCGTCGGCACGGTCGAGGAGGTGCTGAAGGTCGGGCAGTTGGTGGAGGTGAAGGTCGCCCGGCTCGACCCGGAGGCCCGCAAGATCGGCCTGAGTCTGCGGGCGATGCAGACCAGCCCGTGGGAGACGTTCGCGGCCGAGCACCGGCCCGGCCTGCGGGTTCCGGGGAAGGTCACCCGCGTCATGGAGTTCGGCGCGTTCGTCGAGATCGCCCCCGGCATCGAGGGACTGATCCACGTCTCGGAGCTGTCCACCGGCCGGGTGAACCGCGTGCGCGATGTCATCAAGGAAGGGCAGGACGTGACGGTGCAGATTCTGAGCATCGACACGGAGGCCCGGCGGATCGCGCTGTCGCTGAAGGCGATGGTCGCCGAGGCGGAAGCGGCCGAGGACGCGGCGGCGACGGCGGAAGCGGAGGCCGACAAGGCGGCCGCGGCCGAGCGGCTGGCGAACCGCAAGCCGACCGGCAACCTCCGCGGCGGCATCGGCGGCGGGGCCGTGCGGTTCGAGATTGGGTGAACGATTTATATAGCCGCCGGCTTGCCGGCGGGGTTTTGGATACCGCCAAACCCCGCCGGCAAGCCGGCGGCTATATATTTGAACATCAGGCGTGTTGCCGCCGCGGTCGCGTGCGGCCTTCCATCTGCCGCTCCAATCCCGCCACCAGCGTCTTGCGGTTGCGGTTCGCCCGCTCGTACTCCAAGACCGCCGACACGTCGGTCGGCGACATCTCGCGGACGCGGTCGAGAATGTCCTTGACCGTCAGGTTGCCGTAGTCGGTCAGGGGCAGCGCGGCCTCGGTCGTCGGCTGGGTCACGCCGCCGGCGTCTTCCTTCGTGTCGCCTAGCGCCTCCCGCTCCTGGCTGAGGATCGTCGCGTCCACGGCCGCGTCGTCCGAATACTTGTCGTTGTCCGCGACCTCTTCCTGCAACTCGCGGAACTCCTTCAGCGACTCCTTGTTCACGCCGGACAGTTCCTGCTCCTCGTCGAGGCCGCGGTCGAATTCCTCCGTGTCGCCCACGTCGGTGTCGGAATCGACGGCGAACAGGTCGCCGGCCGGCTCGCCGGGGTTGCCGTGCCCGGAGTCGCCGTCCCGCATCGTCGGGTCGGTCCGGGCACTCCGTTGGCGGTGCGGCGGCTCGCTATGTGCGTACAGCATGGGTGCGCCTCCTTCGAGTGTTGGAACCCTTTCCTCCTGCAAGCACCGTGCCGGGAAAACGCCCGAACCCGGTCCCCGGCCGATTCGTATGCCCATAGAACAACTTCCCTCCCAGAGAGAAGCACGCCGCATGACCGCACCGCCTGTGCGCCCGACCGAGGACCTGGCCTCGCTGCTCGCCAAGCTGCGGGACAACGTCGCGACCGTGTTCCTCGGCAAGCCGGACGTGACCCGGCTCGCGCTCGTCGCCCTCCTCGCCGAGGGGCACTTGCTACTGGAAGACGTGCCCGGCGTCGGCAAGACGCTCCTCGCGAAGGCCCTCGCCCTCAGCCTCGGCTGCTCGTTCCACCGCATCCAGGCCACGCCGGACCTGCTCCCCGGCGACCTCATCGGCACGAACATTTTCAACCAGAAGGACGGCACGTTCACGTTCCACCCCGGCCCGCTCATGTCGCAGATCGTCCTCGCGGACGAGATCAACCGGGCCACGCCGCGAACGCAGTCCGCCCTCCTCGAAGCGATGAGCGAGCGGCAGGTGACGGTGGACCGCGAGACGTTCAAGCTCGGCCCGCCGTTCCTCGTCCTCGCGACGCAGAACCCCTACGAGTACGAGGGGACGTACCCGCTGCCGGAGAGCCAGCTCGACCGGTTCCTGCTGCGGTTGAAGATCGGCTACCCCGAACGTACCGCGGAGCGGGACATCCTGGTACAGCACCGCGCCGGCGAGCCGGTCGAGAACCTGTCGGCGGTCCTTTCCCCTTCGGACGTGGTCGCCCTCCAGCGGGCGACGCGGAACGTGACCGTGTCCGAGCCGGTGACGGAGTACCTCCTGGACATCGTCACGGCGACGCGGGAACACCCGGACGTGAAGCTCGGGTCCAGCACCCGCGGGGCGCTGGCGTTCTACCGCGCGTGCCAGGCGCTGGCGAAGGTGAGCGGCCGCGACCACGTCCGCCCGGACGACGCGAAGGAGCTGGCCGTGCCGGTCCTCGCCCACCGGATCATGACGAAGGCGTGGGACCAGGGCGGCCGGGACGACGCGACGCCGATCATCCGCGACATCCTGGCGAAGACGAAGGTTCGTGTGTAACCCGGATCGCGGAACTCGGATCGCGGAACGCAAGCATGGACACGCCCGACAGCCCGGTCTTGAGGTCCGCGATCCGCGATCCGCGTTCCGCTTCCGCCCCACCCGCGAGGGCGTCCTCTGGGCCGCCGCGGCGCTCGCGATGGTGTTCGCCGGGTCGTACAAGCTCATCAACCTACTCATCCTGCTCGGCTACTTCATGCTCGTCATGATCGCCATCAACGCGTGGCTTGCGCGGCGGTCGGCGTACCGGGTGCGGTTGCAACGGGGGCGAAGCGAACCCGTCTTCGCCGGGGCGGAGGCCGGGCGGCTCGTCACCGTCACGAACACGGCCCACCGGAATGCGTCCGTGACCGTGCTGGAAACGTCGGACGCGCACCGGGTCGAGGTGTTCGTTCCCGTGCTGGCCCCCGGCGAGGGCCGCAACGTGCTGGCGACGATCCGTCCCGAGAAACGCGGCCGGTACCCGACGACGCCGATGTTCGTCACGGCGGGTTACCCGTTCGGCCTCGTCAACTACACCGTGCCGGCGGAACCGGCGGACGTGCTCGTCGTGCTGCCGACGCTCGGCACGGTGGACGGGTCGATGCTCCGCCGGTGGCTCATCCGCGTCGGGGCGGGGGACAACTTCAACCGCCGGCCGGTCCGCCGGCAGTCGAACCAGGCGGCCGACGTGCGGGGCGTCCGCGGCTACCGGCCGGGCGACTCGCCGCGGGACATCCACTGGCGGACGACGGCCAAGCACGGCGAACTCATGGTCCGCGAGTACGACAGCACCGAGCCGCTCGACCTGCTCATGGTCGTGGAGCCGTGGGTTCCGAAGTACCCGTCGGAACAGGAACTCGAAACCGTCGAGGCGACGTTCCGGCTGGCGGCGTCCGTGTTCTGGTCGTGGTGCCACGGGGACGAGATGCCGGAGGCGACACTGATCGTCGCCGGGTCCGCGGCGGCGCGGACCGGCCGCGCGACCGAGGGGTTCGGGCGGGCGGCGCTGGCGTTACTCGCGGAAGCCGAGCCGACGGCGGACACCGCGGCACTGCCGGCCGACGCCTTCCGCCGGCGGAGCAACCGGTGCGCCCGCATCCTCGTCAGCTCGCGGCCGAACAGCCCGCTGGCCGGCGAGCTGCGACGGCAGACGGGCGTGCCGTTCGTGACCGTGGACCCCGGCACGCCGATGGCCTGGTACCGGCCGCCCGCCGCTCAGCGGGCGTAGACGCCGACGAGCTGCCCCTCTTCCAGCACGTGCCCGTGCATCGCGTCCAGCAGTTCCTTCCGCGTCGCGCCGGACGGCAGCCCCAACTCGGCGTCGAGCGCGAACACCTTGAAGCAGTACCGGTGCGGCGTGCCCCGCGGCGGGGCCGGGCCGCCGTACCCGACGTACCCGAAGTCGTTGACCCCGTGCCGGCTGCCGTCGTTCAGGTCCGGGTCCGCGGGCAGCGCCTCCGGCAACTCGCGGGTGACGGGCGGTAGGTCGTACAGCAGCCAGTGGACCCAGTTTCCCCGCGGGGCGTCCGGGTCGTCGCAGAGGACGGCGATGCTCTTCGTGCCGCGGGGCGGGGCGCTCCAGTTCAGCGGCGGCGACACGTCCATCCCGTCGCCGGTGAAGTGTCTCGGGATGGTCTGCCCCTCGGCGAACGCCGGGCTGTTGACCGAAATCGACATGGCAAGCCCTCCAACGGGAGAAATGGGCGGGCGACGTGGGCACCACGCCGCGAGTCGCGTGGTGAAGAGATGATAGCCGACGGCCGGCGGAAACACAAACAATCGGGCGAGGGAAATGAAAGTGGGGCACTCGCTCCGCGAGTGCCCGGAGCGTTTGCCGGGCAGTGAAGTCCAGGGCACGCGCGGAGCGAGTGCCCCACTGTCTCAATACCGCAGGACGAACCGCGGGGCCGGCTTCCTCTTGCGGGCCGTCAGCCACAGCCGGACGAGCAGGGCCAGCACCGCCAGCAGGTGGGCCAGGAACGCGAGCCGGAACCACGTCGTCCCCTGCACCGCGAACTTCCCTACCTCCTGCCCGGCCTTCACCTGCACGGCTACCTTCTTCGCCTGCGTGTCGGCCGCCTTCGCCTCCTCCACGTGCTTCTCGGCCGCGTACCGGTAGACGGCCCGCTCCAGCCCGAACCCCCGCCACGCCTGGAGCATGAATAGCACGAGCAGGACCACGCTAAGGGCCGTCAGGATTTGGAACCGCTGCGGCCAGATGGACGACAGCCACGCGAACGCGCCGGGCGACCGAACCGGGTCGATCTCGTGGACGAACCGCTCCCCCCAGGCGAGCATCACGGTCGCGATCAGTAGGACGATGTACGGCAGCATCGGCCAGTCCCAGCCGGTCAGGGCCGGCAGCCTCGTCTCCACGTCGCCCAACTCGGCCGGCACGAGGTTCGGCTCGACGTTCCCGCCGAGCGCGTCCCACGCGGACTGCGCGAACAGCCGGTGGCCGCCGGGGTAGGAGCCGACCCAGAAGAAGAACGTGAGGACGAACGCGAGCGTCAGGCACACCGGCGCGACCCAGTCCACGACGCGGGACGAGAGGCCGAACCCGACCTCCTTGCCGTCCCCATGCGACGCCGACACCGGCGGGAGCGTCGGCGTCCCGCCCGGCGGGGCGAGGCCGGGCGGCGGCGGCGGCCGGTCCACGACCATCGGCGGCGCGGGGGCGACGCTCGGGGCGTAGTTCTTCGGCACCGCGATCGGGCTGCCGCACACCGGGCACGGGAAGTCGGTTCCCGCGGCCGTGTCCGGCACTTCGACGGTCTTCAGGCACTCGGGACAGAGCTGTTTCACGTGCGAGCCTCGGTTGGGGGTCGCGGGAATGGTACGAACTTTACCGACGGTATGAAGGGGCGTTCGCGTCAGCCGCCGACTTCTTGGAACGCCTTGCCCAGATAGTCGAGCAGGTCGCCGGCGACGAGCGCGGTTTGCCCGATGTCGGCGGCCGCGAGGTCGCCGGCCCGGCCGTGGGCCCACGCCCCGAGGCATGCGGCGTCGAACGCGGGCAGCTTCCGGGCCACGAGCGCGGCGATGATCCCGGTGAGTACATCCCCGCAGCCGCCGGTCGCCATGCCGGGGTTGCCGGTGGCGTTCGTGTACACGCGGTCGCCGTCCGTGACGATCGTGCGATGGCCCTTCAGGAGCAGGACGACGCCGTGCGTCTTGGCGAAGGTGACGGCGAGTTGTTCGCGGTTCGCCTGTACCTCGGCCGTGGTCTTGCCGACGAGCCGCGCGAACTCGCCGGGGTGCGGCGTCATCACGAGCGGGGCCGTGCGGCCCCGCAGTTCGGGAAGGCCGGGTTGCAGGTTGTTCAACCCGTCGGCGTCAAGGACGGTCGGCTCCGCGACCGCGAGCAGCGAGCGAACGAGGCCGGCCGTGTCGGGACTTTGCCCCAGCCCCGGCCCGACGGCGATCGCGTCGGAGTTCGGGGTCGCGTCGGCGACCTCTTTCGGGTCGCCGTAGCCCCGCGTCATGTAGCACGGGTTCCCGGCCGCGACGACGGCCAGAATCTCTTCCGGGCACAAGACCGTGACCAACCCCGCGCCGCCGCGGAGAGCCGCGCTGCCCGCGAGGACGGCGGCCCCGCTCATGCCGAGGCTGCCGGCGACGACGAGGACGCGGCCGTAGGTCCCCTTGTGCGAGTCGGGGTCGCGCGGCGGCAGCCGAGGCACGGCGGTGACGGGGGTAGCCATTCTGTCAATATAAGGGTGGGTTGCGGGTAGAAGGATCGGTTGAGCGGAGCCGGTCCTAGGACCGCGGGCGTCCCGCCCGCCCACCTTCCCCGCACGGGGATCCGTCTCAACCGGCTGGGAGCGTGGCGGGCGGGACGCCCGCGGTCCCAGGGGATCGGCTGCGGCTATTTCTTCTTCTTCGGCATCGGCGGGGCGACCTTCGCGTCCGCGCCGACGGTCAGCCACAGGTCGGCGGTCGCCGTCTCGAAGTCCGCGAGCGCCGCCCGCACCGGGCGGACCAACTTCGTGCCGTCCTTGAACGTGCCGACGACGTTCAGCCGGAAGGCCGTCGAGAGGTTGGCGGCAGTGGTCGTCAGCCGGACCTTCGCCGGGATTTTCGCCTTCGCGTCCTGCGGGACGAGTTCGAGCTTCACCTCCGGCGGCAGGCCCTCGGCCTTCAACTCGTAGTCGCCCGCCAGCACCGCGAGCAGGCCGCCCTTGACGTTGACCGTGACCAGCAGTTCCAGCGGCGTGCCGGGCGTCAGCGCGAACCGGTCGCTCGCCACCGTCGCCTCGATGTCCGGCTCGGCGTGAACGGCCCGCAGCCGGTAGACGAACCGCGGCCCGCCGGCGTGGTACAGGTCGCGGACCTCGACGCGGACCGTCTCGTCCTTCGTCGGGGCGAGCGTCAGCTCGCAGTCCGCGTTCGGCTTCGCCGGCTCCGCGCGGGCCAGCTGCTTCCCGGCCTCGTCCACGACCCGCAGCACCGGCGTCAGCGGCAGTTCCAGCGCCCGGCTCTCGACCTGGAGTGTGACCGGCTTCCCCTTCGTCACCTTCATCGGGAACGTGTTCGCGGCCTGCGGCTCCTTCACCCGTCCGGTCAGCGTGAACGGCGGTGACAGCGGGCTGTCAGCGGTTGTGTTCGTGAAGTCGAAGCACGGGTGGTCTTCTTCCCGGACCGCGACCCGACTCGGCACGACGGGCTTGGTCGAGAGGTTCCAGCCGACCGTTTCCACCTTCAACTTCTCGCCCTTCTTTTTCGCCAGCACGGCGGGGAAGTCGGCAAACCCGGCGGTCGTGAGTGTGAGCCGGTAGACGCACGCCTCGGACCCGAAGAACCGGATGCTGCTGTCCGGCTGGGACGGGAACGCGAAGATGCGCACGAGGAACGTCCCGGCCTTCGGCGCGGTGAACGCGACCTGCGGGTCGAGGCCGTGGTGGTCGTGGTCCTGGTCGAGGACGAACCCGTCGGCCGACGCGACTTGCAGCACCGCGTCCATCGGCGACCGCAGCCGGTGGTTCGCCTCCAGCGACGCGACGAGCGTTTGCCCCTTCGCCAGCGTGACGGCGAACACATCGACATCGCCGCCCTTCGCGAGCTTGCCGTTGACGACGCACGACCCCGCCACCGCCTGCGGCTTCGCCGCCTCGTCGTTCGGCTCCTTCTCCATCGCCTCCGGCAGCACGCCGCCGACGAACGGCCGCAGCGGACTCGCGCCGCTCTCGTCGGCCATCCGCAACCACACGACGCCGGGCGTCGCGCCGGCCGCAATCGTGACGTTGAGTTTCCCCTTGTCCTTCCCGGCCGCGACGGTGACGGCCTTGTCGCTGGCCCACGCCGTCACCGGCCACTTGTCGAAGCTGCCGGCCGCGGTCACTTCGACCGTCGTGCCGACCTGCCCGCCGGCGGGGAAGAGAGAAGTCATGGAAGGGGGAGCCGAAAACGATTCACCGCAGAGGGCACATGAGAGCACGAGAGAAAAAACCAAGAACTGAAGTCTCTTCTTCATGTCTTTTCTCATGTGCTCTCACGTGCCCTCTGCGGTGAAATCGGTTTTCTGCTTTACCCCATCAGTTCCTTGATCGGCGTGGCGTCGCTGACGATGTGCGTCGGGCGGCCCTGCGGGGTGTACAGCATCGTGTTCGGGTCGATGCCGAGCTTCGTGTAGATCGTGCTCGCGAAGTTCTCCGGCGACAGTACCCGCTCGACGGCCGCGAACCCGTTGCGGTCGGTCGCGCCGACGACCTGCCCGCCGGGGATTTTCCCGCCCGCGAACAGCACGCTCATCGCGTTCGCCCAGTGGTCGCGGCCGGCCTTCGACTGCCCGGCGAGCGTGGAAATCTTCGGCGTGCGGCCGAACTCGCCGAGTGCGATCACGAGCGTGCTGTCGAGCAGCCCGCGCTGGTCGAGGTCGGCGATGAGCGTCGCGACGGAGTTGTCCCAGTTCGGCAGCCGCTTGCGGCAGGCGTCGAACAGGTCCGAGTGGTGGTCCCAGCCGCCGTCGTTGATGGTGACGAACGGCACGCCGGCCTCGACCAGCCGGCGGGCGAGCAGCAACCGCTGTCCGAACCCGTTGCGGCCGTAGGCGTCGCGGACCTTCTGCGGCTCCCGGTTGATGTCGAACGCCGCCTGCGCCTCCTTCGACCGCATCAGGTCCGCCGCCTGCTTGTAGTGGTCGTCGAGCGCGACGGCCGGGTCGCCGGCGGTCTTGTCGAGCAGCCGCTGGAAGCGATCGACCTCGGCCCGCACGTCGGTCCGGTCGGCGAACCGGCCCTCGGTCATGCCGCTCGGCAGGGCCACGTCGCGGACGCGGAAGCTCGCGCTGTTCGGGTCGCCGTCCGAGACGAACGGGGCGTGCCGCGCGCCGAGGAAGTTCGGCCCGCCGGACCGCGACATGCTCGGCATGGTGAAGTACGACGGCAGCCCGACCGGGGCCGGCTTCTGGTGCGACACGACCGACCCGAGGCTGGGGTGGAAGCTGACGAACGCCCCGCACCCGACCGGGATCCGCGGCGGCGCGCCGGTCATCATGTAGTGGTTGCCGGCCCCGTGGTTCCCCTGGTCGTGGCGGATCGACCGGACGACGGCGAGCTTGTCGGACATCCCGGCCAGCCGCTTCATGTGTTCGGAGAAGAAGACGCCCGGCGTCTTGGCGGCGGTGGTCTTGAAGTCGCCGCGGTACTCGGCCGGCGCGTCCGGCTTCGGGTCGAACGTCTCGAAGTGCGTCGGCCCGCCGTCCATCCAGATAAGGATGACGGACTTGGCGGCCGCCTTCGGCGAGGTCGGCGACGCCCGTAGGGCGTTGGCGAGGCCGCCGCCGAGGAGCGTGGTCAGCCCGAGTTGCAGGCAGTCCCGGCGGGTGACGCCGGCGCAGTTGGTTTGACGATTCATCATCCTATGACCTCAACGCTGGTGGCGCGAATGTCGAAAAGGCAAAAGCTTATAGGCCCCTACTTATCGGAATAGATGTAGTGGTATTTGTACCGGCGATACTTGGGGTCATGTTGAACCAAAGCTTCCGTTACGGCGGGCACAACGACAAGGCAGTCGCGTTTTTCGGTGCCAGTTTGGTTAAACGGATCCTGGCCGGTGCGTTGGTAGTAGTTGTGAGCTTCGATCAGAAGCAACAGTTTCGTATCGGCGTCGATTTTCCACACGACGTTGTTGTGTTTGAAGAACGCCCAAGCATTTTGGTCCCCAGACCGCTCCTCGCCAGTAAGTCCGTTGAGTCGAACGCACTCCGGATGTGCGCGAGCCTCTTTCTTGACGGCTAACCCGAGTTGGTCGAAGCTGTCGAACGTCATAGCCAATTCCCATTAGGTAAGATGGAACTCTCAGCTTGTAATCTCTATCACGTCTCCCGGTTGAACGCTGACCAGGGCAGCAAGTGTCGTAGGCATCAGGGGCGTCAAGTCGCCCAGGCGGTTACTGCTCGCGATCAACACGATAACGGCTACTCCGTGAACTGCCAAATTCTGCTGATGCCGCAGGTTCTGATCAACGGTCAGTAGCACCTCGAAGCCGGCGGCGGCCATTGCCGACAGGAGCGTGCCGTTCTTCTTGCCGGCCCACCCCATGCCGGTCACGGTATGAACCTCGTGGCCGGGCAACTCTCGCCGCAGTTTTCGCGGCACGCACTCGTCAAGGAGTACACGCATCGGCCACCAAGAGTTCACCTGCGGCCTTCAAGGCGGCCACCGCTTGGGTGCGTTGTACACTCGGGAAGTCATCCAAGAACTCGTCGAGTGTTTCACCCCCCTCGATATAGTCCAGCAGATTCTTGAGTGGCACTCGTGTGCCGACGAACACTGGCGTCCCGCCCATGATCTCCGGGTCGGAATGCACGATTCTCTTTGTTCCGTTCATGTCAAGCCCTCCACCCTTATCATATCTCAATCCCCGAACACGAACTCCGGCGTGTTCAGCAGGCCCCACATCAGGTCCTCGACCGCCTCCCGCCGCTTCGCGCCAACCTTCTCGAACCGTGACACGCACGCCGCCTTCTCCGCGTCCGTCGGCGGGCGGCAGTACGCTAGCAGGTACAGTTCCTCCACGACCTCGGCGCTCGAGAGCTTGCCGGCGGCGAGCTTCGCGGCGCGGCCGTCGTCGGCGGTGATCTTCCGGCTCAGGTTCGGCGCGTTCATCAGGTGCAGGGCCTGCACCACGGTCGTGTCCGTCGTCCGCTCGCACGGCGGGTCCTGGTTCGGGTCCGGGCGGCCGAAGCTGTCCAGGAACTTCGACTCCCCGCGGACCGTCCACGCCTCCATCGCCCGCGACCCGGCCGGCATCGCGTCGAACTTCTCGGCCACGCCGGTCACGTCCGTCACGGCGTCCAGCAGCACCTCGGCCCGCAGCCGCTGCCGGTAGTGCCGGGAGTAGTTCCGCGTGTCGCCGACGTTCCGGTCGGTCGGCAACGACGACAGCCCGTAAACGTGGCTCGTCGCGATGCGGCGGATCAGCTTCTTCAGGTCGTGGCCGCTCGCCCGGAAGTCGGCGGCCAGCGCGTCGAGCAGGGCCGGGTTCGTCGGCGGGTTCGTGTCCCGCAAATCATCCACGGGATCGACGAGGCCGCGGGCCATCAGGTCCGCCCAGACGCGGTTGACGATCACCTTCGCGAAGAACGGGTTCCCCTTCGACGTCACCCACTTCGCCAGTTCCGCCCGCGGATCGACCTCCGGCGGGATCTCCATCGGCTGGCCGAGCAGCGGCGTCGGCGTCATCTCCTCGCCGGTGAGCGGGTGCTTGACCGGCCCCCCGCGACGGCGACGGCCGCCGGTCGGCGGGGCCTCCGCCGCGTAGACGATCTCCTCGCTGCCGGAGATGGGGGCGGAGATGCCCGTCCCCTTCCGCCCGATCCGGCCGAAGAACGCGGCGAAGCTGTAGAAGTCGGTCTGGCCCCACTTCTCGGACGGGTGCTGGTGGCACTTCGCGCAGTCGAGCCGCACGCCGAGGAAGAGCTGGCTGACCATCGGCGCGAGTTCCTCCGGCTCGCGGCGGTTGCGGTAGAAGACCGTCGCCCCGTCCTTGAACGTGCTGCCGGACGCGGTGATGATTTCCCGCACGAACTGGTCGTAGGGCTTGTTCTTGCGGAACGACTCGCGGATCCACGAGTCGAAGTTGAACGTCGCCTTGATGCCGACGTGGTACGGGTTCGGCCGCAGCAGGTCGGCCCACTTGTTCGCCCAGAAGTCGCCGTACTCCGGCCGGTCGAGGAGGCGGTCGATCAGCTTCTCACGGTCTGGGTTCTTCAAAAACTCGCGCGTCTCGTCCGGCGTCGGCAGTCGGCCGATGATGTCCAAGAAGGCCCGGCGGTGGAACGTGGCATCGCTGGCCGATTCGGAGGGCGTCAGCCCGAGTTGCTTGAGCTTCGCCCAGACGTGGCCGTCGATGAAATTCTTGCGCGGCAGCTTCTCGTAGAGCTTCGGGTCCACCGCGCCGGGCAGCGGGATGAGGACGCTCGCGACGGAAAACTTGTCCATGAACCGGGCGGTGACCGCGGCCTCCCCGGCGATGGGGCCGGCGGTGATGACGCCGTTCGCGTCCACGGCCGCGTACCCGGCGTCGTTCGACTGGAACGCGGCCAACTTCGTCACGTCCTCGGTGCTGCCGTCGGTGAAGTGGGCCGTCACCGTCAGTCGAACGGCCTCGTTAAACTTGAGCAGCTTCTCGGTCGGCGCGACGGTGATCTTCGCGAGCGTCGGCGCGTCCTTCGGCGTCCGCGGCGTGCCGGCGACGATCCACGCCTTGAGCAACTGGTACTCGGCCGAATCCTTCGGCAGTTTCTTGCCGCCGCCGTGGGGAACTTCGCCGGCGGCTTTCCGCAGGAACAGGCTGAAGTCCACGTCGGCGGCGAACAGCCGGCGGCCGCGGCCCTCGGTGACGATGGCGGCGTAGTCGAAGTCCGGGTCGAACCCGAGCAGCGACAGGGCGAACCCGTTCTGCCCGCGGGCCTTGCCGTGGCACGCCCCCTGGTTGCACCCGTACCGGGTGAGGATCGGCTCGACGTGCCGCTCGAACGTCGGCGGGGCCGCGGACGCGACGGCGGACAACAGCAGGAGGAGTGGGAGTGCGAATTTCATGTCGGCGGGTCGGCGGGACGGTTCGCGGGGGAACCGGGTCGGCAGGTAGTTGAAGTGTAGCGTGGGGCGCGGGGAAATGCAGCATCAAAACCAAAGTAGTAGGCACACTCCGTGTGCCGTCCCCTCCTCGTCGCGGTGAGTTCGTCTGAGTCGCCGCGGCCGATCATAGTAGTAGGCACACTCCGTGTGCCGTTTCCTCGGCGCGTCGGCGAGTTCGCCCGAGTCGCTGCGACCGACAGCAGACGGCACACGGAGTGTGCCTACTACTATGATCGGCCGCGGGGAGTTCGTCCGAGCCGCCGCGGCGCTCAGCCGACGGCACACTCCGTGTGCCTACTACTTTGTCGCACCCATCATTCCCAGAATCCCGTCCAGTACGGCCCGGTCGCTGTCCGGCCGCGTCGGGGACCGCGGGTGCGTGTCGTCGCACGCCAGCCAGCCGCGGAGCTTCAGGAACATCGCCGCCGAGTGCTTGTACGCCGGGACCGGGCCGCGGAACGCGAAGAACCCGAGGTACTGCAACTGGTCGTTCAGCTCGTAGAACCGCGGGTCGCCGGCCAGCCAGTAGGCGTCCCGCTTCGCGAACAGGTCCGGGGCGAACGTGCTCAGGCCGAGCAGGTAGTCGCTGCCGTACATCACCATGTCGATGGCCAGGTCGTTGCCGGTGTAGACCTTGAAGTCTTCCCGCGTCTGGTCCCGCAGGACGATCCGCTGCCACTCGAGTTCGCGGTTCAAGGACGAGTGCTTCGCCCCCAGGCACGCCGTCACGCCGAGGAGGCCGCGGTACACGTCGAGCGAATAAATCTTGCCGAACGGGGCGAACATCGTCCCCAACTCGAACCCGATGAACGGCGACACCGTTCCCAGCTTCGCGTAGCTGGCGACGATCGCGTCGTCCGGCTGTCCGGTCAGGCCGTAGCTCTGGAAGATGACCGGCGTGCCGCCGTGCGCCGCGACCGGCTCCATCGCGCGGGCGTAGGCGTCGAATGCGAACTTCGCCCCCGGCGCGTCTTTCACGAACGCCCCGGCGACGAACGGCCGGCCACCGAGTTCCGCCTTTGTCCGTTCGAGGACGGCCAACTTCGTGGCGTCGTCGAGGAGGTTGCCGAACCCGGTGTCCATGTTCACGGCCGGGGCCAGTCCCGCGTCGGCCGTGCGACGGACGTGGGCGGCGAACGCCGGCCAGTCGATCGACCCGTCCGCGTGGAACGGCAACAAGATCGCCGAGATGCCGGTGATCCGGCGGCGGGGGCGGAGCAGGGTTAATGGGTCGATGGTCATCTTTGAACTGGATTCGGTGTAAGGGTTCGGGTATCCTGTCGATAGAATATGTAGCAATTCCTCCGGAGCAGTCCGTTGCGTTTCGCGCTCGCCGTCATCGCTGCCCTCGCCAACGCGGCCGGCCCGTGGCTGTGCTGCTGCGGCGTCGCGGCCGTGCTCGGGTCCGCGAAGCCGGCGACGGCGGCCGTCCCGACCGCGACCACTTGTACGGTGACGTGCCCGCACTGCCAGGAAGAGGCCGAGGACGCGGCGAAGACTTCGTCGCCGACTGCCCCGCCGAAGCCGTGCCCGTGGCAGGAGCGGCTGGCGTTCGCCCCGCTGACCGTCCCGCCGGCTTCCGACACCGGCGACGCCATCGACGCGATCAACACCGACTTCCAGATTCTCGGCGAAACCGTCCCGCTCGTCTCCACCCCGGTCGTCGTCGGGCCGCGGGTGAATGAGATGCCGTTCCTGACGGCGGAAACCCGACTCCGCGTTCACCACGTTTTGCGCTGTTAATCGGCCCGGCGGGTCGCCTAAACTGTAATCGCCGCGCCGGAAAACTCCCGGCGCATGACTCGAACTTCATTCCCATTCCGAAAGGATGATTCCATGTTCGCGAAAGCTCTCGCCGCCCTGGTCGCGGTCGTCGCCGTCGGCATCGGCGGGTACACGTTCTACGCCGGGTCCGCGAAGTCCGGCAGTTGCTGCCCGCTGGCGGCACTCGGCCTCACGTCGCAGGACACGGACGGCTGCTCGGCCAAGTCGAGCTGCTGCGCGATGTCGGCCGCGAACTGCCCCGGCGACGCCGTCGCTTCGGCGAGCGTGCCCGACTGCTGCTTCGCCGGGTCGGACTGCTGCGCCGGGGACGACTGCTGCCTGAAGGTGGGCGTGTTCCAATCGGACGCCGCCGCCGCCGCCACGCCGGACTGCTGCTTCCCCGGTTCGGACTGCTGCACCGGCCCGGACTGCTGCCTGCTGAAGAAGTAACCGCGAAGTGATTCCGGGCGGGGCGGCCTCCCGGCCGCCCCGCTTTCGTTTGCGATCTGGGACCGCGGGCGTCCCGCCCGCCCACCTTCCAGACGCCGGGATCAATCTTTCGCGGCTGGGGCCGTGGCGGGCGGGACGCCCGCGGTCCCGGGGGCGAGGCTACCCCTTACCCGCCGGCCCGCTTCACCTTGTACCCGATCTTCTCCAACTCCGTCACGACCCGGTCGCGGTGGTCGCCCTGAATCTCGATCCGACCGTCCTTCGCGGTGCCGCCGGTCCCGCACTTCGTTTTCAACGTCGTCGCCAACTGTTGAAGCTCATCCTCTGACAGCCCCAGGTCCCAGACGACGGTAACGCCCTTCCCCTTGCGGCCGGCCGTCTCGCGGCCGACCTTCGCCGTGCCGAGCTTCTTCGCCGCCGGCGGCGGGGGCGGGGCCGGCGGCGGCACGGCGACGAACCCGCCGCCGAGGAGCGTGGCGACGAACGTGTTCACGGTTTCGTCCAGCGGGCCGGACGTGGGCCACTGCTCGACGCGGTCCGCCGGGACCTGCGACGGCACCTCCGCGACGGAGACGATCCGCGTGGCCGCGTCCAGTTCCGTCGGCGGAACGTCGAACCCGCGCGCGACGGCGGCCCACGGCAGCCCCATCTTGCCCGCGACGCCGGCGAACAGCGATACGGCGGCGGCGGCGCGTTCGCCCGGCGGGGCGTCGAGGACGATCAGCGTCTTCTTCGGCTTCGACGGCACGGGCAACCCTCACTTCTTCGCCGGCAACTCGTCAATCGTCACGCTCTTGTACAGCACCTTCGTCTTCCCGCCGCCGTGGACCTGGAGGGCGACGACCCCGTCCCGCTCGATCTTCTCGTCCGCTTCCGTGTAGTCCACAGTCTGCGTGCCGTTGAGCCACAGTTGAACCTTCGGCCCCTCGCACCGGATCGTGTACTCGTTCCAGTCGTCGAGCTTCACCACCTTCTCGACCGCGCCCTTCTCCGGCTGGGCGAGTACCTTCTTCCGCCGCGACTCGTCGTACAGCGCGCCCCAGTACTGCTGGCCCATGTCGGCCTGGTAGCCGCTGACCTCGTGGTGGTTCGGGATCCGCTTCGTGCGGAACTGGATGCCGGCGTTCGCCTTCGCCTTGTCGCCGAGGAGCTTAAACGTGACCTTCAGCTCGAAGTCGCCGTAGGTCTTCGTCGTGCAGAGGAACTCGTTCCGCGGCACGGCCGCCTCCAGCGACCCGCCGACGATCGCGCCGTCCTCGATCCGCCACGTCTTCGCGGTGTCGCCCTCCCAGCCGTCGAACGTCTTGCCGTCGAACAGCGGCTTGTGGTCGGCGAATACCGGCACGGCCAGGAGTAGCAGAAGGAGGAGGGAGCGCATGGTCGGAACCTCGGGGGGAACGGGTGCGGTTGTTGTAGCGGTTGCCCTTGACGGCGGGCGGCGTTCGCCGGGACAGTTCAGACATGCTGCGCCGAGAATACTTGCTCCCGCTCGTCGGCTTCTGGCTCGGGTTCGCCGTGGCGGTGAGGCCGTTCGTCGGCGGCGACCTCTCTCACATGCCCGGCGACCTTGTAGACGCGCGGCTGAACGTCGTGATGCTCGAACACGGCTTCCGCTACCTCACCGGGCAAGAGGTGAGCTTCTGGCACGCGCCGTTCTGCTACCCGGCACGGTGGTTCACGGCTTCGTCCGACAATCATTTGGGGAACCTTCCGATCTACACGGCCTTCCGGCTCGCCGGGGCCGGGCCGGAACGGTCCTTCCAGCTCTGGTGGCTGACGACGTTCGCGCTGACCTACGCGGCGACGCTCTGGGCGATGCGGCGGCTCGACGCGACGTGGCTCGGGGCGACGGTCGCGGCCGTGGCGTTCACGTTCGGCCCGGCGCAGATGGCGTGCGCGAACCACGCGCAACTCGCGCCGCGGTACTTCGTGCCGGTCGTGGTCGTGCTGTTCTGGCAGCTCCTCCACGCGCCGACGGCAAGGCGGCTACTCGGCGTCGTCCTCGGGTGGGTGGGGCAGGTTTACTGCACGGTGTATGTTGCCTATTTTCTCGCGCTGTTGCTGGTGGCGATGTTGGTGGTCGCCGCGGCGGGCCGCGTCTTGGCTTTGTTCCCTCCCCCCTTGGGGGGGAGGGTTAGGGAGGGGGGTGAGCTTCCCGCCTCGAAC
>JAESGS010000344.1_pt1 | contig 43909 bp, 30 predicted proteins | sample 9269761 | NCBI WGS metagenome assembly JAESGS01 (sample SAMN15741799, study PRJNA653493) | algae metagenome | isolation source: Cyanosarcina radialis HA8281-LM2 and co-occurring heterotrophs from damp... | place: USA: Makauwahi cave, Hawaii | collected 2011-01-06 | reverse complement strand
CTCAACAACATCGGTCAGGTTTACGACGCATTGGGAGAAAAGCAAAAGGCATTGGAATTTTACAACCAGTCCCTTCCACTATCGCGGGCGGTGGGAGATCGCTCTACAGAAGCTGCCACCCTCAACAACATCGGCGCGGTTTACTTTACACTGGGGGAAAAGCAAAAGGCCTTGTCATACTACAACCTGTCTCTCCCCTTATTGCGGGCAGTGGGCAACAAGTCTGGGGAAGCTGCTACCCTTGGCAATCTCGCCGATCTAGAACGGAGTAAAGGCAATCTCAAAGCCGCCCTAACTCACATGGAAGCCTCTCTTAAAATCATTGAAGATCTCCGCACCAAAATTGTCAGCCCCGAACTGCGAACCTCCTACTTTGCCTCCGTCCAAGATTACTACCAGTTCTACATCGACTTGCTGATGCAGTTGCACAAACAGCAGCCCAATAAAGGTTACGACGCTTTAGCATTGCAAGCCAACGAACGCGCCCGCGCCCGCACCTTAATTGAACTCCTCACCGAATCCAACGCCGATATTCGTCAAGGTGTTTCTTCCCAACTCCTGCAACAAGAGCAAACCTTACTGCAAAAACTCCAAGCTTTAGAAAAACGCCGGATCGAGGTTCTCAGCGGCAAACCTACTCCCGAACAAGTCGCTGCTTTAGACAAAGAAAACTCAGAACTTCAGGCACAATACCAACAAATCCAAACCCAAATCCGCGCCGCCAGTCCCCGCTACGCCGCCCTCAAATATCCCCAACCCCTCACCGTCGCTCAAATTCAGCAGCAAGTCCTCGACGACAACACCGTGCTGTTAGAATACTCCCTCGGAGAAGAGCGCAGTTACGTGTGGGTAGTTACCAAAACCAGCCTCGACAGCTACGAACTCCCCAAAGGTGCAGACATCGAAGCTGCCACCAAAAAGTTTTATCAATTGCTGACTGACAGGCGTTCTGTAGACTTCAGAAAAGATGAATTAGAGCAAACTGGTAAAGAGTTGAGTAAAATCCTCCTCAATCCTGTGGCTAAAGAATTAGGGCAAAAGTCACCTAATACGCTTGGTTTGACCTCACCCCCAGCCCCTCTCCTACAAGGAGAGGGGGGCAAGATTCCCTTTTCCCTCATCGGAAAGAATTTTCCCCCTGCCCTCGTAGGGAAGGGGGGCAGGGGGGTTAGGTCTGCCCAGAGCAACAACCCCCAACCCAAACGCCTGGTAATTGTCGCCGATGGCGCTCTAGAATACATTCCCTTTGCCGCACTCCCAGCACCGAACTCAAATCGCCTCTTGCTAGTCGATCGCGAAGTTATCAACCTCCCTTCTGCCTCCACCCTAGCCACCATCCGCCAAGAAACTAAAGGGCGCAAACCTGCCCCCAAATCGATCGCCGTCCTTGCCGATCCGGTCTTCACTCCTGACGATCCGCGCCTGAAGCCATCGGCTGGCAAAACTACTCCTGCCAATGCGGCTGAAAATCTCGATCGCTTAGCTTTAACTCGTTCTGCCACCGAATCAGAAGTCGAATTTGCCCGCTTGCCCAATACCCGCACCGAAGCCGAAGAAATTGCCAAACTGATACCAGCGACTGACTTAAAATTAGACTTTGCTGCCAATCTCACCACTGCTACCAGCCCTCAACTTTCCCAGTATCGAATCGTCCATTTTGCCACTCACGGCATCCTCAACAGCGTCAATCCCGAACTCTCTGGGGTCGTGCTATCGCTAGTCAACGAGAAAGGACAGTCAGAAAATGGCTTCTTGCGCCTGCGGGACATCTTCAACTTGAACCTGCCCGCCGATTTAGTGGTGTTGAGCGCCTGTCAGACGGGATTGGGCAAAGAAATCAGAGGCGAAGGGATCGTAGGTTTGACCAGAGGCTTCATGTATGCGGGTTCTCCTCGCTTGGTAGTCAGTTTGTGGAACGTCAACGATGCGGCGACAGCCAAATTAATGACGAAGTTGTATCAGGGGATGTTGTCCAAAGGTTTGCCGCCAGCGGTGGCTCTGCGACAGGCACAATTAGAGATGTTGAAGCAACCGGAGTATCAAGCGCCCTATTATTGGGCAGCATTTGTCATGCAAGGCGAGTGGAATTGACCGAAACAATTGTCATTCGCAATTCGCAATTTTAAAACCAGATTTGGGAGCGGGTCGAATCTGGTTAATCGGCCATAATCATAATATGTAGCTTGCAACCTACACGCTACGCGAACGCGAACGCACTCCCCCTTATTATGGTTGCTTCGACCAGATTTGATATTACTTATTATTCGGTATGCCGACAGCCGAAAAACCAGCTATGGCCTTTAAGTTTTGGCAGCGAATCAATTCGTTGAAACTCAAGCTAGAACGGCCTTCAATTTGAGCGATCGCTTCCATTCCCGATAACAAATATTGGGCAGCTTCTGCTTCGGTATAACCCCGTCTTTGGGCGATTTGGAGGGCAGTTCGATCTGCATCTAATAAAGCTTCTTGGGAACGGTTGCTGCGCCAGATTTGAGAACCTGCGATCGCGCTCAATCCGCCAGCTACTACTACTCCAATAGCATCGGCTTGGACGAATTCCATTATCCCGCCCAAAACCCCTGCCAAGACAACTCCTTGATAGATATCGGGTTTAAACCATTTGATATTAGTCAGCCAGCTAACTGTACTTAAAATTAATAAATCTCGCTGCGGCTTGGATAGCTCGCGCCAAAGATCGAAGTTGATGTAAATCGGTCGTTCTCGATGCCAGGGCAAGGGCAATTGGCTATAAATTACCCGCGATTGTTCCGGCTTGCTGACGATTTTAGTCAGCATCCGACCGGAAGCAGGCATGACATCTAATAAACGACGGATTTCTGGTTCTGGGTTCATTAAGGGAGAGAGGGGGAGGGGGAGATGGGGAGAGAGGGAGATGGGGAGATGGGGAGAGGTTAACCCTATTTCTTCATGCCCCATGCCCTATGCCCCATGCCCTATGCCCTTTGTTACGCGATCGCTGCCATTTTCACGTCGTTATTATCTAACAACTCTTGCAGTTCTTCCGCGTCTACAGTTTCCTTCTCGATTAACATTTGGGCTAGTCGATCGAGGATGTGTTTGTTGTTGACTAACACTTCTTTGGCGCGACGGTAAGCCCGATCTACGAGGTTGCGAACTTCATCGTCGATCGTGGCCGCAGTTTCTTCTGAGAAATCGCGCTCGGCGGCGATATCGCGTCCCAAGAACATATTACCTTGCTGGCGACCTAACGCTACTTGCCCTAAGCGATCGCTCATCCCAAATCGCATGATCATCTGTCTGGCGACCCGCGCTACCTGTTGCAGGTCGTTTGAGGCTCCCGTGGTGACTTCTTCATCGCCAAAGATGATTTCTTCAGCCACGCGACCGCCTAAAGCTACTGCCATCTGGTTTTGCAGGTAGGAACGGCTGTAAAGCCCGGAATCTAAACGATCTTCGCTGGGCGTGAACCAAGTTAACCCCCCAGCCCGACCGCGCGGGATGATGCTGATTTTTTGCACGGGGTCGTAATCTGGCATCAACGCTCCCACCAGGGCGTGACCAGCTTCATGATAAGCAACCAGAGTTTTGCGCTTTTCGCTCATCACGCGGTCTTTCTTTTCGGGGCCAGCTAAGACGCGATCGATCGCATCGTTAATTTCATCCATGGAGATTTCCGTCAGATTGCGTCTGGCGGCTAAAATTGCCCCTTCGTTCAACAGGTTGGATAGATCGGCACCAGTAAAACCGGGGGTACGGCGGGCAATCTTTTCTAGATCGACATCCTTACCGATAGTTTTGCCGCGAGCGTGAACTCTCAGGATTTCTAACCGTCCGGCGTAGTCGGGACGATCTACTACTACTTGGCGATCGAATCGACCGGGACGCAACAAGGCGGCATCTAACACGTCTGGGCGGTTGGTAGCAGCAATGACGATAATTCCAGTGTTGCCCTCGAACCCGTCCATTTCGGTCAGCAATTGGTTGAGGGTTTGTTCCCGTTCGTCGTTACCGCCGCCCAAACCAGCACCCCGCTGGCGACCGACAGCATCGATTTCATCGATGAAGACGATACAAGGAGCGTGGGTTTTGGCTTGCTCGAATAAGTCGCGCACCCTTGATGCCCCGACCCCAACGAACATTTCTACGAACTCGGAACCAGAAATCGAGAAGAAGGGCACGCCTGCCTCGCCAGCTACGGCTCTAGCTAATAGGGTTTTCCCAGTTCCAGGAGGGCCGACTAACAACACGCCTTTGGGAATTTTGGCACCGACAGCGGTAAAGCGATCGGCATTTTTGAGGAAGTCTACTACTTCTGTTAGTTCCAACTTGGCTCGATCGATCCCAGCTACGTCGCCGAAGGTCACTTGAGTTTGAGGTTCCATTTGCACTCTAGCTTTCGACTTGCCGAAGTTCATTGCTTGAGAACCCGGACCGCTCTGAGCGCGGCGCAGTAAAAAGAACAATCCTACCAAGAGTAAAATCGGTAACGCCAAGGTACTGGCTGCCTTTAGCAAGAATCCATCGTCGCTGGGACGATTGACGACAATATCTAAATCTCTGGACTTTTTATTTTTGTCCATAGTTAGGATATCGATCAAACCTGGATCGTTGGGCAAGTTGACCTGATACTTGCCGCCATTGGTTTGCACGTCTGCCTTCGTGCGATCGCTGCTGAGGATGACTCGACTGACTTGTCCGTCTTCAACTTTTTTGATGAACTCGTCGTATCTCAAGTATCCTTTCTGCTGCGCTGGATCTTTCTCGAAAAATGTGGTTGCTAAGGCGATGACAACTATAGCTAACAGTGCGTACAGCCCGACATTTCTCCACCGCTTATTCACTTGTTTGGTTCCTCCTAGTCTTTGGAATGTTGGCAGTCAGCAAAAGAGAGAGCGCTAACTACCGGGGGCTGGCTTTAATCGCCGCCAGTTATGGGGTGCTATTAAATTGAGCTTGTATTAACTTATGTTAACTTATGTTAACATCTCTCAGAATTTTCTCAACTTACTTCAGCGAATGCCACCCAGAAACGAGCTACTTAGCTAGATTTTAGCAACACCAGACGGCGGACGATCGGGCATGAGTTCGGAATTCGGAGTTGAAGAGGCATAGCCAGTGCAATAACCGTAGGTTGGGTTGACAGCAGGAAACCCAACTAACCCAAACGTAATTGCATAAGTCCCGTGCTAAAGAGCAGAGAGGTAATTAATTGCTCTCAAGAGAGGAATCGATCGCAATATCTACATCTTTAGCTGTTAAGATTTCAAGCAGATTGGGGTCGTTGGGTAAGTTAACTCGATATCTGCCGCTTTGGGTTTGCGCCCTTGCCTGAGTGCGATCGCTATTCAGTATGACTTTAGTAACTTCCCCGTTTTTGACTTGCTTGATGAATTTGTCGTAGCTCAAGGATCGTTCTGGTGTTAGCTCTTTGTCGCCAGAAGGCTCGACCGCAATATCTACATCTTTAGCCGTTAAGATTTCAAGCAGATTTGGGTCGTTGGGTAAGTTAACTCGATACCAGCCACTTCTGGTTTGCACCTTTGCCTGGGTGCGATCGCTATTGAGAATAACTTTAGTAACTTCTCCGTTTTTGACTTGCTTGATGAATTCGTTGTAGCTCAAGTATCTTTCTTGAGTTAGGTCTTTGTCACCAGAAGGCTCGACTACAATATCTAAACCTTTGGCCTTAGTTAAGATCTCCATTAAACCTGGGTCGTTGGGCAAGTTAACCCGATACTCGCCGTTGTTGGTTTTTACCCGTGCCTGAGTGCGATCGCTATTTAGAATAACTTTAGTAACCTCTCCGGTTTCGACTTGCTTGATGAATTCGTCGTACCTCAAGTATCCTTTTTGAGTTAGAGCTTGCTGCGAGGAACAGGCGATCGCTAAGGGGATAACAACTATGGCTAACAGAACATCCGGCCTTAACCATTGCTTATTCACTGCTTTAACTTCCTCTGAAACAATCGAAACTCACAAACGAGCTACTTAGCTAGATTTTAGCAACAGCAGACGGTAGACGAGGGAGCGCCAGAAGGATGTCAGAAGGTGAAGATACAACAGCAGAGCAAGAAACAGTTCCTTATGCTGCCCTAACTGCCAAACAGCAGAGGCAGCGGTTAAGCGAACTAGCCAGAGTATTTTTGCGATTGGGAGCGATCGCTTTTGGCGGTCCGGCGGCCCACATTGCCATGATGGACGATGAGGTGGTCAGTCGCCGTCGGTGGATGAGTCGGCAGAAACTCTTAGATCTGCTGGGGCTAACTAACCTGATTCCAGGACCGAACTCTACCGAACTAGCGATTCATATCGGTTACGATCGAGCGGGCTGGAGAGGGTTACTTGTAGCCGGAGTCTGTTTTATTGTGCCAGCAATGACCATAGTTTGGCTGCTGGCGGCGATTTACCAGCAATATCAAACGGTTCCCCAAGTGGAATGGTTGCTGTATGGCATCAAGCCCATCATTATTGCGATCGTCGTGCAAGCAATTTGGAAACTGGGGAAACAGGCCGCTAAGGATGCGCCGACGATTTTAGCAGGAGTAGCTGCGATCGCTGGCTATCTGGCCGGAGTCAATGAAATTCTCTTGCTGGTGTGCTTGGGAGTTGCCGTCATGCTGGTAAAGGTCTGGAAAGACAAAGGACAAACCCATGGAGCCTTCTTGCTGCCATTTGCTGGATTTATCGCTCAGGCAGGCGGGACTACAGCAGCGGTAGGAGCAGTTAGTTGGGTAAGCGTATTTCTGTTTTTCCTCAAAATTGGTTGCGTGCTTTACGGCAGCGGGTACGTGTTGCTGGCATTTTTGCAAAGGGATCTAGTAGAACGCCATCAGTGGCTCACTTCTAACCAGCTTTTAGATGCCATTGCCATCGGTCAAGTGACCCCAGGACCTGTTTTCACTACTGCTACTTTTGTGGGCTATTTGCTAGCAGGAAATGCAGGCGCGATCGCTGGAACAATTGGAATTTTTTTGCCAGCATTTATCTTAGTTTGGGCGATCGCACCTTGGGTATCGAAATTAAGTCAGTCGGTTTGGTTCAGAGGATTGCTCGATGGCATTAATGCGGCCTCGTTAGGACTGATGGCAGGAGTAACTTACACTTTAGGGCGAACCGCATTAGTAGATTGGTTAACAATTTTGGTAGCGATCGTCAGTACCATTATTGTCTTGCGGTTTAAAATCAATTCAGCTTGGTTAGTGCTAGCAGGAGGACTAATCGGATTGGCAACCAAACTTGTAAGTTAAGTGATAGATAAAGTCCCCTTTTTTATCATCCACGCCAGGGGTATAAAGCTCTAGGGGTATAAAGATTGTAGGTTGGGTTGAACGGAGTGAAACCCAACACCCCAGGAATGTTGGGTTTCTCTAATCGCTACTATTTTTGCTAGCTAGATTAATGCGATCGCTCAACTGCCGTAAAGTCTTTGACATCTCAGGATCGGTTTCTCGCAATTGGGCGACCTTCTCACAGCTATACATCACAGTTGTATGATCCTTGCCGCCAAATTCTTCGCCAATTCTGGGCAAACTCAAATTAGTGTGGTGACGCATTAAATACATTCCAATTTGCCTAGCAACGCTAATTTCTCGCCGCCGGGAGTTGCCCTTTAAATCGTCTACAGAAATGTTAAAAGCATCAGCAGTTGCCATCAAAATGGCATCAGGTGTGGCTGGGACTTTTTCTAATGGCGGGTTTAAAATTGGCGAAATATTCTCTACTGTCATCGGTAATCCCGAAATCGACATATAAGCTACAGTCCGAATTAGAGCGCCTTCCAATTCTCGGATATTAGAAGTGTAATTAGTAGCAATATATTCAATTACCGATAGCGGCAAATCCATATTGTCATACTCAGCTTTCTTTTGCAAAATTGCCATGCGCGTTTCTAAGTCTGGAGTCTGAATATCGGCAATCAGTCCCATAGAAAACCGAGAGCAAAGGCGCTCTTGTAAGCGAGGAATTTGATTGGGCAGTCGGTCTGAAGCTAAGACAACTTGTTTGCCAGTTTCGTGCAAAGTATTGAAAGTATGAAAAAATTCTTCTTGGGTGCTTTCTTTGCCTTCAATGAATTGAATATCATCGACTAAAAGTACATCTGCTTCTCGATAATGTTCCCTAAAACTGTGCAAGCCATCTTTACGAATGGCAGTAATATAGTCATTTGTAAACTTCTCGGTAGAAACATAAAAAATCTTAGAATCGGGACAAATTTCTAACCGATAATAGCCGATCGCCTGCATCAGATGAGTTTTGCCTAAACCGACTCCGCCGCATAAAAATAAAGGATTAAACTCTCTTCCTGGAGATTCGGCAACTGCTAGAGCAGCAGCATGAGCCATGCGATTGTTAGGACCGACCACAAACCGCGAAAACACATATTTAGGATTCAATTGGGTTGGCTTCGGTTGGTTAGTAGGTTTGCTTTCTGGCAGGCTTGGTAACAACCAAGGAATTTGCGGTTCGCTACTAGCAGTATTGTCATTCCCTTGGGCAACAGAGATCGCAATTTCGATTTCATGGCCCAAAATATCTGCTGCGACATCAGCAATGGTTTGGACGTAATATTTTTGCAACCAATTGCGAGCAAATGGGTTAGGAGTGCAGATCGCCAAGCGGTTATTTTCTAACTTCTCAGCCGTAGCAGTTTTAATCCACGTTTCAAATGTCGGACGGCTCAATTGCAGTTGCAGCCGTTCTAAAACTTGATTCCAAAGTTGTTCGAGAGTGATTTCCACGGGCTGAGGAGGAGGGAGGGAAGGGCAGGGGAGGCAGGGGAGGCAGGGGAGGCAGGGGAAGTTTGGTTTTACCGAGTTAGTGGGATCGGGATTAATTGGCGATCGCGATCGAGTCCTCAAAGTAAAATAGTGAGGCAGAAGGGGCCAAATCTATATTCCGAACATCTATTTTCCGCCATGACTGACATTCTGCCCGTTATTCAACTAGGTAATCCTATCTTAAGGCAGACGGCCGAACCGATCGCCGATCTGAGTGACGAACTCCTCCCGAAGCTGATTGACGCTCTGATCGCTACTGCTGCATCCTCAAACGGGGTGGGGATCGCTGCGCCTCAAGTAGCTCGATCTTATCGGTTGTTGGTAGTGGCATCTCGTCCTACGCCTCGATATCCTCACGCCCCGAATATGGAACCAACGGCGATGTTGAACCCAAAAATTGTGGCTCGTTCTGCCGAAGTGGTGAAAGATTGGGAAGGCTGTCTGAGCGTTCCAGGGATTCGCGGCTTAGTTCCCAGACATCGAGCGATCGAAGTAGAATATAGCGATCGCCAAGGCCAATTGCAGCGGCAAGAGTTGACAGATTTCGTCGCCAGGATATTTCAGCACGAGTACGATCATCTAGATGGCATGGTGTTTTTAGACCGAGTAGAAAGTACCCAAGAATTAGTAACCGAGCAAGAGTACCAAAAAATGATGAATGGGGCATGAGTTCGGAGTTCGGAGTTCGGAATTCGGAGTTGAAGAAGTGTGGAGTGTGAAGTGTTGAGTGTGGAGTGAATAATTCTTCCTTGTCCTCCCCTACTTCCCCTGCCTCCATTGCTTCCCCTGCTCCCCCTGCCTCCCCTGCCTCCCCTGCTCCCTCTCCCCCTCAACCCTATGACCGACCAGCCCCGCACCCGTCAAGAACTATACGATCGCATCCGCCAAGTTGGTAGAGAAGAATTCATCTTGGAAGAGATGATTCGGTATGGATTTTGGCCCGCCCAAGGCGAAATGCCTGAAGATCCAGCCGATGAAATTCGCCAGCGGGGTGAAATTCAGCGAGAACTGAACCAACTGCGATATCAAAACCGCAACCTGCATAACGAACAGGCGTTGCGGAAGCAAATGCTCAAAGAAAGGCTGGCCGAATCGCGGCGCAAGCAGCAGGAAACTAAGGAACGTCGAGAACGGGAACGCCAAGAGAGGGCGGCAGCTTGGCAGCAAAGAAAGCAGCAGGAAATTCTATTTCTGGGTGAAGGGGTATCTGGAGGACTCAACCAGACAGAAGCGAATAGAGAAAGGTTGCAAAGCTATGGTTTGCCCGCATGGGAAACTGTAGAACAGATGGCAGCAGCGATGGGGGTTAGCGTGGGAGAATTACGCTTTCTGGCTTTTTCTCGGCCAGCGGCGAAGATCTCTCACTACATTCGATTCAAAATTCCCAAAAAAACGGGCGGAGAACGACTGATTTCGGCTCCGATGCCCAGGCTAAAAAAGGTACAACATGGGATACTCGATCGCATTCTGAGTAAGATCGAACTGCACGATGCCGTGCATGGATTCAGACGGACTCGATCGATCGTCAGTAATGCCAGACCTCATGTGGGTGCAGAAGCGATCGTTAATTTCGATCTCAAAGATTTCTTTCCTTCGATTTCTTACCAGCGAGTCAAGGGGCTGTTTCGCTCCTTTGGTTATGCTGAAGCCACCGCCACCATTTTGGCTTTGCTTTGCACCCAACCAGAAATCGAGGAAGTACAACTCGACGGGCAAATTTACTGTGTAGCCATAGGAAATCGCCATTTACCCCAAGGTTCGCCAGCCAGCCCAGCAATTTCTAATCTGTTATGCCGCCGTTTGGATCGCCGCCTAATGGGGATGGCAACGGGATTCGGATTTACTTACACTCGCTACGCTGACGATCTAACTTTCTCGGCTTCCGGGGAAAATCTGCGCCACATCTGTAGGATTTTAAGGCGTACCGAATCGATCGTGGCTCACGAAGGATTTACGATCAACGCTGAGAAAACCCGAATCATGCGAAAACAACGCCAGCAGGAAGTCACTGGTGTAGTGGTTAACTCTCAGCCCAATATTGCTAAAGAGACGTTAAAACGCTTCCGCGCCACGCTGTATCAAATGGAAAAAGACGGCCCTGAAGGCAAACACTGGGGAAATTCTACCGATGCGATCGCTTCCATTCAAGGGTTTGCTAATTTTGTGGCGATGGTTAATCCCTCAAAAGGGGCAAAGTTGCAAGCCCAGGTGAAGCGCATCAAAGAAAAATACGGACGCAAGAGCGCACCGTAATGTGGTTTTCATTTAATGTGGTTACAGATGGCAAGCAGAGGAGCAGAAGAGCAAAGGAGAATTTTAACTTCACACTCAACACTCCACACTCCACACTTCCTGAACTCCTGACTCCTGCTATATTAGGCACATGGACAAATCTCCCTCAGAAGAGGACTTACCTATCGGCACGCAATTCGATCGCGAGATGATGCAGCAGTGCATCGCACTGGCCCGCCGCGCCTTGGGACGCACGGCCCCAAATCCCCTCGTCGGTGCTGTAGTCGTGCGAGATGGGGAGATCGTTGGAACGGGATTTCACCCCCAAGCGGGCGCACCCCACGCCGAAGTTTTTGCCTTGAAAGAAGCTGGCGAACTGGCACGAGGAGCTACTCTATACGTCAATCTCGAACCTTGCAACCACCACGGGCGGACACCACCTTGTTCCGAAGCTGTCGTCGCCGCTGGCGTAGCGAAAGTAGTAGTGGGCATAGTCGATCCCAACCCGCTAGTAGCTGGCAGCGGAATAGCGCGATTGCAACAAGCAGGAATCGAAGTCTTAGTGGGAGTGGAAGCGGCAGCTTGCCAACAGTTGAATGAGGCGTTTATTCATCGCATCCTCCACCAGCGGTCCTTTGGGATTTTGAAATATGCCATGACTCTAGATGGCAAAATCGCTACTAGCACCGGACATAGTGCTTGGATAACTAGTACCGATGCTCGTCAGGAGGTGCATCAGTTAAGGGCGGCTTGCGACGCGGTAATTGTCGGCGGTAATACCGTTCGCCGGGACAATCCCCAACTAACCAGCCATCACCCCCAGGCTCGCAACCCTCTACGCATCGTCATGAGCCGCACCTTGGATTTGCCAACCGAAGCGCATTTGTGGGAAACCGAAGTAGCGCCGACATTAGTGCTAACAGAACCAGGAGTCGATCGCAGTTTGCAATCTTTCTTGCAAAAAAAGCAAGTGGAAGTAGTAGAGTTAGCCCCCCTAACACCAGCCCAAGTGATGGCTTATTTATACGATCGCCAATTACTCTCGGTATTGTGGGAATGCGGTGGCACGTTAGCAGCTAGAGCAATAGCTGAAGGTGCGGTGCAAAAAGTCTTGGCCTTTATTGCTCCCAAAATTGTTGGGGGTAGCGCTGCCCCCTCTCCTGTAGGAGAATTAGGGTTGGAGAACATGAATGAAGCCTTAGTTTTGTCAAGCGTGAGTTGGCGCACCATAGGTTCGGATTGTTTGGTAGAAGGCTATTTGAGTGAAGTAATAAGCTTGCCCTGAGCCTGCCGAAGGGTAATAAGTAATAAGTATGAGAAGTCAGGAGTTCAGTTGTAGTGGCGGGTTTTGCCAGCTATGCTTGCTGTAAACCTTGTAAGGTTAAATCGAACCCGCCCTGCCACACCGATAATTTAAATCAGGAAGCTCGATGTCAAGTCAAGCAATTTTATGTGTTGATGACGAACAAATTGTTCTCTGGAATTTGCGAGATCAGATTACCAGAAATTTTGGCGATCGCTTTGTATACGAAGTCGCTGAGAGTGCCGATGAGGCCTGGGAAGTAATCGAGGATTTGGCTGAAGATGGAGTTAAAATTATCGCGATCGTCTCTGATTGGTTAATGCCTGGAACCAAAGGCGATGAATTTTTAATTCAGGTTCACGATCGCTTCCCCAATGTTGTCACTGTGATGTTAACCGGACAAGCCGATCGAGAAGCAATTGAAAGAACTTACCAATTTGCTAATCTACACGCTTATATTGCTAAACCATGGGATGAAACTACTCTCATGGATACTATTAGATCTGGTTTAGAAAAGTTAAATTCATAAGTTAGCTGTAAAGCATCTGGTCCTATTCACTTAGGTAGTAGAGGAGCTTCAGGATTATAAAAAGGGTGTAGCAAAAGAGCAAGGGAGAATTCTTGACTTTTGACTTTTGACTTTTGACTTTTGACTTGTCCCCTATGCCCCATACCCTATTTTCAATGATTATTTCATCTCTTTCTCAAAAAATTGCTAAGCTTGCTGCCAAAACGAGATTGCAAACCTTGTTGACCGTTCCTTTTGTGCTACAAATTGTTGGTGCAGTCGGATTGGTGGGCTATTTTTCCTTTCAAAACGGTCGGCGATCGGTGGAAAACTTAGTAAATCAATTAATTTCTCAAGCTGAAGATGGCATCGAACACCGAGTGGAAGATTTATTAGCTAAGCCAGAAGCGGTTCAACGCCAGATTTTAGCAGCGGTAAAAACTAAAAATCTAGATTTAAATAACTTGTCTCAATTACAATGCTATTTCTTGCAAATAGTTTTGGAAGAAGACTTAACCGAACATATAGCTTTTGGCAATAGCAAGGGAGAACTAATCAGTATTGATGACAAGGAAGGAAAGGACAAAATTATTCTTAAAATTAAAGATCGTTCGACTGGAAAATATCGTCAAGTTTATCAAATAAATCCTCAGTGCCAACGAATAAAATTACTTGGTAAAGTCCTCTACGATCCTCGTTTGCGTCCTTGGTACAAAGCTGCGGTTGCTGCTAAAAGTCATACTTGGAGTCCTCTGTTTTTATCAGTTAGCGAGTCTGAACTTGAGTTTAGCTCGGTGATACCAATTTATTCTGACACTAAAGAGTTAATCGGAGTTCTCAATAGCGAAATCGATCTAGAAGAACTGACTCAGTTTCTCGGAAACTTGGAGATCGGTGATTCAGGAGAAATATCGATCGTTGAGAGAAATGGTATGGTGGTGGCTTCTACTTCTGACTCGCCAACCATTAATCCTAGCAGAGGGACAAGCCGACAGCACATAGATAATAGTAGTAACCCGCTAATTAGAGCGGCAGCCGAGGCAATACGTCAAAAGTTTGGCAGTTTATCAAAAATCAAAGAGCGATCGCTAATTACTTTTGAGTATCAAGGTCAACGAGTGTTTGCTCAGGTTAAACCTTTAAAAAGTCAAGATAATTTAGATTGGTTGGTCGTAGGAATTATTCCAGAAACTGAATTTATTGCAGAAATTAATGTTAATACTTATATCACGATTTTACTTTGTTTGCTAGCTCTGAGTTTGTCGATTTTAATTGGTTTGTTGACGGCTCGTTGGGTAACACAACCGTTAGTCCGTCTAAACGCAGCAGCTAAAGAAATTGCTATTGGAAATCTTAACCAAAATGTGGTAGTTAATCGCCAAGATGAATTTGGAGAATTGGCGCAGTCATTTAATACTATGGCGACTAAATTGCAATTCGCATTTGAAGAACTGAAAGCTCTCAATACTACTTTAGCCGAACGAGAACAACAACTAGCAGATTACAATCGCACGTTAGAAGAGCGAGTTCGGCAGCGCACTCAAGAACTAATTAAATCTGAAAAGTTGGCTGTTTTGGGTCAATTGGTAGCAGGCGTAGCTCACGAAATCAATACTCCTTTAGGGGCAATTCAAGCTGCTAGCGAGAACATTTCTGCGGCTTTCGAGCGCTCGATGTCCCGTTTGCCACAGCTATTGCTGCAAATGACACCAGACGAATTAAAAGGATTCATGGTACTGTTAGAAACTATTCCCAAAACTCAGGAAATTCTTTCTTCTAAAGAAGAGCGACAATTGAAACGCAATTTGAAACAAACTTTAGAATCTAAAAATATTGAAAATACGACCATAATAGCCGATACCTTAAGCAAAATGGGATTGATAACATTAACAGATGAGTTGATGCCAATTTTGCAGTCTAAGAATAATACATCAATTCTAGAAACAGCTTACAGTTTATTTGTCATGCACCGAAGTAACCAAACAACTCGGTTGGCTGTGGGAAGAGCAGCCAAAATCGTGTTTGCTCTCAAAAACTATGCACGACAAGAGCAAACCGCTAGTAAAGTTAAGGCATCGATCGCCGATGGAATTGAGACGGTATTAACCCTATATCACAATCAATTGAAACGAGGGGTTGAAGTAACTAAATCTTATGCCGACGTGCCGCCAATTCTTTGCTATCCTGAAGAACTAACTCAAGTGTGGACTAATCTCATTCATAATGCCATTCAGGCGATGGATTATCAAGGGGAATTAGCGATCGCTGTTTTTGTTAAAGAGCGTCATGTTGTCGTAGAAATTACCGATTCTGGTTGCGGGATTCCCTTAGAACATCAAGAGAAAATCTTTGAGCCATTTTTCACTACTAAGCCGCCGGGAGAGGGGACTGGATTAGGACTAGATATCGTCCGGCAGATTGTTAATAAACATGGCGGAAAAATTAAATTAGAAAGTCAACCCGGACGTACTAAATTTATAGTTTTGCTACCAATAGACTAATGTAGAGACGTATCCTGGCACGTCTCCCAGCCATTCAAATCTATGACGATCGCATTAAAACGGTATAATATTCTATCCAACTAAAAGTAAGTTTGCGATGAAACAGGCGATTTTATGCGTCGATGACGAACCAACAGTTTTACGAAGTCTGCGAGAACAAATAGGCAATCGTTTTGGCGATCGCTATCTCTACGAAATTGCTGAAAGCGTAGAAGAGGCCTGGGAAATTATCGAAGAACTATCCGAAGAAGAAGTTAAAATTATCATCGTTATTTCTGACTGGCTGATGCCGGGAGTTAAAGGAGATGAATTTTTAATTGCAGTCCACCAACAATTTCCAGATACCGTCACTATTATGTTGACGGGGCAGGCAGATCTAGAGGCGATCGAACGAACGCGCGTCGAGGCCGATCTCCATGCTTATATTGCCAAACCGTGGACTGAGGAAATGTTGTTATCTACCATTGAATCTGGTTTCAAAAAACTCAATATATAGCTCAATTGTCGTGACTAGCTTACAAAAAAAACTAAATCAACTGATTGGCAGATCGAAATTAAGCACGGTTTTGATAGCTCCTTTCGTGCTGCAAATCGTCGGCGCAGTAGGATTAGTAGGATATTTATCTTTTGAAAACGGTCAGCAAGCAGTCAACGATTTAGCATATCAGTTGATGACTAAAACCAGTAATTTAGTAGACCAACATTTAGATAGTTATTTAGCAACCCCTCATCTAATCAATAAAATTAATGCCAACGCAATTAAGCTAGGACAGTTGAAAATCAACGATCCTGAAGCAACAGGACGTTACTTTTGGAAACAACAACAGATCTTTAATGTCAGTTACATTGGGATGGCGCTGCCCAACACTCAATTCACTGGGGCTGGAACCTGGCTGAAAGGTCAAGGGATGACAATTGACGAACGTTCTGCCCGGATTGGATACAAAAATAACGTCTATTCTACCGATAGTCAGGGAAATCGGAAGAAACTTGTCTACGTTTACGATTACAATCCCAAAGATGAAGATTGGTATCCGAAAGCAATTAAATCTAAAAAAACCGTGTGGTCGGCAGTTTTTAATTGGGATGAAACTCCAGAATTTGTAGCAATTGATGCTGGTTATCCAGTGTATGACGATCGAGGTCAGCTACTAGCGGTTCTGGACGTGTCTTTGTTGCTCTCAAACATCAGTCAGTTTCTAGGAAAATTAAATATTAGCCCTTCAGCAAAAGTCTTTATTATCGAACGAGATGGGCTATTAATTGCCAGTTCTAATCCCGAAAAACCGTATAAGCTGGTAAATGATAAAGCCGAACGGCTCAATTATTTAAACAGTCAAGATCCATTAATTCGAGCTACAGCAGCACATTTAAACCAAAATTTTGGCAACCTGAAACAGATTCAAAAGCGCCAACAGATTGAATTTAAATTTAAAACTAGCGGTGAGTGGGTGCAACGCCAGTTTGTAGAAATTACCCCTTGGCGAGATAAATATGGTTTGGATTGGTTAGTGGTGGTGGTAGTACCCGAATCAGATTTCATGGGAAAAATCCACGCCAACACCCGCACCACCATCTTACTGTGCATGACAGCTTTAGCGATCGCAGTTTTAATCGGCATCCTCACAGCTAGATGGGTAACGAATCCAATTGTCCGCCTCAACAATGCCGCCAAAGAAATTGCCGCAGGAAATTTAGAGCAAAAGGTGGAGTTGCAGCGGGGCGACGAACTAGGGGAACTAGGAGAGTCATTCAACACCATGTCAGATCGCCTGCAAGCCTCTTTTAACGAAATGCGATCGCTCAATACTGCCTTATCAGAAAGTCAAGCCCAACTAGCACAATACAATCTCACTCTAGAAGAGCAAGTAGAACGGCGCACCCAAGAACTAATCCATGCCGAAAAAATGGCCGCTTTAGGTCAACTAGTAGCTGGAATCGCTCACGAAATCAATACTCCTCTAGGAGTGATTCAGAGCGCGATTGGCAATCTCTCTGTGGCTTTAAACCAGTCAATGCAGCAGTTACCGCCACTGTTTCACGAACTGTCGCCAGAAAGGTTAGCCGAATTTTTCACCCTCTTAGAAATTGCTAGGCAATCTCCAACTACTCTTTCTACCCGTGAAGAACGGCAACTCAAACGCACCCTCAAACAATCTCTAGCAGCTAGTGGAGTAGAAAATGCCGATTTCTTGGCAGATAACTTGAGCAAAATGGGCATTAACGCCAATCTAGACCCAATAATGCCTCTTTTACAATCTCCCGAACGTAAATCGATCGTGCAGGCAGCTTATACCCTGTCAGCCGTACAAAACAACTCTCAAAATATCAAACTCTCGGTAGAACGAGCCGCCAGGATTGTCTTTGCCCTCAAGAATTATGCCCGTCAAACCCCTACGGGGGAAATGGTAAAAGCCTCGATTGCAGATGGAATCGATACCGTACTATCGCTCTATCACGGGCAGTTTAAGCGAGGAGTGGAGGTAACTAAAACCTATGCCGACGTACCGCCAATTTCTTGCTATCCCGACGAACTAATTCAAGTCTGGGCGAATTTAATCAACAACGCGATTCAGGCAATGAGCTATCGCGGGGAATTAGCGATCGCGATCTCTCAAAAAGATAGCGGTGTAGCAGTTGAAATCACCGACTCTGGCAGCGGCATTCCTCCAGAAATCCAAGAGCGCATTTTTGAGCCATTTTTCACCACTAAACCACTAGGTGAAGGCAGCGGGCTGGGGTTAGATATCGTCCGTAAAATTATTGAAAAACATCATGGTGAAATTACAGTTGCCAGCCAACCTGGGCATACTAAGTTTAGCGTTTGGTTGCCGATCGGGTAGGGCGAAGAGGGCGAAGAGGGGGAGAGGTGAGTTCGGAGTATGCGCCGAGCGCAGGCTGCGCCAACGGAGTTCGGAGTTATTTTTAGCTCAACACTCCACACTTAACACTTAACACTTAACACTTCCAAAGCTCTACACTTCACACTCAACACTCAACACTTAACACTTCCAAAACTTCTGAACTCCTATCTTCATTTATATGCCTCAAGCGAAACTCCGAACAGTTCTGATCGTACCCTTCATGCTGCAAATTGTGGGAACTGTAGGGTTAGTAGGGTATTTGTCTTTCAAAAACGGGCAAGAAGCAATCGCCAATCTCGCGAATCAGTTGATGGATCGAGCTAGCGATACACTCGATCGACATTTAGATAGCTATCTCTCAGTTCCCCATCAAATCAATCAAACCAATCTCGATGCGATCGAATTAGGAATGCTAGATTTACGGGACTATAAAAAAGCCGGACAACTGTTTTGGAAACAAATGCAACTTTATAATGTCAGCTATATTGGCTACGCCCTAGAAACTGGCGAACACGTTGCCTCTGGACGCTTGTTGGCTAATGAAGGAGTAACTATTGACGAAATTTCTCCTGCAACTAAAGGAAAAGCCTATACTTATAAAACCGATCGCCAAGGAAATCGAATCGCGGTTGTCAAAATCTACGATGACTACGAACCTTTAAAAGAATCTTGGTATACAGAAACTATAAAAGCTCGCAAACAAATCTGGAGTTCGATTTATAACTGGGACGGAGACGAAGAATTTATAGCAGCTTCTCTCAATACCCCTGTTTACAACAAAAATAATAAGATAATAGGGGTAATTGGAGTAGATATACTATTATCAAATATTAGTGATTTTATTCGTCAGATCCAACTCAGTCCTGCCAGCAAAATTTTTATTATCGAACGGAATGGCAACTTAGTTGCTAGTTCTAGTACGGAAAACCCTTTTAAAATCGTTAACGAAAAAGCCGAACGCTTAAACGCAGTCAACAGTAGCGATCGCCGCATTCAATCGATCGCTAAAGATTTGCAAGCTAAATTCGGCAGCTTCAAAGCCATTACCAACGGTCAACAACTAGAATTCGAGTTCGATCGAGAACGCCAATTCGTGCAGGTAATTCCCTGGAAAGACGAATACGGACTCGATTGGTTAGTGGTAATAGTCGTCCCAGAAAACGACTTCATGGGGCAAATTAACGATAACACTCGCACCACGATTTTGTTATGTTTGGCAGCTTTAGCAATTGCTACTTTACTAGGATTGCTAACGTCTCGTTGGATATCTCAACCGATCGTTGATATCGAGAAAGCTAGCGCCGCGATCGCGGCTGGAGATTTAGAGCAAACTGTAGCAGTTAAACCGATCGAGGAACTCGGCTTGCTAGCGCGAGCTTTTAACACCATGGCAGGACAGCTAAAAGCCTCATTTCATGCCTTGGAAAAAACTAACGAAGAACTAGAAAATCGAGTTGAAGAACGTACGATCGAATTACAGATAGCTAAAGAAAATGCTGATGCTGCTAACCAAGCTAAAAGTGAATTTCTCGCCAATATGAGCCACGAATTGCGTACCCCGTTGAACGGTATTTTGGGCTATTCGCAAATTTTACAACGAGATCGAAATTTAGCTTTCAAACAAAAGGTTGGCATCAACATTATTCAACAATGTGGCACTCATCTTTTGACTCTAATTAACGACATTCTGGATATTTCTAAAATCGAAGCCCGCAAACTCGAACTCGACGAAAGCGATTTCCATTTTGAAAGCTTTTTAAACGGAGTGCAAGAAATCTGTCGCGTTCGTGCCGAACAGAAAGAAATTAACTTTGAATATGAAACTCTCAGTTGGTTGCCTCGCGCCGTTTGCACCGATGAAAAACGCTTGCGCCAAGTGTTAATCAATCTGATTGGCAACGCCATCAAATTTACCGAGAAAGGCACAGTTACCTTCAAAGTTGGCATCTACCAACCATCTCCACCAACCTCCGAAAACCCTACTACAAACTCTCCCTCTTCCAGACGTAGCACTGCTACGTCTCTACATTCTTTCCCTCTCCACCGCGTGCGCTTCCAAGTCGAAGATACTGGAATTGGCATCGAATCAGAACAATTAGAAAAAATTTTTCTGCCCTTTGAACAGGCAAAAGAAAACTTGCGCCAAACTGAAGGCACGGGATTGGGATTAGCCATCAGCCGCCAACTGGTAGAACTGATGGGCAGCCAGATTAAAGTAGAAAGTATGTTGGGGGTAGGGAGCAAATTCTGGTTCGATCTAAACTTAGAAGAAGTCGCTAGCTGGCAAGAAGCCCCATCCCAGTCACAGCAAAATATAGTAGGCTATGAAGGCGATCGCCGGAAAATTTTGGTCGTAGACGATCGCTGGGAAAATCGCGCGGTTCTGGTTAATATGCTAGAACCTCTTGGGTTTGAAGCGATCGAGGCCAGCAACGGCAAAGAAGGGTTAGAAAAAGCGCAAACCTGTCAGCCAGATTTAATTATTACCGATCTAGTAATGCCCGCCATGGATGGCTTTACCATGACCAAACGCCTGCGCCAGTTAGAGGGATGGCAAAACTTTCCAATTGTGGCCTCTTCTGCCAGCGTCTTCAACTTCAACCGCCAGCAAAGTCGAGAATCTGGCTGCAACGATTTTCTGCCCAAACCCGTACAAACTGCTGACTTGCTAAATTTACTGCAACACTATCTGGGATTAACTTGGATTTACCAAGAGCCAGAAAGCAACTCGCCAGCGGCTACCCTGGAACCAGAAGCAATCGTTCCCCCAGCAGCAGAATTGATGCCTCTCTACCAAGCCGCTAAAGGTGGTTATATCTTAGAAATCGAAGCCGAAGCCCATCGCCTGCAACAACTCGCTCCTCAATACGCCCCCTTTGTCAGTCAAATATCAGCACTGGCTGGCAATTACGATTTAGAAGCGATCGTCGAATTAATCGAACCACATTTATAAAAGTCAGAAGTCAGAAGTCAGAAGTCAGAAGTAACAGAAAATCACTCCTGTTAATAAAATTGGGATAACATTAGTCAATATATTCATATGAATTCGGAAATTTCTATTCAAGATCGAAGCCAAAAATTTGCGGTGAGAATTGTTAAAGCTTATATTTATTTAGAAAAGGAATCTTCATCTGGAAAAATTATCGGACAGCAGCTATTGCGCTCAGGAACGAGCATTGGAGCCAATTGTCAAGAAGCACAATCGGCACAGTCCAAGAAGGATTTTATTCATAAATATGAAATAGCCTTTAAGGAAGCAAGAGAGACACTTTACTGGATAGAAGTAATTATTGAAGCTGGTGTAGTATCGCGAGAAAAATTATCTCTTCTCCAAGAAGAATGTACTCAGATTATTAAAATCTTGGTAGCTTCAATTAATAAACTAAAAAGCCCCTCCTGACTTCTGACTTCTCAATAATGACCGATCGACCCGATTCTATTCTCGTTGTTGATGACATCCCGACTAATATTCGGGTGTTAGTAGAACTATTGAGTCAATCTGGGTTTAAAGTTGCAGTTGCTAAAAGCGGAAAAAATGCCCTAGAAATAATCGATCGCCATCCGCCTAACTTAATTTTATTAGACATCATGATGCCGGAAATGGACGGCTTTGAAATCTGCCGCCGTCTCAAAACTAATCCTCATACTCAAGATATTCCGGTAGTTTTTATGAGCGCCTTGGACGATACGGTAGATAAAGTCAAAGGCCTAGAAATTGGAGCCGTCGATTACATTACTAAACCGATCGTCTGCGAAGAAGCCTTGGCACGAATTAGAGTGCATTTACAACTGCAAAAAAGCAAACTCAGACTGGTAGAAGAAGAAAAAATGGCGGCGTTAGGGCGTTTAGTAGCAGGAGTTGCCCATGAAATTAATACCCCAATAGGAGCAATTCAAGCTTCGATTAGCAATATTACTGCGGCGATTCAAGAATCGATTCAACAACTGCCTCAAGTATTACAACAATTGACATCGGAGCAATCGATCGCTTTTTTTCAGCTAGTAGATTTGGTGCGACAACCTAAGCCTATGGGATCTTGGAACGAAGAACGGCAATTCAAACGCAGCCTCAAACAAAGTTTGGCTGCTAAAGGAATTGCTGAGGCTGAGGTGTTGGCGGCGCTTCTATCCCAAGCGATCGCCCCATCAGATTTAGACTCGATCGAAGCTGCGATCGCTCCCTTGCTCGAAACACCAAATCCGGTTTTCACCGTCAAAACTGCTGCCAACTTTGCGATCGTCCAAAATAACTCCGAAAACATCCAGATAGCAGTCGAACGCGCATCTAAAATTGTTTTCGCCCTCAGAAGCTACGCCAGACAATCGCCATTAGCAGAGATGGTTTCAGCTTCAGTCACAGATGGGATTGAAACCGTTTTAGCGATTTATCAAAACCAGCTAAAACGAGGAATCGAACAGATTAAAAACTACCAGCCCATCAGCAACATTCCGTGCTATCCCGATGAATTGATGCAGGTTTGGTCGAATTTAATTAGCAACGCGATTCAGGCGATGAACTATCGAGGAAAATTAACGATCGCTGTTGCTCAAAAAGACGATCGCATAGTAGTGGAAATCGGCGATACTGGCCCTGGCATTCCCCCAGAGATTCAAGCAAAAATCTTTGAACCATTTTTCACCACTAAGCCTCTGGGCGAGGGAAGCGGGTTAGGATTAAGTATCGTTCGCCAAATTATCGAGCGGCATCGCGGCCAGATCGATTTTTGTAGCCAACCTGGGCATACTAGGTTTAGCGTGTGGTTGCCAGCTAACGATAAAGGCTATGCGAACTGACTAAATCGAGAAATTCACCCTATCCTATGGCTAACAAAGCAATTTTATGTGTTGATGACGAACCGATGGTCTTGACAGCGTTGCGAGATCAGATCGGCCATCGCTTTGGCGATGCTTATCGCTACGAACTAGCCGAAGGAGTAGATGAAGCCTGGGAAACGATCGAAGAGTTAGATCGAGAGGGAGTAGAAATTGCTGTTATCATCTCCGATTGGTTGATGCCAGGAATTAAAGGAGATGAGTTTTTGCTAGAGGTCTATCTGAGGTTTCCTCAGATCGTCAACATCATGTTAACCGGACACGCCGACAAGGTAGCGATCGAACGCGCCCGCCGCTATGCTAACCTGCACGCCTACATTCCTAAACCTTGGGAGCGAGATACTATTATTGCCGCGATCGAATCGGGTTTAGAAAAAGCCAGACAACACCCAGCTAACGAGGCAGCGGGCATCTCGCAGCGGCAAAATGATGAATAAAGGAGTAATCGTTTGCGTCGATGACGAAAGATTGGTGCTGATTAGCCTGCGAGATCAGCTTTCGCGGCTGTTAGAAAACAGCTATGACATCGAACTAGCAGAAAGTGGCGAAGAGGCCCTGGTTTTGTTCGATGAATTGCAACAGTCTCAAATTGAAGTCCCTTTGGTCATCTGCGATCAAACCATGCCAGATATGTTAGGGGACGAACTTCTGAGCGAATTGCATCATTTGTATCCCAAAACTCTCAAAATTCTGCTGACTGGGATGGCGAATTTAGATAATGTCGTCAAAGCCATCAATCGCGCCCAGCTTTATCGTTACATCGCTAAGCCGTGGGACGAAACCGATCTGGGTTTAACGGTAAAAGAAGCTATTCGCAGTTATTTTCAATCCCAGCAACTAATCGAGCAAAACGAAGCTTTACAGCAAGCCAATCGATCGCTCCAGCAAGAAATTCGCGATCGCCAACAAGCCCAAAAGTTACTCAAGAGCAGCGAGGAACGCTTGGAGAGCATCTTGAATTCTCTCGACGATGTAGTTTGGTCGGCTTCCGCCGATCGCTGGGAATTACTTTACCTCAATCCAGCAGCCGAAAAACTTTACGGCCGCCATCCCTCGGAATTATTGGAGCGCCCGAACTTGTGGTGGGAGGTGGTTCACCCCGAAGATCGCCAGCTAGTCGAGCAATTTCGCCACAATCTGCCCCTCGAAGAGCGTTTAGATCTCGAATATCGGATCTTGCAACCTACAGGGGATGTGCGCTGGTTGAAAAATCGCAGCCGAGTAATTTTGGCAGCCGACGGTAGCCCCGATCGCATAGACGGGATTATTTACGACATTACCGAACGCAAGCAAGCAGAAGAGCAATTAGTTCACGACGCGCTGCACGATGCCCTTACGGGGTTGCCGAATCGAACTTTGTTGACGGAGAGAATTGAGACTCTCTTGAAGCGATCGCAGCGCCATGAAGGCTATTTATTTGCGATTTTATTTATCGATCTCGATCGCTTTCAGGTCATCAACGACAGTCTCGGACACGAACTAGGCGATCGACTCTTGATCGAGATAGCCCAAAAGTTAGAAACCACCATCCGCACCACCGATACCATTGCTCGCCTGGGAGGAGATGAATTCGTCATCCTGCTAGATTCGATCGGAGATGTGAACGATGCCATTCGAGTTGCCGAGCGCATCTCTCAAGAGTTAAAAGCACCTTTACAACTAGGAGAGAGCGAAGTATCGATCGCCGCCAGCATCGGCATCGTTTTGAGTTCCAGCGATTACGAACAAGCGATCGAATTGCTCCGAGATGCCGATATTGCCATGTATCGAGCCAAAGAAAAAGGCAAGGCGTGTTATGAAGTGTTCGATCGCATCATGTACGCTCATGCCTTAAAGCAACTCCAGTTAGAAAATGATTTGCGCCAAGCTTTAGAACGGCAAGAATTTCAAGTTTATTACCAGCCGATCGTCTCGGCCAGCACGCGGGCGATTAAGGGGTTTGAAGCCCTAATTCGCTGGATACATCCGGTGAGGGGTTTTGTCTCCCCAGTTGACTTTATTCCCTTAGCTGAAGAAACCGGGTTAATCGTCCCGATTGGGGAATGGGTATTGCGGACGGTTTGCCAGCAAATAGTGCTTTGGCAAACTCAAGGCTTCGCTGTAAAAGTTAGCGTCAACCTTTCCGGCAAACAACTGCAAGAATCAGATTTGGTCGCCAAAATCGATCGAATTCTGCTCGAAACTGGCGTACAAGGCTCTAGTTTAGAGCTAGAAATTACTGAAAGTATGTTGATGGAGCGGGTGGAAGAACTCATAGAAATTTTGCATTTGTTGCGCGAGCGCGGCATTATGCTCAGCATCGACGATTTCGGCACTGGCTATTCATCCTTGAGTTATTTGCATCGCTTTCCGGTCGATTATCTCAAAGTCGATCGCTTGTTCGTCAAAGACATGGCGGAAAATCATGAAAGTGGAAAAATTACCGAATCGATCGTCAATCTGGCTCGCAACTTAAATAAAAAAGCGATCGCCGAAGGCGTAGAAACCGAAGCTCAACTCGATCGCCTGCGTCAACTGGGTTGCGCCTACATTCAGGGATATCTATTCTCACCCCCCGTACCTGCTAGTAAAGCTACCGAATTGCTTAAGACAGCAGGAAATCAAACGCAGAACCAGTGAGATCGGACAAGATCGAGAATTTACTCGTTAATTAAAAGCGATCGCCAAAGTTAAACTAAAAACCTGTCAATTCTGCCCTCGACTTTTTGCTCGAATCCTGTTTTTTATTGAGATAGCGACACACGTAAAACGGTGCGTTACGACGGATTGTTAAATTCAAGTCATAGCAGAGGTTATAGCCATCTAACGCACCCTACTTTATTACGCCATTTTAGCTGTGTCGATCCAGTAGGGTGTGTTAGCGGAGCGTAACGCACCGCCGTAGGTTGGGTTGAGTGAAGCGAAACCCAACTAACCCAACCCAAATGCCTCTGCTGCGATCGCCACTCATTGAGGAGACATAGAAGTGAAAGCAAGCTGGTTATTTGCCGGATCGATAAGTGCAGTGCTGGTTTCGTCTCCCGTGCAAGGGGCTGCCCTCACATCTTGGGATTTTAATACCAAACTGAACCAGCTTTACTTTAGAACTGATGCCACAGTGCAACCTCAAGTGCAGCTAATCTTTAACCCTACCCGTCTAGTCATCGATCTACCAGGAATTACCCTCAAAAAACCCGAAACCGTTCGTCGTCGATTCGGAGCCACGGTTGAGGAAGTGCGGATCGGACTACTAGACGATCGCACCACTAGGTTAGTAATCGCCTTCGCACCCGGTTACACCATAGCAGCAGATGGCATCTTAGTTCGGGGCAAGTCGCCCACGTCTTGGATCGTGCAGTTACCCAAGAAAGCTCAAAAAAACGGCTTGGAAGTCTCTCTCAACTCAGCACCGCCGCCGGGATTGTTTGCTGGTGTCGTTTCTCTACGCTCGGAGATGTCGTGGCTGGAGTCTAGAGTCAAAGGGGTGGCGAATGAATTTCCCTCATTGAGGACGGGAATGTTTTTCCTCGATCTCGATACTGGGAGGTATTTAGATATCGGCGGCGATCGCGTTTTCCCTGCTGCTAGTACGATCAAATTGCCGCTGCTGATTGCCTTTTTTCAAGATTTAGATGCTGGCAAAGTCAAAATGGAAGAAATTATGGTGATGCGGCGCAAGCACATGACTGTCGGTTCTGGAGTCATGCAATATCGCTCTCCGGGAACCCGCTACAGCATGAGAGAAGTAGTAACGAAGATGATTACCATTAGCGATAACACCGCCACCAACATGGTAATCGATCGCTTAGGCGGGATCGCTCGCGTCAATCAACGGTTTCGCAGTTGGGGATTGCGCGATACGGTAATTCGCAATCGGCTGGCAGATTTAAAAGGCACCAATACCACCAGTTCTAAAGACATGGTGCGGGTGTTAGCTTTGGTAGTCAAGGGCCGTTTGCTATCCGATTCCAGCCGCGAACGCGCCTTATACATATTGCGCCGCACCGTTACCAAAACTTTGCTGCCCTCTGGCTTGGGCAGAGGAGCTAGTATCGCTCACAAAACCGGAGATATTGGCTTTTTAGTCGGCGATGCTGGATCGATCGAGATGCCGAATGGCAAGCGTTATTTAGCAGCTATTTATGTCAGACGACCTTACGATAGCCCTCTAGCTAGAAGGTTTATTCGCCGAGTCTCTTCGCTAGTCTACACTTACCTCAACAACGCCGGATCTGTTAACACAGTCTTCAATCTGGAAGCCGAGGAAGAAGTCGAGTTATCGCTCGATCGGCTAAATTTGCCCTAATTATTAGGGCAGTAATATGCCAGCGGCTGCTCGCAGGTTGGCTCCCTGGCAATGGCTGAGGGAACAGGAGACTGGTAAAACCGTCTTTAGGATGATGAGCATTTAAAAGAAAACGAGCAAAATAGTTTTGGTTGCTTCCCAGCTTCCAAGTAATATCTAATACTGCATCTATAGCCTTTCTCTCATGACTTGTGGGATAGCCGTCCCGGCTGTCCCAGTAGGCGATCGATACTTGCCTGCGGGTGCTAAAAAGTCGTCAAGCTAATTTGTAATTAGCACTTCACGATTTGTAATTTCGATGGTTGCATTTTTAATGGCGAATCTTGAATTGGAGATTATTTCGATCCAACCCGATCGAGTATGATACCAAATCCGGTTTCCCAAACCGTCTTGACCTCGCCCCGACTCCGGCTCCCCTCTCACCTCACCCTGCCCTCTCCTGCGAGGAGAGGGGAAAGGAAGTTTCTCTTTACTGGAGAGGGGTTGGGGGTGAGGGCAGCAATGGATGGTATGAGAGCCGGATTTGGTATGAAAAATATTCTTCAATTTCTGACTTGTTACTTACCTCTCAACCGCGTTTATGTTAACAAAGCTCGCTCGCTCCCAAAAGAGGATTTGGGTTCATTTATTACTGTTAGGATTGTGGTTAGCGATCGGCACCATCTTGCGTTTTGCCAATTTAGATCTCAAACATTTGTGGAACGATGAAATTGCCACTTTAGTTTTTAGTTTAGGAAATAGCTTTAATTCAGTACCGTTCGATCGACTAATCGATCTCGATACTCTCCTGCAACCGCTACAACCCCGTCCCGAAGCAGGCGTGAGAGATGTAGTTCGTCATTTGATGGCAGAAAGCACTCATCCCCCGGTTTTTTTTGTATTGAATCATTTATGGTTGAAGCTATTTCCAACTTCTGAGGAATTAGTATCTGTATGGGCAGGGCGATCGCTTAGTGCCATTTTTGGCATTATCTCGATTCCAGCAATGTTTGCCCTGGGTAGTTTTGCCTTTCGTTCGCTCTTAGTCGGGCAAATTGCTGCGGCGATGATGGCAGTTTCTCCCTACGGCATTTATCTAGCACAAGAAGCCCGCCATTATACCTTGACGATTTTATTCGTTATCGCTTCGATCGCTTGTCTGATTAAATCTATAGAGACGATCGAAAATCGCACCCCGCTCCCTCTGTGGATAGGATCTATCTGGGTAGTCATTAACAGCTTAGGGATAGCAACCCATTACTTTTTTGTTATCGCTTTGGGGGCAGAAGCTTTAGTCTTATTTAAATTTTGGCTGATTGATTGCGGTTCGGAAATATGGCAAAAACTAAGATCGCTAACTTATCAAAATCGATCTAAAAAATCTTCTTATTCGCCCCCTCTCCCTCTCTCCCCCTCTCCCTTTCTTTCTCAATATTGGCTGCGACTTTATGCCGTGGCAATGGGAACTGCGATCGCAGGTTGGGCGTGGTTGCCTACTTTACAGCGAGTTTCAGATAACGAACTGACAAAATGGATATTCGCAGGTCATTCTTTCACCGATCTACTATCACCGATAATTCGACTCTTAGCTTGGTTGCTGACGATGGTAGTGTTGCTACCAGTAGAAGGAGTACCCCAGTCGATCGCGATCGCCTCTCTGGTTACCGCCCTCAGTTTTATAATTTGGGTGCTATGGATATTGCTAAGCACTTTAAAAACTAACATCCAGCGATCGACTGCACGTTTATCTACTCAGGTTTTAAGCGATCTTATTTTCGCCTCGATCGCTATTTTTTTGGGTATTACTTACATTATCGGTGCCGATCTAACCATCGTCGGGCGCTATCACTTCATCTATTTTCCGACTGTAATTATCTTCCTAGCTTCATATTTGGCTGTTTGTTGGCGCGATCGAGAGCGAGGAGAGAGGAGGAGAGGGGGAGATGGGGGAAATTTCTTAACTCAAAACCTTTCAAGCTTTTTCAAAAATAAGGGGAAAAGAGTTGTGATTTTGATGTTAGTAATGGGTTTCGCTGGTGGGTTGACTGTAATCTCAAATTTCGGCTTTCAAAAAACTACACATCCCGATATTTTAGTAGCTAAAATTCAACAAATCTCTCGCGTTCCTGTAGCGCTCGCTATCTTTCACCAAACTCCTCATGAAGTTAGAGTTTTAATGGAGTTAGGCTTGCAGCTTAAAAGCCTCCCACCTAACTCAAATTTTCCTCAGTTTATCCTAGCTCATCAAGGCGACAATCCCGAACCTCCAAGCGAAGTTATTGACAGAGCGATCGCCCCAATACCAAGACCTTTAGATCTCTGGTTGATAAATTCTGGTGTCGAACTCGAATCAAAGTTAAAAAATTGTTCTCCTTATTTTCCCAAAACGCAAATTCTATTCGGACATCATCACCAACTCTATCAGTGTCGATAAACAATTGAAACAATTGCCAATTTGGTATTCGTAATTAATGTCAATTGCGAACTGCGGATTGCGAATTGCGAATTGAAATTACCAGGGGCTACCAATAATGGTAAAAGATGCCCAGTAGAAAGGATGAGATAGCTGACCGACAGTATTTCGCCGCAAATAAGTCGCTACTTCAGGAGACAGCGGGATACTGCCAGCACTAGTAATCAACTCATTGCCTTCGATTTTCACCTTTCCTTGAATCATGGCGATTTGCGATCGTCTGAGGGCTTCGGCTTTAATCGGCGCTGAACTCAACTGCTGATAAAACTCGCTCATCAGCGCCAACGCCCCGGAATCGCTGACATCCCACAAACTAGCTAAAGCGCTCTTAACTCCAGCTTGCACGGCTAGTCCGGCAAATCCTAACTCAGCGTTTTTATCTCCCAAAGCCGAGCGACAAGCACTCAAGACTAATAGCTGCGTCCCTGGGTTGTTCAGCCCCAATTCTCGCGCTCGATCTAACGAGATCTTCATGTCGTAAAGCTGAATGTAAGAATTTGATGAATCTCCCGCTTCAAAGTCGGCGTGAGTGGCGAGGTGAACGATGCCATACGGCCGCCGCTGGCGCTGTCCTTTGAGGTTATTCTCGGTAAAATCTCGATCGATTACCGATCTACCTCGCCAAACTTTAGTCGCTACCGTGGAAACTTCTAGAGGTGCAGCCAATAAGGGATCTTGATCTTGGTCGGGGGCAAACTCTCCCGCCCCCATCGCTAGCACTTCAGAGTTTTGGATGTTGACGAAGCGGGTATCGACCAGACTGAGACTGGGGGCTAAACCCACGCTATATTTTTCGATCGTAAATTGTTTGCCATCGTGCAGGGCGGCGATGGGGATCGATCGCAAACCGACATCGCTAATAAACATCACGTTCTGAACTTTTTGCTTTTGCAAGTCTTCATCTAAGGGCGCGAGCAGCCATTGATAAAGCTGCTGAGAAGGAGCTAAATAGTTGTTATTCCTCGCTTGTTTGGGTTCGGCAACGGCCGCATAAAATCGATCGGCTACTTCCTTAACTTTAGCCCGCGTCGCCCCAGGAACTTGCTTGCGAATGGGGTTGCCAGAGCCAGTAACGATGACCAAATCTAAAATATCGCTATCTCGTTCGGTTTGGGCTTGTCCGATCGTACCGGGTACTGCTTTATCGGGAGTAAATACGGCATAAATAATTGCAGGTTTTACTCCAGTTTCTTTTTCAATTTGGCGTAAAGTCGATCGGGCATCGGTGAAGTTAATTAAACTAACTTCTAACGACCGCTTGAAATATTGGTTGAACTGATTGGTGAAATATCCTTCTAGATCGCCAATAATCGTATCGACTTTTAAGTTATCCAGGTTGCTGGTAATTAACGGGTTACGGTTTTGAGGTAGTGGTGGTTGGTTTTGCTGAGTTATTATTTCTCGATCGAGGCTGGGAGGAACGCTCACCGTTACCGTCGCTGTTGCCGTACCGCCATTACCATCGCTAATGGTGTAAGTAAAGCTGTCGTTGCCAAAAAAGCCGTTGTTAGGAATGTAAGTTACGGTTCCGTCAGAATTGAGAACGACGCTACCGTTTGCACCTTGAGTCACAGCAATTATCTTCAAACCCAAACCACTAAGATCGATATCGTTCGCCAGTACGCTGATTTTGATGGGAAGGTTGACTGAAGCGATCCCAGTGTCGTTGTTAGCAGCAGGTGGCTTGTTTTCTGGCGGTGGTGGCGGTGGCGGCGGTGGCGGTGGTGGCGGCGGTGGCGGTGGTGTTACACCAGTAAATATTTGAATGTTCCCCTGAGTAAAGCTAGCCAGGAAAGATTGAGTCGGGAAAATGGTGTTGTCAAGACCGCTAGTAATCGCTGCTTGAGTGCCGTTAGTGCTAGCGTCGCCCACAATAAACGGGGTGCTGCCGTTACCACCATGTCGAATGGTAATATCGCCGCCTCCGGTGGCGGAGATGGCAGCCTCCTCCCCACCACCGCCATTGCTACCTGCGGCTGTGGAGATACTGGCATTAATCCCGTTTTGGTCGATAAAAGAGCCAGTGGCGCGGAAAAATCCAATAGCAGTAACTCTGACATTTCCACCTGTGCCATTACTTCCACCTTGGGCGTTAATTGTAGAAACTTGAATGTCGCCTGGGGCAGTTAGCGTTACTGAGCCGCCATTGCCGATGTCTGCTGCCGCTATCAAATCCCCAGCCTCGATCGATCCGCCGCTGATGAGCGTAATATTCCCGGCGTTAGCTCGAATAGAACTAGCGTCAACTTCACCTGTTTCGATCGCACCGAAAGCTCTGAGAACAATGTCTCCACCATCACCACGATCTCCAAAAGAGAAGAGATTTCTAGAATTGGTATCGCGCCCTCTAGTAGTATCAATTCCTCCTGTTTGGCTGGTAATGAAAATATCCCCTCCGTTACCATCACCCACATTAGGGCTGGCAGAAAAAATGTCACCAGTGGTAATGTTGCTATTAGCAGTTAGAGCCACCGTTCCTGAATTGCCTTGGCTCGAATAAGAAAATAGATTTCCTAAGCTAGTATCGATCGAGCCACTCTTACTGACGATGGTGATGTTGCCTCCGCTCCCAGCTTCAGCGGTCGAATCTATGCCACCAGTGGTGATGTTGCCAGCAGCAGTAAGGAAGATCGCACCCCCATTGCCGCTACCAGAACTAGAATTTAAAATCCCTGCTGTCGTATCGATGCTTCCCCCAAGGCTGGTAAGGCTAATTTGTCCCCCGTTGCCATTGGCGGCATTAGCTAATACGCTGCCTGTAATAATATTTTGTCTGGCAGACAAGAAGACGTTACCGCTGTCGCCAGAACTTCTGGTATCGATATCGCCAGTCTGAATATTGCCCCCAGTTAAAGCTGTATTTGCTGGTATGGTAAAGCTGCTAGAGCCAAAACTAACTGCTGTATCTGTATTGCTCAGGAATACTACTCCACCAGGAGCGGTAATTGAGATGTTCCCAATTTGAATATCGGCATTAGTGGGAGTGCCAGGACGTAGTGGGGGTAAACCTGGGACTGCATCTACATTCATCCCAGCCAAGACTACTAAAGCTGGCTGCTCGGCCACCTTAATGGTGAAATTTTGCCCGTTTGGTAAGGCAAACGTGATATCTGGAAAAGCCAACGTGGTGTCGGCACCAGTAATAGTGACATTCCCTAACTGCACTTTCCCGCCAGCTAAGATTCCCAATGATGCCCCAGTGTAATCTCCTATCGTTACGTCTCCTCGCGCAAAAAACGCCGGATCGTTGGGACTGAATAAATTACCGACGCTGCCATCTAACTTCTCAATCCGAAAATTGCCTCCAGTCGAATATCTGGCATCGCCTTGGATGGTGTTAGCCGATCGCAATGTCATATCACCGCCAGAAAATAACCCGCTTTGAGGGTGATTCAATACGAACAAATCCACTTTCTGGTTGCCTTGCAGTAACAACCGTCCTCCGGCTGAAGCCACAAACGGATTCGCGGCACTATCTCGCGCTTGCACGGTATCGCCAGCTAATAAATTTAAGTCTCCAGTGGTGCGGATTTGGCTTTCTACCAGCGTCAGATTGCGGTTAGCCGATAAAGTCGCTTGTCTGGAGTTGACGCTATTGGCGACTACATCCCCCTGGTTGATATCGATCGCAGAGTTGGTTAACTCTACTTGCCCGCTGGCATTTACTTTAATGCCGTCGGCAGCGGCTATGTTGCCGCCCGTTAATAATTGGGGTAAAGATGCGACTGGTAAACTGCTATTGTTGGGGCGATCGCTTCCTAAAGGTTGAATTTCTAAACTCAGTAAATTACCAGCGGGAGTCAAACGCACTAGGTTCTCACCCGGTACGGCGGAGACGGTAATATTACCGTCGGGGGCCGATAAGTTGCCCGTACTGACTACCGTTCCCCCTACCAAAGTTAAATTTTGTCCCGATGCTACCGTCAGATCCCCAGTATTGATGATGCTTCCGGGATTGCTGGTATTGAAAGCAAAGCTGTTAGGCGTACCGACTAAGTTGGCGTAATCGTTCGCACCCGTGGCACTGAACCAGTTAGAACCAAATCCGATGCCGTTAGCGGTCGTAGCGGTAAAGGAACCCCGCAGATCTAATCTGGCGTTATTACCAAAGACTATGCCAGAAGGATTCATCAAAAATAAGTTGGCATTGCCGCCGCTGACTCTAATTAAACCGTTAATGACTGAGGGATCGCCACCTGTAATCCGCCCCAATATGTTTCGGATCGAGGGGTTAGAAAGAAAGTTAGCGATTTGCTGCGGACTGATGCCAAACTTAGAGAAACTGTGGAAGAGATTAGTCCCATCTCTAGAGAGACTGCCGCCTTTAATGTCGATGCGATCGCCATTCGGCATGACTATCGTTCCCGTACCGTCTGGGGCTGGCGTTATGGTTTGGGCTTGAGCGAGGTTTCCACTTGCTGTTATAGCCGTTAAAACTAAGGTGAGATAAGGGCTAATTTTTGCTAATTTTGATTTCATAATATTAAGTTTTCTCCCAGCGGTACTCGGATGGCGATACGTCCTAACGGACACGCTAGCGCGAACGCTAAAGAAAGCTAAAGCATTTCTGTTGGGACTTTATCAATTATTCCACTGTTTGTATGGTGTTAGCGGTTTAACTAAAGGTTTTTTAACGAATCACAAAGACGCAAAGAACACCAAGGTAAGATCGAAGAAGTTATTGACAACAGAAGTTTATAATTCCGAAAACATCTCGATTTTTATTGTATCGATTAAAAAAGCAGTTAAGTTTATGAAAGATCAAAAATCGGAATCGGCTAAGCGAAAAAATGCTCTCTGGCTCGGACTAGGTGCAGCGGCGGCGGTAGCAGCAGGAGTGGCGATCGCGTTTGCTGTTCGTCCTCAAGTCGATCCCGTAGCGGCCTTCAAACAGTGCAAAGATTTAGTCGATAAACAAGATTATAAAGCCGCCCTTCAGCCCTGCGAACAAGCTACGGGCGATCGTGTTAATGCTTTTGATGCTCTGGTAAATCGAGCGACGGCACTTAATGGTTTGAACCTTTCAGAACAAGCCCTAGCAGACTACGATCGAGCGATCGCTATTAAACCAGCTTCTCCTGATGCTTTGGCTGGCAAAGGCGATACTCTGTTTCGTTTAAACCGCTATCAGGAAGCCCTAGCTGCTTACGAAAAGGTAATTCAAAACGATCCGGTTTATTCTTATGCCTGGATTGGTAAAGGCAATACGCTCTTAAAATTGAAGCGATACGATGAAGGTTTGAGCGCCTACGAGCAAGCAACTACAATTAATTCTCAAGACCCTTATGCGTGGATCGCTCGCGGTTACGGCCTATCTGAAGCCAATCGCCTAGAAGCTGCATTAACATCTTTTGAAAAAGCAGCTAATCTAAATCCAGAAGATCCCGAAGCTTGGAGCGGCAGGGGTGGAGTTTTGTTTGACTTAAAACGATATCCAGCGGCTCTATCTTCCTACGAAAAGGCTATTACAATCAACCCCAATTATTCACCCGCTTTAATCGGCAAGAGTGAAGTTTTTAGAAATACGCAACGACTTGAAGAAGCCTTGGCTGCCTGCCAAGAAGCGATTAAAGTCAGTCAGCCTGACGATCCTGAACCTAAGTTGTGCGAAGGCGATGCTTTATTTGCTTTGGGGCAATCCGATCGCTCTTTAACTGCCTACGAAGAAGTCATCAAACTCGACGAACAAAACTCTTCTGCTTGGGAAGGTAAGGGTTTAGTTTTAGCTAAAACCAAGCAGTATGAAGCCGCGATCGCAGCTTACGATAAAGCTTTAGAAATCGATCCAAATAGCCCTAATATGTGGAGGATTTTATCTAATCGGGCCGACTCGCTGAACTTCTTACGGCGATATCAAGAGGCTCTGGAAGCAGTCGATCGCTCTTTAAAAACCGCCCCTACCAATGCAGTTGGCTACAATGAGGTCTGGTTTATTCGGGGCAATGCCCTAACTGGCTTGCAGAAATACCAAGAAGCAATTGCTGCCTACGACAAGGCGATTAAAAGCAAGCCGAAATACGAAGCGGCTTGGAATGCTAAAGGCAACGCCTTCAGTAAATTAAAGCAGTATCAACCTGCTATTGCTGCCTACGACAGAGCGATCGCGATTAATCCCAATTATCTGTATGCGGTAAGCAGTAAAGGCGATGCTCTGTTTCAGTTGCGTCGATATCCCGAAGCGATCGCCGCCTACGATAAAATCCTCAGATTGAAACCATCGGATGCTAGCGCCCAAGTGCCCCTCCATGCCGTTTGGCTCGGCCGGGGCAATGCTTTATCTCAACTGAAACGCGAGTCAGAGGCTATAGCCGACTACGATCGAGCTATTGCGATCAAATCCGACTTTGCCGACGCTCACTTTAACAAAGGCAAAGCTCTAGTATCTCTGAAGAAATATCCCGAAGCCATCGCCGCGTTCGATCGAGCGATCGCGATTAATCCCAACTACCCAGGAGCCACTGCTGCTATAGAACAAGCCCGCCGTTTGAACGATAGATAGACCTCTCTTGAAAATCGATTTTCATCCTTGGTTGTGAGTGGTACGCTCGCGATCGTCTCTTGCATAAATCAAAACTGTGGATTTATAACGCAGATAAATCACAGATAAACGCAGATGAGTTTGATAAGTTATCGACTTTCGCAAGAGGTCTATTCATCATTTGTTAAGCTGATTGGGGTGCGACTAAATTTTCTGCTCCCTGAATTATCCGCGCCGACTCGATTTTGTCGCCTTGTTTCAGTTCTTCCAAAACTTCTTTCCCTTGAATCAAATAGCCAAAAACGCTATAACGGCCGTCTAACAGGTTGCGTCCGGCTGGGGTTAATTCGGGTTCAAACAGGAAGAAGAAAAACTGAGAAGATCCTCCATCGGGATCGCCTTCCGGACGCGCTAGAGCTAAAGTACCGTAGGATGAGAAAGGCAATGCAGGCAGATCGGTGTAACGGCCTGCATCTTCTAAAGTAATGCCATAGGTGGGGGCGGAATCGCCGTCAACTAAGACTTCTAGAGGAATGTTGCGATATTTACCAGTTTTAGGATCGACAAAACCAACATCTGCCCCTGGGGGATCTCCGACTTGCAAGACATAAGATTCTTCGCTGCGAGTAAATTCCAGGCCGTTGTAGAAACCCCGCTGCACCAGATCGACGAAGTTTCCAGCCGTTACTGGGGCGCTATAACCGTCAACTACTACCGTCAGATTGCCTTTATTGGTGGCGATTTCTATAGTGGCGCGTCCCTTCAGTTGGGGCAGGTTGTTGTATTTCTCAGGAACTTTATAAGGAAATCCTTTGACCATTAACGCTTCTAACTCGCCCACGCCATCGAGGACTCGATCGCGAGCGGTTAAAATCTGTTCCTTGTCTTTGGTTTCTACAGCGGTTTGCAGGGCATCGATCTGTTCGTTCAACCGCGCAATAACAGACTGAGCCACCGACTTATTGGCATCGGGAACGCTTTTGAGCAAATCGTTTGGGCGATCGCGCAAGATCGCAGCCGCTTTACTGATATCGCTACTAATACCAGTCCATCGCTTTCGCCGCAGTTGGGTGGCGATATCTTCCAAATTACCTTGGACTTCCCGCACTGGGGGATTATCGATCGGGAGGGCATATCGCAATAAGGCTTTACCGTCAGTAATCGCATTGCCAGCAGGCAATCCCGCACACAAAGGTAGAGATAGAGCGATCGCGAGTACGAGCGACAAGCTATTTTTCAGCCAACGTCGGCAGCGGTTCAGCAAAGAACGGAACGAATCAAACATAATAAACCAGAATACAGGAGTTCAGGAGTTCAGAGTTCGGAGTTCAGGAAAACCTGCTGAAAAACTCCATACTCGATCTTGCCATATTAAGGTTCAGGGGAGAGGGCAGAGAGAGGAGATACGGAGAGGGGAGACAAGGGAAGCCATTCTACACTCCTGACTTCTGACTCCTGACTTCTGACTTCGTTAAAGGCTCCATCCCAAGACTTCTGCTACCTGTTCGGCTAAAGTGACCGGATCGAAAGGTTTAGCCAAAACTGCTTTGACTGCCAAATCTTCAAACCGACGGCGATCGGCTGCTTGGACTTTAGCAGTTAGTAACAGTACCGGAATCTGGGAGGTACGAGGATCGGACTGAAGATGGGTAAAGGTGGTAGGTCCGTCCATATCTGGCAGCATGACATCCAACAAGATCGCATCCGGTTGCTCGTCTGCCGCTAGACGCAATCCTTCGCTGCTAGAAGCAGCGGCGATCACTTCCCAACCGCCCATCATTTCCAAACTGGCTTGGGCTACTTCGCGAATATCGTCTTCGTCATCGATAATTAAAATTCGTTTAGTTGACAACCTCGTCCTCCTGCTGGCGATCGATTACCTGATGGAGCAAGTTAATTGCTAGTCCTTCTAGCGCTTCGGGAGAGATTTGGCTCTTGGTCAGAAATTCGGTGCGCCCCAAACTCAAACGCGATCGCTCTTCCCGATCTAAATCTTTAGCCGAGTAGACGATCAACGGGATGTGAGAGAGGCGATCGTGCTGTCGCAACCATTCCACTACCGCAAAGCCATCTCCTTTTGACAGCACCAAGTCTAACACTAGCAGATCGGGAAGAAATTCCTGGCATAGTTGAATGGCTTCGGTTTCAGTGCGGGCGTGAGCCGTTTGAATGCCGTGTTCGTTAAACATGGTGGTGAGAACTCCTGCCAAATCTGAGTCGTCCTCTACTACCAAAACTCGACCCGTTCTTTCTGGCTCTCCTAAAACTCGCTTGAGGGTTTGAGATAAGTTGGTTTCCTCGATCGAGCGCTCTAAAGCTTTAGTCATTTCGGCCGCTGTCAGTCGATCTGACGAGGAAATGGCACTAAATACGATCGTGGGAATATCTTTGGTTTCGGTTTTTTCTTTTAAAGCGGTAACGATATCCCAAGCACTAGTATCCGACAAGCTTAAGTTGAGCAAAATCGCTTTGGGTTGCAAGCTAGCAGAGCGATCGAGTGCTTCTCGTGCCGATTTCACCGTGACAATTTGATAATCTTGCTCTTGCAACCAAGTTTGCAACAGTTGGCTGTTAGAGAGCAAACCCTCGTCTACTAAAATCGAGCGGCGATTTGGAGGTTTGAGCGTTGGTGCGGGTAGTTGTTCTGGAGAGGCGATCGCGCTTAAGGTGAAGCTAAAAGTGCTGCCTTCACCCAGTTGGCTCTCTACCCAAATTCTGCCGCCGTGCTGGTGAACTATATTGCGGCAAATGGCTAAGCCTAAACCAGTACCGCCTTTCTGACGGGCATCGGAAGCATCTACCTGCTGGAAGCGTCCGAAAACTTTTTCTAGCTTATCGGCAGGAATGCCTCGTCCTTGGTCTTTGACTTCAATTAAAACCGTAGGGTTATTGGCAGCTAAATTGATTCGATCTTCTGAGTTGGCAGTCAGCCAAATCGTCCCACCTGATGGAGAAAATTTAATCGCGTTGCTGAGCAAGTTGGTCAAGACTTGAATTAAGCGATCGGGATCGGCCGCTACTTGGAGAGATACTGGAGAGACAGATAAACTCACTCCGGCTTTGTCGGCCATCGATTGCATGACTTCGGCTGCTTGTTGCATCAAATCGGCGATTTGGCAAGGCTGTTTGTTGAGAGTGACTTTTCCAGATTCGAGGCGTTCGAGATCGAGGATGTCGTTGATCAAGCGAATCAAGCGATCGGTGTTATTCACCGCAATCTCTAACATCCGCTGGCCTTTATCGGAAAGGGTTCCCAATTTGCCCGTCAGCAGCAATCCTAAAGAACCCCGAATTGAAGTTAAAGGAGTGCGGAGTTCGTGGCTGACTACCGAGACGAATTCGTTTTTCATCTGCTCCACCGCTCGTCGATCGCTGATATCTCGCGCGATCGTGGAAGCACCAGTAATATTCCCTTCGGAATCCATCACCGGAGATACGGTGAGAAACACGTCGATCGAGCGCCCATCTTTGGTGATGTGTTGGGTTTCTCGATGATCGAGTTGAGTTTCCGGTTCGCTATCATCGAATACTCGCAAGAAGTCATCGTCCTCGACTTTGGGAACTAACAGAGATACCAGTGCTTGTCCTTCAACTTCTTCTGCCGTGTAGCCGTAAATTCTTTGGGCCCCTGTATTCCAACTAATAATTTTGCCCTGTAAGTCCATGCCGATGATGGCATCTTCTGACGATTCCACCAGCGCCGCTAGTTGGAACAGGGCTTCTTGAGCGTACTTGCGATCGCTGATATCGTTGCCAATGGCGACAAATCCGGTAATCTGGTTTTTCTGGTCGCGCAATGCCGTCACCCACAGACGCACGGGGAAACTCGAACCATCTTGGCGCACGTAAGTCCAATCGCGCTTGGTAATTTCGCCTCGCCGCACCTTGGCGACGATGACTTCAAATCCCGGTTCGATCGTCACCCCCAATTCTTGCGATAGCACCTGCGCCCGTTGCTCTAGTTCGGTGCGATCGTGAAATCGAGTTAGGTTGCTTTTGCCGATGACTTCGCTGGCTGTATATCCCAACCATTCTTGGGCGATCGCGTTGAAAGTGAGGATCGTACCATCTTCACTAGTAGAAATTACCAATTGAGTCGAGTCTTGGATTTCCCGAATCGCTCGATCGAGTTCGCGGTTTCGATCTGTAGGAAGCATTATCAACCTATTTTGAGTAGAACCAAGTGGGAAGAATTTAATCTTAATCGATCGATTTAAAAATCCCAAGCACTACAGAATCTTCGGCGTGTTGACTAAATAGTGGCGATCGAGGATGTTGTAATTGCTGCCAGTCGATTAGATCGAGCGACAATTATGGTTTGTTCCCTTCACCCTCTATTTCAAGCGATGGCCACTGCACCATCCGAACGGGCGTTACGACTTAGATTCATGGATGGTGTCAGCCAATACTTTGGCGTACAACGTTGGGGAATTTACCTGATGGACGATGAGAACCGTCTGGCAAGTTTTGATGTGGTCGGTGTTTCTGACGCTTTCGTAGAGCGATACGAACAAATCGGCAGGGCGATCGATCCAGTCTTGCAGTATGTTTTGGAGTACCATGCCCCAGCCCATGAAGAGTTAGTGCTGCCCGCCGGAGAGTGGAAACAAAGCGATCTTTACCAAAGATGCTGCTCGGAATACGCTCACGAACATATTATGACAGGACCAATTGTGGGTTGCGGTCAGTTAATTGGTACGATTCAGTTTGCCAGAGTAGGCGATACTCCAGCATTCAATTTTCATGATTTAGCTAATTTAGGTGCAGTATGCACTCATTTGTCTGCACGTCTCGCTGCATTACGGGTAGAGTCTTTAGCGTCTTCTAGGTTAATCTTCAAGCAACTCACTCCACGAGAAATGCAAATCGCTAATTTGGTTGCTAGAGGAATGACAAATGCCGAGATTGGTGCCCAATTATGGATTACGCAAAATTCTGTCAAACAAGCATTAAAGCGAATGTTTCGGAAATTGGAAGTTTCGGCTCGAACGGAGATGGTTGCCAAATTACGGCATATACTCGAAGTATGAAGAATCGGTAAAGCAACGAGCGCTTTGAAGAAACCGATCTCGATCGATATATGTAGCGTCAATTATTAGACTATGAGCTTTATCCAAAAACTTTTCAAGTCAATTTTGCCTGCTTCGCGTGCGGAATCAATGGAAGTAGATTCTCGTCAATGGTTTATGAAATGCCTGGAGTGTAATTTTGAAGAATCCTATTGGGATTTAGGCGGAATTCGTTGGAAGGCAGCGGGCAATTCCAGAAATTTGAGGAAGTGTCCGAACTGCGGGAAAAGATCTTGGCATCTGACTTACAAGAAAGAACAGTAAAACTAATAAAAATTAACTCGATCGACAAGGAACATAGAAATGAGCCTGCAACTAGATTTACCACCAGAGTTAGAAAGCGAACTATCTTCTGAGGCCTCGCAGCTAAATCTACCCTTACCCGATTACATCCTACGGATACTATCGGTCAGACAAGTTCTGAGCAACCCACCTAAGACTGGGGCGGAGCTTGTTGCTTACTGGCAAAGCGCAGGAGCGATCGATTCACGACCCGATATTACAGATAGTCAAGTTCATGCTCGCAACCTGCGCCATGAAGCTGAAACACGCTCTCAGGCATAGAAAACACTAATGTATCTGTTAGACACTGACATTTTGATTGATGTCGAACGGGGTCATGCCCCTGCAATAGCTTGGTTTTCCAGTCTTTCAGAACTGCCCAGCATTCCTGGTTTTGTTGTCATGGAGCTAATCCAAGACTCTAAAAGTATGCAGCAAGTTCGGAAAACACTTCAACTGGTAGCACCATTGCCTGTAGTTTGGCCGACTGAAGCCGATTGTACCCGTGCGCTATCGGATTTCACCAACTACCATTTGTCAAATAGCCTGGGCTTACTTGACGCGTTGATTGCTTCCTGTGCTGTAGGGCGAGGTCTAACACTTTGTACCTTTAATGTTAGATGCAGGGCCAGTCGGTCTAGTCAAAATATTACTCTGAGTTGACCGCCACTTAACACTGGGTTGGTGCGAATGGAACAAAGGTTATTAGAAAAAGCTACCTCGATCGGGAATGCTGTCAGAAATTAAGCCCGAGCGCAGTTACTCACAAGAGCGATCGCTATTCTAGTCTGTCACCTCGATCGCCTCTATATATTTCTCAATTGGAAAACTCAAATATTCGATCGCGATTAGTTGACAAAGGCGATCGAGCAACTGGGGTAGTTGATTTATGACGAAAATAGTAATGACTTATTATTGGATTAAATCAGATTTTTTGCTCTGTGTAGCTGTCGTATGAAATTGCCTAACGGAGAATATGGATTCAACAAGACAGCACGGAGTTTGGTCAATTGTATAAAGTTGATTGGGAAATTCCCGCTCTGGCATCTACGAATCTGCGTACACTTTGGAAAATTACGCCCGATTTACCCAATCCTCGTTTAGTTTCTGCGTTTATCAAGTGAGTTATATGACTATTCTGAAGACTCTCGATACCATCGCTACCTTGAAACCGATCGCTCGCAATCGCCTGACATTAGTTGAACCCGAATATCAGACCGTGCAACAGCTACCGATCGAACAAGTGGGTACTATTGTTGAAGTTTATTTCAGAGAATCGCCCCGCTATCTGGTTGAATTTGCTGACCTTCAAGGACGCGAATATGCAATGGCTGTGCTTGAACCCCATGAAGTTCTAGCCCTCCACTACGAATTAAGTCTAACCAGCTAAACTTTAAAGATCGATCGAGATGCGATCGCAAAGCGTGCGCGGAGTGCGTATCGCCTCTACAGATTTCTCGGTTTGGAAACTGAAATGTTCGATCGCGATCGCTTGATGAATGCGATCGAGTAACCGAGGCAGTTGATTCATGAGGAACATCGGATTATTCTTGTTACACTGGAGTCATCCTAAAATAATTTCTATTAAGTGATGTCCACGGTCGAACAGATTGAAGCCGCAATTCTGAAACTCTCACCTCAAGAGTTAAGCCAGCTTGCAGATTGGGTTTTGGATTTAGACGATCGACGTTGGGACGAGCAGATCGAACGAGATATAGCCACCGGAAAACTGGATTTTCTTGCCCGAGAAGCACTGGCAGAATTTGCAGCGGGTAACTGCCGGACACTTTGATGCACTACACCACGCAACGATTTTGGGAATGCTATGACGCTTTGCCAGAGGAGGTGCAACGAGTAGCCGACCAAAATTATGAATTGTTGAAGGCAGATCCATCGCACCCGTCGCTACATTTCAAAAAAGTCGGGCAATACTGGTCGGTACGGGCTGGAAGAGGTTATAGAGCTTTGGGAGTTGAAATTAAAGACGGTATTTCATGGGTGTGGATTGGTACTCATGCGGAATATGACAAGCTCATTGGTTAGATGTAACAAATTGACCCGATCGCCTCTATCGATTTCTCCGTTGGGAAGCTGAAATATTCGATCGCGCTCGTTTGATGAAGCCGATCGAGTAACTGGAGCGGTTAAGTCATGACGAAGGCAAAATATCAGAGCGGACATCTTTATCTTTGTGCGATCCTCGATCGAGTAAGCCATAATATGAATTCGCTAAATGTTTGCTACAGATAGTGCGTCACGAATAAATTGCCATCCCGTCAAAGAAGCGATCGCTTCTGAAGTCAAATCATTCAAAATTTTAGCTAAACTAGTTCTCAAATGCTC
>JAESGS010000308.1_pt1 | contig 43919 bp, 43 predicted proteins | sample 9269761 | NCBI WGS metagenome assembly JAESGS01 (sample SAMN15741799, study PRJNA653493) | algae metagenome | isolation source: Cyanosarcina radialis HA8281-LM2 and co-occurring heterotrophs from damp... | place: USA: Makauwahi cave, Hawaii | collected 2011-01-06 | reverse complement strand
CGCGCCGACCTGGGTGCGGTGCAGAACCGCTTCACCTCGGTGGTCGCCAACCTGCAGACCAGCTCGGAAAACCTGGCCGCTTCGCGCAGCCGCATCCGCGACACCGATTTCGCCAAGGAAACCGCCGAACTGACCCGCACCCAGATCCTGCAGCAGGCCGGTACGGCCATGCTGGCCCAGGCCAACCAGGTGCCGCAGAACGTGCTGTCGCTGCTGCGCTGAGGCGCGATGCTTCTCCCTTTCGCTTGATTCTCTGTCGTCACGGACGGATTCGTCTCCCTCCGTTTGGCAGTACCCCGACCCCCGCCGGCAACGGCGGGGGTTTTTTTCATGGTTCCCGGCGCGGATGGCGACCGTTCTGGCACAAACCCTGCATCGACCCGGACTGCCTGCATTTCTCACCAGGGGCCGGACCGATGGCCACGGTGGGAGACGGAGAAATGCGGGCTAAAGAACGGCCACCGCAGGCCGTTACTGAAACTGCACGGGCGGGCCCCATCCGGTACCGGATGCCAGGCCCGCCCGGCCACCCTTTTGCGGAAGGGCACTGACAGGAGACGGCAATGGCTGACTATTCGATGGGTTACGGTGGCATAGGCACCGGCATGGACATCAACGGGATGGTCTCCCAGTTGGTGGCCGCCGATCGCGCCCCGGCCGAGAACCGCCTGACCCGCATCGAATCCCAGGCCAAGTTCAAGCTGTCCGCGCTGGGCACGGTCAGTTCCGCCTTCAGCAACCTCGACAAGGCCCTCAACGCGCTGAAGGCCGCCACCGCATTCGACACCCGCACGGTCAAGTCCGGCACCGACACGGTCGTGGGCGCCTCGGTCGGCTCGGGCGCCCCCAATGGCACCTATTCGGTGGAAGTGGTCAGCCTGGCCACCGCCAACAAGTGGATCACCAACCAGCCGGTGGCGGCGGACCAGAAGTTCGGCGCCGGCCAATTGACGCTGACGGTGGGTGACGAGACCCTCACCCTCGACATCAAGCAGGACAGCTCCCTGCAGGATGTCCGCAGCGCCATCAACGATGCCGCCCGCAGCAAGGGCGTGCAGGCCAGCGTGCTGACGTCCAACGACGGCCTGTACCTGTCCGTCTCCTCCGACAAGACCGGGGCCGACAACGGCATCTCGCTGGCCTTCGCCTCGGGTGGCAGCGACCTGCAGGCGCTGGCCGCCAGCCTGCAGGAACGCGTCCCCGCCGCCGATGCGGAAGTGAAGATCGACGGCCTGACCGTCACCGCCAGCGGCAACAAGATCACCGACGCCGTGCCCGGCCTGACCCTGGACCTGAAGACCAAGGGCACCAGCACCGTCACCGTGTCCACCGACACGGCCGCGGCCAGCAAGCTGATGCAGGACTTCGTGACCGCGTACAACGCGGCCATCAACGCGATCAACACCAGCACCAAGTACAACGCCGAAAACGACGAACCTTCGGCCCTGACCGGCGACGCGCAGATGCGCAGCGCCGCGGGCCAGCTGAGGAACGTGCTGAGCGGCGCGCTGGGCGAACTGGCCGCGCAGGGCCTGGACGCCAAGACCCTCGGCCTGCAGACGAAGGGCTACCCCTCCTCCGACGGCACGCTGGTGTTCGACAGCAGCAAGTTCACCACCGCATTGACCAGCAACCCGGAGAAGATCCGGGCCGCCTTCACCGGCGACAGCGCGTTCGCCGGCAAGCTGCAGAAGGCCGTCGGCAGCTACATCGGCAGCGGTGGCGCATTCACCCAGCGCACCAGCAGCCTGAATGCGCAGATCAAGGACGTGGCCACCCAGCGCACCGCCCTGGACGCGCGCATGGAGGCCGTCGGCAACCGCTACAAGGCGCAGTTCGTCGCGATGGACTCGATGGTCGCGCAGATGAGCAGTACCAGCAGCTACCTGGCCCAACAACTTGCCTCCCTGGCAAACCAGACCGGATAACCGCGGATCCGCACCGGGGCGCACACCCGTCCCGGGGATCACAGGAGAAAATGGAATGTCATCGCATTCGTACGCCGCCCAGTACCGCAACACCGGCCTCAGCAGTGCGGTCATGGAAGCCGATCCGCATCGCCTGGTGGCCTTGCTGCTGGCCGGCGCCTGCGAACGCCTGCGGCTGGCGGAAGCCTGCATGGAACGCGGCGACCTGGCACGCAAGGGCAAGGCCATCGGCGAGGTCTGCGCCATCATCGGCCACCTCAACGGGTCGCTGGACCATGAGGCCGGCGGCGAGATCGCGGGCAGCCTGTCCTCCCTCTACGACTACGTGCAGTCGCGGCTGATCGAAGCGAACCTCAACAACGACGCCTCGGGCCTGCGCGAATCGCTGGACCTGCTGTCGGAGATCGAATCGGCCTGGAACGCCATTCCGGCCGAACAGCGCCACGCCCCTGCCATGGCCGCCGCCGCACGATGAACCCCCTGCCCACCCTGGATGATCTGTTCGCGCAGCTGCAGGCGATGCAGACCGAACTGCAGGGCGGGCAGCTGCACAACGTGGAACAGCTGCTGGTTCGGCACGACACCGACGTGCGTGCCTTCCTGCATGCCGATGGCGGCCGCGAAGCGGGCTACGACGCGCTGGCGAAGCTGCTGCGCGCGCAGTTGGACCTGCAGCAGCAGATGAAGCTCGCACGTGACGAAACAAGCCGCCAGATGCAGGCCACGCAGCGCGCAGACCGCGCTGCACGCGCCTACCTGGCCCTGGCCGAGGATTGATCATGCACGCACAGGCACCCGCGCTTGACCATGCCGCCGACGTCGCACTTTTCGGCGACGCGTTGACCTGCGAGGCGGTGCTGCCGGTGCGCTTCGTCGCCGGCGAGCGCGTGCTGTTGCAGGCCCAGTCCGAAGCGCTGCTGCATGGCCTGGCCATCGCCGAGGACGTGCGCGGCGACGACGCCGAAGAACGCAACGAGGCCACGCCGTCGCTGCAACGGCTCGAAGCCAAGCTCGACCTGGTGCTCTCGCTGCTGGGCCGGCTGGCCCGTCGCAGCGAAGACGCCCTGCCCGTGTGCCCGCTGCGCTGGTCGCATCGCGGCCTGCGCATCGACCTGCCGACCTCGCCCGGCTTCACTGAAGGCACCGTGGGCGTGGCCATGCTGCAACCGGTGGGCTGGCTGAGCGATCACATCGAATTGCCCGCCACCGTCCTGGCCCAGGCCGACCGTCACCTGTGGTTGCGCTTCGACGCCCTCAGCCCGGGGCTGGCCGAAGCGATGGAACGCCACCTCTTCCGTATGCATCGCCGGCAGATTGCCGAAGCCCGCCAGGCGGCCCTCGCCCGCCGGCCCGACTGAGTCGGCTAACACTTCTTTCACGCAGAACGGCACCCTACGCCCCTGGATGGTGCAACACCATCACAGCCCGAATTTGCCGCACATGCCCTTTTGATCCCCCTTGCGGACGGATTAGTGTGACTTGCGTCGGCTTTCCTGCGTAATGGCTTTTTTCTGAATTGGCGCATCGCCCTCCCGTCGCTATTGTGACGACACCAAAACAGCAACAGCCAACTGGTTTTACTCCCCCGTGCGCGTACTCATCGTCGATGACCACACCCTGGTGCGGGCCGGCATCTGCCGACTGCTCCAGTCACTGCCCGACGTGGACGTCGTGGCCGAAGCCTGCAATGCCCAGCAGGCCATCGACATGGCCACCATCCATCGCCCGGACCTGGTCCTGCTGGACCTGTCGTTGCCCGACCGCAGCGGACTGGACGTGCTGCCGATCCTGCGTGACTCGCTGCCGCAGACGCGCGTGGTCATCATGTCGATGCACAACGACCCCACCCAGGTGCGGGTGGCGCTCGACCGGGGCTGCGCGGGTTTCGTGGTCAAGGAAGCCGCGCCGATGGAGCTGGAACTGGCGCTGCGTGCCGCTGCGGCAGGCCAGGTGTTCCTCAGCCCGCAGGTGTCATCGAAGATGCTGGCACCGATGCTGGGCAACCAGCGCCCCACCGGCATCGCCGCGTTGTCGCCGCGCCAGCGCCAGATCCTGCGCAAGCTGGGCGGCGGCATGAGCAGCAAGGAAATCGCCGCCAACCTGGGCATCAGCGTCAAGACCGTGGAAACCCACCGCGCGCGCATGATGGAATCGCTCGGGTGCCGGCGCGCCAATGATCTGCTGCTGCTGGCCGCCCGCCACCAGAACGAATTGGCCTGAGCCTTGCAGGTACGGGGTGGATACGCCCCGCCGGTGACGGATTCCCGTGACCGCACTGCCCTGACGGGCACTTCCCATCGACGATAACCCGGCGCTGTAGGGGAAACCCTGACGGCAGGTCGGGCGTGCCCTCATCACAACCAGAAACGCCCCGATTATTTTTCTGGCGCGACGCGCGCAAAGTGTTTCCACGATGTGAAGCCCACCACGGCATGGCATCGAATCGGGGACACGGGAATGAAAACGGGGATATCCGCCCAACTCGGGCAACAGCTCCACCTGACACCGCAACTGCTGCAGTCCATCCGGCTGCTGCAGCTGGACGGCCTGCAACTGGAAATGGAAGTGCGTCGCGCACTTGACCTGAACCCATTGCTGGAAATCGAAGAGACCCACGATGCCGACGCCGCGCAGGACGCGGTCGCCGAAGACAGCGCGGTGGTCGAGACCGCCGCGTTCGACGAACTGCCGGAATCCAACCTGTGGGACGTCCCCGGCGCCAGCTGGCACGAAGGCGACGACGACCGCATGCAGCGCGTCGAAGCCGGCGAGTCCAGCGATCCGCACGTCCGCGTGCTGACCCGCCTGACGCTGGAACTGGATGCGGCCGCCCTGCAGGTCATCGCCTTCTGGCTGGAACACACCGACGACGCCGGCTACCTGGAACAGGATCCGGAATCGCTGGCGCTGATCGCCTCCGCCCAGTTCCGCATCACCGCCGAACACGCGCTCGCCCTGCGCCTGCACCTGCTGCATGGCGAGTTCCCCGGCCTGACCGCACGTGACGTGCGCGAATGCCTGCGCGTGCAGCTCGAAGGCCTGGAAGGCCGCGTGCCGGCCCGCGCCATCGCCCTGCGCATCGTCAACGACGGCCTGGCGCTGCTGGCGGCGCACGAATACGACGGCCTGGCCCGCCTGCTCGACCTGGACCACGAGCAGGTACTGGAAGGCGTACGCCTGATCCTCTCGCTGCAGGCGCGCCCCGGCGAATCGCTGGCGCCCGCCCCGTCCGGCTACATCGTGCCGGACGTGGTCGCCTGGCATGCCGACTGCGCCTGGCGCGTCGCGCTGAACCCGGCCACCACGCCGCGCGTGCGCGTCAATGCCCTGCAGGAGCGCGCGCTCGACCAGGCCGATGCCTCGCCCGGCGCCGGCAAGCTGCGCGAACTGCTGCAGGAAGCCCGCTGGCTGACCCGCGGCCTGTCGATCCGCTACGACACCCTGCTGCGCACCGCACGCGCCATCGTCGAGCGCCAGGCCGGTTTCCTGGCCCACGGCGACGAAGCGATGGCGCCGCTGACGCTGAAGGAGATCGCCGACGAGATCGGCATGCACGAGTCCACCATTTCGCGCATCACCACCGGCAAGTACATGCAGACCCCGCGGGGCACCTTCGAACTGAAGCATTTCTTCGCCGTGCGGCTGGAAGGCGCCAACGTGTCCGGACCCGCCGTGCGCGCCATGGTGCGCCGGCTGATCGACGCCGAGCCGGCCGGCAAGCCGTTGGCCGACGAGGCCATTGCCGGCCTGCTGGCCCGCCAGGGCATCCATATCGCCCGCAGAACTGTGGCGAAGTACCGGGAACAGCTCGATATCGCTCCCGCCCGGGAACGCCGACGCGCTACCGTTACGGTCTTGGCCAAGGCCGGATAACCAACGGAGCGGATGAACATGAGCAAGATCACGGTATTGCTGGTCGACGACCACGAGGGATTCATCAACGCCGCCATGCGCCACCTGCGCAAGGTGGAGTGGCTGGACATCGTGGGCCGCGCCAGCAACGGCCTGGAAGCCATCGAGCGCTCGGAGACGCTGCGCCCGCAGGTCGTCCTGATGGACCTGGCCATGCCGGAAATGGGCGGCCTGCAGGCCACCCGCCTGATCAAGACCCAGGACGCACCGCCGTTCGTGGTCATCGCCAGCCACTTCGACGACGCCGAACACCGCGAGCACGCCATGCGCGCCGGCGCCGACGACTTCGTCAGCAAGCTTTCCTACATCCAGGAAGTCTTGCCCATCCTCGAAAAATTCAAAGACAGCCGCCATGAGTGAATCCCGCATCCTCGTCATCGACACCGACACCACGCGTGCAGAACGCCTGGCCGGCCTGCTCGAGTTCATGGACCTGACACCGCGCTGGGTTGCCGGAGCCGGTGACGTGGATGTCGGTCGCCACCGTCCGCACGACTGGCTGGCCGTGGTGGTGGGCACGCTGGACGATACCCGCGCAGCCGACGCCTTCTTCGCCTGGCTGGGCAAGGCGCAGCTGCCGCCGCCGGTGCTGCTGCTGGAAGGCGACACGGCCGCGTTCGCCACCGCCCATGGCCTGCACGAGGCGGGCGTCTGGTCGCTGGAGAGCCCCATCCGCCATGCGCAGCTGGAAGCCTGCCTGCGCCGCGCCAGCCTCAAGCGGCTTGACACCGAACACCAGGCACAGAACGTCAGCGCCAGCGGCCCGACCGGCAACAGCGCCGCGGTGACGCGCCTGCGCCGCATGATCGACCAGGTGGCCGCGTTCGACACCACCGTGCTGGTGCTGGGCGAGTCCGGCACCGGCAAGGAAGTGGTGGCCCGTGCCATCCACGACCAGTCGCCGCGCCGCGATGGGCCCTTCGTCGCGATCAACTGCGGCGCCATCCCGCCGGACCTGCTGGAAAGCGAACTGTTCGGCCACGAGAAAGGCGCCTTCACCGGTGCACTGAGCGCCCGCAAGGGCCGCTTCGAAATGGCCGAGGGCGGCACGCTGCTGCTGGACGAGATCGGCGACATGAGCCTGCCCATGCAGGTCAAGCTGCTGCGCGTGCTGCAGGAGCGCAGCTTCGAGCGCGTCGGCGGCAACCAGACCATCCGCTGCAACGTGCGTGTGATCGCCGCGACCCACCGCAACCTGGAAGACCGCATTGCCGACGGTCATTTCCGCGAAGACCTGTTCTACCGCCTGAACGTGTTCCCCATCGAGATGCCCGCCCTGCGCGAGCGTGCGGACGACCTGCCGGTGCTGGTCACCACCATCGCGGCCCAGCTGGCCCGCACCGGCCGGGGCGAAGTGCGCTTCGCCGCCGACACGCTGCACGCGCTGCGCGGCTATGCGTGGCCGGGCAACGTGCGCGAGCTGACCAATCTGGTCGAACGCCTGGCGGTGCTGCACCCGGGTGGGCTGGTGCGCGTGCACGACCTGCCCAAGCGTTACCAGCCCGAGAACCTGCCGGCGGAGACCGCCACCGAAGCCGCGGTGGAAGACCAGGCGACGATCGCGTCGACCCCGGTGGCCGCTACGGTTGTCCCCGTGGCCGCGAAGACCGCTGACCGCTTGCCCGAGGAAGGCATCGACCTGCGCGAACACATCGCCCAGATCGAACTGAACCTGATCCGCGACGCACTGGACCGCGCTGGCGGCGTGGTGGCGCATGCCGCCCAGCTGCTGGGCCTGCGCCGCACCACGCTGGTGGAAAAGCTGCGCAAGTACGGCGTCGAACGCGACGACGCCGCCCTGGCGACGGAAAACTGACTGGGGGCGGCAAACGGTTTCGGCACACGTCTTGCAGCTGACACGACAAGACACCACGACGCCACACACCGCCGCCCATGTCCGACGCCGTCTCTTCCATCCTGTCGCAGATCCGCAGCTACCAGACCCAGATGGGCACGCGCTCGCTGGAACCGGTGCAGGATCCCGGCGCCTTCGCGCCCGGCGCGGCGGGCTTCGGGCAGCCGGCGGTCAAGGCGCCGAGCTTCGGGGAAAGCCTGCAGAACGCGCTCCAGGGCGTGAACAACACGCAGAAGGAAGCCGGCGCACTGGCGCAGGCATTCGAACTGGGTGACCCGCGGGCGGACCTTGCCCGGGTGATGGTGGCCGCGCAGCAGTCGCAGGTCGCCTTCCGCGCCACCGTGGAAGTGCGCAACCGGCTGGTGCAGGCCTACCAAGACGTCATGAACATGCCTCTCTGATGCGTGCTTCCTGACGCCCTTCTCTTCAAGCAAACCGCCGTAACCGAATCCTTCCACCGTCTTCCCCAGCCACCTTCTCCAGCAACGCCAGCGCAGGAACCGCAACGCCATGGCCCTCACCCTCTCCAAGGAATCGCTGAAGGAATCGCTGAATGCCGAGAAGGCAGGCGCGGCGCTTTCCCGGATCCAGGACGTGCCGGTGTTCCGCCAGATGGGCACGCTGCTGATGATCGCCGGCGCGGTCGCGGTCGGGCTGATGGTGTTCTTCTGGTCGCAGAAGCCTGCCTACACGCCGCTGTACACCGGGCTGGACGCCAAGGCCACCGCCGAAGCCACCGACATGCTGCGCGCCGCGCAGATCCCGTTCCAGCTGGACCAGAGCACCGGCGCCATCTCCGTGCCGGAAGAGAACCTGCACGACGCCCGCCTGAAGCTGGCCGGCGCCGGCCTGGCCGAAAGCGGCCGCCTGGGCTTCGAGATGATGGAGCGCGACCCGGGCTTCGGCGTCAGCCAGTTCGTCGAGAACGCGCGCTACCAGCACGCGCTGGAAACCGAACTGGTCCGCACCATCACCACGCTGCGCCCGGTGCGCGACGCCCGCGTGCACCTGGCCATTCCCAAGCCGTCCGCCTTCACCCGCCAGCGCGAAGTCGCCAGCGCGTCGGTGGTGCTGGACCTGCGTTCCGGCGCCCTGCTGGAGCGCAACCAGGTGGATGCCATCGTGCACCTGGTCTCGTCCAGCATCCCCGACCTGGCGCCCGAACGCGTCACCGTGGTCGACCAGAGCGGCCGCATGCTGACCATCAGCGACCCGAACAGCGAAGCCGCGCTCAACGCCGCCCAGTTCGAGCGCGTGCGCAAGCTGGAAACCTCTTTCAACGACCGCATCCGCGAACTGCTGGAGCCGCTGACCGGCCCCGGCCGCATCAATGCGGAAGTCGCGGTGGACATGGACTTCTCGGTCACCGAGGAAGCCCGCGAAACCTTCGCCAACGACCCGGCCAAGATCCGCAGCGAACAGGTCAGCCAGAACACCGTCGCCGGCACCGGCCCCGAAGGCGTCCCCGGCGCCACCAGCAACACCCCGCCCGGCCCGAACGCCGCGGCTGCGCCCAACCCCGCCACCCCGGTGGAGACCGCCAGCAGCGCCACCCGCAACTTCGAGATGGACCGCACGCTGCAGCACACGCGTCAGCCGGCCGGCCGCGTGCGCCGCGTCACCGCCGCCGTGCTGGTCGACCACGTGCCGCGCACCGGCGAGAACGGCAAGGTCGTGATGACCGCACTGGACGCCGCCACGCTGACCCGCATCGAAGCCCTGGTGAAGGAAGCCGTCGGCTTCGATGCCGCGCGCGGCGACTCGGTGTCGGTGATGAATGCGCCATTCGTGCGCGAAGTCGACAAGCCCGAGGACGTGCCGTTCTGGGAAAGCCCGTGGCTGCACAACCCCATGCTGCGCGACATCGCCCGCTACGGCGTCGGCGCCCTGGTGGTCATCCTGCTGCTGTTCGGCGTGCTGCGCCCGGCCATGCGCCAGATCATCCAGCCCAAGGCGCTGAAAAAACCATCCGACGACACGGTCAACGTCTCGCTGGTGGATGACGACGAGGACGGTCCGCGCCTGGTGGCCGCACTGCAGCAGGACGAAGCACCGCCGCTGCGTGCGCTCGCGTCGGACGCCTACGAGGACCGGCTGCGCCAGGCACGGGAAGCGGTGAAGGCCGACTCCAAGCAGGTGGCGCAGGTCGTGAAGGACTGGGTGGCCAGCGATGAATAACGGCGAAGCCACCCTCAACGGCGTGCAGAAGGCCGCCGTGCTGCTGCTCTCGCTGGGCGAGGAAGACGCGGCGGAAGTGCTCAAGCACATGAACGCCAAGGAGGTGCAGAAGCTCGGCATCGCCATGGCCACCATCTCCGGCGTCAGCCGCGAGCAGGTGATGCAGGTCATTTCCACCTTCGGCGAAGCGCTGGACAAGCAGACCTCGCTGGGCATGGGCGCCGACGACTACGTGCGCAAGGTGCTGGTGCAGGCCCTGGGCGAAGACAAGGCCGGCAGCCTGATCGACCGCATCCTGCTGGGCCGCAACACCACCGGCCTGGACACGCTGAAGTGGATGGACCCGCGCGCCATCGCCGACCTGGTGCGCAACGAACACCCGCAGATCATCGCCATCGTGCTGTCGCACCTGGACAGCGACCAGGCCGCCGACGTGCTGAAGATGCTGCCCGAACGCGCACGCACCGACGTGCTGCTGCGCATCGCCACGCTGGACGGCATTCCGCCGAACGCGCTGAACGAACTCAACGAGATCATGGAACGCCAGTTCGCCGGCAACCAGAACCTCAAGTCGTCCAGCATCGGCGGCGTCAAGGTGGCCGCCAACATCCTCAACTTCATGGATTCCGGCCAGGACCAGGCCATCCTGAGCAGCATCACCCAGGTCGACGCCGACCTCGGCTCGCGCATCCAGGACCTGATGTTCGTGTTCGACAACCTGGCCGACCTGGGCGACCGCGAACTGCAGGCGCTGCTGCGCGAAGTCCCCAACGACCGCCTGGGCCTGGCGCTGCGCGGCGCCGATGCCAAGGTCAAGGAAAAGATCACCCGCAACATGTCGCAGCGCGCCGCGCAGATCCTGCTGGAAGACATGGAAGCGCGCGGTCCCGTGCGCCTGTCCGACGTGGAAGGCGCGCAGAAGGAAATCCTCGCCATCGTGCGCCGCCTGGCTGACCAGGGCGTCATTTCGCTGGTGGCCAGCAGCGAGGAGATGGTATGACCGCCCCCTCCACGATCCGCTGGATGGCGCCGCCCCTCGACGTGGTGCTGCGCCAGGACGCGCCCGAACAGGAAGCACCGCCGCCGCCCCGCCCGCCCAGCCTGGAGGAGATCCAGGCCATCCAGGACGCCGCCTACCGCGAGGGCCTGGAACGCGGCCTGGCCGAAGGCCATGCGGAAGGCTTCGCGCAGGGGCAGACCGAAGTGCGCCGCCTCGCCGCGCAGATGGAAGGGATCCTGGACAACTTCTCGCGCCCGCTGGACCGGTTGGAAAACGAAGTGGTCGGCGCCCTGTCCGAGCTGGCCGTGCGCATCGCCGGCGCGCTGGTCGGCCGCGCCTACCAGGCCGACCCGATGCTGCTGCAGGAACTGGCCAGCGAAGCACTCGACGCCGTCGGCGGCGCCAACCGTGAAGTCGAACTGCGCCTGCATCCGGACGACATCGCCGCGCTGACGCCGGTGCTGTCGCTGATGCCGGCCACGCGGCTGACCGCCGACACCAGCCTCACCCGCGGTGACCTGCGCGTGCATGCCGAAAGCGTCCGCATCGACGGCACGCTGGAAGCACGCCTGCGCGGTGCGCTGGAAACCGTCCTCAACCGCGGTACCCGTGCATGAGCGCGCAGCCTCTCGAATGGCTGACCGCGCGCGACCTGCGCCTGTCCGCGCGCCTGTCGCAGATCAGTCCCGACCTGGGCGGGCGCGGCCTGATCCGCGAAGGCATCCTGCGCCGTGCGGTCGGCCTGACCCTGGAAGCCATCGGCTGCGAAGCGCCGATGGGTGCCACCTGCAAGGTGGAAGTCGCCGACGGCGGCTGGGTGGATGCCGAAGTGGTCGGCTTCGCCGGTGAACGTACCTACCTGATGCCCAGCGCCGAACTGCATGGCCTGCTGCCCAACGCGCGCGTGGTGCCGTCGCGCCGCCGCGGTGGCGTGGAAGTCGGCGAAGGCCTGCTGGGGCGCGTGATCGACAGCGACGGCGTGCCGCTGGACGGCCGCGGCCCGATCCGCGCCGAAGGCACCGTCAGCCTGTCCGGCGCCGCCATCAATCCCCTTTCGCGCGAGCCCATCACGCAACCGCTCGATGTCGGCGTGCGTGCCATCAACGCTTTGCTGCCGATCGGCCGCGGCCAGCGCGTGGGCCTGTTCGCCGGTTCCGGCGTCGGCAAATCCACGCTGCTGGGCATGATGACCCGTTACACCGCCGCCGACGTGATCGTCGTCGGCCTGATCGGCGAACGCGGCCGCGAAGTGCGCGACTTCGTCGAAAGCACGCTTGGCCCGGTAGGCCTGGCGCGCGCCGTGGTCGTCGCCAGCCCGGCCGACCGTCCGCCATTGGCGCGCCTGCAGGGCGCCTACCGCGCCACCGCGATCGCCGAATGGTTCCGCGACCAGGGCCTCAACGTGCTGCTGCTGATGGATTCGCTGACCCGCTTCGCGCAGGCGCAGCGCGAGATCGGCCTGTCGGTGGGCGAGCCGCCGACCACGCGCGGCTACCCGCCGTCCGTTTTCGCCCGCCTGCCCGCGCTGGTCGAACGTGCGGGCAACGGCTCGGCCGGGCGCGGTTCCATCACCGCGTTCTACACCGTGCTGACCGAAGGCGACGATCCGCAGGATCCCATCGCCGACGCCGCGCGCGCCATCCTCGACGGCCACATCCTGCTCTCGCGCCGCGTGGCCGACAGCGGCCTGTACCCGGCCATCGACGTGGAATCCTCGGTGAGCCGCGTAGTGACCGAAATCGCCGACGAAACGTGGCGCGACCGCATCCGCAAGCTCAAGCGCCTGCTGTCCGCCTACAACAGCAACCGCGACCTGATCGCCATCGGCGCCTACCAGCGTGGCAACGATCCCACCGTGGACGAAGCACTGGAGCGCTGGCCGGAGATCGTCGAGTTCCTGGGCCAGGACGTGGCGCGCGCCGCCGACCTGCCCAGCAGCCGCGCCTCGCTCGAAACCCTGGTCCAACGCAATGCCCCCACCGGCGCCCCCGCGCCGCGCAGTCCGCAGTAACGCCAAGGAAGTCCCGCCATGATGCAATCCCGCCGAATCGACCCGCTGCTGCGCCGCGCACAGGAACACGAGGATTCCGTCGCCCGCGACCTGGCCGAGCGCCAACGCTCGCTCGCGTTGCAGGAATCGCGGCTGGAAGAACTCCGCGGCTACGCCGAGGAATACGCCAACAGCCAGATGGCGGCCACCAGCCCGGCACAGCTGGCCAATCGCCGCGCCTTCCTGGACCGCATCGACCAGGCACTGACGCAGCAGCTGCAGAACGTGGACCGCAGCCGCACCGGCGTGGACATCGAACGCGACCGCCTGCTGCTGGCCAGCCGCGACAAGCAGGTGCTGGAACAGCTGGCCGCCAGCTATCGCGCGCAGGAACGGCAGGTGGTCGAACGCCGCGACCAGCGCGAGATGGACGACCTGGGCGCACGCCGCGTGCGCCAGGCCGCCACCGCCGCGCAGGAAAGCGAGGAAGCCTGATGCCCGCGCCGATGTCCGCCCTCGCCTTCGCAGGCAATACCGCAAAACCCGGCGCTCCCGCGATGGATGCAGCGCCACGCGATGGCAGCGCGGGCGCGAAGGAAAAACCCGATTTCGAAACGCTGGTCCGGCGCGACAAGGCGGAAGCATCGACGCGCGGCGAGAAGCCCGGCGTGCCGCGCGAAGACCGTCGTGCCGCCAGCGGGATGACTGACGCGACGCCGGTGGAACAGGCGCCGCGGACCACCGCGCGCCGCGCCGCCAAGCCCCACGAAGACCCGGCTGCGCCACTGCCTGCCGCACCCTGGCCCGTGGAGACCGCCATCGTGGCCACCCCGCTGGCCGCCATCGCCATCGCAGCGGAAAACCCGTTGCTGGGCGATGCCGCGTCCACCCTGCTGCCGACGGCCGATCCGGCCGGCGTTGCGTTCGCCGCCGATGCGATTCCCGGTCGCACGCCTGCCACGCCGTTGACGGGAACCGAAGCAGGCACCGTCGCGCCAGCGCTGCTGGCACTGGACATGCCACCGCCGTTGGCCACGCCGGCAGCGGACGCCACGCTGCCGACCGATGCCGCGGTCCCTACCGAGACAACCGCTGCCACGCCCCTGCCCGCCGCCACGACGGAAGGCGCCAAGCCGGCATTGCAGAACCTCCTTTCCTTCGCCGCGCATCTGGCCAGCGGCAACATCGCCGCGGCGGTGCCGGAAGCGCTTTCGCTGGGCAAGGACGTGGTGGACGCCCTGCGCAGCGAGGACGCGGACAGCACCTCCCCCACCGGCAACACCCTCGCGGGCCTCGGCAGCGCCACGTCGCCGCTGGGCCTGCCGCGCACGGCCACCGTCAATCCGATGGAGGCCCCAAGCGCGGACCTGCATGGCGGCCGTTTCGATGAAGAGATCGGCGACAGCGTGCGCTGGATGGCCGACCAGAAGATCGGCCATGCCCACATCAAGATCACGCCCAACGAGATGGGCACCGTGGAAGTGCGCCTGCGCCTGGACGGCGACCGCGTGCATGCCGACTTCACCAGCGCACAGGCGGACGTGAGGCAGGCACTGGAAAACAGCCTGCCCAAGCTGCGCGACATGCTGGGCCAGCACGGCTTCCAGCTGGCGCATGCCGACGTGGGCCAGCAGCACCAGTCCCCACCGCAACACGCGGACGGTCGCCATGGCGACGGCGAGGCCGGTGGCCCTGCGCTGACCGGTGAAGCCGAGCTGCCCCGTCCCGTCCGCATGACCGTCCTCGGCCTGCTGGACGCGTACGCCTGACAACCAGGCTGCTGTTGTAGGAGCGACGTGAGTCGCGACCGCTGATTTCGCTCGCCTTGGATTCTCCTTCCGTGCGAAGGCTGTCCGGTGATGAATGTTTCCGGGTAATTGATTCCTGTGGTCGCGACTGACGTCGCTCCTACAAGAAGCCACCGCCGTCAAAACCCCGTCGGGCCTGCCGGACCGGCACGGCACACCGCTTGCATCACCTGGGCAGACCCCTCAGGAGATCCATCGCCGTGGCAGCCGCCGACAAGACCGCAAGCAAATCCAAGGCCGACAAGGCCGACAAGCCCAAGGGCGGCAAATCGCTGCTGACCATTGGCCTGGTCGCCGTGGTCGCGGCCGGCGCCGCCGGTGGCGCGGCGTGGTACTTCGCCGGCCACGCGGGCAAGTCGGACAAGCCTGAAGCGCCGAAGACCGCCAGCCCCGGCACCGTGCCGGCACCGGCGCAGTACTTCGCGCTGGAACCGCCCTTCGTGGTGAACCTGGTCGGCGAGACCGGCGGTGCGCGCTACCTGCAGGTGGAAGTACAGGTGATGACGCGCGATCCCGAAGCGATGAAGGCCATCGAGCTGCATGCCCCCGCCATCCGTGCGCGCCTGCTGATGCTGTTCGCCCAGCAGGACGCCACCAGCCTGATGAGCCGTGCCGGCAAGGAACGACTGCAGAGCGCGGCGCTGGCCGAAGTGAAGACGCTGCTGGTCGCCGAGACCGGCAAGCCATCGGCCGAATCCCTGCTGTTCACCAGCTTCGTGATGCAGTAAGGGAAGCCCGCCGCCATGATGAGTGACCTGCTCTCGCAAGACGAAATCGATGCCCTGCTCAACGGCGTGGATTCCGGCGCGATCGAGACCGAGGAGCCGCCGGTCGATCCCACCATCGCGCGCACCTACGATTTCGCCAGCCAGGACCGCATCGTGCGCGGCCGGCTGCCGACGCTGGAGATGATCAACGAGCGCTTCGTGCGCACGTGGCGGATCGGCCTGTTCAACCTGCTGCGCCGCTCGGCGGAACTGTCGGTGCGTGGCATCGAGACGATCAAGTTCGGCGACTACCTGCATTCGCTGTACGTGCCAACCAACCTCAACCTGATCAAGTTCAAGCCGCTGCGCGGCGTGGGCCTGATCGTGTTCGAACCGAAGCTGGTGTTCACCATGGTGGACAACTTCTTCGGCGGCGACGGACGCTATCCGGCCAAGATCGAAGGCCGCGAATTCACCCAGACCGAGATGCGGGTGATCCACCTGCTGCTGAAGCAGACCTTCGCGGACCTGATCGACGCCTGGGCGCCGGTGATGCCGGTGGATTTCGAATACATCACCAGCGAGGTCAATCCGCACTTCGCCAACATCGTCAGCCCGCGCGAGTACGTGGTGGTCAGCCGCTTCCATGTGGAACTGGATGGTGGCGGCGGCGACCTGCACGTGACCCTGCCGTACTCGATGCTGGAACCCATCCGCGAACTGCTCGACGCCGGTATCCAGTCCGACCGCGTGCACGACGACGACAGCTTCCGCGTCACCCTGCACGAGCAGCTGCGCGGCGCCGAAGTCACCGTTTCCAGCGTGCTGGCGGAAAAGCGCATCAACCTGCGCCAGCTGACCCAGCTGAAAGTGGGCGACATCCTGCCCATCGACCTGCCCAAGTCAGTGCCGGTGTGCGTCGAACAGGTGCCGGTGTTCACCGGCGAGTTCGGCATCTCCAACGGCAACAACGCGGTGAAGATCACCGCCAAGCATCCCCCCGGCAGCCACCACAAGCACGCGGCGCCGCCCCGCCATGCCCTGACACCCGTCGCCTTCCAGGACGCCACACCATGATCCCCGAGAACGAAGACACCCTCGCCGCCTTCGGCGACACCAGCCCGGACTCCGCCGGGCAGGAGATGGACAACGACACCGACATGAGCCTGGACGTGATCCTGGACGTGCCGGTCACGCTGTCGCTGGAAGTGGGCCGCACCCGCATGCCCATCCGCAACCTGCTGCAGCTCAACCAGGGCTCGGTGGTGGAGCTCGAACGCGGCGCTGGCGAACCGCTGGACGTATTCGTCAACGGCACGCTGATCGCGCACGGCGAAGTCGTGGTGGTCAACGACCGTTTCGGCGTGCGCCTGACCGATGTGGTCAGCCCCAGCGAACGCATCCGCCGCCTGCGCTGAGCCAACCACGATGACGCTCTTCCCCATCCTGCTCGCCGCTGCCGCACCCGCGCAGAAGATCGGCCAGCACGCCCCCAGTTCGCCCGGCATCGGCGGTGCGCTGGTCGGCCTGATCCTGGTGCTGGGCCTGATCCTGAGCCTGGCGTGGCTGCTCAAGCGGATGCCTGGCGCGGGCCTGGGCATCCGTCCCAACGAGCAGCTGCGCGTGGTGTCGATGCTGTCGGTGGGCACCAAGGAACGCGTGATGGTGATCGAAGTCGGCAAGGAACAGCTGCTGATCGGCGTGACCGCCGGCGGCATCACCGCACTGCACGCCCTGCCCGAACCGCTGCCGCCGGCGCCCGCGCCGACGATGCCGAATTTCGCCGAACTGCTGGCCAAGCGCCTGCGCAAAGAGACCTGAAAGATGCGTCGCCTTGTCCTTTCCATGATCTGCCTGCTGTGGCTGTGCGCCCCCGTCGTCGCACTGGCGCAGGCCGCCACCACGCCGCCGGCAGCCACCGCGCCCGCCGGCAACGCACAGGCGGCCACGCCCGCCGCACCCGCCGCGCCGTCGGCGCCGACCCTGCCCGTGCTGCCCAAGGTCAACGTCGGCCAGATCGGCGATAACACGGTCAGCCTGCCGCTGCAGACGCTGCTGCTGATGACGGCCATCACGCTGATTCCCTCGGCGCTGCTGGCGATGACGGCGTTCACCCGCATCGTCATCGTGCTGGGCCTGCTGCGGCAGGCACTGGGAACCGGGCAGACGCCGTCCAACCAGGTGCTGGTGGGACTGGCGCTGTTCCTGACCATGCTGGTGATGATGCCGGTGGGCGAAAAAGCGTGGGCACAGGGCATGGCGCCCTACCTCAACGGCCAGATCGATTTCTCCAGCGCGTGGACGCTGACCACCGGTCCGTTGCGCGACTTCATGCTGGCGCAGGTGCGCGAGACCGACCTGATGACCTTCGCCGGCCTCGCGGGCCATGGCAGTTACACCAGCCCGGCCGATGTGCCCTTCCCCATCGTGGTGGCCTCGTTCATCACCAGCGAACTGAAGACGGCGTTCGAGATCGGCTTCCTGATCTTCATCCCGTTCGTGATCATCGACCTGGTGGTCGCCAGCGTGCTGATGTCGATGGGCATGATGATGCTGTCGCCGATGCTGGTGTCCGCACCGTTCAAGATCCTGCTGTTCGTGCTGGTGGACGGCTGGGTGCTGATCGTCGGCTCGCTGGCCGCCAGCTTCAACGTGGTTTGAGGCGCATCCCATGAGTCCAGAACTTGCCCTCACCGAACTGCGCGGCGGCCTCGAGATCGCGCTGTGGGTCGGTGGTCCCCTGCTGCTGGTAGTGCTGGTGGTCGGCGTGGTGATCGGCGTCATCCAGGCCGCCACCCAGTTGAACGAGCCCACCATCGCGTTCGTCGCCAAGGCCATCGCGCTGACCGCGGCCCTGTTCGCCACCGGCAGCTACCTGCTCGGCGTACTGGTCGAATACACGACCAATCTGTTCCAGCGATTGCCGCACCTCATCGGCTGACGGCGCGGACGCGACACGATGGACCCCGCGACCCAGATGGTCATCGACGGCCAGCAGGCCTTCGGCATGGTCAACGCGATCCTGTGGACGATGCTGCGCACCGGCGCCCTGCTGATGGCCGCGCCGCTGATCGGCACGCGCGCGGTGTCCGTGCGCGTGCGGGTGATCATCGCCGGCGCGCTGGCGATGGCGCTTGCCCCTCTCCTTCCCGGCACGCCGGACCGCATCGCCTTCGATGCCAGCACGGTGTTGAACGTGGCACGCGAACTGGCGTTGGGCGCCAGCATGGGCTTCATGCTGCGGCTCGCGTTCGAGGCCGGTGCGATGGCCGGCGAACTGGTGTCGCAGGGCACCGGCCTGGCGTTCGCGCAGATGTCCGATCCGCTGCGCGGCGTGAACTCCGGCGTGGTCGGCCAGTGGTTCTACCTGGCCTTCGGCCTGCTGTTCTTCACCTTGAACGGCCATCTGGCGCTGGTGTCGCTGCTGGTGGACAGCTACCGCTCGCTGCCCATCGGCACTGCCCTGCCCGACGTGGCGGACATGCTGCAGGTGGCACCCGCCCTCTTCAGCCACATGCTCCGGGCCGCGGTGGGCCTGGCGCTGCCGGTCATGGTGGCGATGCTGGCGGTGAACCTGGCCTTCGGCGTGCTGGGCCGCGCCGCGCCGGCGCTGAACCCGATCCAGCTGGGCCTGCCGACCGCGCTGCTGCTGGGCCTGTTCCTGCTGGCGCTGCTGGCCGGCGAGCTGGGGCCGCCTGTCCAGCGGATCTTCGACCTGTCCTTTGATGCGGCGCGGCAACTGACGCCCTGACCGCCCGCGGAACACCCGGCTGCACGCGTTATGGGAGCCCGGTGGCGCCCTCCCTGTGCCACGCCTCCGGATTTTTTGCGCAGGCGGTTCCACTTCACGCATTACCTGTGCAGAATGGAGCCACAGGGGATACAACATACGCTACCGCATGGAAGGAACGCATGCGGACCCTGTGCCCCGTGACGATTCCCGTCGGGCTACACAAGAGGATGCGGTGTGACACGCGATTCGAACTTCAAGCGACGTACCAGCCAGGAAACCCGTGAAGCCGTGCTCGAGGCCGCGCGCCGGCTGTTCTTCACCAAGGGGTTCGACCAGACCACGCTGATGGACCTGGGCGGCGAGACCGGACTCAGTGCCCGTGGCGTGATCCTGCATTTCGAAACCAAGGCGGACATCATCGCCACCCTGCTGATCCGCGACTACAGCGCGCGCCGCGCGCCCATCGTGGAACGTCCGCAGGGTTCGACGCATGCGCAGCGCATCCTGGATTTCTATTTCTGGATGGCGCGCGAGGATGCCGCCACCTTCATTGCCTTCCCCGCGTTGTGGAGTGTGTCCGCGCGGTGGTCGATCGGCGTGGAAGCGGAAATGAACGCCGTGCTTCGCCGCATGCGCGAACCGGTGCGCCAGGAACTGACGCGCGGCATCGCGGCCGGTGAATTCCGCGGCGTGGACATCCAGCATGCCGACGAGCTGATCTGGCAGAGCTACCAGCACGCCTTGCGCGCGGTGGCGGTGAACGGCGGCATGCCCGCCCTGGCCGTGCCGCAGGTCTTCAAGACGCTGGAAGCACTGAGCGTCTGATTCGCGCGGGCGGCATGCGCCGCCCGGCCATGGTCTTCACGGGCATCGGGGTAACCTCGCAGCCCTTCTTGCGAACGTCCGGGTCTTCGTCGCGTGTGCCCGATGGGCCGCATTTTTTCACGGGAACGTACTTGCGCGGGGCCGATCTTGGCGCTTCGCGCTGGCCTGCTTGACCGGTGTAGCACGTAGCCAGAGACAGGAGCACGCCTGCCTCCCCATCTGGCCAGGAGGATATTCCTTGCGCATCGCCATCTATGGCCTGCTGGTGTTCTATGTCCTGTGCTGTGCCGCGGCGCTGGGCCTGATCCATGCGTCCGACCACCGGTTGTGGGACCTGCAGCCGGATCCCCTGGCCTATGTCTTCGCGTGGGCGTTGTCGTTGCCCTGGAGCCTGCTGGTCAACATGGTGGACGATCTGCCCACGGGCGTGGCGCGTGGCATCGTGATCACCGGCATGCTGCTCAACCTGGCACTGGGCATCGGATGGGCCGTGCGTTCGCGCGAGGATTAGTGCCTTACCCGTGCATGGCCCCGTAAAACGGAAACGGCCTCCCGAAGGAGGCCGCCGAAGTCCGATACGCGGGACTGCTTACTTGTCCCGGCCGTTTCCCTTGCCGGCGTTGCCCTTGCCGGCATTTCCGTTGCCGTTGCCGTTGCCCTTGCCCGGATTGCCCTGGCTCTTCGCCTGCGAAGCGGCGGCCGGCTTGGGCTTGGCCGATGAAGACCCACCCTTGCCATGGCCGGGGCCATGCTTGGACCAGTCGACACTGACACGCTGGTCGACACGCACCGGATAGCCCCAGCGGTCATAGGTGCCGACGGTGCCGTTCTTCAACGCATGGAACGCAGGCGAACCGGGCTTGATGCCCATCTGCTTGGCTAGGTTGCCCCAGCCCTGGCCGGGATTGCGCTCGTAGCGGTTCACCACGTCCAGGCAGGGAATGCCCAGCGCGCGCGCGATGGCGCAGGCGTAGTAGACATCCGCAGGCGCCCAGCCGCGGCGGTCCAGCAGATCCGTCACCAGCGAGCGCGGCGCGCCGTAGTAACCCGTCATTTCCGACACGAACGGATCACGATAGCGCCGGCCGTAATCGTTGATCTCGCCCAGGCGTGTATCGACCCACACGTCACCCGTACGGACGTTGTAACCCACGGTCTGCGCCACGGCCGGCAACGCAGCCTGCAGGGACAGTCCCAGCGCGGCCGTGGCAAGCAGTGTCTTGAAAGCCTTCATGATGCAACCCCCTCTCCTGCCGGCGATCCGGCGTCCGATGCGCAGGATCGGCGTCCGCAACTGAACAGGCAATGACAACGGACCTGGGCGTCCACATCACATTTACGCACCGGCCCTCACGCTGGCGTGGCGGTCCCTCGGGCCGCACTGGAAACGGGGACTGCGGGATGGCCTGGCTGACGAGGAAGAAGATGCTCTGGATTGTCGTGGGTGCGGTGTGCGCGTTCGTCATCACCATCCTGTGGTTGAACTTCACCGGTGGTGAAAAGCGCGTCGACCATGCGGTAAGCCACCAGTACGGCGTGCGCGACGCACAGTTCCAGCGCGAAATGGGCACCTTGCTGGGCCCCGCCATCCTCCCGGGCAACCATGTCGAGAACCTGGAGAACGGGGCGGAGATATTCCCCGCCATGCTCGCCGCCGTGGAAGCCGCGCAGCACACCATCACCTTCGAAACCTACATCTACTGGTCGGGCGACATCGGCGAACGCTTCGCGAAGGCGCTCGCGACGCGTGCCAAGGCCGGCGTCAAGGTGCACGTGCTGCTGGACTGGGTCGGCAGCCAGAAAGTGGATGACACCCTGATCGACCACATGAAGTCCGCCGGCGTCGAAGTGGAATACTTCCACCCGCTGCACTGGTACACGCTGGGGCGGATCAACAACCGCACCCACCGCAAACTGCTGGTGGTGGATGGCCGGGTCGGGTTCACCGGTGGCGTGGGCATCGCCGACCAGTGGAACGGCCACGCCGAAGATCCCGGGCACTGGCGCGACTCGCACTACCAGCTGCGGGGGCCGGCCGTGGCGCAGATGCAGGCCGCCTTCATGGACAACTGGATCAAGACCACGGGCCGCGTGCTGTCGGGGGAGACGTATTTCCCGTCCTTGCCACGCGAAGGCGACACGCCCGCGCAGGTGTTCATCGCCTCCCCCAGCGGTGGCGGCGACAGCATGATGCTGATGTACCTGATGGCGATCGCGGCGGCCGAACATACGGTGGACCTTTCCGCCGCCTATTTCGTGCCGGACGCCCTGATGCGGCAGGTGATCGCCGATGCGCTCAGGCGCGGGGTGAAGATCCGCATCATCGTTCCCGGCGAACACATCGACACCGAAGTCGTGCGCAAGGCCTCGCGCGCCGAGTGGGGAGAACTGCTGTCCGCAGGCGCGCGCATCTTCGAGTACCAGCCGACGATGTTCCACTGCAAGATGCTCATCGTGGATGGCCACCTGGTGTCGGTGGGCTCCACCAACTTCGACAACCGGTCCTTCCGCCTCAACGAGGAAGCCAACCTCAACCTCTACGATGACGCCTTCGCGCAGCGCGTCACCGGCGTGTTCGAGCAGGACCTGCAGAAGGCGCGCGAGATCACCCATGCGCAATGGCTGCAACGGCCGTGGCGGGAGAAGGCGCTGGAACGGCTGGCGTCGCTGTTCTCCTCGCAGCTCTGAAGCAATGTCGATCCGGCAAGCGTGACCCACGTCACGCGGAGTGCCGCGCGAGTCCCTACACTGCGCACAGCTCCCGATTGGCAGGCTGGCTTGCGGGCCATCGCACGTTTGAACGACGAATCCACTGACACCTCCTTTGTCCATCCCGCCCTCACCATGAAGCCGAAACGCCGCGACTTCAGACTGGACATCATCGTCCTGCTGGGTTCGATCACCGGCGTCACCATCGCTGTCTTCGGCATCTACCGCTGGCTCAGCGGCCAGCCCCTGCTCGCCTTGATGGATCTCGGCATCGTGGCCTGCGTGCTGGCACCGGTGGTCTACGCATGGCGCAGCGGCGACAGCCTGCGGGCAGGCGCCGCGCTCTGCGTGTTGAACTCGGCGGGATGCCTGACTGCCTGCGTGCTGGTGGGGCACGCGGCGCTTACGTGGATCTACCTGGTCCTGCTGACCAACTTCTTCATCGCCAACCGCTGGCTGGCGGTATCCGCGAACGTGGCCATCCTGGTCGGGGTGCAGTTGATCCCCGACTTCTTCCATGATGGCTTCCATGCCATATCCGTCGCGGTCAGCGTGCTGCTGATCACCGGGTTCTCCTACATCTTCGCCAAACGCACCCAGGGCGACCGCGCGCGGCTGGAAAAGCTCGCCGCGATGGACGCGCTGACCGGCGTGCCCAACCGCCGCAGCATGGAACGCGCACTTGCCGATGCCGTGGACGCGTTCCAGCGAAACGGACGCCGCTACGGACTGGTCGTGCTCGACCTGGACCACTTCAAGGAAGTGAACGACCTGTACGGCCACGCCGCCGGTGATGCCGCCATCGCCGACCTGGCCTCGATCCTGCGCTTCGAGATGCGGCGCAACGACCAGGTGTTCCGATTCGGCGGCGAGGAATTCGTCGCGCTGCTGGAACTGGACTCCAGTGCCGACCTGGAATCGGCCACCGAGCGCCTGCGCAAGGCCGTGCGCGGCGGCCTGCGCGGACCGGGCGGCCGCATCACCATCTCACTGGGCGCGGCGATGCTGCGCGAACAGGAAAAGACCTGGCACGACTGGTTTTCCCGCGCAGACACGGCGCTGTACCGGGCCAAGTCCAACGGCCGCGACAGCTACGTCATCGCCGACGGGTTGTTCTGAGCCGCAGGGCGGTTGCGTCCAGCGATGTGCTCGCCGTGCAGAAAGCGGTACAGGGACGGCAGCACGAGCAGCGTCAGCAGCGTGGACGAGACGATGCCGCCAATCACCACGGTGGCCAGCGGCCGCTGCATCTCCGAGCCGGCACCGACATTGAGCGCCATGGGCAGGAACCCGAGCGAGGCCACCAGCGCCGTCATCAGCACCGGGCGCAACCGGCCCAGCGCGCCGTCCACGACCGCGTGATCCAGCCCCGCTCCCTCCTCGCGCAGCTTGCGAATGAAGGTGATCATCACCAGCCCGTTCAACACGGCCACGCCGGACAGCGCGATGAAGCCTACGCCCGCCGAGATCGACAGCGGCAGTCCACGCAGTGCCAGCGCCACCACGCCGCCGGTCAGCGCCAGCGGAACCCCGGTGAACACGATCGCCGCGTCCTTCGCCGAGCCGAATGCCCAGAACAGCAGCGCGAAGATGACCAGCAGCGTCACCGGCACCACGATGGCCAGGCGCTGGCTGGCAGAGATCAACTGCTCGAACGTGCCGCCATAGTCCACCCAGTAACCGGCCGGCACCTGTACCCCGGCATCGATCTCCTCCCGCAGTTCCGCGACGAATCCGCCCAGGTCACGGCCACGCACGTTGGCCGTCACCACCACGCGGCGCTTGCCGTTCTCGCGATTGATCTGGTTCGGCCCCAGCGTGATGCCGATCTTCGCGACCTCGCGCAGCGGCACCGTGCCCGGCGTGCCGGAACCCCACGCCGCGGAGCGGATGGACTCGTCCTGGTTGTCGCTGCGCCCCAACGGGATGGGCAGGTCGTGCAACGCGGCCGGATCCTGGCGCAACGCCTCGGGCAGGCGCACGACGATATCGAAACGACGGTCGCCTTCGAACAGCTGCCCTGCCACTTCACCGCCCACCGCCGTGGCAACGGTGTGCTGCACATCGCCGGGATTGAGCCCGTAACGGATCAGCGCCTGGCGATCCGGCGTGACCGTCAGCAGGGGAAGTCCCGTCGCCTGCTCCAATCGTACGTCGGCCGCACCGTCGACGGTTTTCGCCACGCGTTCGATCTGCTCACCCAATGCCACCAAGGCCTCCAGGTCGTCACCGTAGACCTTGATGGCCACGTCCGCGCGTACGCCTGATATCAGCTCGTTCATGCGCATCTGGATAGGCTGGGTGAACTCGTAGTTGTTGCCGGGAATCTGCTGCACCGCGCGTTCGATCTCCGCCACCAGCGTGGCCTTGGGTCTGCGCGGATCGGGCCATTCGTCTCGCGGCTTGAGCATGATGAAGGTATCCGCCACCGACGGCGGCATGGGATCAGTCGCCACTTCCGCCGTCCCCAGCTTGCCGAACACGCGGTGCACCTCCGGAAACTGCTTGATGCGTGCCTCCAGCGTCGCCTGCATGCGCACTGCCTGGTCCAGGCTGGTGCCGGGAATCCGCATGGCATGCATGGCGATGTCGCCTTCGTCCAGGCTGGGCACGAACTCGGTGCCCAGCCGCGTGGCGAGCAGTCCGCATACGATGACCAGCGATGCGGCACCGGCGCCGACAAGCAGGCGCCGGCGCAGCGCCCATGCCAGCGCCGGCGCGTACGCACGTCGCGCCCACTGCATCACGCGGGTTTCCTTCTCCTGCACGCGGCCGCGCATGAACAGCGCGACCGCCGCCGGCACGAAGGTCAGCGACAGCACCATCGCACCGGTCAGCGCCAGCACCACGGTGATCGCCATGGGGTGGAACATCTTTCCCTCCACGCCGGTGAGCGCGAAGATCGGCAGATACACGGCGGTGATGATGCCCAGGCCGAACAGGCTGGGCCGGATGACCTCCGCCGTCGCCGACGCGGTGGCGTCCAGGCGCTCCTCATCCGTCAGCAGGCGGCCCAGCGCATGCTGCAGGTCGCCGAAGCGGCGCAGGCAGTTCTCGATGATGATGACGGCGCCATCCACGATCAGGCCGAAATCCAGCGCCCCCAGGCTCATCAGGTTGCCCGACACGCCACCGCGCACCATGCCGGTCAGGGTGAACAGCATGGCGAGCGGAATCACCGCCGCGGTGATCAGCGCCGCGCGCACGTTGCCCAGCAGCAGGAACAGCACCACGATCACCAGCACCGCGCCTTCCACCAGATTCTTCGCCACCGTGCGGATGGTGCGGTCCACCAGCGAGGTGCGGTCGTACATCGCCTCGGCGCGCACGCCCGCGGGCAGGCTGCGGTTGGCGTCGGCCAGTCGCGCGGCCACGGCCTGCGCCACGTCGCGGCTGTTGGCACCGATCAGCATGAACGTGGTACCCAACACGACCTCCTTGCCGTCCATCGTGGCCGCGCCCGTCCGCAGTTCCGACCCCTCGCCCACCTGTGCCACGTCGCGCACGCGGATCGGCACGCCTTCGCGCCGGTCCAGCACGATGTCGCGGATACCCTCCAAGTCGGCCACCTGGCCCGGCGCACGCACCAGGAACTGCTGGCCGTTGCGTTCGATGTAGCCCGCGCCCACGTTCTGGTTGTTGCTGGCTACCGCCTGCACCACGTCGTGCAGCGTGAAGCCGAGCGCGACCAGTCGTGCCGGGTCCGGCGTGATGTGGATCTGCCGCGCGAAACCGCCGATGGTGTTGACCTCCGTCACGCCCGGGACGTTGCGCAGCTGCGGCCGTACTACCCAGTCCTGCAGCGTGCGCAGGTCGGTGGCGGTGTACGGGGTGCCGTCAGTCTTGCGCGCCCCCTCGCTGGCCTCGACGGTGTACATGAAGATCTCGCCCATGCCGGTGGCGATGGGGCCCATGCCGGGCTCCAGCCCATCAGGGAGCTGCGACTTCACCTGCTGGAGGCGTTCGCCCACCTGCTGCCGGGCGAAGTAGAGATCGGTGCCGTCCTTGAACACCACCGTCACCTGCGACAGGCCATAGCGGGAGATAGAACGCGTATGGTCCAGCCCCGGCAGTCCGGCCAGCGCCGTCTCGATGGGGTACGTCACGCGCTGTTCCGCTTCCAGCGGCGAATAGCCGTCCACCGGAGTGTTGATCTGCACCTGCACGTTGGTGATGTCCGGCGTGACGTCGATCGGCAACCTGCTGAAACTCCAGGCACCGACCAGGACCAGTGCCAACGTCAGCGCCATCATCAGCCAGCGGTGCGCGATGGCGAAGCGCAGGATGCGTTCCAGCACGCCGCGCGATGCCGGAAGGGATCGTTCAATGGTCATGCGATGCCCCCGACTTCTCGATGTCGGCCTTCACCAGGTAACTCTGCTCGACGACCACCTGGTCGCCGGCGTTCAGGCCGGACAACACTTCCACCTGGTGTGCATCGCGCTTGCCGAGCTCGACGGGCCGCACCTCATACGTGTCGCCGACGCGCACGAACACCACTTGCCAGTCGCGGAACGTCTGCAGCGCGGCGACGGGTACCGCCATTGCCGCCGGCTGCTGCTCCACGGTGATGCGCGCCTTGACCGCGGAACCCGGACGCCACAGGCCATCCGCGTTTTCCAGCGTTGCCCGGGCGACGGTGCTCTGGCTGGCCGTCGCCGTTCCCGGCAGCACCCGTTCCAGCGTGGTCTGCAGGGTGGCCCCGTCGCTCAACCGCGTCACCGTCACCGGCACGCCCGGCACGATGTGCTGCGCATCGGCACCGAAGATGTGCAGGTCCACCCACAAGGTGGACAGGTCCGCCACTTCGAACAACGTGGCGCCCTCGCCCGCTACGCTGCCTACGGTCGCATGCCGCGCCAGCACGACGCCCGTGATCGGCGAGGTGACGGCATACGTGGTCAGGCTGAGATTGCTTTCCACGCTGGCCATCGTCTGGCCGGCCTGCACGCGGTCGCCCACGTTGGCGGCCAGTCGGCGAATGGGGCCGGGGAAGCGAGCAGCGACGTTGGCCACTCGACCTTCCACCGGCGTCAGCAGTCCTTGCACTTCATGCTCGTCGGCGATGGTGCCCGCCTGCACCGGCGCCACACGGATGCCGGATTCCCCGGCGATCTTCGCGGCGATGGTGGTGCGGCCTTCATAGCTGTCGTAGGCCCAGCGCAATGCCTTGCCTTCGACCTGCGCCACCACCTCGACATCGAAGGAATGCGGCTCGCCCACGACGGTCTTCGCCAGCAGGCTGCCGTCCGGCTGCGGTGCCAGCACATGCGTCTCGCGCACGCCGCCCAGGCGAACGAGGCGAACTTCGATGCTGCCAGCGTTCGCGGGCAGGGGTTTGCCGTCACGGTACAGCCAGGCCTGGTACTTCGGTGGCGTGCCCCTTTCCGCGATCGCCAATTCGATGGTGAAGCCGTCCTTCTTCAACAGGCGGCCGCCGTGTTCGCCGCGTGCCGCGTCGGCCTGGTCGTGCGCACCCTCTTCTTCGTGGCCGTGCCCGTCCGTGGCGCCGCCGCAACCTGCCAGCATCAGGGAAAGCGCAAGCGCGCCAGTGAGTGTTCGCAGGGTCATGGCGTGCTTCCTTGTGCATGGATGGCGGGCTGGGCCACGAGGGCCTGCCCGGTCAGGCGCTGCAGCTCGATCAGCGCGCGGTGTGCTTCGAGCGCCGCGTCGAGTTGCTGGCGTCGCGTGGACGTGGTTTCGGATTGCAGCTGCGCCCATTCCAGGTAACTGATGGCGCCGGCGCGGTACGCACGCTCGGCCGCCTGTTCGGCGCGCATCAGGCGCGGCAGCACATCGTCACGCACGCGCTGCACTTCGAGTTGCGAAACGCGGTAGCGCCCGTGAGCGTCGGCGAGCGTGGCGTACAGGGCGATGTCGCGTGATTCACGCTCGATCGCCAGCGCGACCAGATCGGCTTCGGCGGCGCGGATCTCCGGCCCGGCCCGTCGCGCGCTTCCCAGCGGAAGCGACACGCTGCCGGTCAGGGCCACGTCGCCGCTTTCCTGCAGCCGGCGCACGCCGACCTGCCAGTCGAGGTCGGGGGTCGCGGTGCTGCGCGCCAGGCGCAGGCGGGCTTCGCGCAGGCGATGTTCATCGGCGAACTGGGCAAGTTCCGGCGTGCCTTCCAGCAAGGCGGCCAGGGCCTGCATGTCGTCGATGGCGGGCAGCGTCAACGGATCGCCCGATGACACCGCGAACCGCGGCTCGCGCTCGCCCCACAGGGCCGCCAGATGCTGACGCGCGGCATCCTGCTGCTGCGCGGCGCGCGCGAGCGTCATTTCCGCGCGCGCCAGGGCCGCCTGTGCGGTGAGCACCACGGATTCCGGCGATGCACCCGCCTGCAGACGCTGCCGCGCGGCCGCGAAGGTACGGCGGCGTTGCGCGATGTCCTGCGCGGCGATCCCGTGGTGCGCTTGCGCGGCGGTGACGACCAGATAGCGGCGCGCCACTTCGGCCAGCAGGTCGAGGCGCTGTGCCTCGCGCTGCACGGACAGGGCATCGATACGTGCCTGTGCCAGTGTGCGACGGGCATCCAGCTTGCCACCCCGCTCCAGCACGCCGGCCAATGTCAGCGCGAGTTCGGCCGTGGAGAAGCCGCGGGCGTCCCCTGTACCCAGCGCATTCTCCACCTCGACGCCGGCGCTCAAAAGCGGGCGAAGGATCGCGGCATCGCGCTCGGCAAGCAGCACCTCGGTGCGGGCACCGAACAGGCGCAGATCGGGATGGAGGCGGGCGACGCGCGCGATGGCGTCATCCAGCGTCAGTGTTTCGGGGAATACAGCGGGCGATCGCACCTGTGCATGCACGCACGGCACGATCGCGAAGGCGGCCAATGCCGCCAGTCGCAACCACATGGGAGCTCTCCGGAAAGTCGGTGACGGACGCGGGCGACGGAACGTCAGCCCGGTAAAGGCGTCAGGCGGCGATCGGAGGACGCAGCAGGGAACCTGGCGGTGCGAAGGGCACCGGCAGCGTGTCGGTGACCGGGGCGGCGGCCGGCAGGATCATCGCTGGCACCCGCATCGCGGCGGGCATGACCGCGGTGAGGTGACCACAGCAGTGGCTGGCATGCATCAGTGCATGCAGCAGGTCGCCCTCGCCCATGTCGCCATCGGCATGGCCATGGTCGTCGTCCGTGAGGCCATCATCATGATCGCTGACGGCATGCAGGTGTTCACTGCCATTGCCCAGCTCGTGCAGGTCGCCCAGCGACGCCAGCACGGGGTTGGCCAGCACCGCCAGCAACAGCACCGCGAGTGCGGGCAGGCGCAGCAGACGGACCCAACGGTGGCGGAGGAAGTGGAGCATCGCTGCGCATCCTAGCCGCCAGCGACGGCGTTAGACAATGACAACCGGCGAGCCTCAGCCCGCCCTTCACTTCTTAGCTGCGTCACCCTGCATCCATTCCTCCACCACGCCGTCCACCACCGACAACGGCAGTGCGCCGTTCAGCAGCAGCGTGTCGTGGAAGGCGCGCAGGTCGAAGTCCGCGCCCTGGCGCTCGCGTGCCTGCTGCCTCAGCGCCAGCAGCCTCAGCTGGCCGATCTTGTACGAGCTGGCCTGGCCGGGCTGCACCAGGTACCGGTACACCTCCGCCTGCGATTCGGATTCGCTCTTGCCGGTCTTGTCGCGGAGGTAGGCGATCGCGCGCTCGGGCGTCCAGCGCATACGGTGCAGGCCGGTATCCAGCACCAGGCGCACGGCGCGGAACATCTCCGCCTGCAGGCGTCCGAGATCGCCGGCAGGATCATCGGCGTAGACACCCTGCTCGGCCATCAGCTGTTCGGCATACAGCGCCCAGCCTTCGGAGAAGGCACTGAGGTTCAGCGTGCGACGCAGGATGGGAAGGTCTTCGAGGCCTTGCGACAGCGAAACCTGGAAGTGATGGCCGGGCGCGCCTTCGTGGTAGGCCAGGGTCGGCAGGGTCCAGCGGTTGAGGTCCATCGTGCCTAGGTTGACGAAGAAGATGCCGGGCCGCGAGCCGTCCTGTGCGGGCGGCGAGTAGTAAGCGCCCGGTGCGCCGGCGCGCGCATAGTCCGGCACCTGGCGCACGTCCAGCACCTGCGTGGGCACGCGGCTGAACAAGGCGGGGAACATCGGCTCGGCAAGTTTGAGCCGCGTGCGCACGTCCGCCAGCAACGCCTCGCGGCCGGCGTCGGAATCCTCGTAGCGGCGTCGCGGATCGCGATTCAGGCGTTCGATGCGTTCCACCAGCGATCCGTCGGCCAGGCCCAGTTCGCGCAGGCGCGCGTCCATTGCCTGTTCGATGCGCGCCACTTCCGCCAGACCCACCGCATGCACCTCTTCGGGCGTCATGTCGGTGCTGGTGTACCAGCGCAGGGCGGCAGCGTAGTACGCATCGCCCTGCGGCAGCGCCCACAGGCCACGACTGTGTGGCTGCGCGGCGATGGCCTGCTCCAGCCGTGCCAGCAGTCGCGCATAGGCGGGATTGACGTCGTCCTCCACCGCGGCCGCCGCCTCGGACAGCAGGCGCGCGCGCGACGCCGGATCCAGGCCGTCCAGCTTGTCCAGCTTGCGCGCCAGCGAGACCACGAAGACGCTCTGCGCCGGTGCTGGCTCGATCAGTTCGCGGATCTGCCCCGCCGCGCCTTCCAGCGCGACCCGGGGCGGCACCACGCCGTGGGCGGCCTGCATGTCGACATTGGCTTTCAGCTGGTCCAGCTTGGTCCGCGCCGCGTGCAGGCGTTGCACGTAACGGCGCGCGTCCGCTTCGCTGCGGACCGCATGGTTGGCATCCAGCGTGCGCGGCAGCATGGTGGCCATGCCGAACAGATGGTCCACCGCGTACGGTCCAGCGGTCAGCTGCATCCAGGCCGGTGCCCAGTCGAACGAGAGCAGTTCCAGCTGGCGCTGGTAGAACCAGCGGCCGGCATCGTGGCTCCAGCGCTCCTGTCCGGTCAGTGCACTGCGATCAAACCCCTCGATCTCCGCAAGGAAGCCACGCATCTGCGCGCGCAGCACCTCGCGCTGCGCCAGCGAGATGTCGGTGAGCCGGGCATTGCTGTCGTCGTTGCCCGCCCCGACCAGGCTGGCCAGCTCCGGGTCGGCGGCGACGGCACGATGGAACTGGGCATCCATGACGGCATTCAGGCTACTGGCGGCCTGCGGAGGCGCGGCCGTCGCGATGCTGGCCAGCAGCAGGCACGCGGCCACCAGCAGGATGCGGGGAGTCATCGACATGGGGCCTCCTGGCCTGGGAAACAGGCGCGCATTGTCGCCGCAGCTCGCGGACACGGGTGAGATGCCAGTCGCGCTGTGCCGCGTTGACGCCGGTCTGGAACAACTCTTGCAGCACCCGCCATGACCCCGTCGGAACACAGTCATGGCCGAGCAGGACGAAAGCGGCGAACGCACAGAGCTTCCTACCGAGAAGCGGCTTCGCGATGCCCGTGAACAGGGCAACATCCCGCGCTCGCGCGAGTTGGCGACGGCGGCGGTGTTTGGCGCGGGCGTGCTGACGGTCATCGCGATGGCACCCTCGCTGGGCCGCAATACGCTGGGCTGGATGAAGATCGCGCTGAGCCCGGAACCGGGCCTGATGCGCCAGCCCGATCAGCTCTTCGGCTACACCGGCCTGCTGCTGCTCAAGCTGCTGGCCGTGGTGGCGCCGGTCGCCCTGGTCTGCATCCTGGCCGGTGTCGCCGGCCCGGCGCTGATGGGCGGCCTGCGCTTTTCGCAGAAGTCGCTGATGCCCGATTTCACGCGGCTCAGCCCGATGGCCGGCATCAAGCGCCTGTACGGCGCGGAAAGCGTCGCCGAGCTGCTCCGGTCCCTGCTGCGCGTGGTGCTGATCGGCGGCGCGGCCACGATCTGCATCAAGCTGGGCCTCAATCCGCTGCGCGAGCTGCTGACCATGCCGCTTGAACAGGCCATCCGCAGCGGCTTGGGCTTCACCAGCACGCTGCTGCTGGCGACCACCGGCGCCCTGATCCTGCTGGCGGCCATCGATGCCCCGTACCAGAAATGGAACTGGATGCGGAAGCTGAAGATGACCCGCCAGGAACTGCGCGAGGAAATGAAGGAAAGCGAAGGCAGCCCCGAAGTGAAGGGCCGCATCCGCCAGATGCAGCACCAGATGTCGCAGCGCCGGATGATGGAAGACGTGCCCAAGGCCGACGTGATCGTGGTCAACCCGACCCACTACGCCGTCGCGCTGAAGTACGAAAGCGGCCAGATGGGCGCCCCCACGGTGGTCGCCAAGGGCGTGGACGAACTGGCCATGCGCATCCGCGAGATCGCCGACGACCACCGCATCGCCATCGTCTCGGCCCCGCCACTGGCACGCGCCTTGTATCGCGAAGGACAGATTGGCCGGGAGATCCCCGTGAGACTGTACGCCGCCGTTGCCCAGATCCTGTCCTACGTCTACCAGCTGCGCGCCTGGCGCGTCGGCCAGGCGCCGCTGCCCGACCTGCCGGCGGTGGACGTCGATGAGCACGGGGGCAAGGCATGAGCGCGCAACCCAGCGCCGGCCTGCGGCTGATGGACGTGGTGAAGAACGGCCTGGGCGCGCCCCTGGTCGTGCTGGCGCTCCTTGCCATGATCGTGGTGCCCCTGGCACCGCCGGTGCTGGACGCCCTCTTCAGCTTCAACATCGCCATCTCGCTGGTGGTGCTGCTGGCGGTGATCTACGTGAAGCGGCCGCTGGACTTCACCATCTTCCCGATCATCCTGCTGATGACCACGATGCTGCGCCTGGCGCTGAACGTGGCGTCCACCCGCGTCATCCTGCTCAACGGCCAGAACGGCCATGACGCCGCCGGCAAGGTCATCGCGGCGTTCGGCGAATTCGTGGTGGGCGGCAACTACGCCGTCGGCATCGTGGTGTTCGCCATCCTGACCATCATCAATTTCGTGGTGATCACCAAGGGTGCCGGCCGTATCGCCGAAGTGTCGGCCCGCTTCATCCTGGACGCGATGCCCGGCAAGCAGATGGCCATCGACGCCGACCTCAACGCCGGCGTGCTGACCCGCGAGGAGGCCAAGGCGCGCCGCGAGGAAGTGCGCGCGGAAGCCGACTTCTACGGCTCGATGGACGGCGCCAACAAGTTCATCCGCGGCGACGCCATCGCCGGCATCCTCATCCTGTTCATCAACCTGGTCGGCGGGTTCGCCGTGGGCATGTTCCAGCACGGCATGCCGGCGGCGGAAGCGGCCTCGACCTACACCCTGCTGTCGATCGGCGACGGCCTGGTCGCCCAGTTGCCCGCGCTGCTGGTGTCGTCCGCGGTCGCCATGCTGGTCACCCGTGCCTCGCGCTCGGAGGACATGGGCAAGGCGGTGATGGGCCAGGCCTTCGGCCAGCACAAGGCGCTGGCGGTGGCGGCCGGCGTGCTGGGGCTGGTCGGCCTGGTGCCCGGCATGCCCAACGTCGCCTTTTTGACGCTGGCCGCCGGCATCGGCTACCTGGCCTGGAAGATGTGGAAGCGGACCCAGCAAGGACCCGAGGCAGCGGACGGCGACGTGCCCGCCCTGCCCGGTCCCGGCGCCCCGGACCGCAATGCCGAGCTGACCTGGGACGAACTGCGCCCGGTCGATCCGCTGGGGCTGGAGGTCGGCTACCGCCTGATTCCGCTGGTGGACAAGAACCAGGGCGGCGAACTGATGTCGCGCATCAAGGCCGTGCGCCGCAAGCTGACGCACGACCTGGGCTTCCTGATCCCGCCGGTCCATATCCGCGACAACCTGGAACTGCCCTCCAACGGGTACCGCCTGCTGGTGCACGGCGTGCCGGTGGCGTCGGCCGACATCCACCCGGACCGCGAACTGGCGCTGGACCCCGGTGGCGCGTTCGGTCCCATCGATGGCATTGCCGGCAAGGACCCGGCCTTCGGCCTGGACGCGGTGTGGATCCAGCCGCACCAGAAGGCCACCGCCGAATCCCTGGGCTATACGGTGGTCGATCCGGCCACGGTGGTGGCCACCCATCTCTCGCACCTGGTGCGCGAACACGCGCCGGAACTGCTCGGCCACGAGGAAGTGCAGCAGCTGCTGTCCAACCTGGGCCGCAGCGCGCCCAAGCTGGTCGAAGACCTGACGCCCAAGGCCCTGCCGCTGTCCACCGTGGTGCGCGTGCTGCAGAACCTGCTGATCGAGCGCGTGCCGATCCGCCAGCTGCGCCGCATCGTCGAGTCGCTGGTGGAGTTCGCCCCGCAGAACACCGACCCGGCCGCGCTGACCGCCGCGGTGCGCACCTCGTTGGGGCGCTTCATCGTGCAGGAGATCTCGGGCATGGCGCCCGAACTGCCCGTCTATACCTTGGCGCCCAATCTGGAACGCGTCTTGCAGGACAGCACGCAGGGAACCGGTGCGGCACTGGAACCGGGGCTGGCGGAACGCCTGCACCAGAGCCTGTCCGACGTGGTGACCAAGCAGGAAGCCCGCAGCGAGCCTGCGGTGGTGCTGGTACCGGGTTCGGTCCGCGCCGCCCTCGCCCGCCTGGTCCGCCACAGCGTGCCCTCGCTGTCGGTGCTGGCCTACAGCGAGGTTCCCGAGGACAAGCGGTTGAAGCTGGTGGGAACCATTTCGTGATGGCTGATGCGTGATTGGTGAGGGGCAGTAGCCAGTCACCGCAGGTGGAGAGAACCGTAATGAAAGCCACAACCCGATCCATCAGGCACCACCGGAAACGACGCTGCGCCTTTGCTGTTGCCTTTGCGAATCACCAATCCCCAATCACGAATCACGGCCCACGACCATGAAAATCAAACGCTTCGTCGCCGCCGACATGCGCACCGCCTTCGCGATGGTGCGGCAGGAACATGGTCCGGACGCGGTCATCCTGTCCAACCGGGTGACCGAGGACGGGGTCGAGATCGTTGCCGCCAGCAACTACGACGAAGCGCTGGTGCAGCGCACGCTGGACGCGATGCGCCCGGCCACGCCGGCACCCGCACTGCACCCCTTGCTCGACCCGTCGCCGGTGGCCGGCACACGCGGCCAGGCCATGGACACCGCGGCAACGACGCCATCTCCCGCCGAGGCTGCCGCCGACTATTTCAATGCGCGCCGCCAGCCGGCGTCCGCGTCGCCTGCGCGTACCCACGATTCCGCACTGGCGCCGGTCAGTGCACCGCGTGCGCCGGAGCCGGCCTTCGTCGCCCGCACGCCGGTCGCCGCACCTGCCAGGCCGGCCATGATCGAACCGGCATCCTTCGCCGCCAAGCTGGCCGAATGCCTGCCGCCGATGCCGGCCAACGATCCGATCGATGCGCGGCCCGCTCCCGTCTTCGTTGCCCCGCCGATCGCCGAACCGATCGCGTCGCCGGTCAGCCCGGCTGCCCGCGAGATCGCCAGTGAACCGCCGGCACGCACCAGCAAGCCCGGCAAGGCCGACCCCACCGACACGATCGACTTCGACGCGCTGCTGCCGAGCATCGCACCGCCGGTCGCGATCCCCGAACCCGTCGCCAACGTCACGCCGCTGCACGCGTTCGCCGCGGCTCCCGCCGCCATCCATCCTGTCGCGGCACCGAGCGCCGTCACCGTTCCCACGCTGACCGTGGTGGCCGAAACCGGCACCCAGGCACGCGAGAGCGATGAGCAGCTGGTGCAGATGCGCAGCGAACTCGCCTCGATGCGCGAAATGATCGAACGCGAGATGCACCGCCTCACCGACGAACGCCTGCGCGGTTCGCCGGTGCGCATGCAGGCGATGGAGCTGATGGAAGACTACGGGTTCGATGCCGGCATCACCCGCGACATCGCGCTGCAGATTCCCGCCGATACCGAAGCCCACCGCGGCCGCGGCCTGATGCTGGGCCTGCTGTCGAAGAAGCTGCCGGTGTTCGACACCGACCTGCTGGAAACCGGCGGCGTCATCGCGCTGGTCGGCCCGACCGGTGCCGGCAAGACCACCACCATCGCCAAGTTGGCCGCCTGCTTCGCCGAGCGGCACAACGCGCGCGACGTCGCCCTGGTCACCACCGACACCGTGCGCGTGGGCGGCCGCGAGCAGCTGCACGGCTACGGCCGCCGGCTGGGCATCGCCGTGCACGAGGCCGACAGCGCCGAGAGCCTGGCGCTGGTGCTGGAACGCCTGCGCGACTACAAGCTGGTGCTCATCGACACCGCCGGCCTGGGCCAGCGCGACCGCAACCTGGTCGGCCAGCTCAACTGGCTGCGCGCCTCCGGGCAGGTGAAGACGTTGCTGGTGCTGCCCGCCAATTCGCACTTCGGCGACCTGGACGAAGTCGTCCGTCGCTTCAACAGCGTGCAGCCGCAGGGCGTGGTGTTGACCAAGCTCGACGAAACCGGCCGCCTGGGCAGCGCACTGTCCGTCGTGGTCGATCACCAGCTGCCGATGGCGTGGGTCACCGACGGCCAGCGCGTGCCGGACGACCTGCACCGCGCCAACAGCGCACACCTCGTGCTTCGCCTCGACCAGCTGCGCCGCGAAGCCGATGAACCCAGCACTTCCGAGACCAGCCATGTCGCCTGATCACCTGCTGCAGACCAATCCCCGCAACACGCCACCGCTGCCGGGTGCCTTCCATCCGGTGCGCGTCATCGCCATCACCGGCGGCAAGGGCGGTGTCGGCAAGACCAACGTGTCGGTGAACCTGGCCGTCTCGCTGGCCGAGATGGGCAAGCGCACGCTGCTGATGGACGCCGACCTTGGCCTGGCCAACGTGGACGTGCTGCTGGGCGTGTCCCCCAAGTTCACCCTGGCCGACCTGGTCGCCGGGCGCTGCCAGCTGGACGACGTGCTGGTCGAAGGCCCCGAGGGCCTGCTGATCGTGCCGGCCTCGTCGGGTTTCCGGCACATGGCCGAACTGTCGCCGGCCGAACACGTCGGCCTGGTCAACGTGTTCTCCGAACTGCAGCGCGCCCTGGACATCATGGTGGTGGATACCGCCGCCGGCATCACCGACAGCGTGCTGACCTTCTGCCAGGCCGCGCAGGACACGGTGGTGGTGGTCTGCGACGAGCCCGCCTCCATCACCGACGCCTACGCGCTGATCAAGGTGCTGGCGCGCGAGCGCGGCCTGGACCGGGTGCACGTCATCGCCAACATGGTCCGCGACCCGAATGAGGGCCGGAAGCTGTACGAGAAGCTGGCACGCGTCTGCGAGCGCTTCCTCGGCGACGTGGCCCTGCATTACCTGGGCGCGGTTCCGCAGGACGACTGGCTGCGCCGCGCCGTGCAGCGGCAGCAGCCGGTGGTGAAGGCCTATCCGGGCAGCCCGTCGGCCCGCGCGATCGCCGACATCGCCCGCATGACCGCCCGCTGGCAGCCGCCGGCCGGGGCACGCGGCAACGTGGAGTTCTTCGTCGAACGCCTCATCCAGCCGCGCGGGGTGGCCGCATGAACACCGCCGCCGCCGCCCAGTACCGCGCGGTGCAACGCAGCACCGGCACCGATGTGGTTACCCAGCATGCCGACCTGGTGCGCCGCATCGCCCATCACCTTGCCGCGCGGCTGCCCGCCAGCGTGGAAGTCGACGACCTGATCCAGGCCGGCATGATCGGCCTGCTGGAGGCCTCGCGCAGCTACGACGCCGAACAGGGCGCCTCGTTCGAGACCTATGCGTCCATCCGCATCCGCGGCTCGATGATCGACGAGATCCGCCGCGGCGACTGGGTACCGCGTTCGGTGCACCGTCGCGCGCGCCAGGCCGCGTCCACCGTGCGCGAGATCGAACAGCGCACCGGCCGCGCCGCCATCGCCACCGAAGTGGCCGCCGCCATGGAGATGCCCCTGCCGGAATACCTGCGGCTGATGGAAGACGCCGCCCGCGGCCAGGTGCTGAGCCTGGAGTCGCACATCGACGACCACGGCGAGCCCAGCACCTCGCGCACCGGCGGCCCGTCGCCGCAGCAGAACCTGGAACGCAGCGAGTTCCGGCAGCAGCTGGTGCAGGCCATCGGCCTGCTGCCCGAGCGCGAACAGCTGGTGCTTTCGATGTACTACGAGCAGGAGCTGAACCTGAAGGAGATCGGCGCCGTGCTGGGCGTCAGCGAATCGCGCGTCTGCCAGATCCACGGCCAGGCCATGGTCCGCCTGCGCGGCCGCCTGCAGGTCTTCGAGAAGGCCGACGCCGGCCTGGAAGAAGATTGAACGCGGCACTGAAGAAACCCCGCGGCCTGCCGATAAGGCTCCGGTAGGCCGCAACCCTGCAGCCCCTGCCCTGCCCTGCTCCCCGTGAGCACGCTTTACACCGGAGTTCGATGTGACCGCCAACAAGAACATGCGCATCCTGATCGTGGACGACTTCTCCACCATGCGCCGCATCATCAAGAACCTGCTCAACGACCTGGGCTATACCAACACCGCCGAGGCCGAGGACGGCAACAGCGCGCTGACCGCACTGGGCCAGGGCAACTTCGAGTTCGTGGTCACCGACTGGAACATGCCCGGCATGACCGGCATCGAACTGCTGAAGGCCATCCGCGCCGACGACCGCTACAAGACCCTGCCGGTGCTGATGGTCACCGCCGAAGCCAAGCGCGAACAGATCATCGAAGCCGCGCAGAACGGCGTGAACGGCTACATCATCAAGCCGTTCACCGCGCAGACGCTGGAAGAGAAGCTGGGCAAGATCTTCGAACGCCTGGGAGCCGCCGCCTGATGAGCGCCGTGGCCGATGTCGCCGGCGCACGCGCCGCGCTGGTGGAGAAACTGCAGCACGCGCTGGACGCCCTCGAACAGGGCGACGAAGCCGGCTGGCGTCACGAACTGGATGCCATCGCCGCCTGGCGCACGCAGCCGATGATGCAGGGCCTGGGCCGCCTGGCCCGCGAGCTGGCGCAGACGCTGGGCGAGCTGCCGCCGACCGACGCCGGTGAACTGGACGACGCCTGCGCGCGCCTGGACCACGTGGTCGCCATGACCGAACAGGCCAGCCACACCACCCTGGACCTGGCCGAGCAATGCCGCGGCTATGCGACCCAGCTGAAGGGCACGGCGTTGTCGCCCGAGCAGGCGGCGCTGGTGGACAGCATCGGCAAGGGCCTGTCGGACATGGCGCTGGCACAGAGCTACCAGGACCTCACTGGCCAGATCATCCGCCGCGTCGCCGGCATCGTCCGCCGCGTGCACGAGGGCTTCGGCGCGCTGGGCCTGCCCCCGCCGGAAAAGAAAAACACTTCAGATCTCGCCGGCCCGGCCGTTGCTGGTCTTGACCGCAACGCGTATTCGCAGAACGACGCCGACGACCTGCTCTCCGGGTTGGGGCTGTAGCCGCGAAGGGAACGCGACGCGGAACCGGAGACCTGCCATGACCGACCGATCCGCCCGCCGTTCCCGTCACCCCGTCGTCCTGCTGCTGGTGGGGCTGCTGCTGGTATGCGACGTGCTGGTCCTGCGCGTCCTGCGCCGTCGCCAGGCCAGCAAGCTCCGCCTGATCGATTCCTCCCGCTGATCGTACCGGTACCCGCCCCGCCCATGTCCGCCGTCACCCCCGAAATCGCAGCCGACTTCCTGATCGAAGCACAGGAAATCCTCGACCGCCTGGGCGAACAGCTGGTCACGCTGGAACAGGATCCGTCCGACAGCGCGCAACTCAACGCGGTGTTCCGCGGCTTCCACACGCTCAAGGGCGGTGCCGGCTTCCTTGGCATCCAGGCCATGGTCAACCTGTGCCACGCCGCGGAAGAAGCACTGGGCATGGTGCGCGCCGGCCAGGCCACGCTGGAACCGCACCACTTCGACGCCGCGCAACAGTCGCTGGACTACCTGCAGCAGATGCTCGACGCGGTCGCTGCCAGCGAAGACCCGCCGCATGCGCCGGCCGCGCTCATCGAACAGTTCGACGTGCACGTCACCAGCGCGCCGGCCAGGCCGGCCGCCGCCATCGCCACGGCGCCGTCGGCCGGCGGCGACATGATCGACGATGACGAGTTCGAAGCCCTGCTGGACCAGCTCCACGGCGGCTCGGCGCCCACCGCCAAGGCGCCCGCCCCCGGCAGCGACCTGATCAGCGACGACGAATTCGAGGCGCTGCTGGACAACCTGCATGGCGGTGCGCCGCCCGGCGCCAAGGCAGCGCCTGCCCCGGCGCCCGCACGCCCGCCCGCACCCAAGGCGGCTGCGGCGGCGCCTGCAGTCAAGCCGTCGGCGACCAAATCCAACGGCGAAGCCGAACAGACCATCCGCGTGGACACCAAGCGGCTGGACGCCATCGTCAACCTGGTCGGCGAACTGGTGCTGTCGCGCAACCGCCTGAAGACCCTGCGCGCCCGCATCCGCGACGAAGAACTCGACCGCGCGGTCAGCAGCCTGGACATCGCCACCGCCCGCCTGCAGACGGCGGTGATGCGCACGCGCATGCAGCCGGTGGGCAAGGTGTTCTCGCGCTTCCCGAAGGTCGCGCGCGACGTCGCCCGCACGCTGCAGAAGGAAGTCGACCTGGAACTGGTCGGCGCCGAAACCGAACTCGACCGCAACCTGGTGGAGGCCCTGGCCGATCCGCTGGTGCACCTGGTCCGCAACGCGATCGACCACGGCATCGAAGTGCCCAGCCTGCGCGAAGCCTGCAACAAGCCACGGCAGGGCCACGTGCGCCTGTCCGCGCAGCAGGAAGGCGACTTCGTCACCATCGAGATCCGCGACGACGGCGCCGGCATCGATCCCGAGCGCCTGCGCGTGAAGGCGCTGGAAAAGGGCCTGATCGATCCCGAGGCCGCCGCACGCCTGTCGCATGACGAATGCCTGCAGCTGGTCTTCCTGCCCGGCTTCTCGACCAAGGCGGAAGTCACCGACATCTCCGGCCGCGGCGTGGGCATGGACGTGGTGCAGTCGCGCATCCGCGAACTCAGCGGGCAGATCACCATCCATTCCGACGTCGGCCGCGGCAGCCGTTTCGTCATCCGGGTGCCGTTGACGCTCGCCATCCTGCCCACCCTGCTGGTGCAGGCCGGCGAACCGGTCTACGCGTTGCCGCTGGCGCGCGTGCTGGAAGTGCTGCATGCGCCGGCCACCAGCCTGCGCTGGTTCGACGGCCAGGCCGTGCTGGACCGCCAGTCGCACACGCTGCCGCTGGTGGACCTGCGGCAGTGGCTGGACGTGGAACCGATGGTCGCCCCGCTGCTGACCATCGTGGTGCTGCAGATGGGCGAACAGCGCTTCGGCCTGGTCGTGGACCAGGTCCGCGGCCGCGAGGAAGTCGTCATCAAGCCGTTGCCGCGTGCCGTCCGCGGCCTGCGCGGCTACGCCGGCGCCACCCTGATCGGCGACGGCCGCATGGCCCTGATCCTGGATGTGGACGGGCTGCGCGCGACGGCGTGAAGCGGTGGGGGCTGTAGGAGCGACGTGAGTCGCGACCGCGCCCCGATAGCAGTAATCGGTGCAACAACTCGAAACGCGCCGCAGCGCGCCCGCATGGGGAACGACCGGCTTTCCACTAGGAGGTTGGACATGCGGTCGCGACTCACGTCGCTCCTACAACAGCCGCCATCTACCCGCGACCGCACATTGTGCACAACATGACATTCCGGTGTCTGTGTGATCACGGTCGCGACTTACGTCGCTCCTGCAGGGGCGACACCTCAAGTCCACGTGAACCGGGCCGATAGATCTGCACATGGACATCTTCAGCCTCATTGGACTCATCCTGGCGCTGGTCGCCTTGGTAGGCGGCAGCATCCTCAAGGGCGCGGGCCTGTCGTCGCTGTGGTCGTCGGCGGCGTTCGTCATCGTCATCCTGGGCACCATCGCCGCGATCCTGGTGCACACGCCGCCGCCGGTGTTCAAGCGCGCGATGTCGATCATGCGCTGGGTGCTACGACCGCCGGGCAGCGGCGGCGATGAACTGGTCGGCCAGATCGTCGAATGGAGCAACATCGCGCGCAAGCAGGGCCTGCTGGGGCTGGAACCGCTGGTCAACCAGCAGGACGACCCGTTCCTGAAGAAAGGCCTGCAGATGCTGGTCGACGGCGTGGAACCGGAATCGATCCGCCACATGATGGAAATCGACCTCAACGGCCAGGAACACCAGGACCTGGCGGCCGCGAAGGTATTCGAGGCCATGGGCATCTACGCGCCCACGCTGGGCATCATCGGCGCCGTGTTCGGCCTGATCGCGGTGATGAAGAACCTGGCCGATCCCAGCAAGCTGGGCCACGGCATCGCCGCCGCGTTCACCGCCACCATCTACGGCATCGCGTCGGCCAACCTGTTCTTCCTGCCCGTCGCCAGCAAGCTGAAGAGCGTGATCGGTGGCCGCAGCCGCGAACAGGAAATGATCATCGAAGGCCTCATCGCCATCGCCCAGGGCGAGAACCCGCGCAACATCGAGGCCAAGCTGGCCGGCTTCCTGCACTGATCCGGCGGAACGATCGAGATGGCACGCAGGAAGAAGCACGAAGAGCACGCCAACCACGAGGCCTGGGCGATCCCCTATGCCGACCTGATGACGCTGCTGCTGGCCTTCTTCGTGGTGATGTACGCCATCTCCACCGTCAACGAAGGCAAGTACCGCGTGATGGCCGACGCGCTGACCGCCGCGTTCGGTGGCGCGCCGCGCACGATCAACCCGGTGCAGGTGGGCAACCACCAGCTGCAGGGCGCGGACTTCGACCGCCCCTCGCCGATCAAGTCCGGCGCCAAGCAGGGGCCGTCCGCCCCCTCGCCCTCGCCCAACGTCACCCTGCTGGCCGCGATGGCCTCGCAGATGAACATGACCGTGGACGCGAAGGGCCTGCAGAATGCCCAGGGCGAACTGCAGAAGATCGCCAACGACCTGGAGCACGCGCTCGCCCCGCTGATCGACGAGAAGCTGGTGGTGGTCAAGCGCGCCGCCTTGTGGATCGAAGTGCAGATCAACAGCGACATCCTGTTCCCGACCGGCTCCGCGGCACTGGCCCCGCAGGCGCAGGAGACCGTGTCCAAGCTGGCAGGGGTGCTGGGCAACGTGCCCAACTCGGTGCGCGTGGAAGGCTATACCGACGACCGCCCCATCGCGACCTACCAGTTCCCCTCCAACTGGGAACTGTCCTCGGCGCGCGCGGCCAGCGTGGTTCACCTGTTCGTGCGCGACGGCATCCCGCCGGAACGGCTGGCGATGATCGGCTACGGCGAATTCCGCCCGATCGGCGACAACGCCACCCAGGAAGGCCGCAACGCCAACCGCCGGGTGCTGCTCATCATCCTGGCCAGCCCCACCGGATCGGCACCGGAATTGCATGCACACCAGGCGGATGACGTTCCGCCGCCGGTGATCGCGCTGCCGCCCCTGCCCCAGGCATCGGCGGGTCTGCCCGCCGGTCCCCCAATGCAGGAAGGAGTGAACTGATGCGTGTTTGGGCTATC
>JAESGS010000343.1_pt1 | contig 44079 bp, 44 predicted proteins | sample 9269761 | NCBI WGS metagenome assembly JAESGS01 (sample SAMN15741799, study PRJNA653493) | algae metagenome | isolation source: Cyanosarcina radialis HA8281-LM2 and co-occurring heterotrophs from damp... | place: USA: Makauwahi cave, Hawaii | collected 2011-01-06 | reverse complement strand
GTGATCCTGATCATGACCACGAATGCGGGCGCGGCCGAGGCTTCCAAGGCTGCGATCGGCTTCGGCTCGACCAAGCGCGAAGGCGACGACATGGAGGCGATCAACCGCCTGTTCTCGCCCGAGTTCCGCAATCGTCTGGACGCGATCATCCCGTTCGGGTCGCTGCCGATCCCGGTCATTCACCAGGTCGTGCAGAAGTTCGTCATGCAGCTCGAGGCGCAACTCGCCGAGCGCCGAGTGACCTTCGAACTGACGCCCGAGGCGATCGAGTGGCTGGCCGACAAGGGCTATGACGAGCGCATGGGGGCGCGGCCGCTTGGCAGGGTCATCCAGGAGCACATCAAGAAGCCGCTGGCCGAGGAAGTGCTGTTCGGCAAGCTCAAGAAGGGCGGTACGGTGCGCGTCCTGATCGAGACTAGGGAAGATGGCTCCAAGGCCATCGTTCTCGAAAGCCTGGCCGAAAACGCTCCGGTGAAGCCGAAGAAGGAAGAGCCCGAAGCAGCGTCCAAGCCGAAGAAGGCCGCACCGCGCAAGCCTAAGGCCAAGGCGGTCGCGGCGGTCGGTGCGGATGGCGGCCCGGACAAGACCGGCAAGCGCGCAAGCGTGCCGCAACTGCCGCGCAAGGGCTGATCCAACCTTAATCAAAACCCAAAAACGGCGTCTAAAAGACGCCGTTTTTTAACATCGCAAGTTTCCGGGGCCTGTGCTATCGGGGCGCGACATGCCTTCGCCTGCCGACTCACATATCGACACGCCCGATCCCAGATTTTCCGTGCGCCTCAGATGGTTCGCGCGGGGTTGCCGCGCGGCGATGTCGGTGCCTGCGCTGATTCTGGCGAGCAGCTTCGTCGGCTTTGCCGCGCTGGCGCTGGAGGCCGGATTCACGCTGGCGCAGACAGTGTTCATGACGGGCATCGTCTGGGCGCTGCCGGCCAAGGTGGTCCTGATCGGCGCAGTGCTTGCGGGCAACGGCATTTTCGGCGCGGCGTTTGCGGTGGCACTTTCCTCCGTGCGGCTGGCGCCGATGGTGGTGGTGCTGGTGCCCGAACTGCGCGGCCCGCGCACCCGTCCGTGGGTTCTCTACCTGCTGTCGCATTTCGTCGCCGTCACGTCCTGGGTGATCGCGCTCGAACAGATCCGCCATGTGCCGCGCCAATTCCGCACGAGCTGGTATGGCGGCGTCGGCTCGTCGCTGGTCGTGCTCAACATGATCATCGTGGCGCTGGTCTATACGCTGGCGCAGAACCTGCCGCCGATCGTCTCGGCCGCCCTTTTCATGCTGACGCCGATCTACTTCCTGACCTCGCTCTGGGTATCGGCGCGCGAGCGGGCAGGGCATGTCGCCATGGTGCTCGGGCTGATGCTCGGACCGATTTTCCATATCGTCGTCCCTGATTTCAGTCTTCTGGCCACCGGGCTGGTCGGCGGATTGCTGGCCTATCTCTTCCATGTCGTGGCAAAACGCAGGAAGACGACATGACCTTCGATGCGCTGGACGTCTGGTGGTGGCCCTATCTCTTCATCCTCGTCGCGGGATGGCTGGCGACCGATAGCTGGCGGTTTCTCGGCGTCTATCTGGGCGGACGGATTTCTGAAGAGTCCGATGCACTCGTCTTCGTGCGCTGCGTTGCCACGGCGCTCGTCGCCGCTGTCATCGCAAACCTGATCGTCAACCCGAACGGGCCGCTCGCCGACACCACGCTGGAACTGCGCGTCTTTTCGGCGTTCGTCGGCTTCTGTGCCTTCCTGTGGTTCGGAAAGCGCGTGCTGGTCGGGATTTTCGTGACCGAGGCGGTGCTGATCGCGGGGATGGTCCTGGCGGCGGGTTAGGCGGGGATTCACGAATTTGGCCTAGTTTCATTCGTCTGACGAGGATCGACATGAATCTGCGCCAAGCTGAAATCATTGCCATACTGTTCATCGCCGTGCTGGCGTTCGCAGATGGCCTGCTGATTCTTGCCAAGGCACAAGCCGTCGACTGGGCAAGCTACACGCCAGGTATTTTTGCCGCGTGCATGGCAATGGCAATAGGACTGACCTATCGAGCGCTCGGCCGGAGCGAGGGAATCGCATTGGGATCGATCGCGACCGGCCTGTTTGTCCTGTTCACGGTTGCCGCCTCCATAATGAATTATCTGCTGTTTCCGCTCGCAACGCCGACAATCGACGGCATATTGGTGCAGATCGACAGCCTTTTCGGCTACCACTGGCCAGATTTTGTCGCCACGGTCGGAACCTTGCCTTGGCTGGGGAAGATCCTCGCCCGAATCTATCTGAGTTCGCTGCCGCAACTTGTTCTCGTCGTAATTCTGCTCGGCTTCATGGAAAAGCCGCTCGAATTGCATCGCTTTCTCCTGACAGGCATGATCGGCGCTGCGCTTTCGATCGCCTTCTGGTGGCTTGCGCCCAGCTTTGGCCCGTCGACGATTCATGAGATACCGCACGCGCTGGCAGACCGGATCGATCTCGTCGTGGGGACCGATTATGGCGCGGAGCTTCAGCGGCTGGCGATCGAGGGATCATCGCTGATCACGGCAAAGGACACGCTCGGCGTCATCGCCTTCCCGTCCTTTCATACCGTCATGGCGCTGATGGCGGTGTGGTTTACCTGGTCCACACGTCTGCGATTGCCGTTTCTCCTCGCCAATGTCCTGATGGTGCCTGCGATTCTCGCACATGGAGGGCACCACCTTATCGATCTTGCCGGCGGAGCGATCGTATTCTTCGTCGCGCTCGCCGTCGCCGCTTTGCTGGTTCCCGCCGCCCCCGAGCACAGGCAACTCGCATCAAGCGCCGTCTAGTGCGGCCCTGATCTTCTCGGCATTGGTCGCGAGGACTTCCGGCTTTTCCATCTCGCCTGTATGCGGCTTGAGCGACACGCCGTCGAAGCGCGGAATGACATGGACGTGGAGATGGAAGACGACCTGCCCGCCGGCCGGTTCGTTGAACTGCTGAACGGTGACGCCATCGGCATCGAACGCCTTGATCACCGCCCGCGACAGCTTCTGCACCGTCGCCATAACGGCAGACAGACTGTCGGGCGCGACGTCGAGGATGTTGCGCGACGGCGCCTTCGGGATGACGAGGCAATGCCCGTCGCCGCGCGGCATGATGTCCATAAAGGCAAAGGTCGCGTCGTCTTCGTAGAGCTTCTGGGCAGGGAGTTCACCACGGAGGATTTTCGCGAAAATATTGGTGTCGTCGTAGGCGGTCTTCATCGGTGGCTCCGGGTTGGTGAATGGTGAATAGTGAATGGGGCGGGGGAATTGCAACCGTCAGCGATGGAGGCGTTGACGGCAAGGGGCGGATTGGAAACCCTTCCATTCACCATTCACCATTCACCATTCACCATTCACCCTTTGCGAAACGGCGCCCGCTCGCTCAGATACTCACCGACCTCCGCCACGTTTTCCCGTTCCCGCTCGAGATAGTCGGCGACGGCATTGCGCAGGCCGGGATGGGCGATCCAGTGGGCCGAATGGGTGGTGACGGGCACATAGCCGCGCGCGAGCTTGTGTTCGCCCTGCGCGCCGGCCTCGACGACCGCCAGCTTGCGCTCGATCGCGAAGTCGATCGCCTGATGATAGCAGACCTCGAAATGGAGATAGGGGTGATGCTCGATGCAGCCCCAGTTGCGGCCGAAGAGGCGTTTTTCGCCGATGAAGTTGATCGCACCGGCGATGTAGCGGCCATCGCGCTTCGCCATGACCAGCAGGATGTCATCGGCCATTCGTTCGCCGACCAGCGAGAAGAAGGCACGGTTGAGATAGGGCCGGCCCCATTTGCGGCTGCCCGTATCCGAATAGAAGCGAAAGAAATCGTCCCAGACGGCTTCTGTCAGGTCATGGCCGGTCAGCCGGTCGATGGAGATGCCTTCGGCAAGCGCCTCGCGACGTTCCTTGCGCAGCGCCTTGCGCTTTCGCGAGGCGAGCGTATCCAGAAAGTCGTCATAGGTCGCATAGCCATCGTTGACGAAGTGGAACTGTGTGTCGGTGCGGTGCAGATAGCCGAGGCTTTCCAGCGCGGCGGCTTCTTCCTCCTGCGCGAAGGTGACATGGACCGACGAGGTGCCGAGACGCTCGTTGAGCGTCTTCAGACCTTCGCCGAGCGCGAGCCGGACCGGTTCGGGATCGAGCGCCGTATCGGCCAAAAGGCGTGGGCCGGTGGCGGGGGTGAAGGGGATCGAGACCTGGAGCTTGGGATAATAGCGACCGCCGGCCCGCTCGAACGCATCCGCCCAGCCGTGGTCGAAGACATACTCACCCTGGCTGTGGGATTTCAGGTAGCAGGGAACGGCGCCGATGAGGACGCCTTCGGCCGTTTCGAGCACCAGATGCTGCGGGAGCCAGCCTGCGCGGGGGCCGACGCAGCCGCTGTCTTCGAGCGACGACAGGAAAGTGTGTGACAGGAAGGGATTGTAGGGTTCGGTTCCACCGGGCGCAGCGCCGCCCAGCTTCGCCCAATCGGCCGCCGCTATGCCCGCCATCCCGTCCACGACACGGATGACGAACTCGGCTTCATGCTCACTCATCGACCAGACATCCCGACCCGCATCATTGCATGTTTAGATACGAGCCGGGGTCAAGGTTGCAAGTCCGACGGGTCAGATCGCGCCCCGGCCATCTGGATCGAAGCCTTCGAAGGTCATCTGGTCGGCATGTGCGCTCGTGGCCGCTTCGGACTGCCTGTCGCGCACCGTCCAGGTGATGACCGGCAAGGAGAGCTTGTCGCGCACAAAAGCGACGAAGGGGCTCGGCAGGTCGTGAACACCCCAGGATACGAAGTCGATCGGATGGGCGAGCATCGAGAAATGCGCTTCCAGTTCCTCGGGCTTGTTGCCATGCGCGGTGAGTCCGACCGGAACGTCGCCTGAATCCGCGACGAGCTGGCGGATGAGCCAGTGATCGAAGGACATGACCGCGGCCTTTCCGTCATAGGCCTTGACCAGCGCCAGCACGGCGGCGGCGAGGCCATCGTCGCGGCCTTCGGTGCCCTTGAGCTCGATGACCAGCGGCACGCGGCCGGCAACGAGGTCGAGCACTTCCTTCAGGGCCGGCGCATGGTCCTGTGTGCCGCCGATGCGCAGGTCCGCCATCTCGCTTGCCGTTCGGTCGAGGACATGGCCCTCTGTGCCGGTCAGGCGTTTCAGATCGTGGTCGTGGAAGACGACCGGGATGCCGTCGGCCGACAGATGGACGTCGCACTCGATCGCGTAGTTCCGGTCGATTGCGGCCTTGAAGGCGGAAAGCGTGTTCTCCCACCGCGCCTTGTTCAGGTCGTGAAAGCCGCGGTGGGCGATGGGGCGCGCGATGAGCCATGAGATGTCGGGCATCGGGTTCAGGCCTTTGCGATCTCGAAGATTGCCTCGACCTCGACGGCCGCATCCAGCGGCAGGCGCGCGACGCCGACGGCCGAGCGGGCATGACGGCCGGCGTCGCCGAGGACTTCGGCGAACAGGTCCGACGCGCCGTTGGCGACGAGATGGTGCTCGGTGAATTCGGGGTCGGAGGAGACGAAGACGGTGATCTTGACCAATCGGGCGATATGTTCGAGGTCGCCCAGGGCGGCTTTCGCCTGCGCCAGGACGTTGATTGCGCAATGACGCGCGGCGACCTTACCGGCTGCAACGTCGACCTCGCGGCCCAGGCGCCCGGTGGCCGAAAGCTTGCCATTCTCGAACGGAAGCTGTCCGGAGGTGAAAAGCAGATCGCCGCTGACCATGAAAGGCAGGTAGTTGGCGGCGGGGGCGGCGGGAGCCGGCAGAGCGATGCCGAGCTTCTCCAGGCGGCTATTGATTGTATCGGTCATCCTGTGATCCTTGTCGGGAGGGAAGCGGCGCTTGAATCGCCTCGCTTCTGCCATGAAAACGCATTCAGGTGCCGGCCGAACCGACCAAGCACCCAACCGGGAGAACCGAATGTCCCTGCCACGCCTTGCACTCCTGGCGACGATCGCCGTGCCGTTCCTGCAAGGCCAGGCGTCGGCCGCGCCGCTCCTCCCGCACCGTGCGGTTTATGATCTGGCGCTCGACGATGCAACGGACAGTTCCGGCATCACCGGGCTTTCGGGGCGCATGGTCTACGAATTCAACGGTTCGGCCTGCGAGGGCTATACGGTCACGTTCCGGTTCGTCACCCAGATCGAGGCCAACGAGACATTGCGGATGACCGACCAGCAGACGACGACGTTCGAGGCCGGCGACGGCTCGGAGTTTTCGTTCCTCACCCGCTCCTTCGTCGACCGCAATCTCGACAAGGAGACGCGCGGCTCGGCGCAGATGACCGGGGAGGGGACCAGGGTTTCGATCGAGATGCCCGAGCCGCAGGATCACGAGCTGGAGGCGTCGCAGTTTCCGACCCAACACCTGATCGAGGTGCTGGAAAAGGCGAATGCCGGTGAGAATTTCTACGAGACGACGATCTATGACGGTTCGGAAGACGGCGACAAGTTGATGACGACCACAGTGATCCTCGGCCAGAAAACCGGGCCGGAAGGAGGCGACGCGGAAGTCGACGCCGCGGAGGCGATCGCCGGCGAGGAGTTCTGGCCGGTCGATATCGCCTATTTCGATCTGTCCGAAGTCAGCGGCGAGGAGACGCCGACCTACCGGATCTCGATGAAGCTCTACGACAATGGCGTGACGCGCGACCTGACCATGGACTACGGCGACTTCGCGATCACAGGCCGGCTCGTCGATCTGGAGCTCTTCGAGGCATCCGCAGACTGCGCGGAATGAGGCGGGTTGCATCGCAGCACTATTGCCGCTATATGCGCGGCCATTCCACACACGGGTGATGGGTTGGCGCCGGGAGAAATCCGGCATCGACCTCCGGTGGCGGTTTTACCGCCTGACACCCGTGGAGGCTAACCGGAAAAGGAACCAACGATGGCTACGCCAGAATTCTCCATGCGCCAGCTTCTCGAAGCTGGTGTTCACTTCGGCCACCAGACGCACCGCTGGAACCCGAAAATGGCGCCCTATATCTTCGGCGCCCGCAACAACATCCATATCATCGACCTCTCGCAGACGGTGCCGCTTCTCAATCAGGCGCTGAAGATCGTGTCGGACACGGTTGCCCGCGGGGGCCGCGTGCTGTTCGTCGGCACCAAGCGCCAGGCGTCCGAAATCGTCGCCGATGCCGCAGAGCGCTCGGCCCAGTATTACGTCAACTCTCGCTGGCTGGGCGGTATGCTCACCAACTGGAAGACGATCTCGAACTCGATCCAGCGCCTGCGCAAGCTCGACGAACTGCTCGCCGGCGAAGCCCAGGGCTTCACGAAGAAGGAGCGTCTGACGCTCGACCGCGAGCGCGAGAAGCTCAAGCGCGCGCTGGGCGGCATCAAGGACATGGGATCGACGCCCGACCTTATGTTCGTGATCGACACCAACAAGGAAGCGATCGCCATCCAGGAAGCACGTCGTCTCGGCATCCCGGTCGTCGCGATCATCGATTCGAACTGCGATCCGGAAAAGGTCGACTACCCGATCCCCGGCAATGACGACGCCGCGCGCGCGATCTCCTTCTATTGCGACCTGGTCGCCAAGGCCGCTATCGACGGCATTGCGCGTCAGCAGGGCGCGATGGGCGTGGACGTCGGCGCGTCGGCCGAAGCGCCGGTCGAGCCGGCCCTTGACGAGACACCTGCCGAAGAAGGCAAGGCCAGCTAAGCCGTCCGCTCATTCGGACGCGGCGAACGGCGCACCTGGACTTCTCCACGGTGCGCCGCGCCATTTATGAATTGACGAAATTGAAGAGGCGACGATGAGCATTTCTGCTGCACAGGTCAAACAGCTCCGCGACATGACGGGCGCGGGCATGATGGACTGCAAGACGGCCCTTGCCGAAACCGATGGCGACATCGAGGCTGCGGTCGACTGGCTGCGGTCCAAGGGTATCGCCAAAGCCGACAAGAAGGCCGGCCGCACTGCCGCCGAAGGCCTGATCGGCGTTGCCGCCGACGCGACCAGCGCGGTCGTCGTCGAGGTCAATTCCGAGACCGACTTCGTGGCCCGCAACGACGCGTTCCAGGATATCGTCCGCAACATCGCCGCAGTTGCGTTGACCACCGACGGCTCGACCGATGCCGTCGGCGCCGCGACCTATCCGGGCGGCGAAAAGTCCGTAACCGACACGATCAAGGACGCGATCGGCACGATCGGCGAGAATATGAGCCTGCGCCGTTCGGCCAAGCTTTCCGTTTCGAGCGGCGCGGTGTCGACCTATGTCCACAATGCCGTCGCCGACAATCTCGGCAAGCTCGGCGTGCTGGTGGCCATCGAGACGACCGGCAATGCCGACGCCGCGCGGGCCTTCGCGCGCCAGGTCGCCATGCACGTCGCGGCGACCAACCCGCTTGCGCTGACCGCCGAGGAAGTCGACGCGGCCGCTGTCGAGCGTGAAAAGGCCGTCTTCTCCGAACAGGCGCGCCAGTCGGGCAAGCCGGAGAACATCATCGAGAAGATGGTCGAAGGCCGCCTGCGCAAGTTCTACGAGGAAGTCGTGCTCCTGAAGCAGGCCTTCGTCATGAACCCTGACGTGACCGTCGAGAAGGCGCTTGCCGATGCCGAGAAGGAAATCGGCGCGCCGGCGAAGCTCACCGGCTTCGTGCGCTTCGCGCTCGGCGAGGGCATCGAGAAGGAAGAAAGCGACTTCGCGGCCGAGGTCGCGGCGGTCGCCAAGAAGTAAGACGCTTTCCTGCACAGAAACGAAGGGCATCGCCGGGTGACACGGCGGTGCCCTTTCATGTATCTGACACCCGGTTGAGATCCCCATCACTGCGAGAAGAGAGTTTCATGAACCAGGCCCCGCGATACAAGCGCATCCTTCTCAAGGCATCGGGCGAGGCCCTGATGGGTTCGCAGGGTTTCGGCATCGACGTTTCGGTTGCCGACCAGATCGCCGCCGATATTTCCGAGGCGCGGTCGCTGGGTGTCGAGGTGGCCGTGGTCATCGGCGGCGGCAACATCTTCCGCGGCGTGGCGGTTGCCTCCAAGGGCGGCGACCGTGTGACAGGCGATCACATGGGGATGCTCGCCACCGTCATCAATTCCCTCGCCTTGCGAACTTCGCTGATCAAGCTCGGCGTCGACGCGGTGGTGCTGTCGGCCATCGCCATGCCCGAGCTTTGCGAAAGTTTTTCCCAGCGCCAGGCGACCGCCTATATGGATCAGGGCAAGGTCGTGATCTTCGCCGGCGGCACCGGCAATCCGTTTTTCACGACCGATTCCGCCGCGGCGCTGCGCGCTGCCGAGATCGGCGCCAATGCTCTTTTGAAGGGCACGCAGGTCGATGGCGTCTATTCCGCCGATCCCAAGAAGGACCCGACAGCGACGCGTTTCGACACGATCACCCATGAGGAAGTTCTGGTCAAAGGCCTGGCCATCATGGACACGGCGGCGATTGCGCTTGCGCGTGAGAACCACATTCCGATAATCGTCTACTCGATTCACGAGCAGGGCGGCCTTGGGGCCATATTGCGCGGCGAAGGGCGTTGCACGGTCGTCGACGACGCCTGACGGCACTCAAAGCGAAGAAGAGACGGACCGGCCGTTGCCGGCAGAGGAGACGAAGATGAGCGAAGGCGTGGACTTCAAGGATTTGCAGCGCAGGATGGATGGCGCGATCTCGGCATTCAAGCACGATCTCGCATCGCTGCGGACCGGCCGCGCGTCGAGCAATCTTCTCGATCCCGTCCTCGTTCAGGCCTATGGCTCGCCGATGCCGATCAACCAGGTCGCGACCGTGACCGTGCCGGAATCGCGAATGCTCGCCGTCTCCGTCTGGGACAAGCAACTGGTCGGAGCCGTGGACCGGGCGATCCGCGAGTCCAATCTGGGCTTGAATCCGATCGTCGACGGCAGCAATTTGCGCATTCCGTTGCCTGAACTCAACGAGGAACGCCGCCGCGACCTCGTCAAGATCGCGCATCAGTACACCGAGCAGGCCAAGGTCGCCGCGCGCCATGTCCGCCGGGACGGCATGGAGATCGCCAAGAAGGCGGAAAAGGACGGCGCGATCAGCCAGGACGATTCCAAGACCCAGTCCGAGCGCGTGCAGAAGCTGACAGACGAGACGATCAAGCAGATCGACGGCCTTCTGGCCGAAAAGGAAGCCGAGATCATGCAGGTCTAGGTCGAGCAGGACCTGTGCCCCGCGCCTCGGGAACTGGAGAGCCGGTGATCACTCCCGCGCATATCGCGATCATCATGGACGGCAATGGCCGCTGGGCGCAGGCCCGCGGCCTGCCGCGTGCAGCCGGCCATCGCGCCGGCGTCGAGGCGCTGCGCAAGACGGTTCGCAATGTCGGCGAAAGCGGTGTCAAATGGCTGACGCTGTATGCGTTCTCCTCCGAAAACTGGTCGCGGCCCGCCTCCGAGATCAGCGACCTGATGGGGCTCTTGAAGCTTTTCATCCGTCGCGATCTTGCGGACCTTCATCGCAATGGCGTGCGCGTGCGCATGATCGGCGGGCGTGACACGCTGGAGCCCGATATCCGTCAACTCATCGACGATGCCGAAGCATTGACGCGCGGCAACGATGTGATGAACCTCGTCATCGCCTTCAATTACGGCTCGCGCGACGAGATTGTCCGCGCAGCGCGGCATCTGGCGCAATTGGCGGCGGGCGGGCATCTCGACCCGCAATCGATCACGCCGGAGATACTCAGTGGCGCGCTCGACACGTCCGACATCCCGGACCCCGACCTGATCATCCGCACGAGCGGAGAGCAGCGGCTGTCGAATTTCCTCCTATGGCAGGCTGCCTACAGCGAATTCGTGTTCCTGCCCTGCTTCTGGCCGGATTTCGACCGGACCGAACTCGACCGGGCACTGGCGGCTTTCGCAGGACGCGAACGTCGCTTCGGCGCTGTCGACGCGCGCGGGGCCGTCTCTTGAATGAGCCAGGGCAGACATTCCTGACCAAGGAACTGCGACTGCGCATCCTGTCGGCGGTCGTGATGATTTCCGTGACGCTCATCGTCACATGGGTCGGAGGTTTCTCTTTCCGCATGTTGTGCGCCGGCATAGGCGCAGCCGTCTTCTACGAGTGGCTGAAGATGGCCAAGGCTCACAGCACGGCCCCCGAGCGGCAATTGTCGGGCCTCCTCATGGCAACGGCCGGCATCATCGTCCTGACGGCGCCGGGCGGCGCGCTCAGCTTCGTCATGGTCGCCGCGCTTGCGGTCCTCGCTCTGTTTGCCGCGCCGATGCTCGGCTCGACGCGCTGGAATGCCGTCGGTCTCGCCTATGCGAGTTTTGCCGCGCTTTCGCTGGCGCTGTTGCGCGGAGGGGACGTCGAGGGTCTCAAGGCAGTCGTCTTCGTCTTCGTCGTGGTGTGGTCGACCGACATCATGGCCTATTTCGTGGGCCGAACCTTCGGCGGGCCCAAACTCGCGCCCGCCATATCGCCGGGCAAGACATGGAGCGGGGCGGCGGGTGGCGCGGTGTTCGCGCTGGTGCTCGGCATGTTCGCCGCCTTCGTGATGGAAACGCGTCTGGCCGTCGGCGCACTCTTCGCGCTGATTCTGGTACTGTCGGTCATCTCGCAGATCGGCGACCTGTTCGAATCGTGGCTCAAGCGGCGTTTCCAGGTCAAGGATTCGAGCAAACTCATCCCTGGACATGGCGGCGTCATGGATCGGGTCGATGGTCTGGTTGCCGCAAGCCTGCTGCTATATGTCGTCGGAGCCGTACTGGCCGATCCGGACCGGCCGGCGCTGGCATTCTTTTGATCGGCGGCATGGCGGTTGCCGGCAAAGCCACCGAAACGCCGTGATTTGCCCGCAACGGGCATGGCGCACGATGACATTGAAGGGGCGGTGAATTGGACTTCCTGACGGGCATATTCGGAACCAGCGGCCTCATACTGGGCACGCTCGTTCCCTTCATCCTGGTGCTCGCGGTCGTCGTCTTCGTGCATGAGATGGGCCATTACCTCGTCGGCCGCTGGTGCGGCATCGGCGTGGAAGCCTTCTCGATCGGATTCGGCCCCGAAATATTCGGATTCAACGACAGGCGCGGAACGCGCTGGAAGATTTCAGCGGTGCCGCTGGGCGGCTACGTCAAGTTCGTCGGCGACATGAACGTGACGAGCGAGCCGGATGCGCAGGCTGCTGCACAATTGACGGAGGAGGAGCGCCGGGTGGCATTCCACACGCAGCCGGTCTGGAAGCGAGCCGCGACCGTTGCAGCCGGCCCGATCTTCAACTTTCTCCTGACGATCGCCGTCTTCGCCGTGATGTTCACGGCCTATGGCCGCTATGTCTCCGAGCCGACCGTTGCCGAGATTCGCCCCGGCAGCCCGGCCGCCGAGGCCGGATTTGAACCAGGCGACCGGTTCGTGACGGTCAACGGCACGCGAATCGCAACCTTCGGCGACGTGCAGCGAGTCGTTTCCGCGCGCTCTGGCGACGAACTTGCCTTCGTCATGCTGCGCGACGGGCAGGAAATCGAGCTCCGGGCGACGCCGGAACTGTCCGAGCAGACCGACGCGCTCGGCAATACGATTCGCATCGGCATCATTGGCGTGGTCAACAATGAGGAACTCGGCCAACCGCGCCAGATCGTCTACGGGCCGGTCGAGGCGCTGGGCGCGGCCGTCACCGAAACCGGCCAGATCATCGCGCGGACAGGGCACTTCCTGCAACGTTTCGTGGCCGGCCGCGAGGACAGGTGCCAGCTCGGCGGGCCGGTTCGCATCGCCGAGATGTCGGGGCAGGCAGCCTCGCTCGGCCCGATGTGGCTGGTGCAGCTCATTGCGCTCCTGTCGGTCGGGATAGGTTTCCTCAACCTTCTGCCCATTCCCCCACTGGACGGCGGGCATCTGGTCTTCTATGCCGCTGAAGCCGTTCGCGGACGACCGGTTTCGGAACGGGTGATGGAGGGGTTCTACAAGGTGGGAATGCTTGCCGTTCTGGGCTTCATGGCGTTCGTTTTCTGGAACGACATATTCGGTTGCTGACGGCGCAACACCCTGAAAATTCAGGCTCCATTTACCATGGATGGGAATTTGCGTGACGCGAATGCCACGCTTTCGGACTTAGTAAATGCAAATTAACCGGCAGCCTTGCGTGTAGGGAAAAACCGGTTATTACCGTATGGGGTTTTGCGGCTCAGTCCGGTCTCTTCTCGCCACGGGGACAACGAGAACAAAAGGTTTGTAAGCCAAATGAAGGCAGCTTCGAGTTTCAAGAGCGCCGCGTCGGCGATGGCACTTTCCGCCGCGATCGTCGCGTCCGGATCGGTTGCGGTTCAGCTTGCGGGGACGGGCGCAGCATATGCAGCAGTCGTCAGCAGCATCGATGTACGCGGAAATCAGCGCGTCAGCGACGAGACGGTGATCGGCAATCTCGGCATCCAGCCGGGCGTCCAGTTCGACAGCGCGGATATCAACGCGGCCGTCGTGCGCCTGTTCGAGACACGGCTGTTTTCCGATGTGCGCATCAACCAGTCCGGCTCGACGCTGGTGGTCGAAGTCTCCGAATATTCGATCGTCAATCAGGTGCTGTTCCAGGGCAATTCGCGTGTCAAGGACGACGCGCTTTCGGCTGCCGTGCAGCTTCGGCCGCGCGGAGCCTATTCGGCAGATGCGATGAATTCCGACATCGAAGCGATCCGCCAGGCCTATGCCCGCGTCGGTCGTGACGACACCACAGTGACCGCGCAGACCGTCGATCTCGGCGACAACCGCGTCAACGTCGTCTACCAGATTCAGGAAGGCGACCGCACCAAGATCGGTTCGATCACCTTTGAAGGCAACCAGGCATTCAGCGATGGCCGCCTGCGCGATGTCGTTTCCACGCGCCAGTCGAACTTCCTGTCCTGGCTGACGCGCAACGACATCTACGATGCCGACCGCCTGCGCGCGGACGAGGAAACCCTGCGGCGTTTCTATTACAACCGGGGCTATGCCGATTTCCGCGTGCTCTCCTCGGATGCCCAGTTCAACGAGGCCGAGAACGAGTATTCGATCGTTTTCACGATCGACGAGGGCCAGCGCTACACGTTCGGCAACGTCGCGGTCGAATCCTCCATTCCGGGCGTCGATCCCGAGTCCTATCGCGGCAGCATCGATACGCGTGAAGGCCGGGTCTATAATGCGGCGGATGTCGAAAGCTCGATCGTCGGCCTGACCGAGGACGTTGCCGGCTCCGGCTATGCGTTCGCCCAGGTCACCCCGCGCGGCAACCGCAATTTCGAGAGCCGCACGATCGACGTCGTCTACACGGTCGATGAAGGCCCGCGCGCCTATGTCGAGCGGATCGAAATCCGCGGCAACACCCGCACGCGCGACTATGTGATCCGCCGCGAGTTCGATTTGAGCGAGGGCGATGCCTTCAACCAGATCCTCGTGCAGCGCGCCCGTCGCCGTCTCGAGCGGCTCGACTTCTTCGAATCGGTCAATATCGCAACCGCGCCCGGCTCTCAGCCCGACCAGGTCGTGCTCATCGTCGAGGTCGTCGAGAAGGCGACCGGCGAGTTCTCAATCGGCGCCGGCTACTCGACCGGCGAGACGATCAATCGTGGCGCAGGCATCTCGGTGGAAGGCTCGGTGACCGAGCGCAACTTCCTGGGCCGCGGCCAGTTCATCCGCGTTGCCGCCTCGGGTGGCCGCGACTCGCGCGACTATTCGCTGTCCTTCACGGAGCCTTACTTCCTCGGGCGCCGCATCGCGGCCGGTTTCGACATCTTCCGCCAGACGCGCGAGTTCGATACCTATGAGAGCCAGGTCGATGGCGGCACGATCCGCTTCGGTCTGCCGATCACGGAAGCTCTCAGCACGCAGCTTGCGTATAATTACACGCGTGAGTCCTACGAATATAATGATGGCTGCCTGAACGCTGCCGGGACTTATGATACGTCACTTTGCCAGCCGATCTCGCCAGTGCTGCAAAATGCGATCGATACGCAAAGCCCTTGGGTCAAGTCGTCGGTCAGCGGCGGGCTGATCTACAACACCATCGACAACATGCAGAACCCGCGTGACGGCTTCTACGCGACGTTCACGACGGAAGTCGCCGGTCTTGGCGGCGATGCGAACTGGGTCAAGTTCACCACGCGCGGCAACTACTATCGCACGCTCTCGGAAGAACTCGACCTCGTCGGCGTGCTGACGGCGGGCGCCGGTCATATCGAAGGGCTCGGCGGCGAAGGCCTGCGCGTCTTCGACCTGTTCCGTTCGAACGACCGCATCATTCGCGGCTTCGATTTCAACGGCATCGGACCGATCGATACGGCGACCGGCGATCATCTGGGCGGAACGACGTATTTCCACGCTTCGGCGGAGGCGCAGTTCCCGATCCCGGCCTTGCCGCAAAGCCTTGGCCTGCGCGGCGCAATCTTCGCCGATGCAGCGTCGCTGCATGGCTTCCCGGGCGGTATTGCCGGTGCGACCAATGTGGGCGGAACCGATTCGGCGCTTCGCGCTTCGGTCGGTGCGGGCATCCTCTGGGCGTCTCCCTTCGGTCCCATCCGCGTCGACTACGCGGTTCCGGTCGCCAAGGAAGACACCGACGACGTCCAGAACTTCAGCTTCGGTATCTCGACCCGGTTCTAGAGGGTGGGATGCTTTTCGGGGCGGCGTGCGCCCCGAAAGTGCAGGCATGAATGACAGATCCGCTCTTCTTTGAGCCGGCAAGAACCTTTTCGGTTGGCGAGATCGCTGCGCTCACGGGCGCGGATCTCGCCAATGCCGCTTACGCCGAAACGCCGGTCAGCCGCATCGCTCCCGTGTCCGATTCAGGTGAGGGCGCGCTTGTCTTCGTCGATGGCAAGCGCAACGCGCATCATCTGACCGGATTGCAGGCGACGGCCGTGCTCTGCACCGCCGACATCGCCGACCAGGTTCCCTCCGGCGTCGCGGTCCTCGTCACCCGCAAGCCCCAATACGCTTTCGCGACGATCGGGCGACTGCTTTTCCCGACGGCGGCCAAGCCGGCGCCCCTGACATCCGAGACCGGCATCTCGGAGCGCGCCTATGTCGATCCGACAGCTTCGGTGGAGGACGGCGCGATCATAGAACCGGGCGCTGTCGTCGGCGCCGGAGCGCATGTGGGTTCTGGAACGGTCGTCGCGCCGAACGCAGTGATCGGCCGCAACTGCCGGGTCGGGCGCGATTGCTATGTCGGCCCCAACGTGTCCGTGCAGTACGCGCTTCTCGGCAATCGCGTGCTGATCTATGGCGGCGCCCAGATCGGTCAGGACGGATTCGGCTTCGTGACCGGGCCGCGCGGTCCCGAGAAGATGCCGCAGATCGGCCGGGTCATCATTCAGGACGACGTCGAGATCGGCGCCAACACGACGATCGATCGCGGCGCGATGTCCGACACGGTGATCGGCGAGGGCACCAAGATCGATAATCTCGTTCAGATCGCGCACAATGTCCGGCTTGGGCGTGGCTGCGTGATCGCCGGCCATTGCGGCCTGTCGGGTTCGGTGACGCTCGGCGACTTCGTGATGCTGGGCGGGCGTGTCGGCCTTGCGGACCACGTCACCATCGGGACCGGCGCGGCGGTAGCAGCCGCCAGCGGCGTCATGCACGACATCCCGGACGGCGGCAGGTGGGGCGGTATGCCGGCGCAGCCGATGAAGGACTTCTTCCGCGAAGTCACCTATATCCGCAAACTCGTATCCGGCTCGCGAAAGACCAAGGAAGGCGGCGATGACTGACGCGAATTCGACCACGCTCGACACTTTGACCATCCAGGATTTGCTGAAGCTTCTGCCGCATCGCTATCCCTTTCTGCTGGTCGACAAGATCATCAAGATCAATGGCGACGAATCGGCCATCGGCATCAAGAACGTGACGATGAACGAGCCGCATTTCACCGGGCATTTTCCTGAGTTCCCGGTCATGCCAGGCGTTCTGATCATCGAGGCGATGGCGCAGACCGCGGGCGCCATCTGCATCAACAAGACGGCGGCCTCCACGCCTTCGCTGGTTTATTTCATGACTATCGACGGCGCGAAGTTCCGCAAGCCGGTCGTTCCCGGCGATCAGCTCGAAATGCATGTCAGGAAGCTGAAGCAGCGCGGCAATATCTGGCGCTTCGGCTGCGAGGCGATCGTCGATGGGGCAAAGGTAGCGGAAGCCGAGATTTCCGCCATGATGTCGGCCAAGCAGGGCTGACGGCATGGCCGACGAGACCTTCGTCCATCCTTCAGCCGTCGTGGAGCCGGGCGCGAAGCTCGGCGTCGGCGTCCATGTCGGGCCGTTCTGCCACGTCGGCCAGGACGCCGAGATCGGCGACCGCGTGCGGATGGTCGGACATGTGAGCGTGCTTGGCGCGACGACGATCGGCGCGGACTGCCGCATCTGGCCGAATGCCGTTCTTGGCGGCCCACCGCAAAGCATTCGCCACAAGGGCGGACGCACGACGCTGACAGTCGGCTCCAACTGTGAAATTCGCGAAGGCGTGACCTTCAATGTCGGGACGGATACGTCGCGCGGCGCGACGACGGTCGGCTCGAACGGCTATTTCATGGCCCAGTCGCATGTCGCGCATGACTGCATCGTCGGCGATAATGTCACCATGGCCAATTCCACTGCGCTTGGCGGACATAGCGAGATCGGCGATTTTGTCACCATCGGCGGGCTCGCCGCGGTCCATCAGTTCGTCCGTGTCGGCCACCATGCCTTTATCGGCGGCTATGCGGCCGTCGTCGGCGATGTCATCCCCTATGGTATGGCGGTGGGCGACAGGGCCAAACTGCGCGGGCTGAACGTCATCGGCATCAAGCGCTCCGGACATTCGCGCGCCGAACTCATGCAAATGCGCGCCGCCTATAAGATGCTTTTCGCGCCCGGACGCACCCTTGTCGAAGCGATCCCGCTGGTCGCGGCGGAGTATGGCCACTCGCCTGCGGTCGCCGACATTCTTTCCTTTCTTCAGGCGCGGGGAAAACGCTATTTCACCGTGCCGGCCCTGAGCGATCGCGGTGTCGAAACCGATGACGTGGACTGATCGCGCCGGCGGGCGGATCGGGTTGATCGCGGGCAGCGGACGCCTGCCCATCGAAATAATCGACAGCCTCGATGCGCGCGGCATTCGGCCTTATCTCGTCCTGATCGAAGGAGAGGCTGAGCCTTCGCCAAGGTTCACCAGCCATGATCATGGCTGGTTGCGCGTGGAGGATTTCGGCAGGCTTGTGCCGATGCTGAAAGCTGCCGGCGTCAACAAGGTCGTGATGGCGGGCGGCGTCGCCCGCCGGCCTTCGCTCGGCGCGATCCGCTGGTCGTGGTCGCTGGTTGCCATGCTTCCGCGCCTCGTCAGGGCACTCGCATCGGGCGATGACGTCCTGTTGCGAACAATCATCAGTCATCTGGAATCGCACGGAATCTCCGTGATCGGCGCGCACGAGTTGGCACCCGATCTTCTGGCCGGCGCAGGGCTGATAGCCGGACCAAGGCCGTCGGCGATCCATATGAACGATATTCGTGCTGCCGCAATCGCGGCGAAGGCTATCGGCGCCCTTGATATCGGGCAAGCCGCCATTGCCATCGGCGGTCGGGCAGTGGCGCTCGAGGGCATCGAGGGGACAGAAGGCCTGCTCGAACGCGTCGCGGCCATGCGCGGCCACGGCCGTCTCGCGGGCGGGTCCGGCGGTGTTCTGGTCAAGTGCGCCAAGCCTAACCAGGAATTGCGCGCCGACCTGCCGGCGATCGGCCCCGACACGGTGGACGCCGCATTTGCAGCCGGTTTGGCCGGTATCGCGCTCGATGCGGAGCGGGCCTTCATTCTGGATTTCGCAACGACCGTTGCGCGCGCCAAGACGCATGGCCTGTTCATCTACGGCCTGAAGGATGACGATTGATGCAGGCATTGAAGATCGCCGTCGTTGCCGGCGAGGAATCGGGTGATCTGCTTGGGGCCGACCTGATCGACGCCATCGGGCGCCTTACAGGTCGGCCGGTCGAACTCGTGGGTGTGGGCGGGCGGCATCTTGAGGCGCGGGGTCTGAACTCGCTTTTCGACGGATCGCAGATCGCGTTGATGGGGGTCACCGCCGTCGTCAAGGATCTGCCGCGCCTGATCGGCCGGCTCAACCAGACGGCGAAGTCCATCGCGGCCGAGCGGCCGGACTGTCTCATCACAATCGACAGCCCGGAATTCTCGCTGCGCGTCGCGCGCAAGGTTCGGGCGATCCTGCCGACCATTCCGACCGTCCATTATGTCTGCCCGAGCGTCTGGGCATGGCGGCCGGGCAGGGCGGTCGAGATGAAACCCTATATCGATCACATCTTGTGCCTGCTGCCTTTCGAGCCGGTTGAGCTCGAAAGGCTCGGCGGACCGGCGGGAACGTTCGTCGGCCATCGTATGACACAGGATGCGGGACTGCGGCACGCCGCTGCCGCGCAGATGACACGCGGCGAGCCGGCATGGGGAACGAAGTCCCTGCTGGTTCTACCCGGTTCGCGTCGGGCGGAAGTTTCGAGCCTGATCGGTCCTTTCGGCGACACGGTGAAAGAGCTTGTCGCGCGCGGCAACCGGTTCGAAGTGGACATTCCGACGGTTCCCAAAGTGTCGGCCCTGGTTCATGAGGCGATCGCCGAGTGGCCGGTTCCGACGCGGGTGATCGAGGATGCAGACGGCAAGTATGAGGCGTTCGCGCGGGCGGACGCAGCGCTTGCCGCTTCGGGAACGGTGTCGCTGGAACTGGCATTGTCGCGCGTGCCGCTCGTTGCCTGCTACAAGACGGATGCGATCTGGCGTGCGCTGATGAGCCTGGTGAAGACCTGGTCGGCATCGCTGCCCAATTTGATCGCCGACTGGCCGGTCGTGCCCGAATATTACAACGAATATGTGCGGCCCGGAAATCTGGCGCGCGCGATCGAGCAGATCTGGGCGTCGACACCCGCGCGGACGACGCAGATGCACGGCTTCGACATCATCGCGCAGCGTCTGCACACCGAAAGGCCGGCCGGCGAGATCGGCGCAGAAGCCGTGCTGGCGACGATCGAAGCGCAGCACCGGCACTGGAAGTAGACAAACGCCAAAGGAAAAGGGCGGCCCGAGAGCCGCCCTTTCGCATGTGCGATGCAGTCCGATCAGACCGAATAATACATGTCGAACTCGATCGGGTGCGGCGTCATTTCGAAGCGCAGCACTTCGGCCATCTTGAGCTCGATGTAGGAATCGATCTGGTCGTCGTCGAAGACGCCGCCGGCCTTCAGGAAGCCGCGATCCTTGTCGAGCGAGGTCAGCGCTTCGCGCAGGCTTCCGCAGACGGTCGGGATCTTCTTCAATTCCTTCGGCGGCAGGTCGTACAGATCCTTGTCCATGGCCTGGCCCGGATGGATCTTGTTCTTGATGCCATCGAGGCCGGCCATCAGCATCGCCGAGAAGGCGAGATACGGATTGGCGGTCGGATCGGGGAAGCGGACCTCGACGCGCTTGGCTTTCGGGGAGTTGCCGAACGGAATGCGGCAGGAAGCCGAGCGGTTGCGCGCGGAATAGGCGAGCAGGACCGGGGCTTCGAAGCCGGGGACCAGGCGCTTGTAGGAGTTGGTCGACGGATTGGTGAAGGCGTTGAGCGCCTTGGCGTGCTTGATGATGCCGCCGATGAAGAACAGGCAGTTCTCCGAAAGGCCCGCATATTCGTTGCCTGCGAAGGTCGGCTTGCCGCCCTTCCAGATCGACATGTGAACGTGCATACCCGAGCCGTTGTCGCCATAGATCGGCTTCGGCATGAAGGTCGCCGTCTTGCCATAGGCGTTGGCGACCTGGTGGATGACGTATTTGTAGATCTGCATCTTGTCGGCATTGCGGGTCAGCGCGTCGAACTTGATGCCGAGCTCATGCTGGGCCGCAGCCACTTCGTGGTGGTGCTTTTCGACGACGACGCCCATTTCCGACATGACCGAGAGCATCTCGGAGCGCATGTCCTGGAGCGAGTCAACGGGCGGAACCGGGAAGTAGCCGCCCTTGACGCGCGGACGGTGGCCCAGATTGCCGGTTTCATAGTCTGAATCATCGTTGGACGGCAGCTCCGAGGAGTCGAGCTTGAAGCCGGTGTTGTACGGGTCGGCCTTGTACTTGACGTCGTCGAAGACGAAGAATTCGGCTTCGGGGCCGACATAGACCTCATCTCCATAGCCTTCCGAACGCAGATAGGCTTCGGCCTTCTTGGCGGTCGTGCGCGGATCGCGGTTGTAGGCCTCGCCCGAGACCGGGTCGAGAATGTCGCAGACGATGACCATGGTCGACTGCGCGAAGAACGGGTCCATGTGGGCCGTCTCGGTGTCGGGCATCAGCACCATGTCGGACTCGTTGATGGCCTTCCAGCCGCCGATCGACGACCCGTCGAACATGACGCCATCGGCGAACATGTCTTCATCGACGGCGGTCACGTCCATCGTCACGTGCTGCAGCTTGCCCTTGGGATCGGTAAAGCGCAGGTCGACGAACTTGACGTCCTCGTCCTTGATCCGCTTGAGGATGTCATTTGCTGTTGTCATTTTTGGTTTCCCTGTAGTTGAACTTTGAAATCCGGAATGGCAGGCGCCTAGATGGCGTCGATGCCTGTCTCGCCCGTCCGGATGCGCACGACTTCCTCGACACTGGAGACGAAGATCTTGCCGTCGCCGATGCGTCCTGTCTGAGCCGCCCTGCGAATGGCCTCGATCGCCTGTTCGACATGGTCATCGCCGAGCACGACCTCGATCTTCACCTTTGGAAGAAAATCGACGACATATTCGGCCCCGCGATAGAGTTCGGTATGACCCTTCTGGCGACCAAAGCCTTTCGCCTCGGTCACGGTGATGCCCTGAAGCCCGACTTCCTGAAGAGCTTCCTTCACCTCGTCGAGCTTGAAGGGCTTGATGATCGCCTCGATCTTTTTCATGCGAAATTGGCCTCCGATACGATAAAAACGAGGCTGACAGTCCCGTTTCGACGAAAAGTATGCACGGCCCATGCCAGTTTTGGCGAATATGCGTCTCGTTTTCGGGTTTTTTGCAGAAAGCGGAGATCGCCGGGCTGGCCACAGACGGGCAAGCATGAGGGCAGCAGGAACGGGACCGCGGAGATCAGTTGCCAGGCAACAGCGACGCACAAATTATAGGCAAAATGCAATCGAATTGTGCAGTGAGTGACATGGTATCCAAGCACGCCCATCGTAATCTGCCCGCGTTGTGGCAGGCAGTCCTGCCTCGCCCGGAGCGCGATGCACACAAATATCGACGGGGGCTTGTGCTGGTGCTTTCGGGCGGACCGCTCAACACCGGGGCCGCCCGGCTTTCGGCGAAAGGAGCGGCGCGCGCCGGCGCCGGCGCCGTCACTGTGGGGTCGTCGCAGGACGCACTTTCGGCGAATGCGGCGCATCTGACATCGACCATGCTGGCACAGATCGAGGATGCCGCCGCGCTGACTGCGTTTTTGGGGGAACGATCTCCGGTGGCCACCGTCATCGGCCCGGCCTTCGGTGTCGGCGACAAATGCCGGTCTTTCGTCGAGGCGATCCTGACGCGCGCTCCAGGCAAGAAGCACGCGACGCTGGTGCTGGATGCGGACGCCATCACCACGTTCGAGGCCGAGTCGGGCTGGCTGTTCGGCTTGATTGCAGCATCTGAATGGAACGTGGTGCTGACGCCGCATGAGGGCGAGTTTCGGCGGTTGTTTGCCGATATTGGAGAGGGACCGAAGGCGGATCGCGCCGGCGAAGCGTCGCGGCGTTCGGGTGCGGTCGTTGTCTACAAGGGGCCGGACACGGTCATCGCCGCACCGGATGGACGGATCGCGGTCAACGAGAACGGGTCGTCCTGGCTGGCAACTGCCGGCTCGGGCGACGTGCTGGCGGGGATGATCGCGGGACTGGCCGGGCAGGGGATGCCGGCCTTCGAGGCGTCGTGCGCCGCCGTGTGGATGCACGCGGAGGCCGGAACGCGCTTCGGACCGGGACTCATCGCCGACGATCTGCCCGACATGCTGCCGGCGATCCTGCGTGAACTTCTATGAGGCGACGCGTTCCATAAAGGCCTGCGCCGCCTGCGGCGCACGAATTTTCCCCTCATGGATGAAATAGACAAACACATCGCGCAGCCGCCTCTCAGGCTTCAATGACGGATCGGCCTTGGGCAGATCATCCGGCTCGCCGCCCTCCGCCCATATGCGTGCGCGCTTCGTCCACTGGTCGAGATCGGCGGGCGGATAGGCGGTCGGAACGTCGTCCTCGCCCTTTTGCAGGCGCGCATAGACGAAATCGGCCGTCACGTCGGCGATCGCTGGATAGGTGTGATGGTCGGCAAAGCAGATCGCGGCCTTGTGCTTGCAGGCGAGCGCGACGAATTCGGGCACCGCGAAACTGTCGTGGCGCACCTCCAGCACATGGCGGAAGGAAACGCCGCCGCGGCTTTCCGGCAGGAGCTTCAGGAAACCTTCGAAATCTTCGGCCTCGAACTTCTTCGTTGGCGCGAATTGCCAGACGATGGGGCCGAGCTTTTCGCCCATTTCGGCGACGCCGGTGTCGAAGAATCTCTGCATCGATTCACCGGCTTCCGACAGCACCTTGCGGTTGGTGACGAAGCGATTGCCCTTGACCGAGAAGACGAACCCCTCCGGCACGTCGGCCGCCCATTTGGCGAAGGTCTCGGGCGTCTGGCCGCGATAATAGGTGCCGTTGATCTCGATGGTCGGAATCTGCCGGCTGGCAAATTCGAGCTGCTTCTTCTTCGCGAGCTTGTCAGGATAGAACGTGCCTTCCCACGGCTCGAAGGTCCAGCCGCCGATGCCCGCGCGGATTATATTTGCCATAACGCATCTCCAAATCTATTCATTTCGGACGCAAATTTTCTTCTTGACTGGCTTTTTGACCAAGTATCAAATGATTTTCGGGAGGAAGAATAGATGGGAGCGAACTCGCAGATAATTGCAATCGGCGCTGTTACTGCTGCGCTTATAGCTGGATTTTTTTCCTTTCTAAATTTGGTAATTGCAAAAGAACAGAAGATATCAGAATTCCGGCAGGATTGGATCAATTGTTTACGCTCCGAAATTGCCCAGTATGTTGCTTCAATACGATTTATCGCCGGCGCCAATGAGATTTGGAACAATGACAAGACTCCGACTGCCTCAATTTGGCAGGATCACTGGAAGGCAATGCAAGTTCCCTACGACAATGCAGCTCGAGCATTTACATCGATATGCCTTCGCTTAAATCCAGACGAAATAAACTCAGATAACATTGCGATCAATAAACAATTTTTAATAAAATTAAACGAAGTTCGTGATTTAGTTCGAAATGATAAATACTCAGAAGCATCTGTAGCATCTGATGAACTTAATGATCTGGCTCGGCCAATACTCAAAGAAGAGTGGATTCGCGTCAAAGCAGGAGAGCGCAACTATCGATACTCTCGTAACGGTGCCGCATTTCTTCTTCTACTAGCGCTTATCTCAGTGAGTATTTTGCTCGTGAAACAGTTTGGAGGATGACTACTCCGCAGCCTGTGCCTTGCCGATCACCGGACGGCGTTCGAGAAGTTCCTTGAGGAACTGGCCGGTGTAGCTTTTCGGCTCGGCGACGACCTCTTCGGGGGTGCCGGAGGCGACGAGCTGGCCGCCGCCGTCGCCGCCCTCGGGGCCGAGGTCGAGCACCCAGTCGGCGGTCTTGATGACTTCGAGATTGTGCTCGATGACGACGACCGTGTTGCCCTGGTCGACGAGCTCGTGCAGGACTTCGAGCAGCTTGGCGACGTCATGGAAGTGGAGGCCGGTGGTCGGCTCGTCGAGGATGTAGAGCGTCTTGCCGGTCGCCTTGCGCGACAGTTCCTTGGCGAGCTTGATGCGCTGGGCTTCGCCGCCCGAGAGCGTGGTCGCCTGCTGGCCGATATGGATGTAGCCGAGGCCGACCTTCTTCAACGTCTCCATCTTGTCGCGCACGGCCGGGACGGCGGCGAAGAACTCGACACCTTCCTCGACCGTCATGTCGAGCACGTCGGCGATCGACTTGCCCTTGAAGGTGACGTCCAGCGTCTCGCGATTGTAGCGCTTGCCGTGGCACACGTCGCAGGTGACGTAGACGTCCGGCAGGAAGTGCATCTCGATCTTGATGACGCCGTCGCCCTGGCACGCCTCGCAGCGGCCGCCCTTGACGTTGAAGGAGAAGCGGCCGGGCTGGTAGCCGCGCGCCTTGGCTTCGGGCAGGCCCGCGAACCAGTCGCGGATCGGCGTGAAGGCGCCGGTATAGGTGGCCGGGTTCGAGCGCGGCGTGCGACCGATCGGCGACTGGTCGATGTCGATGACCTTGTCGAGGAATTCGAGGCCCTCGATGCTGTCATGCTCGGCAGGATGCTCGCGCGATCCCATGATGCGGCGGGAGGCCGCCTTGAACAGCGTTTCGATCAGGAAGGTCGACTTGCCGCCGCCCGAGACGCCGGTAACGGCGGTGAAGGTGCCGAGCGGGATTTCGGCCGACACGTCGCGCAGATTGTTGCCGCGCGCGCCGACGACCTTGATTCGCTTGCCCTTCTTAGGCTTGCGCCGTTCGGCCGGCAGCGCGATGCCCATGGAGCCCGACAGATATTGGCCTGTCAGTGAATTGGGATTGGCCATGATCTCGGCCGGCTTGCCTTCGGCGATGACCTTGCCGCCATGGATGCCGGCGGCGGGGCCGATATCGACCACATGATCGGCCTGCAGGATCGCGTCCTCGTCATGCTCGACGACGATGACCGTGTTGCCGAGGTCGCGCAGATGCTTGAGCGTGTCGAGGAGGCGCGCATTGTCCCGCTGGTGCAGGCCGATGGACGGTTCGTCGAGCACGTAGAGCACGCCGGTCAGGCCCGAGCCGATCTGCGAGGCAAGACGGATGCGCTGGCTTTCGCCGCCCGACAGGGTGCCGGAGTTGCGCGACATGGTGAGATAGTCAAGGCCGACATCGTTCAGGAAGCGCAAACGTTCGCGGATTTCCTTCAGGATGCGGACGGCGATCTCGTTGTGCTTTTCGTTCAGCGCCTTCGGCAGATCCTCGAACCAGCCGACCGCCTTGCGGATCGACATTTCGGTGACCTGGCCGATATGGAGATCGTTGATCTTGACCGCCAGCGCCTCGGGTTTCAGGCGGTAGCCATTACAGGCCGGGCAGGGGGTCGCCGACATGAAACGCTCGATCTCCTCGCGCATCCAGGCGGATTCGGTCTCCTTCCAGCGCCGTTGCAGATTGGGAATCACGCCTTCGAAGGTCTTCGAGGTCTTGTAGCTGCGCATTCCGTCTTCATAGGCGAACTCGATCTTGCGCGCGCCGGTTCCGTGCAGGATGGCGTTGCGGCCGTCTTCGCCGATGTCGCGCCAGCGATCGCCGATCTTGAAGCCGTAGGCCCGGCCGAGGCCTTCCAGGGTCTGGACGTAATAGGGTGACGAAGACTTGGCCCAGGGCGCGACGGCGCCCTCGCGCAGGGATACATGCTCTTCGGGAACGATCAGCGACGGATCGATCGCCTTCTGGCTGCCGAGGCCGTCACAGGTCGGGCAGGCGCCGAAAGGGTTGTTGAAAGAGAACAGCCGCGGCTCGATCTCCGAAATGGTGAAGCCCGAAACCGGGCAGGCGAATTTTTCGGAGAACAGGATGCGCTCATGCGTCTCGTTCTTCGATTTGTTGACGGCATCTGCGCCGGTCATCTCCTGGCCGAGCGGCTTGTCGGCGAATTCGGCGATGACGAGGCCATCGGCGAGCCGAAGCGCGGTCTCCATCGAATCCGCAAGCCGCGTCGCCAGGTCGCCGCGCACCACGATGCGGTCGACCACCACGTCGATGTCGTGCTTGTACTTCTTGTCCAGCGCGGGCACATCGGCGATCTCATGGAAGACGCCATCGACCTTGACGCGCTGGAAGCCCTTCTTCATCAACTCGGCGAGTTCCTTGCGGTATTCGCCTTTGCGGCCGCGCACCATGGGCGCCAATATGTAAAGCCGCGTGCCTTCCTCGATCTCGAGCACGCGATCGACCATCTGGCTGACCGTCTGGCTCTCGATCGGCAGGCCGGTCGCGGGCGAATAGGGAATGCCGACGCGCGCGAAGAGCAGGCGCATATAGTCATATATTTCGGTAACGGTGCCGACGGTCGAACGCGGGTTTTTCGACGTCGTCTTCTGTTCGATCGAAATGGCCGGCGACAGGCCGTCGATCTGATCGACATCGGGCTTCTGCATCATCTCGAGAAACTGGCGCGCATAGGCCGACAGGCTCTCGACATAGCGGCGCTGACCTTCGGCATAGATCGTGTCAAAAGCCAGCGACGACTTGCCCGAGCCGGAAACACCGGTCATGACGATCAGGCTGTCGCGCGGCAGATCGATGTCGAGATTCTTGAGGTTATGCTCGCGCGCACCGCGCACGGAGATGAATTTGTGGTCCGCCATGAGCCGAACGTCGCCTTCCTGATTGCGATGCCGGGAATGAAGCCGTCCGGCCAAACCGCACATGTAGGTATTCAAGCGCATCCGTCGATAGCGGAGCGCGAAGTCCAAATCTTTTGCGGCTTTTCGGGGCAGCCTTCAAGCGAAAAGAACGAACAATGAACGCACTCCTGACATCGATTCCGTCTTGACGTTGGGTCAGGGTAAGGGCACGATCATCAGGTCAACCGATTGGCTTCGGTGACGTCCATGAGACAATCATGAGGTGAGGCATGACTCCACCGGATAGGCTCATCTGACTGCTTCGATGCAGTCGCGTCGACAACTCGTCGACGAACAATTCAAAATCAGAGACGTATGTCGAACGACGTAAAGTCGCTTTCGAAATAATAGATCGATACTCGGCTATCGATATGGTCACCCATGCGGTGACAAGAAGGCTCCTGAACCCTTGATGGTCAGGAGCCTTCGTCGTTGGGAGCATGGGCACGCAAGAGTTCGCTTGAATTGTAGCCTTGCTTCGATTAGAACAAAAAAGGAACGTGTTTGTTGTGGACCGCCGGAACTTCAGCGGCGCGCCGCACGGCCGCATCCACTATGGTGCCGGCCAAAGATTGATTGCGTGTATTTGGAGAGCGAGATGGCAGGCAGCGTCAACAAGGTCATTCTGGTGGGCAATCTCGGGGCCGATCCCGAGACCCGCCGCCTGAATTCCGGCGATCCGGTCGTCAATCTGCGAATTGCGACCTCGGAAAGCTGGCGCGACAAGAATTCCGGTGAGCGCAGGGAAAAGACCGAGTGGCATCAGGTCGTGATCTTCAACGACAATCTGGCGAAGGTCGCCGAGCAGTATCTGAAGAAGGGCATGAAGGTCTATATCGAGGGCGCGCTCCAGACCCGCAAATGGGAGAAGGATGGCGTCGAGCGCTATACGACCGAGATCGTGTTGCAGAAGTTTCGCGGCGAACTCCAGATGCTGGATTCGCGCGGGCAGGGCGGGGATCAGGGCCAGGTCGGTTATGGCGGCGGTCAGTCCGGTGGTGGTCGGGGCAGCGACTTCGGACAGTCGGGCCCGTCGGACGACCGCGGACGCGGCGGGTCTTCCGGCGGCGGATATGGCCGCGACCTGGACGATGAAATTCCGTTCTGAGTTTCGACTTCGGTCTGAAATTGCAAAGGGGTCGGCACGATCGTGTCGGCCCTTTTTGAATTTTTGTCTCAACTTCAAAGATCAATTGAGTGGCAATCCGAACAATCGCCGCCCATGTTCGCGCTGCTGTAAATCACCGACATCGTCGGTTGAAATACAAGGATGCGTTTCTTTCATTCGATCTTCGAAAGCTCTTCGAAAAGGCCGCATCCTTCGACACCGAAATTGCCGCGATACTGCCGGCAATCGAAATGGAAGGGCGTACCATGCCAATGAACACAACCATGCGCGCAGCGCTCATCGCCGCCACACTCGGATTCGCAGGAGCGACCGCCATTCCCGCCGGCGCCCAGGAGACGATGGAGGCGCCCGCCGCGCAGGCGCCGGCTCCTGCCGCAACTTATGACGAAGCGAAGCTGCAGTCCTTCGTCGTTGCGTTCCTTCAGGTCGACCAGATCAACCGGACCTATGCGCCGCAGCTTCAGGAAGCCGAGGGCGAGGATGCGCAGAATTCGGTGCGTGAGCAGGCAAGCGCGGAGATGGTCGAGGCCGTCGAATCCGTGGACGGCATCACCGTTGAAGAATACGGCACCATCATCCAGCAGGCGCAGACCGATCCTGCGCTTGCCGAAGAGATCAATACCTACATCCAGGCCGCAGCCGGCGCGCCGGCGCAGCCTACGGCTCCCGCAGAGCCGACGCCGGCCGAATAAGGCGGTCGCCACACCTACGGTGCGGCCATCAGCGCCTTGACGCCGTCGGCGACGAACTGGACCGCCAATGCGGCCAGTATGACGCCAAGCAGGCGCGTGAGGATCGATCGACCGGTTTCGCCCAGGAACCGGTCGATCCGTTCTGCGGCGATGAACACCAGCCAGGTCAGCCCGATGCAGGCGCCGATGATCGCGACCAGAAGGGCGCGATGCGGCGCCGATTCGAAAGTGCCCGACAACAGCACGGTCGCCGAAATCGCGCCCGGCCCGGCGATCAGCGGCAGCGCCAGTGGAAAAGCCGCGATGTTGCGGATGTGGTCGACCGTTATCGCGGCGTCGGCGCTCTTTTCCTTGCGCTCGTTGCGGCGCTCGAAGATCATCTCGAAGGCGATATAGAAAAGAAGCAGCCCGCCGGCGACGCGGAATGCCGGCAGGGTGATGCCGAAGACAGCCAGGATGGTCGTGCCGGCCACCGCGAACAGCGCCAGTATGGCAAAGGCGATGACGCTCGCCCTGAGGCCGACCTGCGCACGCTCCGCACGGTTCATGCCACCCGTCAGCGCCAGGAAAAGCGGCGCCAAGCCCGGCGGATCGATGGTCACCAGCAGGGTCACGAAGGCGTTGAAGATGGCGTCGAACACGAGAGCCCCCGATGGAAAAGCCATTGAGAAAGGCCGACTTATCGCATGTTGGCGCTCTCGCTGCACCCTCCCGGACGACACAAGCGGCCGCGTGATCGCCTCGTTTTCCCCAGTTTGTCGCAGGAAATCGAAACGGTCTGCCTAACCCTTTGAAAAAATAGTTCTTATTCCACGCTTGCAACACGCCGCGGGTTTGGCATTTTCGATGCCATTCCTATATAAGTTGCCTGTGATTCATCAGCACGATCGTGAACCCACTTGACCGATTTGACGACACCGCGCGGGCCGCAGGGCGGCCCCGACGATATCGAGCCGATCTCGATCATCGAGGAGATGCAGCGTTCCTATCTCGATTACGCCATGAGCGTGATCGTCAGCCGGGCGCTGCCCGACGTGCGCGACGGGCTGAAGCCGGTGCATCGGCGTATTCTCTATGCCAGCCATGAGAGCGCCTATTACTGGAACCGCAAATATGTGAAGTCGGCCCGTCCGGTCGCCGACGTCATGGGTAAATACCATCCGCACGGCGATGCCTCGATCTACGATGCCCTCGTGCGCATGGCGCAGGACTGGTCGCTGCGCGTTCCGCTCATCGACGGGCAGGGCAATTTCGGCTCGATCGACGGCGATCCGCCGGCAGCCATGCGCTACACGGAATCGCGCCTGACCAAGGTCGCGCACGAACTGCTAGAGGACATCGACAAGGAAACGGTCGATTGGCAGGACACCTACGATTCCTCCGGCCAGGAGCCGAAGGTCCTGCCGGCGCGTTTTCCGAACCTTCTGGTCAACGGTTCGGGCGGCATCGCCGTCGGCATGGCGACCAATATTCCGCCGCATAATCTCGTTGAGGTCGTCGACGGCTGCGTCGCGATTATCGACAATCCGGCGATCGAACTGCACGAACTGATGGAGATCATCCCCGGTCCCGATTTCCCGACCGGCGGCCTCGTGCTTGGCAAGGCGGGCATCCGCAGCGCCTATGAGACCGGCCGCGGCTCGATCCTGATGCGCGGCAAGGTACATGTCGAGCCGATCCGCGGCGACCGTGAGGCGATCATCGTCACCGAGGTGCCGTTCCAGGTGAACAAGGCCTCGATGATCGAGAAGATGGCCGAACTCGTGCGCGACAAGCGCATCGAGGGCATTTCCGACATTCGCGACGAATCCGACCGCCAGGGTTACCGCGTCGTCATCGAACTGAAGCGCGATGCCGTCGCGGACGTCATCTTGAACCAGCTCTACCGGTTCACGCCGCTGCAGACCTCGTTCGGCGCCAATATCGTCGCGCTCAATGGCGGCAAGCCCGAGCAGCTCAACCTGCTCGACATGCTGCGCGCCTTCGTCTTCTTCCGCGAGGACGTCGTCAGCCGGCGCACGAAATATCTTTTGCGCAAGGCGCGCGAGCGCGCGCATGTGCTGGTGGGCCTCGCCATCGCGGTCGCCAATATCGACGAGATCATCGCGCTCATCCGCAAGGCGCCGGACCCGCAGACGGCGCGCGAGCAGTTGATGACGCGGCGCTGGCCGGCGCATGACGTTGAGGCGCTGATCCGCCTGATCGACGATCCGCGCCACCGGATCAACGAGGACGGCACCTACAATCTTTCCGAAGAGCAGGCCCGCGCGATCCTCGAACTGCGCCTGCAGCGCCTCACCGCGCTCGGCCGCGACGAGATCGCCGACGAGCTCAATGCGATCGGCGATGAGATCAAGGACTTCCTCGACATCCTGTCGTCGCGCGCACGCATCCAGCAGATCGTCAAGGACGAGCTGATCGCGGTGCGCGACGAGTTCGGCACGCCGCGGCGCACCGAGCTTGCCGAAGGCGGCGCGGACATGGACGACGAGGATCTGATCGCGCGCGAGGATATGGTCGTCACGGTGAGCCATTCCGGCTACATCAAGCGCGTGCCGCTCTCGATCTACCGGGCGCAGCGGCGCGGCGGCAAGGGCCGCTCGGGCATGTCGACGCGCGACGAGGACTTCGTCACGCGCCTGTTCGTCGCCAGTACGCACACGCCGATCCTGTTCTTCTCCTCGCGTGGCATCGTCTACAAGGAAAAGGTCTGGCGCCTGCCGATAGGCACCCCGCAGTCGCGCGGCAAGTTCCTGCGCAACATGCTGCCCTTGCAGGAAGGCGAGCGCATCACGACGATCATGCCGCTGCCGGAGGACGAGGAGAGCTGGGGCAATCTCGACGTCATGTTCGCGACGACGCGGGGCACCGTTCGCCGCAACAAGCTTTCCGATTTCACGCAGGTCAACCGCAACGGCAAGATCGCGATGAAGCTCGACGAGGAAGGCGACGAGATTCTCGGCGTCTACACCTGCACCGAGCATGACGACATCCTGCTGACGGCCGGATCGGGTCAGTGCATCCGCTTCCCGGTCACCGATGTTCGCGTGTTCCAGAGCCGCAATTCGACAGGCGTTCGCGGCATCAACCTGGGCGACGGCGACAGGGTCATCTCGATGGCGATCCTGCACCATGTCGATGCAACGCCGGCCGAGCGCGCCGCCTATTTGAAGCAGTCTGCCGCCGAGCGCCGCGCGGTGACCGGTGAGGACGAGGAGATCGCGCTCACCAATGAGGAGGTCACGGAGGAGGCGCAGATTGACGCCGAGCGGTATGAAGAGCTGAAGGCGCGCGAAGAGTTCGTCCTGACAGTCAGCGAAAAAGGCTACGGCAAGCGGTCGTCCTCCTACGATTTCCGCGTCATCGGACGTGGCGGCAAGGGCATCAGGGCCACGGACATATCAAAGAAGGCGGAGATCGGTTCGCTGATCGCTGCGTTTCCGGTCGAGAATGACGACCAGATCATGCTTGTCTCGAACGCGGGACAGGTCATTCGCGTGCCGGTCAACGGCATCCGTTTTGCCAGCCGCGCCACCAAGGGCGTGACGATCTTCAATACGGCAAAGGATGAGAAAGTGGTGTCGGTGGAGCGGATTTCCGACCCGCAGAACGAAGAAGAGGAACTCGAGAGCGAAGCCGAGATCGTTGCTCAGACGGCGGCGGATGCCGCTGGAGATGCGGGCGAGAGTAGACCGGACGAGAATCAGTAGCGGTAGCGGCTGATCTTCTTCTGACGGCTCTCGATACGAACGCGCTGGGCTTCCTGATGCAGGCTGAACGCAGTGGCGATCAGCATTGCTAGGGTCATGGTGGCTGCGAGCATGATGATGATCATAATGTCTCTCCTTGCTGCCCCATTAACGAAGCATGAATCAAAAGGTTTCATCGAGTGCTTGACAATCGCCATATGCCGCTGAACGCGCTCTGAGGGCTCCATTCATCCGCGGTTCACGCCGCGTCTCGCATTTGCCATCCACGTCCCGTCTGGGTAGAAGCCATTCATGACTGAGCGCATCGCTTTTTACGCGGGGTCCTTCGATCCCCTGACCAACGGCCATCTCGATGTTCTCAAGGGCGCGCTTGCGGTCGCCGACCGGATTGTCGTCGGCATCGGCGTTCAGGCTTCCAAGAAGCCGTTGTTTTCGTTCGACGAGCGTGTCGACCTCATCAAACGCGCCTGCGCGGACGAACTTGGAACCGACGCCGCCCGGATGCAGGTGGTGGCCTTTGACGGTCTTGTCGTGACCGCATCTCGCGAGCATGGCGCATCGATCATGATCCGCGGCCTGCGCGACGGCACCGATCTCGACTACGAGATGCAGATGGCCGGCATGAACGAGACGATCGCGCCCGAGTTGCAAACCGTTTTCATTCCGGCAAGTCCGTCGGTCCGCACGATTACCGCCACACTCGTCCGTCAGATAGCCTCGATGGGCGGCGACATCTCGGCATTCGTGCCGAAGAGCGTCGCGCCCGTGTTGCGCCAGAAATTCAGCTAGGTTCCCAGGGAGTCAGACATGTCCTTCGTTCGTTTCGCCTCGTCCACGCTTATTGCCGCTTTCATGGCGACTACGGCGCTCGCCGCCGAGCCGGAGGACACGATGATCATCACCCTCAAGGACGGGGAGGTGACGATCGCGCTCCGGCCTGATCTTGCCCCGCAGCATGTCGAACAGATCAAGGCGCTGGTCGGCCAGGGTGCGTATGACAATGTGGCGTTCCATCGCGTGATCGACGGTTTCATGGCGCAGACCGGCGACGTTCAGTATGGCGACATGGAAAACGGCTACAACAGCCAGCGCGCCGGCACGGGCGGCTCGGACCTCGGCAACATCCCGGCCGAGTTCTCGGCGGAGAATTTTGTCCGCGGCACGGTCGGCATGGCCCGCGCGCAGGACCCGAACTCGGCCAATTCTCAGTTCTTCATCATGTTCGACGCCGCGCCGCCGCTCGACGGCGCCTACACCATCGTCGGCGAGGTCGAGAGCGGCATGGAATTCGTCGACAACATCAAGAAGGGCGATCCGGCCATGAACGGCTCGGTGACCGACCCGGACCGCATGGTCAGCGTTCGCATGGGCGCGGCTGAATAGTCGCGCATGAGCGCGGGCGAATAATTCTCATTCAGACACGGAAGGAACGACTATGGCCGAGATCAAGGACCCGGAAAACACGATCGTCATGGAGACGACCAAGGGCAACGTCACGATCGAGCTCTATCCCGACCTGGCGCCCGGCCATGTTGCGAGGATCAAGGAACTGGCGCGCGCCGGCGCCTATGACGGCGTCGTCTTCCATCGCGTGATCGACGGCTTCATGGCGCAGACCGGCGACGTCAAGTTCGGCAAGAAGGACGGCAAGGACTTCAATCCGGGCCGAGCCGGCATGGGCGGATCGGACATGCCCGACCTGAAGGCGGAGTTCTCGAACGCCAATCACGGCCGCGGCGCCTGCTCGATGGCCCGCTCTCAGAACCCGAACTCGGCCAATTCCCAGTTCTTCATCTGCTTCGGCGATGCCGGCTTTCTCAACCGCCAGTACACGGTCTGGGGCCAGGTGATCGAAGGCATGGACAATGTCGACAAGATCAAGCGGGGCGAGCCGGTGCAGGACCCTGATTCGATCGTCTCGATGAAGGTCTTCGCCGACGCGTGATGCAAAGCGCGGTCACCTTATTGATGATGGCCCTTTGTGCCGGGAGCGCCCACGCTTCCGGCACGATTTCTTGCAACTGAACCACAATGCGCGTCGATCTCTTCGATTTCGAACTGCCGGAGGACCGAATCGCGTTGCGGCCGGCCGAGCCGCGCGATGCGGCGAAGCTGCTGTTCGTCGGGCCGGACGGTCTTGCCGACCGCACAGTGCGCGACTTGCCATCCTTTCTCAAGCCGGGCGACATGTTGGTCTTCAACGACACCAAGGTCATTCCGGCGCAACTGACGGGCCTGAGACGGCGTGGCGACGCTGTCAGTGAAATCGACTTCACGCTCCACATGCGCGTTGCGCCCGATAGCTGGAAGGCCTTCGCGCGGCCCGCCAAGCGGTTGAAGGTCGGCGATGTGATCGAATTCGGCCATGACGGATCGATGTGTCTTGCCGGGCGCCTGTCCGCCGATGTGCGCGAGAAGGGCGATGCCGGCGAGTTGACGCTCGTCTTCGACCTGTCGGGCGCGTTCCTCGACGAGGCGCTGCACGCCGTCGGCCACATTCCGCTGCCGCCCTACATCGCGTCGAAACGCCCGGAAGACGCGCGCGACCGCGCCGACTACCAGACGGTCTACGCGCGCGAGGAGGGGGCCGTCGCCGCGCCGACGGCGGGGCTGCACTTCACGCCCGAATTGCTGGCGGAAATCGAGGCGACCGGCGCCAAGACGGCGTTCGTGACGCTCCATGTCGGCGCCGGCACCTTTCTGCCCGTCAAGGCCGACGACACGGACGACCACAAGATGCACGCCGAGATCGGCACCATCGACGCCGCGACGGCCGACCGGCTGAACGCCGTTCGTGCCGCGGGCGGCCGCATCATCGCGGTCGGCACCACCTCGCTGCGGCTTCTCGAAAGCGCCGCGCGCGAGGATGGCACGATCGAGCCGTGGTCTGGCCCGACCGACATCTTCATCACACCCGGCTACCGCTTCAGGGCGGTCGACGTGCTGATGACCAATTTCCACCTCCCTCGCTCGACCCTGTTCATGCTCGTCTCCGCATTCGCCGGAACCGAGCGGATGCGTTCGGCCTATGCCCACGCCATCGAGAACCGCTACCGGTTCTACTCCTATGGCGATTCGAGCCTGCTCTTCAGATCGGACGATCGATGACCGAGAATTTCGAATTTCACGTCCTCGCGGCCGACGGCGCGGCGCGGCGCGGCGAGATCACCATGCCGCGCGGGACCATCCGCACGCCGGCCTTCATGCCGGTCGGAACCGGCGGGACGGTCAAGGCGATGTATCTCGACCAGGTGCGCGATCTCGGTTCGGACATCATCCTCGGCAACACCTATCACCTGATGCTGCGGCCGGGCGCCGAACGGGTCGCACGGCTGGGGGGCCTGCACGAATTCGCGCGCTGGCCGCACCCGATCCTGACGGATTCGGGCGGGTTCCAGGTCATGTCGCTGGCGCAGTTGCGCAAGATCACCGATCAGGGCGTCACGTTCCGTTCGCATATCGACGGCACCGTCTACGAGATGTCACCGGAGCGGTCGATTGAGATCCAGGGGCTGCTCGACAGCGACATCCAGATGCAGCTCGACGAATGCACGGCGCTGCCGGCTGATCACAAAGCAATCGAAAAGGCGATGGAACTATCGCTGCGCTGGGCCGGGCGCTGCAAGACCGCCTTCGGCACGCAGCCGGGCAAGGCGATGTTCGGCATCGTCCAAGGGGGCGACGTGCCGGCGCTTCGCGAGCGCTCGGCTCTGGCGCTGCGCGATCTCGACCTCAAGGGCTATGCGGTCGGCGGACTGGCGGTCGGCGAGCCGCAGCAGGTGATGCTCGATATGCTTGAGGTGACGAACCCGCTCCTGCCGGAGACGAAGCCGCGCTATCTGATGGGCGTCGGCACGCCCGACGACATCCTGAAATCGGTCGCCCGCGGCATCGACATGTTCGACTGCGTGATGCCGACGCGCGCCGGTCGACATGGGCTGGCATATACGCGGCGCGGCAAGATCAACCTCAAGAACGCACGTCATGCCGAGGATCATCGTCCGCTCGACGAGGAAAGCGACTGCCCGGCCGCGCGCGATTATAGCCGCGCCTATCTCCATCATCTCGTCAAGTCCGGCGAATCGCTTGCGGGGATGCTCCTGACCTGGAACAATCTGTCCTATTATCAGGCGCTTATGGCCGATATCAGGAATGCGATCGAAGCCCGGCGATTTGCCGGGCGGGCGGGCGAAATCACCGAAAACTGGGCGCGGGGCGATCTGCCGGCCTTGTGACGGCGTAGACAGGTTTGTCGCAGCAACCGGGATCGCCAGATGACCAAATATCTTTCCGCCTACGGGATCGCCCTTGTCCTATTCCTGATCCTCGACGCTCTCTGGCTTGGCGTGATCGCCCGCAATTTCTACGCGAGCCGGATGGGCGACCTGCTGCTCGACCAGCCGCGCTGGGGCGTGGCGGCCGCCTTCTACGCGATCTACATCATCGGCCTCGTCTATTTCGGCGTCGCAAGCGGCATGGCGGCGGGCGCATGGCAAACGGCGGCGCTCAACGGTGCGCTGTTCGGCTTCTTCGCCTATCTCACCTACAATTTCACCAATCTGTCGGTGCTGCGCGGCTATGATGGCGTCGTGGCGCTGGTCGATACCGGCTGGGGCACGACGATGGGGGCGGTGGTTGCCGGCGGCACGGTCGCGCTCCTGCAATGGCTCGGTCGGATAGACTGATCGCGCGAGCTTGTGTTGCGAATACTCCGCCGCTGGTGCTAGCGTTTTCGACAGGGGCGCATACGGGGTAGGGTAATGTACGTTAAGCGATTTCTAGGCGTGGTGCTTGCCGTCTTCTTGACCTTGATCGCATTTGCATCGAACGCTTCGGCGCAGCTTTTCGAGACGCGCGCATCGCAAGCATTCATGATCGATGCGGACACCGGCACGGTCCTGTTCTCGAAAGATCCCGATGCGCTGATTCCACCCGCTTCGCTGGCCAAGCTGATGACGATGGAGGTCGTCTTCAACGCGCTCAAGAGCGGCCGACTGACGATGCAGGACGAATTTTTCGTTTCGGAAAATGCCTGGCGGACGGGCGGTGCGATGTCCGGCGGGTCGACGATGTTCGCCGAAGTTCGCTCATCGATCACTCTCGAAAACCTGATCCAGGGGGTCATCGTTCAATCCGCCAATGACGGTTGCATCATCATCGCGGAGGGCATGGCCGGCTCGGAGGAGAATTTCGCGCAACTGATGACCGAGCGCGCACGCGAAATCGGGATGACGCGATCGGTGTTCAAGAATTCGACCGGACTGCCGGCCGAAGGACAAGTCGTGACCGTGCGCGAACTCGCCATGCTCGCGCTTCACATCTGGACCGAGTATCCGGACTACTACGCCTATTACGCGCAGCCCGAGTTCACCTGGAACAACATCACGCAGCGCAACCGCAATCCGCTCCTGCGCATGGATATCGGCGCCGACGGCATGAAGACCGGTTTCACCGAGGAATCGGGCTACGGCATCGTCGGTTCAGTCGCGCGCGACGACCGACGTCTCTTCGTCGCGCTCAGCGGCATGGAAAGCGACGCGCAGCGCGCGGAAGAAGCGCGCAAGATCCTCGACTGGGGAATGCGCGCCTTCGACAAATACCAGGTCTTCGCCGCAGACGAGATCGTTGGCGAGGCCAAGGTTTACGGCGGAGCGAAGGGAGGCGTCGGCCTGCGCTCGAACGGACCGATCTCGCTGTTCGTGCCGCTGACCAATCGCGATCGTCTCGTCGCGCGCATCGTCTATGACGGTCCTGTCATCGCACCGGTGGAGGAGGGCGCTCGGGTCGGCACGCTTCGCGTGTGGATCGGCGAGGCGATGAGCCAGGAAACGCCGCTCTTTGCCGCCGAATCGGTCGAGACCGGAAAACTGCACCAGCGCGCGCTTGACGCGATCGAGGAACTCGCCATCGGCTGGATTCGCTGATCCGCTTTCCTGATTGCGCGGACTATCGTCGCATTTGGCGCCCGAAGCCATTATCTGCTAGGCGCTGATACGAGGTCGGCGGCCGGCGAAAGGATGCGCATTGCCAAGAGGACATTTCATCACCTTCGAGGGCGGCGAGGGGGCCGGCAAGTCGACGCAGATCCGGCTGCTGGCCGATCGGCTGGAGGCGGAAGGTCACGAAGTCGTCGTCTCGCGCGAACCCGGTGGTTCGGCTGGCGGCGAGGCGGTGCGCCATGTGCTCCTTTCAGGCGCGGCCGAGCCATTCGGGCCGGCGATGGAGGCGATGCTGTTCGCAGCCGCGCGTTCCGACCATGTCGAGCAGATCATCCGCCCGGCGATCGCCGCCGGAAAGACCGTGCTGTGCGACCGGTTTCTTGATTCCTCGCGCGTCTATCAGGGCGTCTCGGGTCGGCTCGACAAGGCATTCATGACCGCTTTGGAAGGCATTGCGATCAACGGCATGATGCCCGATTTGACCATCATCCTCGATCTCGATCCTGTGGAGGGAATGCGGCGGGCCGCCAGCCGGCGCGGCTCGGACGATGCCGACCGCTATGAAAAAGAAGACCTTGCGCTGCATGAAGAGCGCCGGGAAGCTTATATCGACATCGCCCGCGCGGAGCCTGCCCGCTGCATCATCATCGACGCCTCCAAAGAACCGGATAATGTGGCCGACGCCATATGGGACCGCGTCGCCAAGGTGATCGCGCCCGCCGGCAGCCTGCTACAGGTCGCAGATGAGCTTTGAACGCACCGCGCCTGAACAGTATGACAGCATTCGCGAAGTGCCCGAACCGGTCGAACATGCCGAATTGTTCGGGCATGTCGAGGAAGGCAACGAACTTGCGCGCGCCTACCGGTCCGGCAAGTTCCATCATGCGATGATCCTTTCCGGACCGCGCGGGATCGGCAAGGCCACCTTTGCATTTCGCCTCGCCTACCATCTGCTTAGCCATCCCAACACGGCCGAGGCTCCGGCGGTCCTGGGGCGTCCAGATCCCGCATCGACCCTGTTTCGGCTGATGGCGCAGGGCGCGCATCCCTCGATGCTGCATCTGACGCGACCGATGGCGGACCGCGGTGCGGGCTTCAAGTCGGCCGTCACGGTCGACGAGGTTCGCCGTCTCGGCCGATTCCTGTCGATGACCGCACATGACGGCGGCTACCGGATCGTCATCGTCGATGCCGCGGACGACATGAACCGCAATGCGGCGAATGCGCTTTTGAAGAGCCTCGAGGAGCCCCCGCCGCGTGTGCTCTTCCTGCTGATCGTCCATTCAATCGGCCGAATGCTGCCGACGATCCGGTCGCGCTGCCAGCTTCTGAAGCTGAGGCCCCTGGCGAGCGACGATCTCATCGCTGCCCTGCGGGCGGTTTCGCCGGGGGACCAGGCGGCCGAAAACGTTCCGTCCGATGAACTTGCGGCAAAAGCCGCCGGCAGCGTTCGCCAGGCGCTTTTGCTGACGCAGTTCGGCGGGCTCGACATCGCCAATGCCGTCGACGCCGTCGTCTCCGTCGGAAGATTCGACATCGCCGCCGCCTACCGGATCGCCGATGCCGTCGGCGGACGTGACGCGACGGTTCAATTCCGGTTGTTTAACGAGCATGTCGCGGGGATCGCGGAGGCGAGGGCGCTGGCGGCAGGACTTGGCGGCGACGCCGAACTGGCTTCGCAGCTTGCAGCACAATGGGCAGCGTTTCGCCAGCGCATCGTCGATACCGATACCTACAATCTCGACAAGCGTCAGCATGTCGTCGGGCTGCTCGGCCAGCTTTGCGGCGCGCGCTGATTGCGCGTCTGGCCAAATGCCGGTTCGTGGTCTATGTGACCGCGACCAGATCCGATTGAGCATCGGACGATTCAAAGGCCGGTATTTCCTTCCGGGCCGATGCTCCAATGACCGAGCGAGCGCATGGCAGCCGAGACATTCTACATCACCACCGCGATTTCCTATCCCAACGGCAAGCCTCATATCGGTCATGCTTATGAGCTGATCGCGACCGACGCATTGGCGCGTTTCCAGCGCCTCGACGGCAAGGATGTCCGCTTCCTGACCGGCACGGACGAGCATGGCATCAAGATGCTCCAGACAGCCCGCAAGGAAGGGATCACGCCGAAGGAACTCGCTGACAGGAATTCGTCCGAATTCAAACAGATGGCGGCACTTCTCAACGCGTCGAACGATGACTTCATTCGGACCAGCGAAGAACGCCATAAACGCGCCTCCCAGGCCATCTGGAAGGCTATGGAGGCGAATGGCGACATCTACAAGGGCGGCTATGCCGGCTGGTATTCGGTTCGGGACGAGGCGTATTTCGGTGAAGAGGAGACGGAGCTTCGCGCTGACGGCATTCGCTATGGGCCGCAAGGCGCGCCGGTCGAATGGGTCGAGGAGGAAAGCTATTTCTTCCGCCTGTCGGCCTATCAGGATCGCCTGCTCGCGCTTTACGAGCGCCAGCCCGACTTTGTTGGACCGCCGGAGCGCCGCAACGAGGTGGCAAGTTTCGTGCGTTCGGGGCTGAAGGATCTGTCGATCTCGCGGACGACATTCGACTGGGGCATTCCGGTGCCCGGCGACGAAAAGCACGTCATGTATGTCTGGGTCGACGCGCTGACGAACTACATCACCGCCGCCGGATATCCCGATGAAAAGGCGGAGCTTTGGCACTATTGGCCAGCCGATCTCCACGTCATCGGCAAGGACATCACGCGCTTTCACGCCGTCTATTGGCCGGCCTTCCTGATGTCGGCGGGAATCGCGCTGCCCAAGCGCGTCTTCAGCCACGGCTTCGTCTTCAACCGCGGCGAGAAGATGTCGAAATCGGTCGGCAACGTCATCGATCCGGCCGCTCTGATCGAGCATTACGGTCTCGACCAGTTGCGCTACTTCCTCCTGCGCGAAGTTCCGTTCGGCCAGGACGGGAACTACAGCCACGAGGCGATCGTCAACCGCACGAATGCGGACCTTGCGAACGATCTCGGCAATCTTGCGCAGCGGTCCTTGTCGATGATCGCCAAGAATTGCGCGGGCAGGGTACCGCAACGGGGCGAACTCGCGAACGTTGATCAGACCATTCTCGACCTGACGCTGGAAGCACTGACTTCGGCGCGCGGCGCGATGAGCCAGCAGGCTGTGCATACCGCGCTCGCGGCGATCTTCGGCGTCGTCGCCGAAGCCAACCGGTATTTCGCCGGGCAGGAGCCATGGGCGCTGCGCAAAACCGATCCGGCGCGCATGGAGACAGTTCTCTACACGACGGCGGAAGTGCTGCGTCGCGTCGGTATCCTGTGCGCCGCCTTTATTCCGCAGTCGGCAGAAAAATTGCTCGATCTGCTTGCGGTAACAGGCGAAAATCGGACGTTCGCGCATCTGGCCGATGGCTGGTTGCAGCCAGGCGCCGAACTGCCCGCGCCGCAAGGAATTTTCCCGCGCTATGTAGAGACGGAAGTGCAGGGCGCGTGACGATGCTGGTCGACAGCCATTGCCATCTCGACTTTCCCGATTTCGCCGATGAGCGCGACGCCGTCGTGGCGCGCGCGCTTGCAGCAGGCGTCGAGCGCATGGTGACGATATCGACTCTTGTCCGCCGTTTCGACCAGATCCGGGCGATCGCGGAGGCCTATGACGCGGTCTATTGCTCGGTCGGCACGCATCCGCACAATGCCGGCGAGGAACGCGACGTGACCGCGGCCGAACTGATCGAACTGAGCCGCCACCCGAAAGTTGTCGCCATCGGCGAAGCGGGGCTCGACTATCACTATGACAAGGCGCCGCGCGATGCGCAGGCGCATGGCCTGCGCGTCCATATCGAAGCGGCGCGGGAGACCGGCCTGCCGCTCGTGATCCATGCGCGCGCCGCCGACGAGGATATGATCTCGATTCTTGAAGATGAGTCGAAGACAGGTTCGTTTCCCTTTGTTCTGCATTGTTTTTCTTCGGGAATGCGGCTTGCGGAAATCGGCGTCGAGCTGGGGGGCTATGTCTCGTTTTCAGGGATTTTGACCTTTCGCAATTCGCAGGAGATCCGCGACATCGCACAGGGCGTTCCGCACGACCGGCTGCTGGTCGAAACGGATGCGCCGTTCCTCGCGCCGGTGCCCAATCGCGGCAAGCGCAACGAGCCGGCTTTCGTCGCCGACACCGCACGCGTGCTGGCGGAGACGGTCGGCGTCGACGAAGCCGAAATCCGCCGGCTGACGACCGACAATTTCTTCCGCCTGTTTTCGAAGATGCCGCAGCCGTAATGAACGCCGGCTACCGATTCACGATCCTCGGATGCGGCTCGTCGCCGGGCGTGCCGCGCATCACCGGCGATTGGGGCAATTGCGACCCGGCCAATCCGCGCAACCGGCGACGGCGCGCGGCCGCGATGGTCGAGCGCATCGGCGCCCAGGGCGTGACGCGTGTCGTCATCGATACCGGTCCTGATTTCCGCGACCAGATGATCTCTGTGGGCGTCGATGCTGTGGACGCCGCTGTCTACACGCACCCGCACGCCGACCATATTCACGGCATCGACGATCTGCGCGGCTTCGCGCTCGTCCAGCGCCGGCGCATCGACATCCACGCCGACCGGCCGACTCTCGACCGGTTGCGCGATTCATTCGCCTATTGCTTCGAGACGCCGCCCGGCAGTTCCTATCCGCCGATCCTCGATCCGCACGTGATTTCCCATGAGGACGCGTTCGCGATCGACGGTCCCGGCGGCGCGATCGAGTTCCTGCCGCTGCCGCAGATCCATGGCGACATCATTTCACTGGGCTTTCGGATCGCTGGCCTGGCTTATTGCTCGGATGTCAGCGCGTTTCCCGCCGACACGCTGGCGCGGCTCGACGGGCTCGATGTGCTGATCCTCGATGCGTTGCAGTACAAGCGCCATCCGAGCCATTTCTCACTCGCAGAAGCGCTGGAGGTCATCGGGCGGATGAAGCCGAAACGGGCGGTGCTGACGCACATGCACATTCCGCTCGACTACGACACCGTCGCGGCCGCGACACCGGAACATGTCGAGCCTGCCTATGACGGCATGACGATCGTTTTCAGCGATTAGGCGGGCATCTGCTGGCATCCGCCAGCAACAGTTAGTGCGGTTTCGGTGGCGTTGCTGGGTGAGTGAGTAGCGACCGACCCCACGCATTCCCTATCTTGGGTTCAGATCGACGAGCGCCGGGCTGTTGCACGACGGCATACTTTCATTCGTTGCGA
>JAESGS010000341.1_pt1 | contig 44757 bp, 34 predicted proteins | sample 9269761 | NCBI WGS metagenome assembly JAESGS01 (sample SAMN15741799, study PRJNA653493) | algae metagenome | isolation source: Cyanosarcina radialis HA8281-LM2 and co-occurring heterotrophs from damp... | place: USA: Makauwahi cave, Hawaii | collected 2011-01-06 | reverse complement strand
TCCTTGTCGGTCAGCAGTTTCATCTGCAGCGGCTTGAAGATGTCAATAGCGTAGAGCCGCTCGCGCTCGTCGCCGTCCTTGTCCTCCGACACGATCAGCGTGCGGCTGTCGGCGCTCCACGACACGACGGACGTATCCTGCGGCGTGTCGGTCAGCCGCGTCGGCGGCAGCGAGCCATCGGTCGGCGCCAGATAGACATCGGCCGCCGGCCCGCGCCCGTACCACGTCCACGCGACGTAGGTGCGGTCAGGCGAAACCGCCTCGCTGTAGAGCCGTGGCAGGGCGAGGAGGTGGTCGAGGAATTCGGCGGGAGGGAAGCGCATGTACACCAGTCTGGATGTTCCCCAATCGCTGTCAAACCTTCTTGTCGACGACGACAGGGGCCGGAGAGTCATTCGCACCAGGCCCTAGTTGATGCCATAGGCTCCGATTCCATTGCTCCGTCAGCGCCAACCCAAGGCCGTCTGCGTCGGCGACGAGCGTGAGCGCCGCTATACCCTGCCGGCGGAGCCAGTCGGTGCTTTCGGAAAGGTCGATGCCCAGTGCTGTAGTCCTCTCGGCAAGCGGGGGGTGAGGATCGAAAGGATGCAGGGGCTGCGAGTCGGTGGCGAGCTTTAAGAGAGCCGACTCGTCCTGCTTAAGCACGTCCTCAATGCCTTCTTCGAATACCGAGCACAGATTGTCGTGCGCGAGCCCTTCTTTCATTCCTATCTTCACCTGCTCCTCAAGCGCATTCCAAACTTGTCCGAACGCGGCGAGCTTAAACAGGACGCGGGCCATGGCGCACGGTGTGCTTGCCTCTGCGCCTGCGCGATCGGCTGCCAGTTCCCTTCGGCGTCGTATGGCGCCGTCGGCAGCCGCGAAGCGATCCAGGCAGAATCCGAGCACGGCATAGGCCGGCAGGAGGGAAATCGTCCACAATCGAAGCTGCCGCGGGCTTTCTATGACATGTGCGATGGCGAGATACGCGGGCGCGAACTGAAGGGTAAAGGCGGCATCCTCGCCTTTGAAATGTCCCAGCTCGTGACCGACGATGGCCGCGGCTTCTTCCTTGTCCAAGACATGAAGCAGGGGCAGCGAGAGATGCAGCGTTTCGCCGGCCAGCGCTTTGTCCTGACCATCGAGTTTGATGCCGGCCGCTGTCGCGTAAAAGAGCGGATCGAGGCCGAGAAGAATGTTCTCAGGCGGTTTGACGTCGAGCCTGGCGGCGATCTCCCTCACGAAACGCCAAAGCTCGGGTTGCGCGTCCGGCGAGGCAAGACTTGCTCGGGATTCGAGCGTCACAGGCGCCCGCATCGTGGCGATGGCGCCGAGCGTCTGGGCTGCGCCGAGAACCCCGCCGAGCAGGAGGGTGGCGCCCATGATGGCCAGCAGTGGAGCGCCGACAATCGCCGACAGCACGTAGAGGGCGCAGGCGGCAATCAACCCGCTCAGCATAACCAGCGCGGCAGACAGCCTGAGGGCGAGTACGACACTCGAGCGGAAGATCTGGGCCGCGTGATGCGGGGTCCTGCCCGCGGTGCGGGCGTTCCAGATGGTGGTCACGATGAGCGCGACCGTCATCGTCAAGGCGCCGACCGACATCGCCACAAGGAAGTGAATGCCGCCGACCGTCCGACAGGCATGGAGGACATGCGCGCGTGCTCCGGACCGCTCGAAGAATCCCGGCCGTCCGGCCAGATCGGGAAACGAGAAGAGCGCCGCTGCCATGTCGCAGCTGAAACGGTCGCCCGCGAACGCCCCGACCGCCAAGCCGAACAACGGAATTGCGAACAACCAAATGAAGATCGCGGCCTGACGCTTCATAGACCGAATGGGCGCTGTGTAGATCACATTCTATGGTTGAGCAGCTCCTTGCTGCAAATCGGTACGGACCTCAGCACTCAAAACTTCTCCTCTCCACCCGCGTAGCGGCGGCTGGCGCTCACATCTTTTGGTTGTAGTATCTCGATGCCTTGCCTCCGGCGGGCGGTCATGAAACGATAAATTGTGCCCGTCGTCGGGCGATCAACCGGATGGGAGGGACCGATGAAGCGGGTTCTCGTCGCTTTGGTGGCGCTTGTGACGTTTGGTTGCGGCGCGGTGCAGGCCGCTGTCCTGTCCTACACCCTGCCGGGCAGCGCGCTGGTTGTGCAGCCGACAGCGCTGACGGAGGAATACCAATCGAGCTTCGTCATCCCCGACGCATTCGCCGTCCAGGACGTGAACCTGACCTTGCACGGCCTCAAGGCGACGGGCGGCGGGCTGGTGAGCCTGATCTTTCTTCTCTCTTACGTGCCGACGGGCTTCGATCCCTTCGATCCCGGCGCGCCGCTGGACACGACCGTGGTCCTTATGAACGGTCTAAGCCTGGGCTCGAGCGGCAACCCGCCGCCGCCGTCGTTCGTGGACGGTGACTTCACCTTCGACGACGAAGCGGCCCTGTCCATCACGGCGATTACGCCAGCGACGCCGGAGGCCCTGGCGCTGCGGTCCGGCGGGACGTTCCGGCCGGAGGCGGACCCGCTGTCCGACCTCGACGGCCTCTCGTCCAAGTCCCTGGGCGGGATCACGGTGGCCGGCGGGACCTTCCCGACGCCAGGCGGCGCCTGGCTGCTGACCATCCGGTCCGTCTCGACCAACATCGGTGCGACCGTGGGCGAGTTCGAGAGCGCAACTCTGACGCTGACCGGAACGCCCGACGTGACGCCAGTGCCGGAACCCTCGACATGGGCGACGATGCTGCTCGGCTTCGCGGGTATGGGCGTGTGGATGCAGCGCCGGCGCGCAGACCTATCCTGATTGTTGTGCCCGGGCTTGACCCGGGCATCCAGACTGGACCCTCGGGGCAAGCCCGAGGATGACAATCCATAGTTTATGCAGCAGCGGCGTCGAGCGGTCGCTTAGTGCGCGTCGTCCCAGGTCGCGCCGTGGCCGACTTCGACGACGAGCGGGACGGAGAGGTCGACGACCGGCTTCGCCGCGTTTTCCATGATCGGCTTGACCACGGCGATGATCTTGTCGCGCTCGGCGGGCGGGGCCTCGAACAGCAGCTCGTCGTGGACCTGCAGGAGCATCTTCGCCTTGAGGCCGGCTTTCGCGATCGCCGCCGGAATCTTCACCATCGCGCGCTTGATGATGTCGGCGGCGGCGCCCTGGATCGGGGCGTTGATCGCGGCGCGCTCGGCGAAGCTGCGCATCGCCGGGTTCTTCGCCGTGATGCCGGGCACGTGCACGCGGCGGCCGAACAGGGTCGTCACGTAGGCCTGCTTGCGCGCCAGCTCCTTGGTGCGGTCCATGTAGGCGCGGATGCCGGGGTACTTCTTGAAATAGGCGTCGATGTAGCTGCGCGCCTCGGCCTGCGGAATCCCGAGCTGGTTGGCGAGGCCGAAGGCGCTGATGCCGTAGATGATGCCGAAATTGATCGCCTTGGCGCGGCTGCGCACGGTCTTGTCCATGCCCTGGATCGGCACGTTGAAGACCTGCGAGGCGGTCATCGCATGGATGTCCAGCCCGTCGCTGAAGGCCTGCTTGAGCGCGCCGATGTCGGCGACGTGGGCGACGATGCGCAGCTCGATCTGCGAATAGTCGAACGACAGCAGCTCGCAGCCCTTCGCCGCGACGAAGGCCTTGCGGATCTTGCGGCCCTCCTCGGTGCGGATCGGGATGTTCTGCAGGTTCGGATCGTTGGACGAGAGGCGGCCGGTCGAGGCCACCGCCATCGCATACGAGGTATGGACGCGGCCGGTGCGCGGGTTGATCTGTTCGATCAGCGTGTCGGTGTAGGTCGATTTCAGCTTCGAGATCTGGCGCCAGTCGAGCACCTTGCGCGGCAGCGCGTGACCGGCCGCGGCGAGCTCCTCCAGCACGTCAGCGCCGGTCGCATAGGCGCCGGTCTTCGTCTTCGCCGGCTTGGCGCCGCCGGGAAGCTGCAGCGCCATCTCGTCGAACAGGATCTTGCCGAGCTGCGAGGGCGAGCCGACGTTGAACTCGCGCCCGGCCGCCTTGTAGATCTGTTTTTCGAGATCGACGAGGCGCGTCGCGAAATCGTTCGACAGCCGGCGCAGCTCGTCGCGGTCGACGGCGACGCCCTCGGCCTCCATCGCGCGCAGCACGGGCACGAGCGGACGGTCCATCGTCTCGTAGACGGAGACGAGGTGCTCGGCCACCAGCCGCGGTTTGAAATGGATGTGCAGGCACACCGTTGCCTCGGCGTCCGCGGCGGCGTAGTCGCGCGCGCGATCGAGCGGCACCTGCGCGAAGTTGAGCCGGCCCTTGCCGGTGCCGGTGACCTCGTCGGACGGTGTCATCTTGCGGCCGAGGCACAGCTCGGCGACCTCGCCCATGTCGTGGCCGCTGGCGCCGGCGCCGAGCACGTAGGACATCAGCATCGTGTCGTCTATCGGCGCCACGCCGATGCCGTGGCGCGCGAGGACCTGCATGTCGAACTTGATGTTGTGGCCGATCTTCAGGATCGCCGGGTCCTCGAGCACGGGCTTGAGCTTCGCCAGCACCGTGTCGCGCGGAAGCTGCTTGGGTGCGTCCGCCGTGGCGATGGCGGTGAGGCCGAGACCGCCTTCCGGCGGCGCCTCGCCGGGCACGGGCTGGCCCGCGCCGACATGGCCGGTCGGGATGTAGCAGCCCTCGCTCGGCGTCATCGCCAGCGCGACGCCGACCAGCTCGGCGCGCATCGGGTCGGGCGACGTCGCCTGCACGCTGAGCGAGACATGGCCGACCTCGCGGATCGTCGTGATCCAGCGGTCGAGCAGCGCCTCGTCCAGGACCAGCGTATAGCCTGTTCCGAGCGACGGGCCCTTTGCCTTCGCCGGCCTTGCGACCGGCACCGGCGTGGCGACGGGTTCGGGCGCCGTGCCGCCGGCGTCGGCGGCGAGCACGCCGGTCGTCTTGAGCCGTGCGAGGACCGAGCGGAAGCCCTGCTGTTCGAGGAACCCGGCCAGCGCCTGCGGATCCGGCACCTTGAGGGCGAAGGCGTCGAGCGGCTCGGGCAGCTCGCAATCGACCTTGAGCTGAACGAGGTCGCGCGACAGCTTCGCGTTGGCGATGTTGGCGAGCAGCGTCTCGCGGCGCTTGGGCTGCTTGATCTCGCCCGCGCGCGCCAGCACCGAGTCGAGGTCGCCGAAGGTCGTGATCAGCTCGGCGGCGGTCTTCGGGCCGATGCCCGGCACGCCGGGCACGTTGTCGGAGGTGTCGCCGATCAGCGCCAGCACCTCGACGACCTTCTCCGGCCCGACGCCGAATTTCTCGCGCACGTCGGCCTCGCCGATCGCCCGGTTCTTGAGCGGGTCGTACATGGCGATGCCCGGCCCGATGAGCTGCATCAGGTCCTTGTCGGACGAGAAGATCGTGACCTCGGTCCCGGCGTCGCGCGCGCAGACGGCATAGGACGCGATCAGGTCGTCGGCCTCGAAGCCGGGCAGCTCGATCGCCGGCACGTTGAAGGCGCGCGTCGCCTCGCGCACCAGCGCGAATTGCGGGACCAGGTCGTCGGGCGGCGGCGGCCGGTGCGCCTTGTAGTCGGCGTACATGTCGTTGCGGAAGCTGCGCCGTCCCGCATCGAAAATCACCGCGAGATGGTCGCAGCGGTTCTCGCCCAGCAGCTTGACCAGCATGTTGGTGAAGCCGAGCACCGCACCGACTGGCGTGCCGTCGGGCCGCGACAGCGGCGGCAGCGCGTGATAGGCGCGGAAGATGTAACCGGAGCCATCGACGAGGCAGAGCTGCTTCGTCTTGCCGGAGGTGGTTGCCGGAGCCGGCTTCGCCGCCGACTCGCTCTTCGCTTGGGTCTTGGTCGCCATGGGGGACATGTAGCGCAAATCGGCGGCCAGTTCACGTACGGCACCAGCCGTTCGGCCTCGGCAGCGCTTGCCGCCTGCCGGGGGTTCGCCGCGATCCTCCTGTCGTAAGGTCTCGATGGGCTGGGGCGTGTAGAAAACGGAAACCTGGGGACGGGGAAATCGTTCGCGGATTCAATGGCGTTGTCGAGCGTTGCCGCGACGGAGAAAGTAGTCGCCTGGGTGCTTTAACTCTTCTTGGATTGACGCGCCAAAGTTACTGCGACTAAAAGTAGATCCAATGAGCAACTGCCGACGCACCCTGGTTGTGACGTAAGGCAGGTGGAGGGAGGAGATGCACCACGCGACATTGCCGCGCTGCTCGCATCGTGCCGGCCGTATTGGCCCGACGGGTTTCACACGGTCTGTGCTTGCCGCCACCTGGCGCAGGCTGGGGTCGGCGGAGGCGCGATGGCTGCGCGCGATGTCCGGCTCCATGGCCAAAGTGGCGTTCCTCGCGGCAATCGCGTGCGGCATCGGATCGCCAGCCGGATGGGCGATGCCGGTCACCCTTCTGACGGTAAGCGGGTCCGGGGAGACCTTCCAGTTCATTGAAGAAAATCAGGCCGCGGCCGTGGGGTTCACCTTGGGGCAGGCCTATTCGAACGTGTCGATTTCGGCCGAGATCCTCTGCGTCGACTGTTCCGGGGAACTGATTCTGATGCGGGGGGATCTGGGGCCCACCGCAGGTCTGACGAACTTCGTCACCGCCGCGTCCTTCGACGTCAGCAGCCCGGTAGACCCGCTGCTGCAGGGGCTGGACCTCGATGCCGGCGACTATTTCCTGATCCTCGCGATGACCGAGTCCGGGAGCGTCGGATGGATCGGCAGCGACGCGCCGGACATCACATCGGTTCCGGGCGTCTCGGCCGGCCTCAATTTCTTCGCCGACGCTCTGGATACGCCTGCGTTCAACTCGGAGTTCGAGGTCATCCTGAGCTCGCGCGGCCTGCATTTCACCGTGATCGCCGAGATTCCCGACATCGTCGTGCCGGCGCCATCCACGTTGTGGACCATCCTTGCTGGACTGGGGCTGCTGGCGTTCCGGCCTCGCGCAGGACGCACGTCAGCATCGTAGCAAGCCGCAGCCGACGCGCTGCGCCGATTGCCACGAAGTTCGTCTCCACACGGGATCATCGATTGGCGGCTCGACGGCGTCGGGGAGGGCGCGATGACGAACATTCCGGATACCTTTGGATGGGACACGGTCTTTGCGATCTCCATCGCAAAGGTCAACGAGTATCTCGGCAACGTCCCGCCATCGGACAGTTTCAGTACGCAGGCCGAGGTCACCGGCGGCACCACCCGGCTCGATTGGAGCTTCGAGAACTGGCGGATCACCGACACTCCTATCGGAGGCAAGATCGAGGTTACGCTTGATTTCGGACCGGGCTCGACGATGACGAGGCCCGATGGCGGCGGAACGAAGACCGTACCGCTCGAGTCGCAATGGTCATGCGTCGTTGTCTTCGAGGCGCATTTCGACGATACCGACCCGACAACGCGGCAGTTGGTCGCAAGAACGGCACAAGGGGCACCCTGGGCGTCGGTTCGAATCGAATCAAGCATCGCGGATACTCCGACCCGGATCGCGCTGCAGAGCCTCGTTTCCAGGTGGTTTCGGGAAGCGCCGGAGGCCGTCGCGCTCTTCGAGCAGGAGTTCGCGACGGTGAATGTCGGCGACATCGTGGCCGGCGAGGGGCTCGACTGGCTGAAGCCGCGCGTGCTGGCTTTTGCCGGCGGCCTCATGGCCGACCAGGTAACGAAAGCGCTCGGCATCCTGGCGATGACCGGCGATGACCTCGCCGACGCCCAAACCCGCGCCGGCCAGGCCACACTGCAACTATCGCCTTATGCAATTCCCGCGAACGCCACGTCCGGCTTCGTCATTTCGGCGAGGTTGTTCCTCCGTCACATGTTGATGCCCGCCTGTGCGGGGACGTTTGGCGGCAGCCAGCAGGATCCGACGAAGCATTTCGAGCTCTACGGAGACGGGACCCCGCAGCTGCGCAACCGGACAGCTCTGGATTTCACGCAGGAGCTGAGCGGCGCCCAGCGTGCCGCGCACATCAAGGCGGAAGGCCTCAATTTCGGCTTTGAGGGTGAAAGACTGCGAATGCGCATCGCGCAGAACGTGGCAACACACGTTGCCGGCCTCTCGCTCGATGCGACGACCACCCAGGCATACATCGCAATATTGATGAACAAGCCCGACGCGCCGGGAGCGGTATTTCTTCTTGAGAACGATGGGTACAGCGAGCCGGACATCGTCGTGGTTCGGGAACCATGGGTGACCGCTTTGCAGGCGGTGGGCGAGGCGCTCGTCCTGGCGCTGAGTGCGGCGCTGGCGGTGGTTTCGTTCCGCGGGCCGCTGATGAGGCAGGCCGGTCTCGACAGCACCGCTGCCAAAATCTGGGCCCGCGTCATTGCCGCGGTCTTTGCGCTCGTGGGGACCGCTCTTGTCAACGTGCCCTCATACATCGAGTGGGCGCTCCAGGGCGAGGTTCATCGCTTTCCCGATTTCGGCAGTTTCCTGAACAAGGCCTACCTCGATCGCATCGTCTGGCCGGGACAAGGGCCGACGCAGTTCACGACGACCGCGGTGCGATTCGCCAATGGCCTGCAGATCGCCATCGAACCGACGTGAGCGACGTCCCGGACTGCGGCAGCCAGTCAACCAGGTCGATCGATACGTTCGGCTGGGACACGGCGTTCGCGCTGAAGGTATCCGACGTCAACCGGTTGCTGCGCTCGGGCGCGCCCACACCGAAATCGTTCGCGTTCGGTCATCACGGCGTCGACGGTGAATGGTCGTTCGCGCCGTGGACCGTCAGCGAGGCGTCGGGCAGCCAGATCTGCCTCGAGCTGCGTTTCGCAGCGGCGACCCTCAGACGGAAGGACCGGACGCTGCCATTGACCGGCGTGATATGCGCGGTGACGTGCGAGATGGTGCTCAAGCCCGTGGACAGGCCGGTGGAAGGCCGTACGACCAACATCCCGACGCCGCGCCGCGGGGCCGGCGCCAAATGGGCGCAGGTGGAGGTTGTCGATGACCAGAAGACCCTCGCGCTCCCGGAGCGGGCGGACCTCCAGGCGTTCTTGGATGCGTGGTTCCGGACGCCCGAGGCGCTGGACGAATTCGAAAGGCAGTTCGCCGGCATCAGGATCAGCACTTTTGTCGCCCGCGATGGCCTTGCGTGGCTGAAACCGCGCGCGATCGGGCTTGCAGGCGCCACATCGCCTGACGGCGATCCGCTGTTCGGCGTCCTTGCCAGGACCCTTCGCGACGACGTCACCGGTTGCCCCTATCAGTTATCGCCTTATGCGATTCCCAGGGGCGCCGATGCGGGCCTCGCCATTTCGGCGAAAACGTTTCTTTCCCAGTTGATGCTGCCCGCCCTCGGCCGCGTATTCGATCCCGATGCTAAGGACCCGGCCGCACATTTCTCGATTCACGAGCGGAACAAAGTCCTGAATAAGGTTCACCTCCGGGTCCCCTTCACGACAAAGGACGGCCACAAATATACGGGCACCATTGCTCCACAGCAGTTCGAACTCGCTCTCGCGGGTAGCGAACTGGCGATCGCGATCCACGACATGGCGGTACCGGTCGATCTGGGGCCAATTCGAGGGGTCGCGTCGATCCACCTGACGGTGGAGCACCGCCTCGGGCTGTGCCTGATCGCGCCCGAGAACAACCCCCGGCACGCGGTGCTTTCGCTCTTCGAGCGCGCGCCTGCCACGGTGACCCAGTCCGTACAGAAGACCGTCGGTCTCGTTGTCGCGGAGATCTCCGCGGAAATCGTTACGGCCATTCTGGCCGCCGTCGCTGCCTACTTCACACAGCGCGCGCTCGCCGCCAGCAACGTGAAGCCCTTCGTGGCAAGACTTGTGGCGGCGCTCGTCCTGGTGATCGTCGGCGCCCTCGGGAAGGGCATCGCCCACATTCCCGACATCATCGCGTACTTCGAGTCAGGTTCGCTGGAGAAGCTGCCGGATTTCTCCCGCCTCGTCGACGTTGCCCTGCAAGAAATCCGCTGGCCCGCGGACGTAACGTATCGCGCCGTGTCGGCCGAATTCTGCGATTGCGCTCTTATCGGCGTTCGACTGGAGGAACGCCGGGGAAAGTCTGAAGGACTGGCTTGAAGTCGATCGGACGGTAAGACGCTCATCGCGCGCTCCGGGAGAATGCCGAATCAGGAGGGAGGGGGCCGTGGGAATGATTTCGACGCAGGGATGGGATACCGCCTTCGCTCTTCGCCTCCCCGAGATCAACAAAGCCATCGCCGCCGCGGCGAGAAAGGGCGAGTTCACCATCCCGCCCATCGACTTCAAGTCGGATGGGCTGGAGATGACCGGCGAGTTCGGCATCTGGCAGCTGACCGGTGAAGGACTGCGAAATACCGGGGGCACGGCGATCAACATGCTGTTCCCGGTCCGCAGAGCCACGCTCTTCTGCGACGGGCAGCGCTATGAGGTCGCGGGCGCTACCGCCATAGGGACGGTTCAACTCGGTCTTCTGGCTGACGGAACCAGGCACAGGCTTGTGGTCGATCCCAGGAAGGGCGTCCGGATCAGCGAGTTTCGCGGCGCTGACCCCGACGCGGTCGAGTATTTCAAGCTGGCATTGGAGGCGTTTCTGCAAGCGAAGCTGGATGTGTTCAGGCACACCATTGCGGTGGTCGATTTTAATCAGACGGCGGCGAAGGAAATTCCCTGGTTGACGCCAAAGGCGGTTGGCTACTGCTACTCGGGGGGAAATGACGATGAAGAAAGCTACCTTGCCGTCCTGTGCATGACGGAAAACTATGTTCCCGGAAATCCGACACCCGCGCCGATCCTTCCCAGCCGCCTGATCCCCGGCGGCGCGCAATGCGCCTTGCTGCTGTCGCGGCTTCTTTTTGTCCGCAATCTGCTTCTGCCGGGCGTTGCGGACGGTCTCGGTCTGCGTTGCGACGCTGCGACGGAAAGGAAGCTCAATCTACACGAGCTCCGAAAGGCGAGACTGGACCACTGGTTCGATCTGCACGAGCGCGACGCTCGGATCGTCAAGAAGCCCAAGACCGGCCCCATCGCGATTGGCAAGCATCGGGTAGACGTTTCATGGCTGTACGGTGCCATTGCAACAGGAGGCGGAGTCGGATTCGTCAGCCCGTGGGTGATGTTGTATGGCCTCGGCCTTGCCGGCATGACCTTCGTGCTCAATCTCGTCACGCAAAAGGGCAAGCCCGCGATCATGGCGGACCTTGCGCTGCGGATCGACAAGCTGGAAATCGTCTCCCGCGAGGGGGAAGTCTCGTTCGATGTCTCGTTGAGCGGAAAGCTGGCGATACCAACGTTCGTCAGGCTGCCTATCGATCTGGCCACGGTGAGCGTCAAAGTCAGGACTTTTCATGCGCCGGAACTGTCGCATGGGAAGTTTCGATTCAGGCAGACGAGGGCGCCCGAGCATTCCGATCCGGTTGTGGAGCCGGCCAAATGGCTGAAGACCGCCGGCCTCGTCGAGCAGATCGCGCTGTCGATCATCAATGTCATCCTGTCCGCGCTGACCGACGGCCTGGCAATGGCGCTGTTCGCGGTCGAAGCCGCACTCTGCGAGGCAGGGTTGGACCTGCTGAAGAAGGGCCTGGTTCTTTCGACGGAGGAAGCGGCGAGAACGGGTGTGCCTGTGAATTTCGTGAGCTTTGTCGATACCGCGATCAATCCCGTCCAGTGGACCGGCAAAGCGGGCATGACCCCGAAATCGATTGTGCTGGGAGAAGCGCTGCTGATCGGCGGCGACCCTGCGACGGCTTGAGCCACCGCTCGCCCGCGGCCCGTGGCCAAGGTGTCGCGGAACGCAGCGGCGCTTCCACGCGGCCCGGCCGGCCGGTGCCGGAGATTTCGGAGCGCGGGATCTACGCGCTCAGTGCGCGTCGAACAGCTTGAGGCCGGGCTTGAGGACGAACAGGCGGTCGCAGTAGCCGCACTCGGCTTTGCCGTCGACCGAGAGGTTCATGTAGATGCGCGGGTGGCCGAGGGCGCCGCCGCCGCCGTCGCAGGACACGGTCCGCGTCTCGACTTCAATGATCTCAGGGGGTTGGGGCGCAGGCTTGGCCATCTTGATTCCGTGACTGCTTGGCTGTTCGCGCGGAGCGGGCGCGATCATAGCGATTGCACGCCGCCTTGCAACGCCATGCTATAGTCCGGCTCAAATGGCACTCAGCGTCTCCGATCTGCCGCAGGACGCCCAGGTCCCGTCGGCGCCCAGAACTGCGCCGTCCGAGGCCCCCGACCTCGCCGTCGAAATCAACAACCTGGTCAAGGTCTACAGCGCCGAGAAAGGGCGCACCAAGCGCGCCCTGGACGGGGTCAGCCTGTCGGTCCGCCGCGGCGAGCTGTTCGGCCTGCTCGGCCCCAACGGGGCCGGCAAGTCGACCCTGATCAACATCATGGCCGGGCTGGTCAATAAGACGTCCGGCGGTGTCAGGATCTGGGACATCGACCTCGACCGCGACCCGCGCGGCATCCGCGCCGCCATCGGCGTGGTGCCGCAGGAGCTGAACCTCGACGCCTTCTTCACCCCGCGCGAGCTGCTCGACGTGCAGGCGGGCCTCTACGGTGTGCCACGCGCCGAGCGCCGCACCGACGAGATCCTCCGCGCGGTCGGCCTCGCCGACAAGGCGGATGCGTATGCGCGCACGCTGTCCGGCGGCATGCGCCGGCGGCTGCTGGTCGCCAAGGCGCTGGTGCATTCGCCGCCGGTGCTGGTGCTGGACGAGCCGACCGCCGGCGTCGACGTCGAGCTGCGCCAGCACCTGTGGAGCTATGTGCGCGAGCTGAACGCGCGCGGCACCACCGTGCTGCTGACCACGCACTATCTGCCCGAGGCCGAGGAGCTGTGCGACCGCATCGCCATCATCAACCACGGCAAGCTGGTGGCGCTCGACACCAAGAACGCGCTGATCGCGCGCCTCGACAGCAAGACACTGCACGTGACTCTGGATCGTGACCTCGATGCGGTCCCGCCGGCGCTCGCCGCCTTCAATCCGCACCGCGACGGGCCGCGCCGTCTCACCTTCCGCTACCAGCCGAGCCAGACGCGGGTGGGCGAGCTGCTGGCGGCACTCCATGGCGCGGGGGCGGAGGTGCTCGACCTGTCGACCGAAGAGAGCGACCTCGAGGACATCTTCCTCGAACTGACGCGGCGGCCCGCCGATATCGAGCGGGCCGCGGAATGAAGGCGCTGTCGCGCATCGTCGCGCTGCTGGTCGCGGTGACGGTGGCGTCCTGCGCGCCGCGGCTTGCGCCGATGGGGCCGGTGACGGTCGAGCCGCGCCTGCTGGCCGACAGCATCGTCATGGCCGACGGGGCGGCGCTGCCGCTCAGGACCTGGATGCCGGAAGGCGAGCCGAAGGCCGTCATCATCGGCCTGCACGGCTTCAACGATTACTCGAACGCTTTCGCGACCCCGGCCGAAGCCTGGCAGAAATACGGGATCGCCACCTACGCATGCGATCAGCGCGGCTTTGGCGCGTCGGCCGATCGTGGCATGTGGCCCGGCACCGAGACGCTGGTCGCCGACATCGATACCGCCTCGCGTCTGATCGCCAGTCGTCACCCCAATACGCCGCTCTTCGCGGTGGGTGAGAGCATGGGCGGCGCGGTCATCATGGCGGCGGTTGCCGAAGGCCGCCTGGCGAATGTCGAGGCGGCGATCCTGTCGGCGCCGGCGGTGCGCGGGCGCGAGACGATCAATGTCTTCGGGCGCGTCGGGCTGTGGCTCAGTGCGCACACGGTGCCGTGGCTCGCGGGCCGGCCGCCGCCCAATCTCGGCTTCCTGCCGTCCGACAACATCGAGATGCTGCGCGCGCTCGGCAACGATCCCCTGATCATCAAGGAGACGCGCATCGATACTTTCTACGGCCTGATCAACCTGATGGACGACGCGCTCAACGCCTCGGCGCGGTTCGACCGCGAGGCGCTGATCCTGCTCGGGAAACACGACAACCTGATCCCGTCGGGCCCGACCGGCCTGATGCTGTCACGCATGCCGCCCGCCAACGGCCGCGACCGCCGCGTGGCGCTGTACCGCGACGGCTACCACATGCTCTTCCGCGATCTGCAGGCGCCGGTGGTCCACCGCGACGTCGCGCACTGGATCCTGTCGCGCAAGGCCGACCCGATGGCCGCATTGCCATCGGGCGCGGACACGCACGACAGCACGGCGGTCGCCGACGTGCCGCGCGGGGGGCCGGTTCCGGAGAACTGATCCGCCGGATCAGCCGAACGACGCCTCGAAGCGCCCGCCGTCGACCAGCAGGTTCTGCCCGGTGATGTAGCCGGAATGCGCGCTGCACAGGAATGCGCAGGCGCGGCCGAACTCCAGCGGATCGCCGAACCGCTTTGCCGGGACCGACTTCAGGCGCTCGGCCGCGATCTCCTCGACCGTGCGGCCAGTCAGCTTCGCGGTCGCCGCGAAGCCGCCGCGCTGGCGGTCCGTGTCATAGAAACCCGGTAGCAAGTTGTTGATCGTGACGTTGTGCTCCGCCGTCGTGCGCGCGATGCCGGCGGAGAAGCCCGTGAGGCCCGCCCGGGCGCCCGCCGAAAGGTCCAGGAAGGGCACGGGCATCTTCACGTTGATCGACGTGATGTTGACGATGCGGCCGAACCTGCGGGCCACCATGCCCGGGAGCACCTCGCGCATCATCTCGATCGGCGTCACCATGTTCATGATGATGCCGCTCAGCAGCTTCTCGCGATCGAGGTCCTTGATCTGGCTGCGCGGCGGGCCGCCATTGTTATTGACCAGGATGTCCGCCTCGCCGCAGGCGGCAAGAAGCTTCTTCTGGCCCTCGGGCGTGGTGATGTCGGCGGCGACGGCGGTGACCTTCGCGCCGGTCAGCTTGCGGATCTCGGCGGCGGTCTCTTCCAGGCGCTTGGGGTCGACGCCGTTGATGGTGACGTCGACACCCTCCTCCGCCAGTGCGATGGCGCAGCCACGGCCGAGGCCGCGGCTCGAGGCGCAGACGATTGCCTTGCGGCCCTTCAGTCCAAGATCCATGGGTGATCTCCTTGCAGATTAGTGAACCGGGTCGATGTGGACGCGGTTGACGAGCGGTTGCCCGGCGCGCAGCCGGTGCAGGTTGTCGACGAACAGACGGGCCAGGCGATCGAACGAAGCCGCCGCGTATCCCGCCACATGCGGCGTGAGGATGACGTTCGGCAGGGTCCAGAGCGGATCGTCCGCGGGCAGGGGCTCGGTCTCGAACACGTCGAGCCCGGCACCGCGCAGGCGACCCGCGCGCAGCGCCTCGATCAGCGCCGCCTGGTCGACGATCTCGCCGCGCGCGACGTTGACGAGCACGGCCGAAGGCTTCATCGCCGCGAGCGCCTGGGTCGAAATGATCTGCCGCGTCGCCGCCGTCAGCGGGACGCAGGCGACCACCGCGTCCGCGCGAGGCAGCACGGTATCGAGCCGGTCGAGCGTCACGGCATCGCGGCCGTCGGCGCGGCCCGAGCGCGTGGCGACCGTGACCCGCATCGCGAAGGCGTCGGCGCGCCGCGCGACCTCGCGGCCGATCGATCCGTAGCCGATCACGAGCAGGTTGCCGCCTTCCAGCGACTGCATCAGGTCGGACATCTCTTCGCGGCGGTAGTCGCGGGCGGCGCGGTTGCGCTCCGCCTCGGGCAGTCGCCGCGTCAGGCCGAGCAGGAGGGCCATCGCATGCTCGGCGACCGTGGCGCCCCACACGCCGCTCGCATTCGTCACCGCGATGGACGCAGGCACGCCGTGCTTGACGAAGGGGTCGTAGCCCGCTGATGCGGTCTGGATCCAGCGCAGGCGCGGTGCCCGCTCGCGTACCACCCGTGCTGCTTCCGCGGTGTAGAAGCTGGCGCCCAGCATGGCGACATCGGCATCCTCGATCTCCCGGCCCAGCTCGGCGGCGCTCTGGGCGCGGACGATGCGCAGGCCGTCGACCGTCTGCGCATGCGTGGCCAGCACGTCGAAGCCGCGATGCATGAAGGCGACCGCCTTCATCGCGCTCACAGGTTCTTGTCCGGCATGTCGAGCGGCTCGCGGCGCGAAGCCTCGAACCAGTCCGCCACATGCGCGTTCTTCAGCATTCGGGCGACGTATTCATCGCACGTGGCATCGAGCCTGACGCCGTAGGTGTGAAAGCGCGAGACTACCGGCGCGAACATCGCATCGGCGATGGTGAAGCTGCCGAAAAGATATCCTTCGTCGCCGGCCGACCGCCGCCCGTAGGTCTCGCGCGTCTCGCGCCAGATGGCGCCGATCCGCTCGATATCGCGGTCGAGCAGGGCGACGTTGCCGCGGCGCCCCTTGCCCGGCAGCGTCGCGCGGACGTTCATCGGCATGCTCGTGCGCAAGGTCGGGAAGCCCGCATGCATCTCGTTGCTGATGTTGCGGGCGTGGATCCGTGCCGCGCGATCGCGCGGCCACAGCCCGGAATCGGGGAACGCCTCCGCCAGATATTCGCCGATGGACAGCGTCTCCCAGACCTTGGTGCCGCCATGGATCAGGCATGGCACGCGGCCGGACGGAGAATGCTGCAGGATTTCCGCCCGCGTCTCGGGTCGGCCGAGGGGGATCAGGATCTCCCGCAGGGCGAGGCCGGCATGCCGCGCGATCAGCCAGCCGCGGAACGACCAGCTTGAATAGTTCTTGTTACCGATGATGATGGTTGCTTCGGCCATGCCGCTCACGTCTGCGACGAACCCGCGCGCACACTAAAGAGCGGGCCGCCAAGTTGTCAAATTTGTAAATCAATAGAGCTTGGAATTCAGGCCGGCTCCTCGCCGGTTCCCTCGAAGACGCGGCGCCGGGCGTTGCGGATGTGCTCCGCCATGGCCTGCTCGGCACCGGCGGCATCGCCGCGCCGGACCGCGTTGTAGATGGCCTCATGCTCGGCCTGGACCAGCATGATGCGCTCCCGGGGCCGCATCAGCGACAGCCGCCGGGCGAGCTGGATGCCGAAGCCGATCTGCCGCGCCAGCGATTCCAGCGTGGTCAGGAAGAACTGGTTCTTCGCGGCGCGCAGGAGCGCGACGTGGAAATCAAGATCGGCATCGGCGCCGAGGGCGCCTGATTCGATCACCGCCGACAGGCGGTTGAAGGCCACCTGGATGGCAGCCAGGTCCTCGTCGGTGCGACGCTGCGCGGCGAGGCCCGCGGCGCGCGCCTCCAGCGCTTCGCGGAACTCATAGACCCGCTGCATGTCGGCGATACTGGCGAGCGGCTTGAACCCGAGCGTGACGCGATCGGGGCGACGCAGCACCAAGGTGCCGGAGCCCTGGCGCGATGCGACGAGGCCGTCGTCGCGCAGCCGGGCGAGGGCCTCGCGCACCACCGGCCGCGAGACGCTGAAGCGCTGCGCAAGATCCGCCTCGGCGGGCAGCTTGGCGTTGACGGGAAAGTCGCCGGCCACGATCAGCTCGAACAGGCGCTCGTACACCTGGTCGCTGAGCTTGAATTGCCGCAGCAGATCGCTGCTGCCTTCGGCGGCGGGGGGCGCTGGCTGCGCGGGTTGCTTCATCGAGCCTGTCCAAGCCGGCGGGGAGGCCGCGCCAACTTGTTTGACAACATGACAAAAACCGTATCTCTTGGCGAGCGGAAAAATCGGGAGGCAGCGCGGCGGGCTCAGCATGAAGATCACGGCTGTCGAGACGGTCCGCGTCGCCGAATTCAGCAACATCGTCTGGGTCCAGCTCCGGACATCCGACGGCCTCGTCGGACTCGGCGAGACGTTCCGCAATCCAGATGCGACGGAAGCCTATATCCACGAGACCTGCGCGCCTTACCTGATCGGCAAGGACCCGCTCCTGATCGACCTGCACTGGGACGCGCTGCACAACCGGGTCGGCAACCACTTCACCGGCTTCCCGACGCGCAGCGTCGAGGTCCGCGGCAATTCGGCGGTCGACATCGCGCTGTGGGACCTGTTCGGGCAGTCGACCGGCCTGCCGATCCACCAGCTTCTCGGCGGGCTCACCAAGGATCGGGTCCGCATCTACAACACCTGCGCCGCCGCCGCGTACAACGCGCGCGCCCGCTCCGAGGCGAACACCTTGCTGGTCGGACGCCAGCAGGGCGCGGCCGGAACGCTCGACGACCTGACGGCGCAGTGGGAGCGGCCCGCCGAGCTCGCGCAGGAACTGCTCGCCGAAGGCATCACCGGGCTGAAGATCTGGCCATTCGATCAGTTCGCCGGCGCCTCGCGCGGCCAGTACATCTCCCTGTCCGATCTGAAGGCGGGCGTGCGCCCGTTCGCGGAGATCCGCCGCGCGGTCGGCGACAAGATGGACATCATGCATGAGATGCACGCGCTGTGGGCGTTCCCGGCGGCGTGCGAGATCGCGGACGCGCTGGAGGAGTTCGGCATCTTCTGGCACGAGGACCCGGTGCCGATGCACGACTTCGCCGATCTTGCCGCCTTCAAGCGGCGCGTGAAGCCGCGCGTGTGCGGCAGCGAGGCGCTGGGCACGCGCGCGTGGTTCCGCGAGGCGTTCGAGCGCGGTGCGATCGACGTCGCCCATTTCGATCTCGGCTGGGTCGGCGGCATCACCGAAGGCAAGGCCATCGCCGCGCTGGCGCAGACCTACGGCCGCCCGGTGGCGCCGCATGACTGCACGGGGCCGGTGGTTTTCGCCGCATCGATCCACCTGACGCTCAATGCGCCGAACGCCCTCATCCAGGAGGCGGTGCGCGCGTATTACCGCGGCTTCTATCGCGACATCGTCACCGAGATGCCGCGCATCGACGACGGCTTCGTCTATCCGATCACGAAGCCCGGCCTGGGCATGGCGCTTCAGCCGGACCTGCTGAAACGGCCGGATGCACGCATACGGCGCACGGACAAGATCTAGACAGCAAAGCAAACGGGAGGAACGCAGCAATGTTCTTGAGGAGCACAATCGTCGGCTGGCTGGCCGTGGCCGCCGTCATCGCGGCGGCGCCGGCATCGGCGCAGAACTATCCGAGCAAAAGCATCCGCATCATCGTGCCCTTCGCGGCGGGCGGGGCCAGCGACGTCATGGCGCGCGTCGTCGGTGACAAGCTGTTCGCGAAGTGGAACCAGCCGATCGTCGTCGAGAACCGGACCGGAGCCGGCGGCACGCTGGGCGCCGATGTCGTGGCGAAATCGGCACCGGACGGCTACACGCTGCTGCTCGGCACCTCGGCGACCCACACCATCGCGCCCAGCCTCTATGCCAACCTGTCTTATGATCCGGAGAAGGATTTCGCGCCGATCTCGGCCGTGTCCACGATCCCGCTCGTCCTGACCGTGCCGCCCGAGCTGCCGGTGAAGTCCGTCGCCGAGCTCATCGCCTATGCGAAGAAGAACCCGGGCGAGATCGAGTTCGCCTCGTCAGGCAACGGTTCGATCACCCACCTGTCCGGCGAGATGTTCGCGCACATGGCGGGCATCAAGCTGGTCCACGTACCCTATCGCGGCAGCGCGCCGGCGATCACCGATCTGCTCGGCGGCCGGGTCAAGATGATGATCGACCATACGCCCACCGTGCTGACGCATATCCGCGCCGGCAAGCTGACGGCGCTCGGCGTCGCCGACCCCAAGCGGCTCGAAGACCTGCCCGACGTGCCGACCATCGCGGAGGCGGGCGTGCCCGGCTACGAGGTCCGCTCCTGGGTCGGCATCCTTGCGCCGAAGGGAACGCCGGCTGACGTCGTCGATGCGCTCAACAAGGCGATCGTCGAGGCGCTGGCCATGCCGGATTCGATCGAACGCCTGAAGTCGGTCGGCGCCCGCTCGGCCGCGAACTCGCCGGAGCAGTTCGCGCAGCTCATCGCCACCGATCGCAAGCTGTGGGCCGAAGTGGTGACCCGCGCCGGCGTCACGCCCTCACAGTAATGCCTTGGTCCGCCCCGCCAAGCGGCGGGGCGGATGCCGTTCTGGCAACATCCGTCCGGTACCCCGATCCGCTCAGTCTCGCGGCGGTCACCGCGCCGTCACGGCGCGGCCGATTGACGCCGCGGTGGATCGCGCGTTAAGCCCTGTCGCCGTCGTTCGGCGGCTCTCTGGTCTCCTGGAAGCGAGGCGGGCGTGGCGCGACTTGTCCTGGTATCGAAGGCCGTCAAGGCGGCCCTTCTTGCGGCGCTTCTCATCGTCGCCGCGGCGCTGCCGAGCCTGGCGCAGGAGGCCGACCCAGAGCAGATCAAGGGCAATGTGGCAGAATGGACGCGGCTGCTCGACCGTTTCGGCCGCGAGGTTTCGACCCTGCGGCTGGACGAGAGCGAGGTTACGCGGCTTACCGAGCGCGCGAACGAGGTCAAAAGCGAGGCCGCGGCGCTGAAGGACAGCGCCGGCGGGCAGGTCGCCGAGACGCGCGAGCTGCTCGAGTCGATGGGCGAGCTGGCGCAGGGCGCCACGGAATCGGCCGAGGCGGCGGCGCAGCGCAAGGACCTGCAGGAACGGCTGGCGCGCGCCGAGGGCTGGCAGAGCCAGGCGGAGCTTGTGATCACGCGGGCCGACCAGCTCATCAACCGGGTCGCCGCCAAGCGGATGGAGCTGTTCGCCCGCACGGTGCTGCGGCAGGGGCCGTCGCCGCTGGTGCCGCAGGCCTGGCTCGACGCGTGGCGCGAGCTCGGTTCGCTCGTCCAGCTCATCGGCACGTCGTTCGGCACCTGGACCGCCCGGCTGTCCGACGGCAGCGATGTCGGCCCGGCCATGCTGGTCGTGCTCGCGGGGCTGGTGCTGGGGCTTGGCGCCGGCTTTGCCGTCCGCGCCTATCTGAGCCGCCGCTATCCGCGCGATCCGGCAGCGTCGCCCGGCTCGCGGCTCGGGGTGATGATGGCGGCGTCGGCCTCGTTCATCGGCTACGTCGCGCCGCTGGCCTTCGCGCTGCTCGCCGCCTGGGCCGTATGGCCGCCGCGGGAGTTCTTCCCCAACGGCGCGGTGATGGCGATCTTCTATGGGGTCATCGTCGGCCTCGTCGTCTGGCTCATGTGCCGCTGGGCGATCGAGATCGCGTTCGCGCCGCGGCGCCCGCAATGGGGGGTCGCGCAGGTCAGCGATCGGCAGGCATCGATTCTGGCGCGCCGGCTGCAGCTCGTGATCGCCCTGCTCGGCGTGCACATCGCGGTCGACCGCGCGACCGCGCCCCTCAGCGTCGTCGACAGCTTCAACGCCGTGTGGAACCTGCTGATGTCGGTCGCCCTCGCGGTGGCGATGATCAGTGTCCTCGACCGCCGCCTGTGGGTCTGGCAGGACGGCCCCGCGGCGGCGTCCGCGCCGGCCGGCGAGGCACAGAGCGAGGCGACCGCCGCGCGCTCGGACCTGACCTGGCGCATACTGCGCTTTCTCGCCGTCGTCGCGCTGTGGGTGGCGCCGCTGCTTGCCATGGTCGGCTTCGCGAACCTCGCCGAATACGTCACCGTCGGCATCGCCGAGACGGGAATCGTGCTGTTCGCTGCCGCCGGCGCGAAAATGTTCGCGCACGCGTTCGTCGAGGCGGCATTCGATCCGTCGCACCGCCTGGGTCGCATCATGGGCCGCGCCTTCGCGGTGGGCTCGCAGGGCCTGCGGCTGACGCAGTTCTGGCTGGGCCTGCTGCTCGACTTCCTGGTCGTGGTCGGCGCCGGCCTCGCGCTGCTGGTCGTCTGGGGTGCCAGCCGCGAGGACATGCTGGTGCTCGGCACGCGCATGGTCGAGGGCGTGCGCATCGGCCCCGTCACCGTGTCGATCACCGACGTGCTGCTGGCGATGCTGGTGTTCACGGTCGTGCTCGGCGTCACGCGCTATGTGCAGCGCGTGCTCGACATGCGCGTCTTCCCCGGCACGCAGCTCGACGCCGGCGTGCGCCACAGCCTGCGCACCAGCGTCGGCTATGTCGGGCTGGTCATCGCCGGCGGCCTCGCCATCTCGGCGCTCGGCCTGAACCTCTCCAGCCTCGCGATCGTCGCCGGCGCGCTGTCGGTCGGCATCGGCTTCGGCCTGCAGAACATCGTCAACAACTTCGTCTCCGGTCTGATCCTGCTGGTCGAGCGGCCGATCAAAACAGGCGACTGGGTGGAGGTCGGCGGCAGCTCGGGCATCGTCAAGCGCATCAACGTGCGCTCGACCGAGCTGGAGACGTTCAGCCGCTCCACCGTGCTCATCCCCAACTCGCAGCTCGTGTCGTCGGCGGTGGTGAACTGGACCCACAAGGACGTGTCCGGCCGCATCGAGATCCCGGTCAAGGTCAGCAACGTCACCGACGCGGCCAGCGTGCGCGCGCTGCTGCTCGAGGTCGCGGGCAAGCACCCCGCGGTCATGAAGGGCCCGGCCGCCCCGGGCGTCCTGCTCACGAATTTCAGCGGCAACAGCTTCGAGTTCGAGCTGCAGGTCGCCGTGCCCCGCGCCTTGCAAATGGCCCAGGTCGCCAGCGACCTGCGGTTCGAAATCGACCAGGCCTTCCGCGCCAAGGGGATAGGCGTCCCGGCGGGCTGATTTTTCCCGCAGATCGCGGCAATTGCCTGCCGCGCCGGGGATCGGGTAATGTCCGCCCCGCGTGCGCGCCCGTAGCTCAGTTGGATAGAGCGCTAGCCTCCGGAGCTAGAGGTCGTGAGTTCGAGTCTCGCCGGGCGCGCCAATCTCCCGTTTATCCTTTCCGAAGACGTCTTCCTCGATAGCTACGAGCCCACGGCGGCTCGGTCTATATCGCTGCGAAGAACGAGAAGATTGCCCGTTGCTCCGGTGCCGCGGTCAGGCCTCACAAACCTTACAGAGTATTCTTGAATATCTTTCCGTCCTTGACGATGACGAGGAAGTTCTTTGCCGGATCCGCGATCAGCTTGATATCGGCGATCGGGTCGCCGTCGACGAGCAGGAGGTCGGCGAGCGCGCCTTGCTCGATCACGCCGAGCTTGCCCGGATAGGGATTGCGCTTGCCGGAGAGCGCCAGCAGTTCTGCGTTCGTGCCGGTCGCCATGACGAGCACCTCGGCCGGTGTGTACCAGCGGACCAGGCTGGCGAGGAGCTGCCCATGGCGCTGCGCCAGTGGCCCGGAAAACAGGATGTCGGTGCCGAACGCCGTCTTGATCCCGTACTTCTTCGCCAGCGTGAAAGTCCGGTCCGTGCCGGCGAACACCTCGATTGCCTTCGCCCGCTCCGAAGAACCAGGTGGAAATACGTTCGCCATCTCGTCCGGGAAAGCTTGCGTGCTCAGCCAGATGCCTTTGTCGGCGATCAGCCGGGCGGTCTCGTCATCCATCAGGTGACCGTGCTCGATGCACTTCACGCCAGCGGCGATCGCCCGCTGGATCGAAACGGGCGTGTAGGCGTGCACGGTGACATAGGTGCCCCAGTTCTCGGCGGCTTCGACCGCGGCGCGCAGCTCGGCTTCGGTGAAGGTGGACGCATCGAGCGGGCTGTGCGGCGAGGCGACGCCGCCGCCGGCGGTCAGCTTGATCTGCGTCGCGCCCAGAAAAAGCTGCTCGCGCGCGCGCACACGGACTTCGTCCGGGCTGTCCGCGATCATGGCGGCACCCACCTGCTCGCCGCGCGACTGCGTGGTGCCAAGGCTGCGCGGGACCTCGAACGGCTGGCGGAAATCGCCATGGCCGCTGGTGACAGTGATGATGGCGCCGGATGGATAGATGCGCGGACCGGGCGTGATGCCCTCGTCGATGGCGCGCTTGAGCCCGAATGCCGGCCCGCCCATATCGCGCACGGTGGTGAACCCGCGCATGAGCGTGTCGGTCGCCTCCGCGCCCGCCAGCAGATTGAGATAGCCGACGTCTGCCGTGAGCAGAACCGGGGGAGTCGGCCGCACCAGCATCGTGTGCCAGTGCATGTCGATCAGGCCGGGCATCAATGTGCGCCCGCCACCGGCGACAATCCTGGTGTTGGCGCCGCGGTCGACCGGGATCGGATCCTTCGAAATCGTGTCGATGACGTTCCCGCGGACCAGGACGTTCATGCTCGCGGTCAATGTGCCGTTCTTGCCGTCGAAGATGCGCACGTCCTCGAAGAGGATGAGGCTGGATGGCTGAGCGGCTTGCGGCTGGGCGAAGGCGGCCGTGGCGAGGGCACCAAGGAGAGCGAGCGCAGTCATACAAGTTCTGACTATGTGCATCTGGGCCTCGACCCTTGCTTCGCCGCATGAAATGCGACCCGACATGCGCCGCCTCGTCACGCGCGCATCAAGGTAGCGCCCGGCCGGGTCGCGAATATCGGTGAAACCCTGTGCGTGAGGCTGGAAACACCCTGATGGGAACGCCCAGGCCGACGCCGCGCACCTACGAAAGGTTGCAGTCATCTTTGATTACAGTCGGGCGGCACGGCGATTGGGGATTCGTTTGGTTTCAAGGTGGTGCGGCTCTGGCATATGGCTTGCGTTGCCGCGCCGGCCGCGCGCGAGGCCGGGCCACCGGTCCTCGTCGGCACGGCGGGCCTCCCTTGTGGCGGCTCTTTCTCCTGGTGGAGCCGCGTCGGCAGGTGTCCCGTCCTCCGGTCTCGAAGCGTGCGCTTCTCATGCTCCTCTTCGGCAGCGCGATCGCCGGGTGGTTGATCGGGATAGCGGGCCTGTGTCTGTTCGTTGCGTGCTAGGGCCTTGACGGGGCCAGCCGTCAGGATGCGAGCTGGAACTGCTCGAAGCGGTGCAGCGCCTCTTCGATGCGCTGCTTGTGCGCGCGCCCGCGTTTGTCGCCGATCCAGGTCCATTTCTGCAGGAGCAGCTTGCGGTTCTCGCGGTCGGTCTTGAGGTCGATCGCGGCGACGATCGCGTCGTCGACCAGCACCGGCAGGGCGAAGTAGCCGAACACGCGCTTGGCCTTCGGCACGTAGGCCTCGAAACGGTGCTCGTAACCGAAGAAGAGCTGGAGCCGCTTGCGCTGGATGATCAGCGGATCGAACGGGGACAGGATATGCACGACCGGCTCGGCGGGCGCGCCTCCGCCGTCGAGCGCCTCGGGCGCCACCCAGTGCTCGGTCTTGCCGGCGCCCCCGATCGCGACCGGCACCAACTCGTGGCGGCGCAGCTTCGCCTGGATCACGCGCCGGACCGCCTGCTTGCGCGGCGCATCGAGGTGGCAGAGCGAATCGAGACTGACGATCCCCTGCGCGCGCAGCCCGCGCTCGAGCAGATATTCCGCGACCTGCCGTTCCGATGCGGCCGCCGGCCGCTTGTCCCAGCCGAAATGCCGGTCCATCAGCTCGTAGGTCTTGAGCATGCCGATGCGCTCGCTGACCGTGATGGTGCCCGAAAAGAAGGCGAGCTGCAGGGCGCGCTTCGACGGCTTGCGGCTGGCCCAGGCGTGGTCCTTCTCCACCAGCACGTCGTCATCGATGTCGCGGATGGAGATGGCGCCGTGCTTGCGGATGCGCGCGAGGACCTTGCGCAGATCCTGCTTCTTCACCGTCGTGAACCATCGTCCGGGCGACGTCCGGTGCTGCCGCATCTCGCCGATGAAGAAGCGGATGTCGCGCGTCGGCACGTAGGACAGCGCGTGCGTCCAGTATTCGAAGACGGACTTGTCGACGGACTGGGCCTGGCGCAGATGCGCTCGCTGATATCCGGGGATGCGCGAATGCAGCACATGGTGGTGCGAGCGCTCGATCACGTTGATCGTGTCGATCTGCACATAGCCCAGGTGCTCGATGGCGGCGCGCGTCGCCTCCGGCCCGTCGCCGAACGGCGCCAGGACGTCCAGCCGCTGCGCGCGCAGCCAGATGCGCCTGGCCTGCGACTCGCTGAGGGCATGAGGTTTTTTGGTCGAACGAGACATCGCGGCGGGGAGTGTAGCCAAACTTGGCCGTCGGCAAAGGCGCGAAAACAGCGCGTGCTGTACGACGGGCGAGCATGCCGTTGCAACATGGACGGGAAACGGTCAATGTCGGCCGTCCCAAGATACCGACCGCTGCCGTAAGGCCCGCCGCAGGCGCGTGCCGTGCGCGGACCGATGTTTGCCTTCGGTCGGGGGGAACGGAGCACCATGGTGCGGAAGGACCGCACCCGCAAACACGGGAGCGGCCGCGCAGTCATGTTCCGCTTCTTCGAGCACCGCGTCAAACCGACCGCGCCGCCGCCGCCGGGCGAGCCGCCGCGCGGCCTCGTCGCGTTCTACTGGCATTTCGCGCGCCAGGCCAAGGGCCTGTTCATCGCGCTGTTCATGGCCGGCCTTACCGTGGCGCTGCTCGACTCGCTGGTGCCCGTCTTCATCGGCCGCATCGTGACCCTCGTCTCGACGCACACGCCGGCGACGCTGCTGCCCGTTGCGTGGCACGAGCTGCTCGGCATGGCCTTCGTCATGCTGCTGGCGCGGCCCATTGCATTGCTGACGCAGAACCTGCTGACGCAGAACGCCATCGCCGCGAACGTCACGAACCTCGTGCGCTGGCAGAGCCACTGGCATGTCGTGCGGCAGAACTGGTCGTTCTTCCAGGACGACTTCGCCGGCCGCATCGCCAACCGGGTGATGCAGACCGGGCCGTCACTGCGCGAGAGCATCGTCGTCTCGATCAACACCGTCTGGTACATCATCGTCTATGGCACCAGCGCGCTGATCCTGCTCGGCTCGGCCGACCTGCGGCTCGCCGCGCCGCTGGTCGTGTGGGCGTGCGCCTACGTCATCCTGCTGCGCAGTTTCGTGCCGCGGCTGCGCGACCGCGCCAAGGACATCTCGGAGATGCGCTCGTGGCTGACCGGGCGCATCGTCGACACCTACACCAACATCCTGACCGTCAAGCTGTTCGCGCGGGCGAGGGACGAGGATGACTATGTCCGCGAATCGGTCGACGAGCACACGAAGGCGTTCCACCGCCAGCTCCGCCTGATCACGCTGTTCGCGTTCTGCCTGACCGTGATCAACGTGACGCTGGTCACGACGACCGCCGGCATCGCCATCTGGCTGTGGCACAAGGGGCAGATCGAGGTGGGTGCCATCGCCATGGCCCTGCCGTTGTCCTGGCAGATCCTCGCCATCGCCGGCTGGGTGGCGTTCAACGTCACGTCGATCTTCGAGAATATCGGCACGGTGCAGGAAGGCATCCAGTCGATCGCCCAGCCGCACCGGCTGAGCGACCGGCCCAACGCGGCGCCGCTTGCCGTCAGGCGCGGCGAGATCCGTTTCGAGGCGGTCCGCTTCGGCTATGGCCGCGAGGTCGGCGTGATCCAGGACCTGAACCTGACCATCCATCCCGGCGAGCGGGTCGGGCTGATCGGTCATTCCGGCGCCGGCAAGTCGACCCTGGTCAACCTCCTGCTGCGGTTCTTTGAGGTCGATTCCGGGCGCATCGCGATCGACGGTCAGGACATCGCCGGCGTGACGCAGGAAAGCCTGCGCACCCAGATTGCCGTGGTGACGCAGGATACCTCGCTGCTGCACCGGTCGATCCGCGACAACATCCGCTACGGACGCCCCGAGGCGAGCGAGGAGGAGATCGTCGCCGCGGCCCGCAAGGCCCATGCGCAGGAATTCATCCACGACCTCGTCGACTGGAAGGGCAGGCGCGGCTACGAGGCGCATGTCGGCGAGCGCGGCGTGAAGCTGTCGGGCGGCCAGCGGCAGCGCGTCGCCATCGCCCGCGTCATCCTCAAGGACGCGCCGATCCTCGTCCTCGACGAGGCGACGTCCGCCCTCGACAGCGAGGTGGAGGCGGCGATCCAGGAGCAGCTCGCCGACCTCATGGAAGGCAAGACCGTGATCGCCATCGCTCACCGCCTGTCGACCATCGCGCGCATGGACCGGCTGGTCGTGCTCGACAAGGGGCGCATCGTCGAGGAAGGCTCGCATGCGACCCTGCTGGCGGCTGGCGGTGCCTACGCGAAGCTGTGGCAGCGCCAGTCGGGCGGGTTCGTCACCCCGCCCGACCCGACGCGCGCGGTCATCCCGGCCGCGCCGCCGGCAAATCCGCCCCGCGACATGGACCGGCAGGACGACACTAGCCCATTGTAAATATGACGATTTTGTTGCATCCGGTGCGGGCCTGTTAAAACGGGGACCGGTACGCACTCCGTGTCGATTTCGCGCCTCGCCCCCCATAGAATGAAGGCGCCGGGCCGCCATTGATGGTCCACGCGGCCGGCTAGGGGACCGACGACGTCATGATCGTTGAGCAAGCGACCGGCAACGCGTCCAGCCTGGACGCGTCCGCGGCTGGCTGGCTGCCGGCGCTGGACCTGCTCGGGCAGGGCTTCGCCGTGTTCGATGCCGATCTGAAGCTCGTCGCCTGCAATGCGCGTTTCGGCGTGCTGCGCGATGTGCCCGCGCCGCTCCGTCGCCCGGGCGCCTCGCTCGAGGACATCGTCCGCTTCTTCGCACAGCGCGGCGACTATGGCCCGGGACAGGTCGACGCGCTGGTCCGCGCCGCCATCGCGCCGTCGCGCGAGGCCCGCGCCGAGACGGCGGAGCGGCGCATGCCCGATGGGCGGATCATCCTGGTCGAGATGCGGCCGATCCCCACCGGCGGCATGCTCATCGTCTATTCCGACGTCACCGACCTGCGCCGGCGCGAGAACGAGCTGCGCGATGCGCGCGAGGCGGCGAACAGCGCGCTACGCGAGCTGCAGGCCCTGCTCGACACGATCGAGTACGGCATCCTGTTCCTCGACGCGGACATGCGGATCCGCATCGCCAACCGCGCCTACCGCCGCATGTGGCAGTTCCCGGAAGGGTTCTTCGACGACCATCCGACCCTGCGCGAGGACATGGAGTACACGCGCGGCCAGGGCATGTACTACATCCCGAACGGCGACTGGGAGGCGTATCTCGAGGCGCGCGTCGAGGGTATCCGCCGCGGCGACCTCGCGCCCACCGAGCTGCGCATGGCCGACGGCCGCGTCGTGCAGTACCAGTGCATCGCCCTGCCGCATGGCGGGCGCATGCTCACCTATTTCGACATCACCGCGCTCAAGCAGCGCGAGGAGGAGCTGCGCGCCAAGACCGCCATCCTCGGCGCGACGCTCGAGAACATGGACCAGGGCATCACCATGGTCGATGCGGAGCTCAACGTGATCGCCTTCAACAGGCGGTTCATCGAGCTTCTCGACCTTCCCGCCGACCGCTTCATGCTCGGCTTCAATCTGGAGGAGGCGTTCCGCTTCAACGCGGCGCGCGGCGAATATGGCCCCGGCGACGTCGAGGCCATGGTGCGCGAGCGGATGGAGCGCCAGCGCCGTTTCGAGCCGCATCATTTCGAGCGCGTGCGGCCGGATGGCACCGTGCTCGAGATCCGCGGCATCGCCCTGCCGGGCGGCGGGATGGTCTCGACCTACACCGACATCACCCAGCAGCGCAAAGCCGAGGCGGCGTTGCGCGAGGCCAAGGCGCTGCTCGAGGAAAAGGTCGTCCAGCGGACCGCGGAGGCGGTCACCGCCAAGGATGCGGCGCAGGCGGCGGAGCGCGAGGTCAAGTCCGCGAACGAGCGCTTTCTTGCCGCCGCCGAAAGCATGGCGGACGCGCTGGCGATCTACGATGCCGAGGACACGCTCGCCTTCTACAACACGCGTTATCCGGAGCACTACCCCGCGCCGCACCGCGCGATCCTGCGCACCGGCGTGAAGTACGACGATCTGCTCGCCGAACTCCTGGCGATTGGTCCGATTTATCACGCGGAGATGGGCCCGGATTACGTGGAGCGGCGGCGGGCGCTGCGTCGCCTGCCGACGGCGGAGCACGAGACGCGGCTTCTCGACGGACGCTGGCTGCGGATCCGCGAGGCCGGCATGCCCGGCGGCGGCCGCGTCATCACGACGACCGACATCACGGGGCAGAAGCAGGCCGAGGCGGAACTGGCGCGCCAGCGCGAAGCCCTGGTCCAGAGCGAGAAGCTGTCCGCGTTCGGCTCGCTGCTCGCCGGCGTGGCCCACGAGCTGAACAACCCGCTATCGATCGTCGTGGCGCAGTCGGCCCTGCTGCAGGAGACGACGAACGATCCCAAGGTGCTGCTGCGCAGCGAGAAGATCAGCACCGCGGCGGAGCGCTGCGCCAAGATCGTCAAGACGTTCCTGGCGATGGCGAGACGCCGCCCGCCCGAGCATACGGCGGTCAACCTCAACGACACCGTCGCCGCGGCGCTGGAGGTGCTGGCCTATGGCCTGCGTTCGGCGGGCATCGAGGTCGTCCGCGAGCTGTATCAGGGGCTGCCGGTGACGCGGGCCGATGCCGATCAGCTTCACCAGGTCGTCACCAACCTGCTGATCAACGCGCAGCAGGCGATGATGGACCGGCCGGGCCGGCGGCGCCTGCGGATCGCGACGGCGTTCGACACTGCGCGGCAGGAGATCCGGCTCGTGGTCGACGACACGGGCCCCGGCGTGCCGAGGGACCTGCGGGCAAAGATCTTCGAGCCGTTCTTCACCACCAAGCCGGCGGGCACCGGGCTGGGCTTCGGTCTTGCGCTCTGCCACGGCCTGATGGAGGCGCATGGCGGCTCGATTACGGTCGACGACGCGCCCGGCGGCGGCGCGCGGTTCGTCGTCACGATGCCGTGCAAGGCGCCGGTGGGCGCGCAGGCACCGGCGCCGGGGCGAGAGGCGCCGCGGCCGCGCGGCGGCCGCATCCTCATCATCGACGACGAGCCGGACATCGCCGCGACCTGCGCCGACATCCTTGCGATCGACGGCCATCGCTGCGAACTGGCGGAGAACGGGCAGACGGCGCTGGAAAAGATTGCCGCGGGCGGTTTCGACCTGATCCTGAGCGACATGCGCATGCCGCGGCTGGATGGGCCGGGATTCTACCGCGAGCTTTGCCGCGTGAAGCCGGCGCTGGCGGCCAGGGTCATGTTCCTGACGGGCGATACGCTGAGCCCGGCGATCCAGCGCTTTCTCGACGAAGCGAAGCGGCCGTATATCGAAAAGCCGCTCGATCCCAGGCAGTTGCGTCAGGCCGTCGCCGCGGCGCTCGCAACCGTCGGCAAGGCGCCGTAGCGGCGCTTCAGTGCGCCGCGGGTTGCCAGGCGGTCTTGCCGCCGACCGCGTCGACGTCGGCGCCACCGCCCTTGACGACCGACACGGGCACGTTCGAGCGGCGGATCACGCGCGAGACGAGGGAGTGAAGGCTGAGGCTGCCGAGGAAGCCCAGCCCGTCCGCGCCCATGACGATCTCGCTTGCCCCCAGCTCTTCCGCCGCGCGCGCGATCGTCTCGGCGGCCTCGCCGGCATAGACATGGGCCCGGCACGGCACGCCGGCTTCCTCCAGCAGGCGCTTCGCGCCCGCGAGCTCGCGCTCGCCCTGTTCGCGCTGGAAGTCGCGGATCGTCCCGGTCCCGACGAAGCGGCCGATATAGGCGCCAAGGGGCGGCTGCACATTGACGAGGTCAACCGTGCCGACCTGCCCGAGGCGGGACTGGCGTATGACGGACCTCACGGCCGATTCGGACCGGGGCGAACCGTCAACGACGACGACGATTGTCGGCATGGATGCTCCTTGTTCCGGCGGGTTCATGAGGACGACGCCCGGGCTTCCTGGTTCCGGTCCGGGTCGACCGCAGCGGCGACCGCTTCGGCGGCGCGCTGGCGGCGCCGGGCGAGGGTGACGTTGAGACCCTCGACCAGCACCGAGAACATCATCGCGAAGTACAGGTAGCCCTTCGGGATGTGGAAGCCCATGCCGTCGGCGACCAGTGCCATGCCGATCAGCAGCACGAAGGCGAGGGCCAGCATCTTGACGGTCGGGTGGTGATGGATGAACCGCATGATCGGGCCAGACGCCACCAGCATGATCAGGACGGCGATGATGATCGCGGTCGCCATCACCCAGAGCTGGTTGGCCATGCCGACCGCGGTGATGACCGAGTCGAACGAGAAGACGATGTCGAGCACGACGATCTGCGCGATCGCGTTCGCGAAACCCTTGGGCTTGCGCGGCGTGTTCTCCGTCGCGTGCGCTTCTTCCATCGCCTCGTGGATCTCGCGGACCGCCTTGACGATCAGGAACAGGCCGCCGCCGAGCATCAGCAGGTCGCGGCCGGAGAACGAGGCGCCGGCCACCTCGATCATCGGCTGCGTCAGGCTGGCGATCCAGCTGATCGAGAACAGCAGCAGCAGGCGCGTGATCATCGCCAGGGAGAGGCCGACGATGCGCGCGGTATCCCGTTGATGAACCGGAAGCGTCGCCGCGATGATCGCAATGACGACGATGTTGTCGATCCCGAGCACGATCTCGAGGCCGGTAAGCGTGAGCAGGCTTAATGCCGTTTCAAGGTCGAACATCGACCGTCTCTCCAAAACGTAGTTTTTGTCGTCGCCGCGCGAATTCGCGGAGGTCCGGTCGGCCCGCGCCGGATAAAATTCGGGCGCAGTTTCCGAGGTTCAGATCAGAGGTAAACGCGGGGACGGCAACGGAAAATAGTGGATTTCCACTAGGCCGCCAGGGCCAATTATCCAGCCGATTCCAACAGGATAGAAAGACGGACCAGCTCCGACAAATTACGCGCTCCGGTCTTTTCCATGACGCGCGCACGATGGATCTCGACCGTCCTGACGGCAATGCCCAGCCGGTGGGCCACCACCTTGTTGGGATGGCCGGCAACGACGAGGTCCATGACCTCGCGCTCGCGCACCGTGAGTTCCCTGACCCGCCCGGCAAGCGCGGCGCGATCGACGTCCGGGGCGATGCGCGACGGTGCCGTGCGGCGCAACGCCTCTTCTACGCTGGCGACGATCGCGTCGGAGTCGAACGGCTTTTCGAGGAAGTCGACCGCGCCCGCCTTCAAGGCGGCCACCGCCAGCGGCACGTCGCCATGGCCGGTGATGATGACGATCGACTGCCTGAAGGCGCGCCGTTTCATCTCGCGCTGCAGGTCGAGTCCGCTCATGCCGGGCATGCGCACGTCGGCTATGACGCAGCCGGTCCGGTCCGGAGCGATCGCCGACAGGAAGCTCTCCGCCGAGTCGAAGCCCTCGACGGCGAATCCCTTCGCGTCGAGCAGCGCCTGCAATCCGGCGCGCACGGCCGGATCGTCGTCGACGACGAAGACTGTCGCGTCAGGCGTTGTTGGGGGCATCGCTGAAAACCGGCAAGGTGAATCGCATCTCGGCCCCGCTTCCGGCCGGCCGCGCGACGGCCCAGATCTGGCCGCCATGCGATTCGATGATCGAGCGGCTGATCGACAGGCCGAGTCCCATCCCCGTGACCTTGGTCGTCGCGAACGGCTTGAAAAGCTGGTCGGCCATCTCCGCGCTGAATCCCGGGCCGCTGTCGCGGACGACGACCTCGACGAACTGCGGATCCGTCCGGCTCGGGGCCGCCGAAAGGGAGATCTCCCGCGCGGCCACGTCGACGCGGGACATGGCTTCCATGCTGTTGCGCATCAGGTTCAGGAGGACCTGCTCGATCTGGATGGCATCTGCGAACACCGGCGGGACCGTCTTCTCGAATCTGATGACCACGCTGACGCGGTTGAGGATCGTCTCCGAACGGATGAGATCGAAGACCGCCTTGAATATCTGCGAAATCTCGACCTGGGTGAAGCGCGTATCGCCACGCTGCACGAACTCGCGGGTGCTGCGGATGATCTCGCCGGCGCGCAGCGCCTGCCGCACCGCCTGGTCGATCAGTCCCGACGCCTTCGCATGTGCCGCGTGTCCATCGCCCGGCTGGCCGAGGATCGTCTGGCAGGCGCGCGCGAATCCGATCAGCGCGGTCAGCGGCTGATTGAGCTCGTGCGCCAGGGCCGCGGCCATCTCGGCGGTGGCCGTGAGGCGCGCCGCGTGGGCGAGCTCCGTCTCGTGTTCCTTGAGCCAGAGCTCGGCCTGTTTGCGGATCGAGACGTCGCGGACCACGCAGACGCGCAGCAGCCTGTCGCGGAGCGGCGCCTCGCCGACCGCGATCTCCGCGAGGAACGTGGACCGGTCGAGACGGCGCGCGACCAGTTCGCCGTTGGATTCCGCCGTCTCCTCGGCGCGCAAACCGGGCAGCAGCATCTGGATGTTGACGTCGGGCGTCGGCTTCGCGCCGCCGAAGAACATCTGCTCCGCGGCGCGATTGGCGGACGTGACGGTGCCCGTCTCGTCATAGGTCAGGATGCCGTCGGGAGCGGTGCTGACGACGGTCTGGAGTCGCGCCTCGCTGTCGCGCGCGGCGGCCTCGGCGCGGCGTCGCTCGTCGACGATCGAGCCGAGCAGAAGGCCGGTCGCCGCCACGGCCAGCATCAGAAGCTGGAACTGGGTCGTCACGGCCGCGTCGAAGCCCTTGAGCTGGACCGCGATCATGAGCCCGAGCTGCGTGGCGAGGATGCCCCAGATCGCGCCGCTGAGGCCCGAGCGCAGCGCGATCCAGATCAGCGGCAGGAACAGCACGTAGCTGAACTCGAAATGGTTCACCGATTCGAGGCCGAAGATGATCCACAGGCCGATCGCGATCGTGGCGACCTGCAGGACCAGCTCTGCGGCGCCGCGCAGAGAAACGGAGATGGCGCGCGCCTCGCGCTCCATGATCATCAGCAGGAACGGCGAGAAGACGGCGATGCCGATCATGTCGCCGACCCAGAAATGGAGGACCGTTCTCGTGAACGCGCTCCATGGCAGCACGTCGCCGATCGCATACACGGCGACGACGGAGGTCGCGACGACCATCGTCGCGACCAGGGCGACGGCAAGCAGCCGCAACAGGTCGGAGTGGTTGTCGAGCCGGAGCGGAAGGGTTGTCCGCGACCGCAGCACCTCCGCGGCGGCGGCATAGGTCAGTGCCACGATCAGGACGGAGGCCAACGTCGTCAGCGGCGCCGTCGGCAGCCCGTGGAACAGGACGCTCGCGAGCGCGACCGCCGCGAGGACCGCCGGAAGGAAGCGCCATCCGTGCCGCAGCAGGAGCGCGAAGGTCAGTCCCGCCGGCGGATTCCACGGCGTGATGCCCAGAACGACGGACTGACCGGGCGGCTGAATCAGGCTGATCCAGTCGAGCGCGATGTAGCCGGCGATATACGCATAGACGGCGAGCGACCGGTACATCCCGGCATGCGAGAGCCCGATCAAGCGCGCCGCCCCGCGGCTCCCTTGCCGGCATGCGCCACGCGGGCGCGGGGGATTCGGACGGACCCGGAACGAACGGTCATCGGCCGTAAGACACATGGAAGCGGTGCAGGGCGCAAGCGAATCCCGCATCGCAGCGGGCCCGGCGCCGTCGTCAGGCCGTCGCGGGTGCAGGCCTCGGGCTGTACCGGGAGCAGGCCATTGCCGCGCCGACCAGGAGCCAGAGGGAGCGCTGATAGAGCAGGTCGTGCACGGCCGCCATGACCGCGAAGCCCAGCAGAGCCAGGATCAGGAAGATCCGGACCGGGTCGCGCAGCCCCGCTTGGTAGGTCTCGTATTTCAGCACGCGGATGAAGGGTGCGGCGAAGGCGAGGAAGCCGACGACGCCCAACTCCGCCAGCAGCCAGAGCGGCGTCGAGTGGATCACCAGCGGGATCTTGTGCTCGCGCGTATAGGTCTCGATGAACGCGCCGAGGCCGGCGCCGAAGATCGGGCTCTCGGCAAACATGTCCCAGCCGCCCTTGAGGCTCGCGATGCGCTGCGTGTTCGAGGATTCGTAACCGGATGCAACGACCTCCAGAGCGGAGAAATCACGTTTGGGCAGCGTGAACGGAGCGGAGGCCGCGCTCCCGACGCTCCCGCTCGGCCACAGGGAGACGACGAAGTGCATGGCCGACTGTCCGGTCCTCACCATTGCCATGACGATTTCCGGAAGCCAGTTGATGGCCAGGATCACGACGGCGGCCGAGGCAAAAGCCGCGACCATGCGCTTGCGGTCGACGGCGTTGGTCACGACCATGGCGATCGTCAGGATGGCAAGGGCGATGAGGCCGGACCGCGACCCGGTCAGCCACAGGCCCACCAGGGCAATCGACAGCATGGCCGTGAGCATGGGCGGTCGCGGAATCGCGACGACGACGGCGCCGAGCACGAAGAGGAGCTGAAGGGCGAAGGCGTTGGCGTTCTGCGAGAAGCCGTCGATCCGGTACCGCACGATCTCCGTCGGCACCTGCGCGCCAAGGACGATCGCGATGAAGAGCGCCGCATCCAGCAAGATGAGCGCCATCGCGGCGAAGGCGAAGGTGCGCAGCAGCATCGAGAAGCCGGCATCGCCACCGCGGACCACGATCAGGGCGCCGGTCGCCGCATAGCCGAGCAGCACGAGCCAGCCGAAAACGCGGTTTGTGAAGGCCCACGAGATCCAGCCGAACTCCAGCCATCCATGCAGGAAGGAGAGCAGCAGCAGCGCCGTCATGACGGCCACATGCAGGTTCAGTCCGGGGAGCCGCCAGGCCGGAAGCTGCCTTGCCCTGATCGCGGTGGCGACGAAAAGGGCGCCGCCGATGAGGGCGAGCGGGTCCGCGAGATTGACGTTCAGCCGGCCATTGGAGAGCGGCACGTGGATCTGGAAGAAGACCGCCGTGGCCGTGAGCAGGGGGATGCACCACGCGAGCGCCGCGCCGTAGTCGATCGCCGGATGCAGCGGCGCGGGGACCGGCGCGGAGGAGGGGCGTGCGCGCCCTGCCATCATCGAGCCGACGGCCATCGCGCCGACGACGGCCAGTGCTGCGAAGCCGACCACGAGGGCGACGACGAGCGAGGCTTCCTTCGAGAAGCCGATGATGCCGAGCGCATAGATCGCGCTGAGCTCGCGGATGCCCCAGCCGGCAAGGCTGATCGGCAGGGCGGCCGCGAGCATGACGACCGCCGCCGCCGCGGCGAGATCAGCGCCGCCGATCTCGGGCACGAGCGAGCGCGCGACGGCGATGTAGGCGGCCATGGTCGAGAGCTGGATCGCGATGCTCAAGGCCAGCAGGCGCCCGATGCGCGCGACCGCCTGCGGTCCGTCGGCAAGGCGCACGATGCGGGCGATGTCCTTGCCCCAGACGAAGACGGTGCAGGCCGCAAAGGTCGCGACCAGCGCAACAGCGAGCCGAACGAATTCGGCCCCGCCGGTTTCAACATCAAGCGTGATGCGTCCGAACAGATGCCATGCGCCGGCCGCAGCCATCGCGAACGAGACGGCCACCGCGGTAAGCCGTTCGTACCCGGTCATGACCAGCGTGCCGGCAAGCGGCACGCCGCGCCGCGACAGGAAGGCGCTGCGCGCGATCGTCTGGCCGACCACCTGGAAGAAGAGGCTTCCGGCGATCTGGCCGAGGCTGAGCGCCGCCACCGCATCGCGGAACCGCATCGGATAGCCGAGATCGCGGGCAATGATCTGCAGGCGCAGGGAGGCGAGCGCCGCGCCGAGCCCGAGCGCCACGACCGCGACGGCCAGCGCCGCAAGATCGAGCTCCGACGCGGCCTCTGATACGGCGCGCAGATCGATCTGCGTGAGCACGACGAGCAGGGCCGCCACGGTCACCGCAACGGGGCCGAGGTAGCCGAATGCCGCGGTCAGGTTCAGCCTGAACGCTGTGGTACTGGACGGTGCGGTCGTCATGTCATCGAAGCACGAGCAAGCAACGCGCTTCGTTGTAATGAGGCGCACGCAACCGCCCTAAGACTCTAAAGGCGTACAAACCTGACTGTAGATTGCCCGGGCGCAGGCCTTATGCCGCGTGGTGGCAGCGGCCGAGATGACCGATGGGATCAGTTAAATCCCGCGACAGGCGAACCTGTTGGCACATGTGCAGCGGGCAGAATGCCGACGCGCGATCGGCGATGTCGGCGGCGCGGACGGCCTTGGAGACAGCCGTTCGGGGAGGAAGTCCGGTCTGTGCGCCGATGCCCTATACGAAATTGCCGACCGAAGGCGGGGCGGGCTCAGTCCGCGAGGAACGGGGGACCCGTTTATGCCAGCTCGCCCTGGAGCTGGCCGCGCTCGACGATCACCTTGCCGTCGAGGGCGATGGTGCAGTTGCGGAACGGCAGGTCGAAATGCCCGAGGGTGAAGCGGTTGGCGAACTCGTTGGCGCCGGTTGAATAGAGGAAGTTGCCGGCGAAGACGCGCTGTTCGACGCCGTTGGTGTCGGCGCGGTCGTACATGACCAGCGAATCCCAGCGCGCCTTCGGGTTCATGCCCCATCCGACATGGGCGGCGGCATAGGCATTGTCGTCGCCCCACACCGCGAGGTAGCTGCGCATCAGCTCCGCATCCAGCCCGTCGCCGGCGATGTCGACGGCGAAGTCGTTCTTGATCGTGATGCGGACCGGCCGTTCGAGATGGCGCTTGAACGTCAGGTTCATGTCGGACTGATCCATCACCAGCGTGCCGTTGATGGATCCGGCGCGCGGAAAGCAGACGACCAGCCCGCCGGGCCAGTGGTCCATCGCGCCGGGCGTTTCGACGACGCCCCAGCCGCCGCCCGCCGGCGCGCCCTCGACCCGGATGCGCAGGTCCGTGCCGGCGGCCGAGGTCACGTGCATCTCCTTCGCACTCCGCAGCAGCTCGATGCCGCGCCTGACCTTCGGCTTCAACGCCGGATCGGGCAGCAGCCGCTCGAGGATCTCGGGATGCTCGTTGCTGACATAGAGGATCCGGGTCTTCTTCTTCAGCAGATACGGTGTCTCCTTCGCGTGCATCATGCCTTCGACCGTCAGGTCGACGACCATGGCGGAGGCCGCCAACGCATCCATCACCGGCTGGATCTGCTGCACGGCCGTCGAGCAGCCGGTCGACCGGATCACGGCGTCGGCGGTTTGCGGGGGCGTCGGCAGGACGACGTGGAACGGCCGCGCTTTGAGCCGCAGCAAGGCCAGCTCCGCCAGATGCACGTTGACCTGCCGCGACAGCGTCTCCGACAGGATCGCGACGACGTCGTTCGGTCTGACCTGGCACAGCTCGAATGTCCGCGCGAAGGCGTCGATCCATTTCCCTTCGATCCGCTCGTGCATCATGGGCCATCCGTTGCATGGCGGGCCGACCGGCGGCCGCGCGGGGCCGAGTGTGCAGCCTTCGGCTGCGACCGGCAAATTCCATTTTCCGGGGCTGATTTGGATGCCGCCGGCGGCGCGTTCTGGCGCGCCCTTCATCCTTAATTTCGCGGCCGTGCGTTCATCAATAACGGCAAGGCGCAATTAAAGCGCCGGGCCGGACAATGCCTACACACCCGAAACCAAAGGAGAGAGTCATGCTGGTTACCGCACGCCGGCTGAGTGAACCAAGGCTGCCCGAACAGGTGACGCTGGAGCACGGTCCGCACCAGGTTCTGGGCCGCTTCATCCTGCTGGCCGACCACGCCGCGCGCTCGCGCGGGATCTATCTTTCGCTCCAGGACGATTTCGACGAGCTCCTGGCGCTGAACGAGGCCAACCGGAACCACTGGCATCCGCTGGCTCCGAGCTTCGATCCGCGCTACGGCTCTATCAACCGCGACAACGGCTTCTGGATCGTCGGGCGCAACGAGGACGGGGAGGCCGTGCTGACGCAGGTGGTGCGTTACTTCCCGATGCAGGACACGACGCTCGAGCGCGAGCTTGAAAGCCTCCGTTTCTTCTACGGCAATCCGGCGCGCCAGGCGAAGGCCGGCGAGACGTGCACGAGCAGCGCCGCCGCGGCGCCGAGCATTTCGGGCAACGTCGTCTATTCGGGCGGCACCTGGTTCAGGCCCGACTACCGGGGCCGCGGACTAGCCTCGATCGTCCCGCGCATGGGGCGCTCGATCGCGCTGTCGCGCTGGAACACCGATTATGCGTTCAGCCTTGTGCAGCGCCGCCTGGTCGAGAAGGGCATCGCGCGTCGCTACGGCTTCCGCCACATCGAGTACTCGGTGGACTGGCGCGGGTCGACCGCGGGCGATGCGCTCGAATTCGCGCTGGTCTGGATCGATCAGGACGACTTCGTCTTCGACCTGGAGACGACGATGGTCCTGCACAGCTAGACGCGGTCGGTCGGGGCCTCCGCGGTCGGACGGTCGCGGAGGCTGACCGACACCACGAAGCGGCGGTCGTCGGGGCCGCGCCAGGGCAGCATCAACCGTTCGTAGCGCCACTGGCGGGCGGCCGTCCCGGGCCTGTCGACATGCGCGGTGACGAGCTCGTAGCGCGGCACCTGATGCTCGTCGACGGCCCGGCACGCGTCGGCGATCCATGCGCCGTAAGCGGGGTCGGGCTGGTCCTCGACATCGCGCCCGACCGCCGAGTCCGCCCATGACCGGCCGTACAGGCGGATGGCCTGCCCGCTGTGGCGGAACACGAACCGCCCGGTGTCGCGCTGGCGCTCCACGATCATGGTCCGGTCGTAGAGGCGGCAGGAATCGAGGAAGCCCGCCAGGCCCTCCTGCGGCGCGCCGTCGAGCCAGCGGCGCAGCACCGGGGCGAACGGCTCGCCGGCCTTGTGCAGCACGCCGGCCACATTGCGGCGCGCGGCGACGAAGGGCTGCATGCGGCCGTGGCGCGCGCACGCCTCCATGATGGCGCCCAACCGGCGGGGCGCGGACTGCGCGCTGCACAGTTCGTGATTCCATGCCGCGTCCAGGTACGAAACCGCGAGCCGCGCCGGCGCCTCGCGCGCGATCAGTGCCATCAGCGCATCGAGGGTCCGGTGTCCGATGAAGACGGGGCGCAGCCGGACCCGCATTACGCCGGCGCGGACGGCGATCATCGCGTAGCCGAGATTGCGCACGGCGTAGGCCGGAAAGTCGAAATCGGGATCGTGATAGCCGAACGCGGCGCCGGCATTCGCACCGGGCCATCGCCGCTCGCGGCCGGCATCGTCGATCAGGGTGCACGGTTCAGCCATGTCGAGTCCTGCCGACCCTCATAAGCGCCCGCGCCGCGGCTGCGGCAACGCGCCAATCTAGCGCGCGTGTTGGTAAATTGAAAACGGCGGATTCGCGGTGGCGCGCGTGCAGCCGGCGCGCAGGTGAGAATTTTGAAAAATATGAAACCGCCCGGCGCGCCGCGTTGCGCGGGCGTAAAAAGCCTGTCGGCACGTATTACAGTCGGGGCATGGTTAACGTCTAGAACACGGATTCGACGACGATTTTTTCACGGCATGGAACGTGCAAAAAACAACGCGGGGGAGGCCCGTTCCGGGGCCTCGCGGGAATTAACCCAATCATTCGCGGTCCGTCCGATCCGGAGGGGAAGTCGTCCGATGCATTCCGCCGATCCGATTGTTGAGACCTATGACGCGGCCCGTGCCCGCGGCGAATCCCGCGCGGCCGCCTTTGCCCGCGCGGTCGAGACCTATGTCATGCAGCGCCCCGGCCACGGCGGCAATGATGCCGTCGTCGAGGTCGCGCGCCTGCTGCTGCAGGCTGCCGCTGCGACAGGCGTCGCGGAAGGACGCTTCCATTCGGTCGCAGAGGCCGCCCCGCAACCGGCGATATCGTGGTGAAGTGATGAAATCTAAAACACGCGGACTTTCCAAATCCGAGCTGCCGGCCATCCGCCACAAGCTCGGGCTGACGATCAAGACGATGGCGCAGGCGGTCGGCCTCAAGCTGCCGTCGTACTATTATTACGAGACGCGCTATGTCGGCGAGGCGCTGCCCGACTGGCTGTCCGACAAGGTCCTTACGCTGGCCCGCAAGAAGAACATCAGTCTTTCCCCGCGCACGCTGCGCCCGCACATGGATCCGCGCGGCCGCGCCGGCGCGCGCGACCAAGCGCTGCTGCTTCGCGACATCCTGCGCACGCTGCACGACATCCGCGTTATCATGCGCGAGCGCGGCCCCTCGGCCGTCTTCGTCGTCAAGGACGAGCGCGCCGGCCGCGCGGCGCGCGGCGCCGCGAATTCGGTGCGAATCCGGTAGCGGTTCTCGACATCAATATGCTACGGGCCGTGACGGCGGCTCCATGATCCCCAAGATCGTCCATCTCTGCTTCGGGATGACTCCCGATTTCGGCGGCAAGCCGTGGAGCCTTGTCCACCATGCCTGCGTCAGGAGCATGGCGGAGCGGCTGCAGCCCGATCGCATCTATTTCTATTACACGTATGAGCCGACCGGGCCGTGGTGGGAGCTGACGCGTCCTCTGCTTTCGCTGGTTCGGATCGAGCCGCCGACCTCCATCTTCGGCAATCCGCTGCTCCATCCGGCGCACCGCGCCGACGTGGTGCGCCTCGAAAAGCTGATTGAGCACGGCGGGATGTATCTGGACTGCGATGTCTTCGTCGAGCGCAGCTTCGACGAGCTGCTCGGCCATCAATGCGTGCTGGGCCAGCAGGATGTCGGCGAGCGCACCGGGCTGTGCAACGGCGTCATCCTCGCGGAGAAGAACGCGCGCTTCCTGCGGCGCTGGTACGAGACCTACCGCACGTTCCGTTCGCGCGGCCGCGACGATTTCTGGTCGGAGCATTCGGTGCGGATGCCGGCCCGGCTGGCCAAGGAGGACTCGTCGGATCTGACGATCCTCGACAACCGCGCCTTCCACTGGCCGCTGTTCTACCCCGACCATCTCGAGCTGACCTACGCCTCGACGCGGCCCATCGATGCGCCGCGGGCATTCGCGCACCATCTGTGGGAATCGCTCGCCTGGGACAAATACCTCGACGGGCTGACGGTGCGCCGCGTGCGGACGCAGGACACGAATTTCCACCAGTGGGTCCGCCCGCTCATCGCGGAGCTGCCCGACGACTTCGCGCCCGAGCCGGCCTGGCGCCATGCCCATCGCACGGCGCGGCGGGTGGCGAGGAGGCTCGACGACGCCGCGTACGAGGCGCGCCGCGTCCTCAGGTCGATCGCGAAAAGAACGCTCAAACGCGCGCCAAATACCGCCGGTTAACGCTGGCCTTGGCGGCTGCCTGTCGCCGTGGCACCCAAGCCCCTGCGATCGTGTGCAATCCGGACCAACCGCTTGGATTTGTCCGGGATTTGTGTCGTTCACCGTCCTGTCCGGCGGCCGATTTTTCTAGCGAAAACCGCAACTTCGCGGCCGCCATCAACCGTTCCTTTACTGGAAAAGCGCCAAGAATTTCGTCGTAAAACGGCGATCGCGCCGGCATGACGAGGATGGCCGAATGACCGCGGAGAACCAGGTCCGCCAGCAAGCGAAGGTCGGCGATCTCAGCGAGGTGCTGGCCAAGCACATGCGCTTCCTGCGGGGTGCCGCCGGCGGCGAGCGTGCCAACGTCTCGCATGCCGATCTGTCCTCGCACCTGCTCGTCGGCCTGAACCTCGAGGCGCTGATCGCGGCGGGCACCAATTTCAGCCGTTCGGACCTGTCGAAGTCGAATCTCCGTTTCGCGGACCTGTTCTGCGCGAATCTGGAATTCGCCAATTGCACGCGCACCGATCTCGCCCGCGCCGACCTGCGCGGGGCGCGCCTGCGCGGCGCCAAGCTGATCGGTGCCAACCTGCGCGAGGCCGATCTGCGGCCCGGCACGCTCAGCGTCGGCACGGCCGAGAAGCCGGAGACGGACCTGTCGATGGCCGTGCTCGACCATGCGGACCTGCGCGAAGCGAACATGGTGCGCGCGTCGATGACCAAGAGCAGCATGGTCGCGGCCAATCTCGCCGGCGCGATGATGCCGAATGTCGACCTCACGGAATGCGATCTGCGCAACGCGAACCTCTCGCGCGTCAAACTCAGCGGCGCGAACCTGACCGGCACCAATCTGCGCGGCGCTTCGCTGGTGGGCGCCGATCTTTCGGGCGCGCGCATCGCCAACACCGATTTCTCCGGGGCCGATCTCAAGAACGCCACCATCGGCGCGTCGCCCGATACCGCGAACGTCAAGCCGTCGCGAATCATCGACATGCACGAGCGCTGGATCCAGACCGGCGGCGGCGAAGGCATGCGCGCGGATCTGACGGGGCGGGACCTGACCGGCGCGGAACTGGCCGGGCGCGACATGAGCGGCGCGGTGCTGATCCGCGCCCTGCTGCGCCGGGTGTCGCTGCGCGGCATCAAGCTGCAGATGGCGCTGCTCGGCGGCGCCAACCTGTTCGAGGCGGACCTCACCGATGCCGACCTGTCTGGCGCCGATCTCAGCTACGCGATCCTGCAGGGCGCCGTTCTGCGCCGCGCCAATTGCGGGCCGCTGCAGATCCTTGACCAGGCCGGGCAACGCACCGGGCGCCTTGCCGTCACCAATCTGACCGGTGCCGACCTGCGCAAGGCCGACCTGTCCTATGCGAATTTCGGCCGCGCGCTGACCGCCGGCACGCTGTTCGCCGGCGCCACGATGAAGGACAGCATCATGCCGGAGCGGCCGTCCTGAGGCGCCCCGCGGGTCGTCGACAGGGCCGCGCTTAGGTTGCGGTTTATCAACTCGGCGCTACGCCAGCCTCCTGTTCTAAGCGGCGTTTTGCATGTGCGAATGCGCGTAGACCGCGCAACTTTCAATTGACCGACTGGCTGAATTTAACCGCCGTCTTAACGTCGCGTTAAGCCGGCTTGGCCATAATAGGGTATGGCGCCTTTCAGCGCGGCGCCCAGGAGAACCGCCATGATGTTCGCACTCTACGTCGTTCTTGGTTGGTCGCTGACCGGTTTCGTCGCCGCCCTGCTGTTTGGGCGGGCGATCGCGATCTGCAACGGCGAGCAGCAGGACGCAGAGCTGGTGCCTGCCGGGCAGCCGGTACGGGCCCAGAAGACGAAGACGGTGTCGGCCGCGCGCGCGGCCTGAGATTCGGGTACGCCGCCCGGACGGGCGGATCCCCGCGATAACGCGACGCGCACGGCGCGATCGCGCCATGATCGTGCCGGCTGACGCCGGCTCCCGGATATCGATCGGAAAGTAGCGGGCCGCAGCCGAACGTTGGGGCTGTCCGCGACCGCAATGGAAAACGCCGCCGGCAAGGGCCCGGCGGCGTTTCGTGTTTCTATGTCCTGCTCAGTCGCGGCGCCGACGACGCACCAGGCCGAGCCCCGCAAGAGCCGCCAGCGCAAGAGCCAGCGAACCCGGCTCCGGCACGGCGATGATGGCGTTGTTCCCGTCGCCCGGACCCTCGGTGTTCGCCGGCGGAAGGTCGCCTTCGCCACCCTGGTCACCGCCCTGGTCGCCACCCTGGTCACCGCCCTGGTCGCCACCCTGGTCACCGCCCTGGTCGCCACCCTGGTCACCGCCCTGGTCGCCACCCTGGTCACCGCCCTGGTCGCCACCCTGGTCACC
>JAESGS010000285.1_pt1 | contig 44793 bp, 42 predicted proteins | sample 9269761 | NCBI WGS metagenome assembly JAESGS01 (sample SAMN15741799, study PRJNA653493) | algae metagenome | isolation source: Cyanosarcina radialis HA8281-LM2 and co-occurring heterotrophs from damp... | place: USA: Makauwahi cave, Hawaii | collected 2011-01-06 | reverse complement strand
AGCCTCGAGGAGATCTCGAACGAACTCGCCGGCAAGGTCAAGGTTGCCAAGCTCAACATCGACGAAAACCCGGAACTGGCCGCCCAGTACGGCGTTCGCTCGATCCCGACGCTCGCCATGTTCAAGGCCGGCGAAGTGGCTGACATCAAGGTTGGCGCCGCCCCGAAGACGGCCCTGTCCTCGTGGATCTCCACGGCCGTCGCCTAACGCGAGTTCACTGCTGAAGACGTTGAAAGCCCGGCATGCCGGGCTTTTTTCTTGTCTTAAATCTGGAAGCGGGATGGCGGGGCCAGCTGCCGATCACTTCGGCGGCGTGCCGTTGTCGGCAAGCACATCGCCCACCAGATAGAGCGAGCCGCCGATCAGGATACGCGGCGGCGCCGGGTCTTCGTCAACCAGATTGGCGATGACCGTCAGCGCCTCGGCGACGGACGAGACCGCGGAAGCCTCGAAGCCGACCGATGCGGCATCGCTGGCGAGCGCCACGGGATCAAGACCGGCATCGGAACCGCGGATCGGCACCGTGAAGACCTGCTCGGCGAGATCGAGGAAGGCGCGGAAGTAGCCGATCGGCTCCTTGGTGTTGATCATGCCGATGATCAGGAACAAGGGCCGCGATTCGCGCTCCTCGAAGGTTGCCATCGCCTCGGCAATCACCTGGCCGGCGCCGGGATTGTGGCCGCCATCGACCCAGATTTCCGCACCATCAGGGCCGTAATGTGTGAGCTTGCCGCCAGTCAGGCGCTGCAGGCGTCCGGGCCACTCGACGCCCGCGAGACCACGCTCGATCGCCGCTTCGGAAACGTCGAAACCGGCGGCCCGCACTGCGCGGATGGCCGCTGCGGCATTGGCATACTGGTGGCGCCCCGGCAACTTCGGCAACGGCAGGTCGGCGAGCCCGCCGTCATCCTGATAGACGAGGCGACCGAACTCCTCATGCGCCATGAAATCCTGGCCATAGACAAACATCGGGCAACCGAGGCGCTCCGCCGTCGAGACGAGCACGTCACGGGCAGCCTCTTCCTCCTGCTGGCCGATCACCACGGGGCAGCCGCGCTTCATGATGCCGGCCTTTTCGGCCGCAATCAGCTCCACCCGATCGCCGAGATAGGCCTGATGGTCGAGCGAGATCGGCATGACGACCGAGACGGCCGGACGGGCAATGACATTGGTCGCGTCGAAGCGGCCACCAAGGCCGACCTCAATGATCGCGACATCGGCCGGATGCTCGGCAAAGAGCACGAAGGTAACGGCGGTCAGGATTTCGAAGACGGTGATCTTCTCGCCGCCATTGGCTTCGGCGACGCGACGCACCGCGTCGGCGAGAGCGGGATCACTGACGAGACGGCCTTTACCGCCCTTGACGCCCAAACGATAGCGCTCGTGCCAATTGACGAGATGCGGTGAGGTATGGACGTGAACACTGAGGCCGGCTGCTTCCAGGATCGCCCGAGAAAACGCGGTTGCCGAGCCCTTGCCGTTGGTACCGGCGACATGGATTACCGGCGGAAGACGATCCTGGGGATTGCCGAGAGCGGCGAGAAGCCGGGTGATCCTGTCCAGCGACAGGTCGAAGCCCTTGGGGTGAAGGGCGAGAAGTTTTTCGATCTCGTAGCCCGCTTCGCTGGCTTCCACCGCTGCCATCTCTTAACCCCGCCCCGACACGCTTGGCTGCTACAGCGCGCGCCTTATAGGCCGTCTACCGATCGCTGTAACGCCTTGAGTTGCAGCATCCCCGCACACAAGAAATCGCGGAGATGCATCATTTTGTTCTACGCAGTTCAGCCGGTCCAGTGCTTCTTCAGGCGCTGGCAGCGACCGGCAAGGCGGCCGGCTGCGTGCCGCCGTTGAGCTTCGAGGCTTCCGCCGGCTTCTTCATCAGGATCTTCAGGACCCGGGCGAGCGTCGACGGCAGATCATGGCGCTTGACGACCATGTCGACCATGCCGTGCTCCAGCAGGTATTCCGACGTCTGGAAACCTTCCGGCAGTTTCTCGCGTAGCGTCTGCTCGATCACGCGCTTGCCGGCAAAGCCGATTTCCGCGCCGGGCTCGGCCATGTGGATGTCGCCGAGCATCGCGTAGGATGCGGTGACGCCACCGGTGGTCGGGTTGGTGAGCACGACGATATAGGGAAGGCCGGCTTCCTTCAGCATGTTGACGGCAACCGTGGTGCGCGGCAGCTGCATCAGCGACAGGATGCCTTCCTGCATGCGGGCGCCGCCCGAAGCCGGGAAGATGACCAGCGGGCACTTCTCGGCGATCGCCCGTTCGAAGGCCTTGATGATGGCCTCGCCGGCAGCCATGCCGAGCGAGCCGCCGATGAAGTTGAACTCGTGCACGACGGCGACGAGCTTGACGCCCTGGACGCGGCCGAGGCCGGCGACGATCGTGTCTTCGAGTTCGGTCTTGGCGCGGCTGTCGCGCAGACGATCGACATACTTCTTGGAATCGCGGAACTTCAGCGGATCCTGGGCAACTTTCGGCTGCGGAAACGCTTCAAAGATGCCGCCGTCGAACAGGTCCTTCAACCGCGCCTTGGCCGGCATCTTCATGTGGAAGCCGGACTGCGGGATGACCCACTTGTTTTCCTCGAGATCGCGGTGGAACACCATCTCGCCGGTTTCCGGGCACTTGATCCAGAGATTTTCCGGAACTTCCCGGCGGCCCAGCATCGAGTTGATCTTCGGCCGAACGTAGTTTGTGATCCAGTTCACTTAGTAACTCCTGAAGATTTCCTTCGGGTTGTGCGCGCTAATATAGGCAATTATTCGGCTGCTGCGAGACGTGCGGACCGCACGCCTGCCGAGAGCCCTCTCACCAGCGCTTCGACACCCGGAACCGTCGCATCGGTCGCCTTGCCCTCTTCGGTCAGGCTCGACGCGATCTGGTTGACGATCGCCGTACCGACGACCACGCCATCGGCAGATGCTCCGATGGCCCTTGCATGTTCCGCCGTCTTGACGCCGAAACCGACGCAAACGGGCAGATTGGTGTGTGCCTTGATACGCCCGACGGCGCCGGCGATCAACGACGGATCGGGCAGAGCCGAACCGGTGATGCCGTTCATCGACACGTAATAGACGAAACCGGAGGTGTTTTCGAGCACCTTCGGCAGGCGACGGTCGTCGGTGGTCGGCGTCGCCAGGCGAATGAAGTTGATGCCCTTCTCCAGCGCCGGGATGCAGAGTTCGTCGTCCATCTCCGGCGGCAGGTCGACGACGATCAGGCCGTCAATGCCGGCGGCAAGCGCATCCGTCAGAAAGCGGTCGACGCCGTAGATATAGATCGGGTTGTAATAGCCCATCAGCACGATCGGCGTGCGCTGGTCGTCCTCACGGAAACGGCGGGCGATCTCAATCGTCTTTGCGAGCGTCTGTCCGCTCTTCAGCGAGCGTTGACCGGCCAGCTGGATCGCCGGGCCATCGGCCATCGGGTCCGAGAAAGGCATGCCGAGTTCGATGACGTCGGCGCCGGCCTTCGGCAGCGCCTTCATGATCGAGACCGACGTCTCGAAATCCGGATCGCCGCCCATGAAATAGGTGACGAGGACAGGACGTCCTTCGGCCGCGACATCGGCAAATCGCTTGTCCATGCGTGCGGTCATGATCTTACTGCCCCATTCCCAGTAACTTGCCGACGGTGAAGATGTCCTTGTCGCCGCGGCCGGAGAGGTTCATCAGGATGATCTCGTCCTTGCCCATCTTCGGCGCGCGCTTGATCACCTCGGCAAGCGCATGCGACGGCTCGAGCGCCGGAATGATGCCTTCGAGACGGGTCAGCGTCTGGAACGCCTCGAGCGCTTCGTGATCCATGATCGGCACGTATTCGACGCGGCCGACATCGTTGAGCCAGGCATGCTCCGGACCGATGCCGGGATAATCGAGGCCGGCCGAAATCGAATGGCCTTCCTTGATCTGCCCGTCGCCGTCCTGCAGCAGGTAGGTGCGGTTGCCATGCAGCACGCCGGGCGAACCGGCGGTGATCGAGGCGCAGTGCTCGTCGCCTTCGATGCCTTTGCCGCCGGCTTCGACGCCGACGATCTTGACGCTCTCGTCATCGAGAAACGGATGGAAAATGCCGATCGCGTTGGAGCCACCGCCAACGGCGGCAATGACGAGATCCGGAAGCCTGCCTTCGGCGGCGAGCATCTGCTCCTTGGCTTCCTGGCCGATCACCGCCTGGAAATCGCGGACCATCTCCGGATAGGGATGCGGGCCGGCAGCCGTGCCGATGAGGTAGTAGGTGTTGTCGACATTGGTGACCCAGTCACGCAGCGCCTCGTTCATGGCGTCCTTGAGCGTGCCGCTGCCGGCCGTCACCGGCTTTACCTCGGCACCCAAGAGCTTCATGCGGAAGACGTTCGGCGCCTGGCGCTCGACGTCGGTCGCGCCCATGTAGACGACGCAGGGCAGGCCGAAGCGGGCGGCGACGGTTGCCGAAGCCACGCCATGCTGGCCGGCACCGGTCTCAGCGATGATGCGCGTCTTGCCCATGCGCTTGGCAAGCAGGATCTGGCCAATGCAGTTGTTGATCTTGTGCGAGCCGGTGTGGTTCAGCTCTTCGCGCTTGAAGTAGATCTTGGCGCCGCCAAGCTCCGCCGTCAGCCGTTCAGCAAAATAGAGCGGGCTCGGGCGGCCGATATAATGCGCGCCGAGATGCTCCAGCTCCGCCTTGAAGGCCGGATCGTTCTTCGCGTTATCCCACTCGTTCTGGAGATCGAGGATCAGCGGCATCAGGGTTTCGGCCACGAAGCGGCCGCCGAAGATACCGAAACGGCCGTCCTCGTCCGGGCCACCCCGGAAGGAATTCAACTTTGGCGCCTGGTTCACGTCCTGCTCCCTGACCGTGGCATGCCCGCCTCCGCCTGGCGAACGGCATTGAAAAACGATTCCATGAGCTTCAGATCCTTGACGCCCGGCGCGCTCTCGACGCCGGAGGAGATATCAATGGCACGCGCGCTGGTCTGCGCCATGGCCTCGCCGATGTTGTCGGCGTTAAGACCACCGGAAAGCATGTAATCGACGCTTCCGTCAAGCGCATCGAGCAGCTGCCAGTCAAAGGAAACGCCGTTGCCACCGGGCAAATCGGACCCTTTTGGCGGCTTGGCATCGAAGAGGAAGCGATCGGCGATGCCGATATAGGCATCGATCTTTTCAAGGTCAGATGCTTCGCGCACCGAAAGGGCCTTCATGACGGGAAGGCCGTACATCGCCTTAACCGTCAGCAGCCGCTCCGCATCCTCGCTGCCATGAAGCTGCAGGATATCCGGATTGAGGGCCGAGACGATCTCGTCAAGCTCGTCATTGTCGGCATTCACCGTGACGGCGACGATCTTCGCCTGGCCGCGAATCCTGTCGGCGATGCGGCCGGCATCGTCGGGCTCGATGTTCCTGGGGCTCTTCGGGAAAAAGATGAAGCCGACATGGGATGCGCCGAGCGCGACAGCACGCTCCGCCGCTTCCGCGGTCTTCAGCCCGCATATCTTCACTTGGGTTTTCATGAGAAGCGACCTTGCATGAAATGCCGCGCGAGTCGAGCCAAAAACCGACGCGAAAGCGGTCACTCAGCGCCCCTGCACCCGTCCTTTGGCGGGTGTGCGCCCCTTGCGCGGCAGGCGCGCTTTCACCATATGCATTTTACCACAACGGAGAGACTGATGCGCCTGTTGCTCGCGCTTATCCTACCCTGGCTGCAGTTTTTTACCATCGGCCGCCCCTTTGCTGGCCTCATTTGCCTGATCCTGCAGTTGACCCTGATCGGCTGGGTTCCGGCGGCGATCTGGTCGGTCTATGCGCTCAGCCAATACAAGACCGACGAGAAGATCCGTGAAGCGCTGCGCCACCGCGCATAACGCGCCGCTCATCGCCCACTAAGATTCAATCGAAGTCGATCGCGTGAAGCATCGTGCCGTTGCGGCGGAGCCATCGCTTGGCATCGTCCGTATCCGGACACAGCCTCCCACATAGCGCCCAGAAGTCCGGGCCGTGGTTCATTTCCTGCAGATGTGCCACTTCATGCGCCGCGAGATAGGCGATGACCTTCGGCGGCGCCATGACGATGCGCCAGGAAAAACTCAGCGCTCCGTCGGCTGAGCATGATCCCCAGCGGCTGCGCGTGTCCTTGAGCGACAGCGACTTTGCCCTTCGGCCGATGCGGCCGGTATAGATCGCCACCAACCGGTCAAGATCCTGGCGGGCTTCCTTCTTCAGGAAATCGACGATGCGTCGGTTGAGGTGTTCCTCGCCACCGCTGACACGCAGCACCGGTTCGTCATCAATGACGATCGCTTCCGTGAGCCCGCGGATCTTGCCCGTGCGCTCGATGCGGTGGGCAACGCCGCGGATGAGGATGGAACCGCCCTCCTCGATCTGGCTTTCGCCGGAGAAGCGGGCGAGCTTGGTCATCAGCCAGCCCTGGTGTCGTGTCAGGAAAGCATTGACCTCGCGCTCGGGGAGCCCCTGCGGCACCGTCATCTTCAGGGCCCGGCCGCCCGGCTCGATGCGCAACGTCATGCGCGTCGCGCGCGCGTTTTGCTTGATCGTCAGCGGCAGAGACTTGCCGGCGACCTCGATCTGCCGCGTCGTGGCGGGTGGTGCAGGTTGAATGCGCCGCTTGAATGAAGGGAACATGCAGGCTTTCTAACCGATTCGCGGGGCTTTCGCCTACTGCTCGCTGGTTGGATAGGTAGCGAGAGTGATCCGGCGTTTCATGTGAAACGCCGGAAGCGGTTTCGTCGGGTTAATGGGCTTCGACAATCGGGCCCGAGCCGCCGTTCTTGCGGTCGCGCATGAAGCGGTCGAACTCTTCCTGGTCCTTGGCGCGGCGAAGCTCGCGCGCATAGGTATCGAATTCCTCGCGCATCTCGTCGAGCTTGCGGCGCTCCTCGTCGAGGCGGGCCAGTTCAGCTTCGCGCCAGTCGTCGAAAGCGACGTTGCCGGTACGATGCGTCCAGTTGGAACGGCGGCCGCCGCGCTTGAAAGCCGAGCACATGCCATCCACCGTATCGTTTGCGTCTTTCTTGAACGTCTTGAGCTTTTCGCCAAAGAGAATGTAGGCGAGCATGGCCAGGCCGAGCGGCCAGAAGACCACGAAGCCAAGCACCATCAGGGCGATGGTCGCGGGCGTCCAATCCGGACGGATCATTGCAGATTGGTTCATCTTCAGGATTCCTCGCAATCATCCGGGCCGCCCATGCGACCCGATGAAAACGATGTGGGAAGGCGCCCTTGGCTGTGCAAGACGCCCTCCCCCGGAATCCGACAAACCCTTGACTCTACGCGGTCAAAACGGCCGCGCCGGCGAGGTCAGGCCGACTTGCCGCCCTTGATCAGCTGCTTTACGGGTTTTGCGTGGCGCGCGTGCTCACGGTGGAAAGCGGCGATGCGCGGCGCGATCTCGCGGCGGAAGCGCGAACCGTTGAAGACGCCATAGTGACCGACATCCGGCTGCATGTAGTGCATGCGCATATGATCCGGGATGTTGGTGCAGATCGTCTGCGCCGCCTTCGTCTGGCCAACGCCCGAGATATCGTCGTTCTCGCCTTCGACCGTCAAGAGCGCGACCTTCTTGATCGCGGTCGTGTCGACGCGCTTGCCGCGATGCATCATCTCGCCTTTCGGAAGGGCGTGCTGCATGAACACCACCTGCACGGTCTGCAGGTAGAATTCGGCGGTGAGATCCATGACCGCGAGATATTCATCATAGAAGTCGCGGTGCTTCTCGGCCGCGTCGCCGTCGTTCTTCACCAGGTGGGCGAAGAACTCCTTGTGGGCGATCAGGTGCCGGTCGAGGTTCATCGACATGAAGCCGGAAAGCTGCAGGAAGCCCGGATAGACCATGCGCATGAAGCCTGGCTGCGGCCACGGCACCGGCATGATGACATTGTCACGGAACCATTCGATCGAACGCTCTTCCGCCAGTTGGTTGACGCCCGTCGGGTTGATGCGGGTGTCGATCGGGCCGCCCATCAGCGTCATCGTCGCCGGCGACAGCGGATCGTCGGCTGCCTCCATCAGCGCGACGGCGGCAAGCACCGGCACCGCGGGCTGACAGACGCCGATCACATGCGTGTCGGGTCCGAGGAAATGCAGCATCTGGATGACGTAGTCGATGTAGTCATCGAGATCGAAGGTGCCTTCGCTGAGCGGCACCATGCGGGCATCGATCCAGTCGGTGATGTAGATGTCGGAATGCGGCAGCAGCGCCTCCACCGTGCCGCGCAACAGCGTCGCATAGTGGCCGGACATCGGCGCGACGATCAGCACCTTCGGATCGGGGGCGCGGCCCTTGGGAAGCGCACGCTCGAAATGAATGAGGTTGCAGAAGGGTGCCCGCCAGACGATGCGTTCGTAGATCGAAACCGATTGACCATCGACCACAGTCTCAGGAAGACCGAAATCCGGCTTGCCATAACGGCGGGTGGAGCGCTCGAACACTTCGAGACCGGCGGCGGCGGCGCGACCGAAATAAGTGTGCGAGACGGGGTTCATCGGATTGCTGAACGCGAGCCGCATGGCGTCGGCTGCCGTGCGCCACGGCGCCATCATTGCGTGGTTCAATTCATAGAGCTGGTAGAACATGGGAAGCGTACCCCTTGGTTCAATCAACGACAACGCCGCTCCCGGTCGGACGCAAGCTTGCGATTGTTTGTCTTGGTGTCCGCAATCGCTGCCAGACTACCATTTTTCTTGTGCAGTGCAACAAATATACCCGTCTCGCCTCGATACAAGGCCTGAGGCCAGAATGAATCTGGATTCCTGACGATTTGCAAACGAGCTTGCTCGAAACTGGCCGTTTTCCGCAATTTTCGTGCGTTGAGCCATGATGCCTGGCGTTTTCAGGGAATCTGACGCCGTGCGGCGGCAAATATGGCTACGCTCCCCTGTGGCGATGCAGCAAAGCCGCCATCGCTCAGGTGGCCGCCACTTGGATGACTGCCTTCACCAGACCCGTCTTTTCCTCCGCCCATCGCGGCAGATCGGCAACCGCGCCATCCAGCGTGGTGCGGTGGGTGATCAGCGCGTCGATAGGCACAAGGCCGGACGCGATCGACGCGACCACGTGGTCGAAATCCTGCCGGGTCGCGTTGCGGCTGCCGATCAGCGTCATCTCGCGCTTGTGGAACTCCGGATCTGAGAAATGGATATCGTCCTTGACGACACTGACGAAGACCAGGGTACCGCCATGGGCGACGTGGGCGAAGGCCGCCTGCATCGAACCACCGTGCCCGGTGGCGTCGAAGACAACATCGAAACCGTCGCCATCCGTCGCCGCGGCAATGCGCGTCGCCGCATCAGTATCCACGACGATGCCCTTGGCAAAGCCGAGCTTGCGGGCGGCAAAGTCCAGCCGCTCGGCGCTGGTGTCGGCGAGCACCACGTCGTGGCCAGCGATGCGCGAGAAGATCGCCGTGCCGAGGCCGATCGGGCCGGCGCCGATAACCAGCGCCCGTGAACCTGCATCCATCTGTGCACGGCGGACCGCATGAGCGCCGATCGCCAGGAACTCAACCGTTGCCGCTGCCTCCGGCGACAGGCCCTGCGCCGGATAAAGGTTACCCTCCGGCACGACGATCTCCTCGCAGAACGCACCGTCGGTATGGACGCCGAGAACCTTGATGGCCGTGCAGCAGTTCGGTTTGCCCTTTCGGCAGGCAATACAAGCGCCACAGGAAAGATAGGGGTTGACCACGACCGGCGTGCCGGGCGCCATCGTCGTCCCTCGCCCGCCGGAAATCACCGTCGCCGAAATCTCATGGCCCATGACCCGCGGATACTCGAGGAACGGATGTTTGCCGGCGAAGATATGGTAGTCCGTGCCGCAGATGCCGACATGGCTGACGGCGAGGCGGACCCAACCGTCCGGCACGGTTTCGATTGGCGTGCGGTTGACGATCTCCAGCCGACCGGGTTGCGGGCAGAGCACGGCTTTCATGGCAATTCTCTCGAGTACGGCGGCGCCTAGCGGGCGCTGCGGCGACGCAATTGGTCGAAGTAGACGATGACGATGATCAGCGCGCCGGTGATGATGCGCTGCCAGAACGAGTTGACGTTCAACAGGTTGGCGCCGTTGTTGATCGTCGCGAGGATGAAGGCGCCGAGCAGCGGCCCATGCACCGAGCCGACCGCACCGAACAGGCTGGTGCCGCCGATGACCGACGAGGCGATCGCCTGCAGTTCCCAGCCTTCGGCCTGGGTGGCGTTGCCGATGCCGATGCGCGAGGCAAGCAGCAGGCCAACGAAGGCGGCGCAGGTCGACGACAGGATGTAGGCGAGATAGATCGTGCGATGGACGTTGACGCCTGAGAGACGCGCCGCCTCGCTGTTGGACCCGACGGCGAAAAGATAGCGGCCGAAGCGGCTCAAATGCAAGAAGACATAGGCCGGGATAGCCACCACGATCACCATCCAGAACAGGCTGGGAACGCCCAGGAAATCCGCCCGCGAGAAATTCGTGAAGGCTTCATTGGTGATTGAAATGGTCGAGCCATTGGTGATCAAGAGGCCGATGCCGCGCAGCGAAGTTAGCGTTGCCAGCGTGATGATGAAGGGCGGCAGACCCATGCGCACGATGCCGAAGGCATGGAAGGCGCCGATCAGGACACCGAAGGCGAGCGTCAGGATGATGGCGATCCAGAGCGGCACGCCGGCGGCCAGCAGCCAGGCGACGATAACGCTGGTGAAGCCGACCACGGCACCGACGGACAGATCGATGCCGGCGGTGATGATGACGAAGGTCTGACCAACCGCAAGGATCGCCGTCATCGCCCCCTGGCGCAAAAGGTTGCTGATGTTGTTGGGCGTCCAGAAGCTGTTGGTGGCGAAGCCCAACAGCAACCAGAGGAACAGAAGCAACCCCAGGAGGGTAAGGCCGAACAGAATGCTCACGCCTTTGCGTGGTGCCGCGCTGGCGCCGCTCTCCACCGTTTCCGCACTCATCGTCTTCCTCCCTGCATCCTTAAAGTTTGTTTTTATCGGTTCAAACGCCAATTGCCTGCGTCAGCACTTCCTCATGGCTCGCGGCGCGATAGTCGTGGCTGGCGACCAGTCGTCCTCGCCGGAACACGTGCAGCCGGTCCGCCAGTTCGTAGACCTCGGGCAGATAGGACGAGATCAGGATGATGCCCGCCCCGTTCTCCAGAAGCCGCGCGAACAGGCGATAGATTTCCGCCTTGGTTCCGACATCGACGCCGACCGTCGGCTCGTCGAAAATGAAAAGCTTGGCGCCGTGGCTCAGCCACTTGCCGATGACGATCTTCTGCTGGTTGCCGCCGGACATGGCGGAGGCCAGCACCCGGCGTGACGGCGTCTTGATCTTCAGGTCGCGAATCTGCCGGTCGGCGTTTTCCCGCTCCTGCTGGCCGTTGATCGTCAGACCGCGTGTCAGCCGGTTGAAAACCGGCAGATTGATGTTGAGGCCGATTGGCAGGTTGAGGCAGAGGCCCTGGTCGCGCCGACTTTCCGGCGCAAGCGCAATGCCGAGGTCCATGGCCTTACGTTCGCTGGCGATCTCAACCTTGCTGCCTTGCCAATAGACCTCACCGGCGGTCGGACGATGGCGACCATAAAGGCCGAGCGCGAACTCGCTGCGTCCTGCGCCGATCAGCCCATAGAGGCCGACGATCTCGCCGGCGCGCACCGTCAGCGACACATCCTGAAAGCCGGGGCCGCTCAAGTTGCGCGTCTCGACGATCTTCTCGCCGGGCGGAAAATGCTCTTTGTGGTAGATCTGCTCGATCGTGCGGTTGATCATCAGCGCGATCAGTTCCGCCTCGTTGGTCTCGCCGATCCTGCGGGTGCCGACATGGGTGCCGTCACGCAGCACCGAGACACGGTCGGCAAGCTCGAACACTTCCTCCATGCGATGGCTGATATAGACGATCGTCACGCCTTCTGCCTGCAGCCTGCGGATCAGCCGGAAAAGCTGGGCCGATTCCTGGCGGGTGAGATAGGCGGTCGGCTCATCGAAGATCAGAAACTGCGTGCCGCGCATGGCGGCGCGCGCCGTGGCGACAAGCTGCTGCTGGCCGATCGTCAGGCTACCAAGCACGGCACCGGCCGGCAGGTTAAAGCCGAGATCATCCAGCACGCTTTGTGCCGCGTCGGTCATGGCGCGCTTGCGCATCAGGCCGCTGCGATTGATCTCGTCGCCGAGAAACATATTGGCCGCGACCGACAGGTGTGCGCAAAGTACGACCTCCTGGTGCACGGCATTGATACCGCGCTCGATCGCCTCCTGCGGCGTGCCAAGCTGAACGGGTTTTCCGCACCAGAAGATTTCACCGGACGTGCGCTTGATGACGCCGGTCAGAAGCTTGATCAGCGTCGACTTGCCAGCACCGTTCTCACCGACGATCGCGTGAACTTCACCGGAAAGAAAGGTCAGCGACGCCGGCTTCAAGGCTTCGACGGCGCCATACTTCTTCTGCAGGGCGCGCAACTCCAGGATAGGCTCGCCTTTCGGAACCGGGTGGCGTGTCGCCACATGCAGTCCTTCGGTCCTGACGTCGCGTGCCTCTTGAAAATCGGTCATCTGCGCATTCCTCCCATCGCAGAGATCGCTTGCGGCCGGTCCTCGTTCCGGCCGCAAGCGGGCGCGGCAGGCTCAACGCCCGCCGCAGCCGTCGTCACTTGACCTTCGGGTTCAAGAGAGCGTCGATCTTCGGCTCGGCCATGTTGGCCTTGGTCACCAGATTGGCGCCGGTATCGACATTCGCCTCGACCTTTTCCTTCTTCGAGACCGCGAGCGCCGTCTTCACGCCATCATAACCCATGCGATAGGGATCCTGAACGACGAGACCGGCCAGAACGCCTTCCTTGAGGAAGCCGACCGTCTTGTCGTCGCTGTCGAAGCCAATCACCTTGATCTTGTCGCCGAGCTTGTTTTCGGCAATCGCCTGGCCGACACCCTGCGCCATGATCAGGTTGGACGCGAAGACGCCGACAAGGTTGGGATTGGCGGTGATCAGGTCGGTCATGATGTTGAGGCCGGTGGTCGCCTGGCCGTCGGCATATTTGTCGACGACGACCTTGAAACCCGGATACTTGGTCTTGACCTGATCGAGGAAGCCTTCGCGGCGCTGGTCGAGCGAGCCGACTCCCGGAAGGCTGGTGATGATGGCGATTTCACCCTCTTCCTTGCCGCTCATTTCCTTGACCGCCGCAGCGAGACCATCGGCAGCGATGCGGCCGCCCTGGACGTTGTCGGTGGTGAGGAACGACGAGAAGGCCTTGGAGTCGGCACCGGAGTCGATGCCGATGATCGGAACGGCCTTTGCTGCCTCATCGATCGGCTTGCCGAGCGCCTTGAATTCCGTTGGCGAAATGACGACGGCAGCCGGCGCGCCCGCAACCGCGTTTTCGAGAATGCTGATCTGGCCGTTGATATCAGATTCGGATTGGGCGCCGAGTTCCGGCACGTTGACGCCGAGATCCTTTCCGGCAGCGCGGGCGCCAGCGAGCACGATCTGCCAGTAGAAGGACGTGGTATCCTTCACGATGATCGGGATCGTCACGTCCTGTGCGAAGGAGGCGACCGGCGACATGCCGGCGATCATCGCGGCGCCGGCCAAGGCGGTAAAGGCGCGACGGGTAAGGCTGCTTTTCAGAATGCTCATCCCAGGTTTCTCCTCTTGGTGCACCGTGTTCCACTTCTTCGAGATCGATCGCGGGTGCTGGCTTATCGACCTTTTATCGATAAAAAACATATTGGAATGCTAATACGACAATCCCGGCTTGGCAAGCTACCGGAACAGCATTTCAGACGGCGCTTTCGTGCCGTCCGTTAAACCCGAACCGGCTCGTCCCCGAGCTCCGGTGCGACCAGTGTGAACGGCTCGAAGGCGGCGAAATCGGCGGCGGAAAACCGGTGCTCGGCGAGCGCCATGTTGCGCGCCAGGCTCTGCGGCTTGGCGGTGCCGAGCAGCACCGAGGCGACCTGCGGACTGGCGAGCGGAAACTGCATGGCGGGTGCGGCAAGCGGCACATTCATGCCGCGAGCGACCGAGTCCATGGCGGCGACCTTTTGCCGGATATCTTCCGTTGCCGGCATGTAGTCGAAATGCGCGCCTTCGACCGGCCCCGTTGCCAGGATGCCCGAATTGAAGACCCCGCCGACGACGAGCGACGTCTGCTTCTTCTCGCAGAGCGGCAGCAGTTCGGCGACAGCCGATCGGTCGAGCAAGGTGTAACGCCCGGCGAGCAGGATGCAGTCGAGATCGGCCTGGCGCAGGACGTCGAGACAGACCGGCACTTCGTTGACGCCAAGACCATAGGCCGCAATCGTCCCCGAGGATTTCAGCTCCTCCAACGCCTTGAGGCCGCCCTCCAGCAACTGCCGCAGGTAGATCGCATTGCGGGCGGCGCCATGGGTATAGACGCCAATATCATGCACATAGAGGATATCGATGCGGTTGAGCCCGAGCCGGGCGTAGCTGAACTCGACGGAGCGCATGATGCCGTCATAGCTGTAGTCGTAGGTGACGTCGAAATTGAGCGGCTTCACATAGGAATAGTCCGGCACCTTGTCTTCCGGCACCGGATGCAGCAGACGGCCGACCTTGGTGGAGAGCACGAACTGGTCGCGCGGCTTGTCGCGCAGGAAGTCGCCGACGCGGCGCTCGGCAAGGCCGAGGCCGTAGAAGGGTGCAACGTCGAAGTAGCGCATGCCCGACTGCCAGGCCGCGTCCAGGGTCGCCATCGCCGACTCGCGGGTGCATTCGCGGTAGAGGCCGCCAAGACCGGCGGCACCGAAGCTAAATTCGGTCACCGATAGGTCGGTTCGACCGATCCGTCTCGTCTGCATTCCCCCTCTCCTCCTCCAAGGATGCCTTACGTATTTAGAGCGTTGCGCCCAAATGCCAGGGCACGAACTCATTATCGCCGTAGCCGAAAAGCTCGCTCTTGGTCTTGCGGCCCGAGGCGGTCTCGACGATCAGGTCGAAGATCTCGCGGCCAAGCCCGGCAATGCTCGCCTCCCCCGAAGCGATCACGCCGCAATCGATATCCATGTCCTCTTCCATCGCCCGGTAGAGCGCCGTGTTGCTGGTAAGCTTGATCGACGGCGCCGGCCGACAGCCGAAACAGCTGCCGCGACCGGTGGTGAAGGCAATGACATTGGCGCCGCCGGCGACCTGGCCAGTGGCCGATACCGGGTCGTAGCCAGGCGTATCCATGAAGACGAGCCCGTGCTCGGTCACCCGCTCGGCGTAACGATAGACCGCGTTCAGCGGCGAGCGGCCGCCCTTGGCGACGGCGCCGAGAGATTTTTCGAGGATCGTGGTCAGGCCACCCCGTTTGTTGCCCGGCGAAGGATTGTTGTCGAGCGAGGCGCCATGCATCGCCACATAGTTCTCCCACCAGGCAATCAGCCCATCGAGTTTCACCGCCACCGCTTCATTCACCGCCCGGCTGCGCAGCAGGTGCTCGGCGCCGTAGATCTCCGAAGTCTCCGAGAGGATTGCGGTGCCGCCGGCCGCAGCAAGGATATCGACCGCAGCACCCAGCGCCGGATTTGCGGTGATGCCCGAAAGCCCATCCGACCCGCCGCATTGCAGACCGACAATGATCTCGCTGACGGGGATTGCAATACGGCGTTCCTTGCCGACTTCGGCCGCGATTTCCTCGAGAATTCCAAGTGCTTTTTCGACCGAGCGGCGGGAGCCGCCGGCGTCCTGGATGTTGAAATGGCGTTTCTCCGCGCCGGCGCCGCTCTGGCCATAGAGCGTCAACTGGTTGACCTCGCAGCCAAGGCCGACCATCAGAACGCCGCCGAAATTGACATGCCGGGCGTAGCCGGCAAGCGTTCTGTGCAGATTGGCCATGCCGTCGCCGGTCGACGACATGCCACAGCCCTGATCGTGCACGATCGGCACGAAACCATCGATACCCTCATATCTCGGGAGAATGCGCCTGTTCGCCTCTTCGGCGATGGCGCGACAGACCGTGGTGGAACAGTTCACGCTGGCGACCACACCGATGTAGTTGCGCGTCGCTGCCCGGCCATCACCTCTTCGATAGCCCATGAAGGTGCGGGCCTTGTCGGCATCGCTTGCCGCTTCCGGCACCCCCTGTGGGCTGATCGCCAAGCGATCCTTGTCGAAGGCGAGGTTATGGGAGTGCACGTGGTCGCCCGGCGCGATATCGGCGGTCGCCCGGCCGATCGCCTGGGCGTATTTCACGACCGGCTCGCCGGCGCGGATCGGGCGGATCGCGATCTTGTGGCCGGCGTCGACTTTCGCTGCTGCATGAGCATTGTTCGGCAGGGCATCGCCAGCGGCAATCGCCAGCGTCGCCACGACGACATTGTCCTCCGGTGCGAGCAGGATGGTGGACGGCGCAGACACCCGGTTTCTCCCAAATGATTTTCGTTCTGTCTTTTATCGACAATAGACAGATAGCCGTCAATGGGTATTATAGCAAAAACATCGGCGGCACGGCCGAGCGCCCCGGAGCGACGTGGGAGGAACAGATGTGGATGACAGACGCAGACAAAACCGGAGCGACGGGATAGAGGAGCCTTCCGCGTAAGCGCAGAAAACTTCGAACGATCCGGACGTCGCCATGGCAAAACAGAACACCGTCTTCAAGGATGCCTATAACCGCTGCCTGAAGCTGCTGGCAGACACATCCTCGCTGCCCTCCGAGCCAGAGCTCGGGCAGATGCTCGGCGTCAGCCGGACGACGGTGCGCGCGATCCTCGGCCGCTTCGAGGAACTGCAGCTGATCGCCTGGGACAAGCGCAAGAAGAGCGTGCTGCGGCAGCCCCGGCCCGACGATTATTTTCCGACGGAAGAGACGGATTCACTCGCCGAGATCATCGAGCGCAGCTTCATGCGCCGGATTCTCGCCGGCGGCGCCGAGCCGGGCATGCAGATCAACGAACTGGAACTGGCGCGCGACATTGGAACCGGCACGACCAGCGTGCGTGAATTCCTGATCCGCTTCAGCCGCTTCGGCCTGATCGAGAAGCGGCCGAACAGCCATTGGATCCTCAAGGGCTTCACCCGCGAATTCGCGCTGGAACTGACGGAAGTGCGCGAGATGTTCGAGCTGCGCTCGGCCGCACGCTTCGTCTCCCTGCCCGACAACCATCCGGCCTGGGAAGAGCTTGGGGAAATTGAGGCCCTGCACCGGGACATCCTCGCCGACATCGACAATCGCTACCGGGAGTTCTCCGAGCTCGACGAGCAGTTTCACCTGCTGGTGCACAAGGCATCGAGCAACCGCTTCATCGTCGATTTCTACGACATTATCGCGATCGTCTTCCACTATCACTACCAGTGGAACAAGACGAATGCCCGCCAGCGCAACGCCCGCGCGCTCGAAGAACACCTCGCCTATATCGAAGCACTGCGTTCGCACGACCCGGCAAAGGCGGAACAGGCCTGCCGGCGACACCTTCAGTCCGCTCGCGAAACCCTTCTCCAATCCATTCCATAGCCAGCTATCGGAGCCTATGCATGCAGACGCCGATCGTGCAATTCGGGACGAGCCGCTTTCTTCAGGCGCATGCTGATCTCTTCATCAGCGAAGCGTTGACGAAGGGGAAAGCGCCCGGTCCGATCTCGATCGTGCAAACGACAGGGTCCAGCGAACGGTCTGGACGGCTTGCAGCCCTTGCCCGGCCGGAAGGTTTTCCCGTCATCATCCGTGGCATCCAGGAAGGCGAGACGATCGACGCGACGCAGCAAGTGACAAGCGTGGCGCGCGCGCTTTCGACCGCCCAAAACTGGAGGGAGATCCGGGCAATTGTCGCCGAGGAAGCCGAAATCCTGATCTCCAACACTGGCGACACGGGTTACCAGGTTGGGGACGACGACCTGGTAACCGACATTCCACGGTCCTTTCCGGGCAAGCTGCTCCTGCTGCTGAAGGCCCGCTTCGACGCGGGTGGGCGCGCGCTGACGATTCTTCCTTGCGAACTCGTGTCGCGCAACGGCGACGTGCTGAAGGCCCTGATGCTACGGCTCGCGGCGGAGCGGATGGGAAACAGCGCCTTTATCGACTGGCTGGACAAGGATGTCGTCTGGGCCAACACACTGGTCGACCGCATCGTCTCCGAGCCGCTCGAGCCTGCCGGCGCAATTGCCGAACCTTATGCGCTCTGGGCGATCGAATACCAGCCCGGCCTGCGGCCCCCTTGCATCCATCCCTGCGTGAAGCTCGTGGATGACCTCACGCCTTACGAGAAGCTGAAGCTTCATATTCTCAATCTCGGCCATTCGGTGCTCGCCGATCTCTGGCTTAGGCAAGGTCGCAACCAGAACGAGACCGTTCGGGAAATCCTGGCCGACCCCGGAATCGCCGCGCACTTGGATAAAATCTACCAATCCGAAGTGATCCCCGCCTTTGCCTCAAAAGGCCTGGGGAGCGAAGCGGCAGAGTATGTGACCGCAACACTGGAACGCTTCAGAAACCCTTTCCTCAACCACCGCCTAGGCGATATCGCCAATCACCACCGCGAAAAGATCGAGCGGCGGATCGTCGATTTGCGGCACTGGAGCCCGAGCGTAGCCATGCCCGAGCTCCAGGCAATCTGCGATCAGTAGCCGGATTCCTGCTTTTTCGGTGTCGACGTCGCCTCGCCGAGAAACTCCTGGCGTAATGCCGTCGTCGCGCGCACGAGCGAGGTGACATCCGTGCCGATCGCCATGAAATCGGCGCCCATCTCGCGATAGTCTCGCGCCTGCTCGAGGTCGAGCGTCATGATGCCCCGCGCCTTGCCGGCCTTCTTGATGCGCTCAAACGCGTCGGCGATCGCCGCACGCACCTCCGGATGACCCGGCTTGCCGAGGTAACCCATGTCGGCGGCCAGATCGGAGGGGCCAATGAAGAGGCCGTCGACGCCATCGAGCGCTGCAATCTCGTCGATGGCGGCAAGACCTGCACGGCTCTCGATCTGCAGGATCAGGCAGATTTCGTCGCCGGCGGTCTGAAGATAGTCGCCGATGCGGCCGAACTCAGAGGCCCGCCCGAGGGCGGCGCCGACGCCGCGAATACCATGGGGGGGATAGCGGGTGGCGCGCACCAGTTGCTGCGCCTGCGCCAGGTTCTCGACCATCGGGATCAGGAGGGTCTGCACGCCGGTGTCGAGGATCTGCTTGATCAGCACGGTATCGCCCACCGGCAAGCGAACCATCGGATGGCTCTTCGATGCGGAGACGGCACGAAACTGTGCGGACAGCAGCGGGATATCGTTCGGCGCATGTTCGCCGTCGATCAGCAGCCAGTCATAGCCGCTGCCGGACACCACTTCGGCCGCATAGGGGCTGGCTAGCGCCACCCAGAGCCCAAGCTGGAAGCGGTTTTCACGCAGGGCTGCTTTGAAAGGGTTCTTCGGTGCCGGCATGGGTCGTCTCCTCCTGCTATGCGACGGGACGAGCGATGCCTCAATCCCGCAATCACGAGATTTCTACCGGCAAAGAAAAAAACCGGCCAGAACTTTCCGGCCGGTTTTTTTCAGATTGGGTACCGTATCTTACGCAACGCCGCCGAGGCAGACGTATTTGATCTCGGTGAACTCCTCGATGCCGTAGCGCGAGCCCTCGCGTCCGAGACCGGAAAGCTTGACGCCACCGAACGGCGCTTCCGCCGTGGAGATCAACCCGGTGTTGACGCCGACCATGCCGTATTCCAGCGCTTCGGCAACCCGGAACACCCGCGCCAGGTCCTTGGCGTAGAAATAGGAGGCAAGGCCGAATTCGGTGTCGTTTGCCTGTTCGACCACGTCCGCCTCGTCGGTGAAGCGGAAGAGCGGGGCGACCGGCCCGAAGGTTTCTTCGCGTGCAACCGCCATCGCCTGGGTGACGTCGGCCAGAACCGTCGCTTCATAGAAGGTGCCGCCGAGCGTGTGACGCTTGCCGCCCTGGATGACCCGCGCACCCTTGGAGGTGGCATCGGCAATATGCTCCTCCACCTTTTCCAGCGCCGCCTTGTCGATCAGCGGACCGAGGATGACGCCATCTTCAAGGCCGTTGCCGATCTTCAGCTTGGCGACCGCCTTGGCGAGCTTGTCGGAAAACGCGTCATAGACCTTGTCCTGCACATAGATGCGGTTGGCGCACACGCAGGTCTGGCCGTTGTTGCGGAACTTGGCGATCAGCGCGCCTTCGACCGCGGCATCGAGATCGGCATCGTCGAAGACGATGAACGGCGCATTGCCGCCGAGTTCGAGCCCCAGCTTCTTGATGGTGGCAGCACTCTGGCGGTAGAGCTCGGCCCCCACTTCGGTCGAGCCGGTAAAGGTCAGCTTGCGAACGACCGGGTTCGAGGTCATCTCGGCGCCGATCTCGCGGGCAGAACCGGTGATGACGCTGAAGAGCCCCTTCGGCAGGCCGGCGCGCTCGGCCAGAATGGCGATCGCGATCGCCGAGAACGGCGTCTGAGCAGCCGGCTTCAACACCATGGCGCAGCCGGCAGCAAAGGCCGGGCCGGCCTTGCGGGTGATCATCGCATTGGGGAAGTTCCAGGGCGTGATCGCCGCAACGACGCCGATCGGCTGTTTCATCACCAGGATGCGCTTGTCGGGCTGGTGGCCGGGGATCAGGTCGCCATAGATGCGGCGCGCCTCCTCGGCAAACCATTCGACAAAGCTTGCGCCATAGACGATCTCGCCGGTCGCTTCCGCGAGCGGCTTGCCCTGCTCCAGCGTCAGGATGCGGCCGAGATCGTCCTTGTTCTCGATCATCAGCTCGAACCACTTGCGCAGCACGCCGGCGCGATCCTTGGCCGTGCGCGCTGCCCAGGTCTTCTGGGCCACACGTGCAGCCTCGATCGCAGCCCTGGTTTCCTTGGCGCCGAGCTTCGGCACCCGGCCGATGATCTCGCCTGTCGCCGGGTTGTTCACCTCGATCGCGTTTGCCGCGTCCGCCTCGATCCACGCGCCGCCGACGAGGGCTGCCTGGCGAAACAATGATGGGTCTTTAAACGACATGATCCGTCCTCTCTCAAATCCTACAGAACTTATACAACTTTTTTCTTGGAAACAGCAATGACCTCAAGTCGCCGTTTCTGCAATTTCCTGAAGCGCACAAGGCGCGCGGGCGCTCACGTTCCGTGCATCCAACCCGTTTCTTCGCCATCCGTCCTCATGTAGCGTTCGAAACGAATCAAACCATGGGCCGCCAGTTGGTCCAGCGGCGTTCCCTAGTTCACGCGACACCGAGAAGAGGCTTGTCCATGACGGCGACCGACAACAGAAAAGCTGACCATCCGATCGATGCCATGTTCATCGAGCGCTGGTCGCCCCGCGCCTTCACCAACGAGGAAATCGACGAAAAGACCCTGCTTTCCTTCTTCGAAGCGGCGCGCTGGGCGCCGTCCGCCAGCAACCGGCAACCCTGGCGCTTCGTCTACGCGCGCCGCGGCACGGATCGCTTTCCAGTGCTGCTCGACACGCTCGACGAGGGAAACCAGCGCTGGGCGAAGAACGCGGCAGCACTTCTGATCGTGATCTCAAGAACGCATAATGCAGCGCAGAACGGCGAGATGCGGCACGCCTATACCCACGCCTTTGATACCGGGGCGGCCTGGTACAGCCTCGCTTTGCAGGCCTCGCTCGCGGGCTGGCACACCCATGGCATGGCCGGTATCGATCGCGACAAGGCGATGCACGCCCTGAATGTTCCCGAACACTACCGGGTCGAAGCCGCCGTTGCGATCGGCCGGCTTGCCGATTCCTCGACTTTGCCGGACGATCTGCGCGCACGCGAAATCCCGAGCCAGCGCAAGCCGGTCGGCAAATTCGCCTTCGAGGGCCAGTTCAAGGGCGAATGACGCACCAACGAAAAATCCCGGCTCTGAGGCCGGGATTTTCTTTATGTCTCTGCATAGGCCTCGATCAGATGTCGAGGTTTGCGACGCTCAGCGCATTTTCCTGAATGAACTCGCGACGCGGTTCGACCTCGTCACCCATCAGACGCGAGAACAGGCCGTCGGCGTCGGTGGCGTCGGTGACCCGGACCTGCAGCAGCGAGCGGACGTTCGGATCGAGCGTCGTTTCCCAGAGCTGCTCGGCGTTCATCTCACCCAGACCCTTGTAGCGCTGCATCGACAGGCCCTTGCGGCCAGCGGCGAAGATCGCGTCGAGAAGCGCACGCGGGCCGCTGACCTCCTGCGCGCCGTCACGGCGACGCAATACCGGCGGTGCCGAGTAGATCTCTTTCAGCTTTGACGCCAACTGGTCGATGTAGCGGGCATCGGACGAACCGATCAGCGCCATGTCGAGCACGGCGACTTCCTTGACGCCGCGAACCATGCGTTCGAACCGCAACCCGCCTTCGCTGGTAACTGTGCCGGCCCAGCCGCGCTCGGTTTCCTCGGCGATCACGTCGAGACGACGCGCGATCTCGGCGGCGGTCTTTTCGTACTCGTCGCGCTGGCCGTTGAGCTCGACGTTCAGCGCGCCGGCGATGGCCGCCTGCTCGACGATCGCGCGATTATAGCGCGAGTGAAGCCCGTTCATGAGGTTACGCAGGCGCAGCGCGTCGGTGATCACCTCACGCAGGTCCTGCCCGGCGCGGACTTCGCCCGATTCAAGCTGCAGCGTCGCTTCCTCGAGACCCATAGAGATCAGGTAGTCTTCGAGCGCCTGCTCGTTCTTGAGGTACTGCGCCGACTTGCCGCGCGTCACCTTATAGAGCGGCGGCTGAGCAATGTAGATGTGGCCGCGCTCGATCAGTTCGGGCATCTGCCGGAAGAAGAAGGTGAGCAGCAGCGTGCGGATGTGAGCGCCGTCGACGTCGGCGTCCGTCATGATGATGATCTTGTGGTAACGCAGCTTGTCGGCGTTGAACTCGTCCTTGCCGATCGACGTGCCGAGCGCGGTGATCAGCGTACCGATTTCCTGGCTCGACAGCATCTTGTCGAAGCGCGCACGCTCGACGTTGAGGATCTTGCCGCGCAGCGGCAGGATCGCCTGGTTTTCGCGCGAGCGGCCCTGCTTGGCCGAACCACCCGCCGAGTCCCCTTCCACCAGGAAAACTTCGGACTTTGCCGGGTCACGCTCGGAGCAGTCGGCGAGCTTGCCGGGCAGCGACGAAATGTCGAGCGCGCCCTTGCGGCGCGTCAGTTCGCGCGCCTTGCGGGCAGCTTCGCGGGCGGCAGCTGCTTCGACCACCTTGCCGACGAGGATCTTGGCTTCGGTCGGGTGTTCTTCGAACCAGGTGCTGAGCGCCTCGTTGACGAGGCTTTCGACCACCGGTCGCACTTCCGAGGAAACGAGCTTGTCCTTGGTCTGCGACGAGAACTTCGGATCGGGAACCTTGACCGAAAGCACGGCCGTCAGGCCTTCGCGGCAGTCTTCGCCCTGGAGCGTGACCTTTTCTCTCTTCGTAATACCTGATGTATCGGCATAGGACGTGACCTGCCGGGTCAGCGCGCCACGGAAGCCCGCCATGTGCGTGCCGCCGTCGCGCTGCGGGATGTTGTTGGTGAAGCAGAGCACATTTTCGTGATAGCTGTCGTTCCACCACATCGCCACTTCGACGGTGATGCCGTCCTTCTCGCCGCGGATCGATACCGGCTTGTGCACGAGAGGTTTCTTCGCGCGGTCGAGATAGGCGACGTAGGCCTCAAGACCGCCCTCGTACATCATCTCGTCCTGGCGGATGTCCGAATGGCGCTTGTCGGTGAGGATGATATGAACGCCTGAATTCAGGAACGCGAGTTCGCGCAAGCGGTGCTCGAGCGTGTTGTAGTCGAAATCGGTCTTGGTGAACGTCTCGCTGCTCGGCAGGAACGTCACCTCGGTCCCGGTCTCATCGCCGGCGTCGCCGGTAACGGCGAGAGAGCCGTCAGCGACACCGTGGGTGAAGCTCATCTCGTGAATCTTGCCTGCGCGCCGGATCTTCAGCTTGAGCGAAACCGAAAGCGCATTGACCACCGACACGCCGACGCCGTGCAGGCCGCCGGAGACCTTGTAGGAGTTCTGGTCGAACTTACCGCCGGCGTGCAGCTGGGTCATGATGACCTCGGCCGCCGAGACGCCCTCTTCCTTGTGGATGTCGGTCGGGATGCCGCGACCGTTGTCGGTTACCGTCACCGAGCCGTCCGGATTGAGCGACACCGTCACGATGTCGGCATGGCCGGCAAGCGCTTCGTCGATCGCGTTGTCCACCACCTCGTACACCATGTGGTGCAGACCGGAGCCGTCGTCGGTGTCGCCGATATACATGCCCGGCCGCTTGCGTACGGCATCCAGGCCCTTCAGAACCTTGATGGAATCGGCACCATATTCGGCGCTGGCGCCGGTTTCGGTCTCAGGATTGTCGGTCATTCAGCTACGGGTCTTTCCAGGTTCTTCGGACATGGTGATTCGTTGCGAATCACGTCTCGGACGCCTCTTGGACTATAGAAAATTTGTCCAGGGTTCCAAATCCCGGACCGCCGGGCGGCGGCCGGAAACAAGCATTCATCCCCTGTCATTATCAGGAAATGTGGCTTTTTCCAAAACATCTTGCAGCTTGCGGATCGTCTCCGGAGACAAAGCGCGAATTCGTTCGCTCAATCGGTTGGCAAAGGCCGTGTGCTCCGGCGTCAGACCCGACGTGTCGAGCACCGTTTTTGGCGAGGAGACATTGGCAATGCGGAACAGATCCTCCGCCTCGTCCCAGATCACGTTGAAGTAACCGGTGACGCGCTGGAGGAAGTCGAAGCTGGGCGCACCGCGCTTTCCATGCTCGAGCGCCGAGAGATAAGCGGCCGAGACGCCGATCGCCTTTGCCATCTCCTTCTGCGATACACCCTTGCGGCGCCTGAGGTCGCGCAGAGCCTGGCCGAAGGGCGTCATAGCGCGCTGCCTCTCACCCGCGCCAGGCGGACGTAGAGCGCGCCGTCGCCGCCATGGTTACGGGCGGCGGGCTCATAGGACGAGATCAGCGGCCGGAATTCGGGAAGCGAGAACCAGAGCGGCACGGCTCGCTTCAAGGCGCCGTCGCTGCCGAACGAGGTGCCCTTGCCGGTAATGACGAGCACATGCCGCAGCCCCCGCTCGTGCGCCCGCAGCAGAAACTGCAGGAGAAGTCCGTGCGCTTCGCTCTGGATCATGCCGTGTAGGTCGATCCGGCCCTCAAGCACCAGGTGCCCCTTGGCCAGCTTACGCTTGACCGGCCGCTCCAGTGGATGATGCACTTTTTCGCCAAGCTTCTTCGTCAGCGCTATGCCCGGCTGCTCGAGAGCTGTTGCCGGCTGTTGCGGCCGCTGCTTGCCCTTCGCCTCTTCCGGAGGTTTTGCCTGTTCGTCTTCGGTCAGAATTTCCATGAGCTCGGCGAGCCGACCGGGCATCGGTCTCGCCGAACGGGCAACCTTGCCCCAGAGAATGCGGTCCTCGGCCGAGAGTTTCTTGTCCTTAGCCATGGCCGTAACGGGCCGCAGCCGCCTTGGGAACGAAGACGTAAAAGTCGGCCGCGTTGCGAACCGCTCCGGCCCGCTCACCGGCCTCGAAACCGGATCCGGTAAAGATATCGCCGCGGGCCGGGCCAACGATCGCCGAGCCTGTATCGAGCGCCAACATCAGACGCTGGAAAGGTTTTCCGTCATCGAGCTGCGTCAGGCTCTCGCTCGCGATAAAAAAAGGAACGCCAAAGGTGTGGATCAGCCGATCCACTGCCAATGAGCGGTTCGGTTCGAGCGAGACCTTGGCGGCGGCAATCGGCCCCAGCCGCTCGTCCTCGACGTCTGCCTCGCGGAAGAAGATGAATGACCGATTGTGCCAGAGAACCTCATCGACCTCTTCGGGATGCGCTTCCAGCCAGTCGCGAATGCTCATCATCGAAACGGTGGCGGCATCGATCTTGCCGCGCTCGATCAGCAATTTGCCGACGGCTGAGAAGTAGTGCCCGGTCTTGGCCGAATAAGTGACGCGGCGACGCGAACCATCCGGGAAGCGGAGCCGTGCGGCACCCTGCACATGAACGAAGAAGACCTCGACCTTGGACTTCGCATAGGCGATCTCCAGGCCGCGGCCAGCCAGATGGCCCTGCTCTATCGCTTTCCTGTCCGGATACTCGCTGATCCGGCTGCCCTCGGAGAGACCGAAGGCGAAGTAGGGATCCATCCCCTCCGGCCGGTTGCCATCGTGAACATCGACCAGATCGTCCGGCCGGCGATAGAGCGGATAACGATAGGTCTCGTCCGCTTCGGCGCGCACATCGATCTCGGGCTCGTAGAAAGCCGTGACAAAACCGGAACCCGTTTCGGGCACGATCCGGAAGGGGACGAAATGCGCTTCGAAAAACGCCCGTGCGTTCTCTCCGCTACCAACCTGCTGCTGCGATGCGGAGAAGGCCGGCAAAAGATCGTCGACCGAAATCCCAAGAGAGCCCGTGCGATAGGGTTTGACCGTCGAGACATGCTGGTGACAGCGACGCATCGCATCAATCACCGCGGTCGGATCATCATGCTGCCAGCCCGGAAGCTCGGCGAAACGGGCTGGCTCAAGTCGATAGGACATCGGTACCGCGTCCGCTCAGTTTTCGGATTCGGTGGCGATCAGCTTCCAGTTCGGATCCCGCGAACGAATGTCGCGCGCAAAGGTCCAGAGATCGTTGACCTCCGCAACCGACTCGGCGTCGCCGTCGATCAAACCGCCCTGCTTGTCGTAGGTCGCCGAAATCAGCTGGCTGACGATGCGAACGGTGATGTTCTCTTCGCTGTCCTTCACTTCGGCGTGAATGATGTCTGCCTTGTCGATGCCGACGAAGGTGGACTTGACGACTTCGCCCTTGCGCTCGCGATCGGTGATCGCGGCGTCGAAGCCTTCATAGACCTCGCGGGACAGCAAATTCTTCAGCGTCTTGCGGTCGCCGTCTGCGAAAGCCATGACGATCATCTCGTAGGCCATCTTGGCGCCATTGACGAATTCCTTGGGATCGAAACCCTGATCCGCGTCGCTCAGCGCCCGCAGCTGGGTGTTGAGCGTCGTCCCGGTCTTGGCGAAAGCGTCGATCATTTCGTAGCGGTTTGCTTCTTCGTCCGCATTCTCGCGGCGCGGAAGCTGCACGACCTTGCCCTTGTCGCCGTTTTCCGGCCCCTGGCTCATGTCGCGTGGCGAATACGGATCGAACGGCGGCCGCTCGCTTCCGGTCCGGCGGCCCAAGACGCTGCGCAGTTGGAGGAAAATGACCACCGCGGCGATCAGGAAAAAAAACGTGATGAAGTCAAAAGAGCCCATTTCCACCCGGAACCGCTGTTAGAATTTCTCGTGGCTATTCCATATAGTCCGCAAGGATAGATCATTCAAATGGCGATGTCGCACCCTTAGACGGGGATGTGACACCAGGTTTCATATTCGGGCAGCATTGATGCGTTCATTTCTTATACCCCTTGCCATCCTCGGGCTTCCGCTCGCCGAGATCGCCGGTTTTGTCGTCGTCGGCCGGGAGATCGGTCTCCTGATGACGTTGCTGCTGGTTCTGCTAAGTGCATTTGTCGGCGTTATCCTTCTGAGAGTCCAGGGATTTACCGTCATTCGGCGAATGCAGGACGCCACGCGCAACGGCAGCGACCCGGGCCGCGAGGTGCTTGGCGGCGCATTGTTGTTCGTCGCGGCGATCCTGCTGGTGGTGCCCGGCTTCGTCAGCGACGTGATCGGCCTCCTGCTGTTTCTGCCTTTCGTGCGTAATGCGGTTGCCGGTTTCCTGCGCAAGCGAATGACGATCGTGACCGCGGCATCCGGTGCTGGCTGGACACAGCCGCACGAACCGCGCCCCTCGCCGCGCGTCATCGATCTCGATGAGGGCGAATTCTCGCGAACGGACGACGAGGATCCGCCGCAGGTCGGCGATCGCCGCCGGCCCTAGCCAAGAGGCCCCGGTGACAGAATGCGCGAGCGGCACTCTATCGCCTATATTCCGGAGCATGCTTTCAACCTTCCGCTTCGAGCGAAAGCCCGCGCGTCCGCCGGAAAGCGCCGGGCCCGCAGGGTTGTAAGCCCTAGGCCGAAATGCTAGATGGCCTCACCTATTTTTGTCGAGGAACCCTTATGACGACTGATACCGCATCCAACGGCAACGGCAGCGCGCAGCAGAGCCCGACGCTGAACATCCTCGCCCAGTATATCAAGGACCTTTCCTTCGAAAACCCGGGCGCGCCGCGTTCGCTGCAGGCCCGCGACAAGGCGCCGTCGATCAATATCAACGTCAACGTCAATGCCAACCCGCTCGCAGAGAACGATTTCGACGTCGTACTCTCGCTGAACGCAGAGGCCAAGGACGGCGACCGCGTCCTGTTCAACGTCGAGCTCGCCTATGGCGGCGTCTTCCGCGTTGCCGGCTTCCCGCAGGAGCACATGCTGCCGCTGCTCTTCATCGAGTGCCCGCGCCTGCTGTTCCCGTTCGCCCGTCAGATCGTTGCCGACGCAACCCGCAACGGCGGCTTCCCGCCGCTGATGATCGACCCGATCGATTTCGCGCAGATGTTCGCTCAGCGCATGGCCGAAGAAAAGGTCCGCGCCCAGGTTTCGAACGAAACCGCAAACTGACCGAATTTCAGATTGCTGAAACGAAAAGCCCGGCCAATGTGCCGGGCTTTTTCGTATCTGCCTTAGTCCTGGGGTTCGTATTTTGCCCAGATCGCCTTGGCGCCGATCTTCGCAATCAACGCCGCATGAGCGGCCAGGTCGGTCTCCGAGAGCCGGTTCGGCAAGGGACGCGGGCGCTGGCCGATAAGGATCGGTGCGTCGTCGAGTTCGATTGCCTGATCGGTCGATCTGCTGGACACGAGGCCGAGTGCTGCCTGACGGCCACCGATCATCTCGATGTAGACTTCCGCCAGCAGTTCGGAGTCGAGAAGCGCGCCGTGCTTGGCGCGGTGCGAGTTGTCGATACCGTAGCGACGGCAAAGCGCGTCCAGCGAGTTCGGCCCCATCGGGTGTTTGCGACGGGCGAGCGCCAGCGTGTCGGTGACGCGCTCGATGGCAATCGGCGGCATGCCCAAGCGCGCAAACTCGGCGTTGATGAAGCCCATGTCGAAGGTGGCGTTGTGCGCGACCCAGCGGGCATCGCCGAAGAACTCGAGGATCTCGTCGACGACATCGGCAAATGGCGGCTTGTCCTTCAGGGACTCGTCGGTGATCCCGTGGATGGCGAGCGCATCCGGGTGAACCTTGCGGTTGCCGGGATTGATGAAGATGTGCAGCGTGCGGCCGGTCGGAAACTGGTTCTCGAGCTCGACACCGCCGATCTCGATCACCCGGTCCTCGCGATTGTCGAGGCCTGTCGTTTCCGTATCGAAGATGATCTCACGCATCCGCGTCTCCGTTGCTGGCTGCGAGTTGGTCGACGACGGCCTTCACCTGGGCTCGGGTGACGTCGAAACTGTCGCTGGTATCGATGATGTAGTCGGCGCGTTTACGCTTTTCGCTGTCCGGCACCTGACGCGCAAGGATCATCGCAAGTTTTTCCTCGGTCATTCCTGGGCGCTTCAGCGCCCTTTGGCGTTGCAGCTCGGCCGAACAGGTCACGACGACGACGCGATCGACCCGCTTGTCCGCACCCGTTTCAAACAGGAGAGGAATGTCGAGGACCACGAAGGGCGTGCTGGCGGCACGGTTGTCCGCGAGGAACTCCTGCTCCTTGCCGCGCACCAGCGGATGGACGATCGCCTCAAGCTCGCGCAGCCGTTCCGGCGCCTGCATGAGCTGGCGCGAGAGCTCGGCGCGATCGACTTTTCCATCTCTCGTGCTTCCGGGAAACGCCGCTTCCACCGGCGCCACCGCCTCGCCGCTATAGAGCTGATGCACGACCTCGTCGGCATCGTTCACCGGCACGCCGAAGTCGCGAAACATCTGGGCGGTCGTCGACTTGCCCATGGCAATCGATCCGGTGAGCCCGAGGATAATCATCAGTGCCTGTCCATGTCGTCGATAATCAATTGTCGAAGGTCGGCGTCCACCGTCGGCCGACAGCCGAACCAGAGTTCGAAGCCAGGCACTGCCTGGTGCAGAAGCATGCCCAAACCGTCGACGATCGCAAAGCCCTGCACCTCTGCCTGCGCCAGGATCGGCGTCTTCAAGGGAACATAGACGATATCCGTGACGACTGCGCGCGAAGCCATGACACCGAAGTCGATCGCCGGTGCCTCGCTGCCGTCCATGCCGAGCGAGGTGGTATTGATGAACAGGCCTGTGCCGGTCATCACGTCCTTGAGTGCGCCCATCGGATGGGCTTCCACCGCCCGGCCGAACCGGTCGGCCAGTTCCTGCGCCCGTTCGACGGTGCGATTGACGACATGGATCCTCTTGATGCCGCGGTCACGGACGGCCTGGATGATCGCCCGGCTTGCGCCGCCGGCGCCGAGAATGACTGCCGTCGACGTCCGGTCCCAGCCGGCCGCCCGCTCGTCGAGATTGGCAACGAAGCCGCGGCCGTCGGTATTGGTGGCATGCACCTTTCCGTCCTGAACCCACAGCGTGTTGGCGGCGCCGAGTTCCTGGCTGAGCTCATCCGGCTGATCCGCCAGCCGACAGGCCACCTCCTTGTGGGGGATCGTGACATTGCCGCCGCAGAAGCCGGATGTTCCGTCCTTGAGGCTGGCGACGAAACCGCCGAAATCTTCCGGCTTGACCTCATGGGCGCGGTAGCTGCCGGGCAGACCAAGCTTTTTCAGCCAATAACCGTGGATCAGAGGCGACCGGGAATGCTTGATCGGATAGCCGGTGACGAAGGCGTGGTTAACAAATGTTTCACGTGAATCACGCATCGATCGTTCCCAGTTCACGAAGTTTGGAAAGCAGCGGCAGCATCGGAAGACCGAGGATGGTGAAGTAATCGCCCTCGATCTTTTCGAAGAGCTGGATGCCCTCACCTTCCAGCTGGTAGGCGCCGACGCTCGAAAGCGCCTTTTCGCCGACACGCTGAAGATGACGCTCGACGAAATCTGCCGTCAGCGGGCGCACCGTCATGTGGGCGGACGAGACGTGCCGCCAGATGACCTCTTCGCCACGCAAAAGGACGACGGCACTGTTCAGGCGGTGCGTCTGGCCGGAGAGGGAAAGCAGATGTGTGGCGGCTTCCGCCATGGTCTTCGGCTTGTGGAAGACCCGCGACCCCAATGACATCGTCTGATCGGAACCGATCACCAGCGCGCCGGCGAAATGCCTGGCGACGTCTCGTGCCTTTGCTTCCGCCAGTTCGAGAGCAACGGTTTCGGGCGCAGCGCCCTTATCCTCAAGCGGCTTTTCCAGCGCACGCTCATCGATCTCAGCTGCCTTCGCTTCGAAGACCAGGCCGGCATTCTCCAGGAGCGCCCGGCGAAACGGGCTGGCCGAAGCCAGGACGAGCGAAGATGTCATCATTCAAGTTCCCGAATTGTTCGAATCCGCTCTAACGCAGACGTGGACGCAGGGCAACGATTGCCGCTGCCGTTTCCTCGATCGAACGGCGGGTGACGTCGATGACCGGCCAATTGTTGCGCGCGCAGAGCGACCGGGCATATTTCAGTTCCTCGGTGATCGAGGCCTTGTCGGTGTACTCATCGCCGTGAAAGCCTTGCGTCGTTCCGAGCACCCGGTGCTGGCGCACTTGCGAGATGCGGTCGGCCGTCGCGATCAGCCCGACGACGAGCGGCTTCGTCGCTTCCATCAATCTTTCGGGTAACGGTACGCCGGGAACGATCGGGATGTTCGCTGTCTTGATGCCACGGTTGGCGAGATAGATGCTGGTCGGCGTCTTAGACGTCCGGCTGATGCCGACGAGAACGACATCCGCATCGTCGAAATCGGCCGGCAGCTGACCGTCGTCATGGTCCATGGTGAAATTGAGCGCGTCGATGCGCGCGAAATATTCTGCATCCATCACATGCTGAGCACCGGATCTCCGCCGCGACGGGGATCCCAGATAGGACTGAAAGAGATCGATGATCGGATCCAGCACCGAGACGCAAGGGACGCCCATCTCGCGGCAACGGCGATCGATGATGTCGGCAAGTTCGCGGTCGACGATCGTATAGAGAACAATGCCCGGTGCACCGTCGATCGCGTCGAGAACCTGCAGCAGCTGCTTGCGGTTCCGGATCAGCGGATAGACGTGCTCAAGCGCATGCGAGCTTTGAAATTGAGCGGCCGCAGCCCGGCCGGCCGCAATCAGAGTCTCGCCCGTTGAGTCCGAAATCAGGTGAAGGTGGAAGTAGTTTTTCTTGTTCTCCACGCAATTCTCCTGGTGCTGTTGATAAGCCGGGATGAAACACAGCTAACGACGGGGCCTGGATCCAGGCAAGTGGAAAACAGCCGAGTTATTCACAATTGGCGCTGCGGCGGACATTGTTTCGGGACGGATGTGGACAAGACTCGCGGCGCGGACAAAGTGTCACGCATATCAACCGCTTTTCCACAGGTGCGTCAAAAATCGAACGCGACTTAAAGAACTGATTCAAAATGCCTTTCTGAGATTGACCACGCTGTTTTTCCAGAGATCGGTCTCATTGTCCCTTCGCTGGGCGTCGTGATCGCCGGTCGTGGATAAGTCAGTGAGTTGTTTTAATCCTTGATACCCACCGACTCTAAGAAATAGAAACCTTCTAAATATCTTTGATTTTAAATTGGGAGAGACGATCCGTGACCGAAACACGCAGAAAGGTTCTGGAGGTTTTGGCAGGGAAGACGGTGTCACCTCCTCCAATCTGGCTGATGCGCCAGGCGGGACGGTACCTGCCCGAGTACAGGGCAACACGCGCCGTAGCCGGAAGCTTCCTCGATCTTTGCTACACGCCCGATCTCGCAGTCGAGGTCACGTTGCAGCCGATCCGTCGCTACGCTTTCGATGCCGCCATTCTCTTCTCCGACATCCTGGTCATTCCCGATGCGCTGAGCCGCAACGTGCGCTTCGAAGAAGGCCATGGGCCACGAATGGATCCGATCGATGCCGATGGTATCCGTCTGCTGAAGCCTGAGGGTATCGCTGAACACCTCCAGCCGGTGTTTGAGACGGTTTCGCGGTTGCGCGCAGAACTTCCCTCGGAAACGACGCTGCTTGGCTTCTGTGGCGCTCCCTGGACGGTTGCGACCTACATGATTGCCGGACAGGGAACGCCGGACCAGGCCCCTGCCCGTCTCTTCGCCTATCGCAATCCCGAAGCCTTCGATTATCTGCTCGCCTTTCTGGCGGATGTATCGGCTGAATATCTCGTGCGGCAGATCGATGCCGGCGCCGATGCGGTGCAGATCTTCGATTCCTGGGCGGGTGTTCTCGGTGAGGAGGAATTCGCCCGCTACGCCGTCAAGCCGGTGCAGCGGATCATCGCCTCCGTTCGGGCGCAGCGGCCGCAGGCAAAGATCATCGCTTTTGCGAAGGGCGCAGGGCAGCTGTTGAACGGGTATCGGCAGGCGACCGGCGCTGACGCGATCGGCCTCGACTGGACCGTTCCGCTTTCCTTTGCGAAGGATCTGCAGAAGGAAGGGCCGGTACAGGGCAATCTCGATCCGATGCGGGTCGTTGCCGGCGGCGTGGCGCTTGAGGAAGGCATTGACCGCATTCTCGACGCACTCGGTCACGGTCCGCTGATCTTCAATCTCGGCCATGGCATAACGCCGCAGGCCGATCCCGAACATGTCTCGGCGCTGGTTGCCCGGGTTCGTGGAGCACGGTGATGGCGGAGAAGCAGACCGACCGCGCGCCGGGCAACAGAGCGCGGCTCAGGGCAGCGATCGCGCTTGGTGCGTTCGTGGCGCTTCTCGTCGGTCTGTTCGTCTGGCGCCCGGATGATCTCTATCTCTGGATCAAGGCGCTGCATGTCATTGCCGTGATGTCGTGGATGGCAGCGCTGCTCTACATGCCCAGGCTGTTCATCTACCATACGGACGCGGAACCCGGCTCTGCCCAGTCGGAAACCTTCAAGATGATGGAGTTGCGGCTCCTGAAGGTCATCATGAACCCGGCCATGATGATTTCCTGGGTGCTCGGCCTTTATCTGGCCTGGAGCGTTTACGGCTTCCAGGGTGGCTGGCTGCATGCCAAGCTCCTGTTCGTTGTCCTGCTGACCGGTGTCCACATGCGTTTCAGCCGTGCTGTGCGCGCCTTTCAGCGCGACGAGAACAGGCACGATGCGCGCTATTGGCGGTTGATGAACGAGGCGCCTACCCTCTTGATGATCGTCATTGTCATCATGGTCGTCGTGAAGCCATTCTGAATTTAATCGATTTGCGGCCTGTCACAGGCGTTTCTAATTTGCGACGACCCCTTGCAGGGTTTCACGTGAATCGCTATTTTCTGCCATCTCCTCTTCATGGCTTGTGACAAAGACAAGAGCCTGCCCCTTCCTGCTGCAGCTCCCTAACGAATACTCGCCATCTCCCCACTACCCATACCAAACATGGATCCTTCATGGCTGAAATGAAGCTACAAGAACTCAAGAACAAGACGCCGACCGATCTGCTCGCTTTCGCCGAGGAGCTCGAGGTGGAGAACGCCAGCACGATGCGCAAGCAGGAGCTGATGTTCGCAATCCTCAAGATGCTCGCGGCCCAGGATATCGAGATCATCGGTGAAGGCGTCGTTGAAGTGCTCCAGGACGGCTTCGGCTTTCTGCGCTCGGCGAATGCAAACTACCTCCCCGGTCCGGACGATATCTACATCTCGCCCTCCCAGATCCGCCGCTTCTCGCTGAAGACCGGCGACACGGTCGAGGGTCCGATCCGAGGACCAAAGGAAGGCGAGCGCTACTTCGCCCTCCTCAAGGTCAACACCATCAATTTCGACGATCCGGAAAAGATCCGTCACAAGGTTCACTTCGACAACCTGACGCCGCTCTACCCGAATGAGCGCTTCAAGATGGAACTCGACGTTCCGACGTCGAAGGATCTTTCTGCCCGCGTCATCGACCTGGTGGCGCCACTCGGCAAGGGCCAGCGCGGCCTGATCGTCGCGCCGCCGCGCACCGGTAAGACCGTTCTCCTGCAGAACATCGCCCATTCGATCACCGCCAACCATCCGGAATGCTACCTGATCGTTCTCCTGATCGACGAACGTCCGGAAGAAGTGACGGACATGCAGCGCTCGGTGAAGGGCGAAGTCGTATCCTCGACCTTCGACGAGCCGGCGACGCGCCACGTACAGGTCGCCGAAATGGTGATCGAAAAGGCCAAGCGCCTCGTGGAACACGGCCGTGACGTCGTTATCCTGCTTGACTCGATCACCCGCCTCGGCCGCGCCTACAACACCGTTGTTCCGTCATCGGGCAAGGTCTTGACCGGTGGTGTCGACGCAAACGCGCTGCAGCGCCCGAAGCGCTTCTTTGGTGCCGCCCGTAACATCGAAGAAGGCGGCTCGTTGACGATCATCGCGACGGCGCTGATCGACACCGGCAGCCGCATGGACGAAGTCATCTTCGAAGAGTTCAAGGGCACCGGTAACTCGGAAATTGTGCTCGACCGCAAGGTGGCCGACAAGCGCATCTTCCCGGCGATGGATATTCTCAAGTCCGGTACGCGTAAGGAAGACCTGCTCGTTCCGCGCCAGGATCTCCAGAAGATCTTCGTGCTGCGCCGTATTCTGGCACCGATGGGCACGACCGACGCGATCGAGTTCCTCATCGACAAGCTGAAGCAGACGAAGAACAACGGCGACTTCTTCGACTCGATGAACACCTAAGGCGCGTTCATCATCCGACTTCAGGGACCGGTCGACTGCGCGTCGGCCGGTTTTTTCATTTTATAACCTTAGCCGGATTCACCCCTACCTTCGATTCGGTTTCGCAACAATTTCCGACTAGGCCTGCAATCAGACAGACGTCGGTTTTGCTGATTCACGTGAAACACATGCGCCCGTGAGACACGAGGACGCGGCGAGGCCTTGAAATTTCGGCATTCTTTCGGCATAAGCACGCCGACCCATTAAGATAGTGTTTGGCTAGCGTGAGCGCTCTCCGCGAAGCAGAACGATCCGGTCCGGAACTTCGACGATTCCCATTGTTTCGACCATTGACGCGCCTTGCGTGTCCGCGGTCTTTTCAGGTGAGCCCATGACAGCGACGCATACGATCTATGCACTTTCCAGCGGAGCTCTGCCCGCTGGCGTCGCAGTGGTGCGTATCAGCGGCGGGCGCACTGAAGCAGTGCTGCAGGCGCTGTGTGGTGATGTGCCAGCACCCCGATCGGCCACGCTGAGATCGATTCGGTCTCGTAACGGTGATGTCATCGATAGCGGCCTTGTTCTGTATTTTCGCGGACCTGCCTCGTTCACGGGAGAAGACTGCGCAGAGTTTCAGATCCATGGCGGGCGGGCAGCGGTAAACGCCTTGCTTCAAGAACTCTCGAAGCTCGAGGGTTTGCGTCATGCGGAGGCCGGCGAGTTTTCGCGCCGCGCCTTTCAGAACGGCAAGCTCGATCTGGTCGAGGTGGAAGGCCTAGCCGACCTGATTGTGGCGGAGACTGAGATGCAGCGCCGGCTCGCGATCGAACACTCCGGCGGTGGGCAATCAAAAATCTATGCCGGCTGGGCGAAGCGCTTGACCCATGCGCGCGCGATGATCGAGGCCGAGCTCGATTTTGCCGATGAAGACGATGTGCCGGGCTCGGTCACCGAGCGCATCTGGCAGGACATGACCACGCTGTCGCGAGAGATAGCAGCTCATATAGCCGATGCGCCGATCGCAGAGATCATCCGCGACGGGCTGAAGATCGTCATCGCCGGTGAGCCGAACGCCGGCAAGTCGAGCCTGCTCAACGCACTGGCCCAGCGTGACATTGCTATCGTCACCGAGATTGCCGGTACGACCCGCGACGTTCTTTCCGTGGACCTTTCCTTAGCCGGATTCTCGGTAAAGCTCTACGATACGGCGGGCCTGCGAGAAACCGACGAGAAGGTAGAGCAAGAAGGTATTCGTCGCGCACGAGAAATTATCGAGCGAGCGGATCTGATCTTGCTGTTGGCCAACACGCCCGATGGTTTTGATGTCATGTCCGACCTCGCATCCGACACGACGCCCGTGCTGCGCGTCGGGACCAAACTTGACCGCGGCAGTGATCTTTGGCGCGAAGGTTCCGCCGATGTGTTGGTCTCGACGAAAACCGGCGAAGGCATGGAGCGACTGCTGGACGCGATCGCCGCGCACCTGCCGGATCTCAGTGGGCGGACGTCGCTGTCGCTGCCTTCGCGGCGGCGCCATGTCGATAGTCTCCGGCAGGCGCAGCGGTCGATTGACGACAGCTTGGCAAGGCAGGACTTGGGGCTGGACATACGCGCGGAACTGTTGCGCCTTGCTGGCGACGCAATTGGACGGATAACCGGGCGCGTGGATGTTGAGAACCTTCTCGATGTGATATTTTCTGAATTTTGTATCGGGAAATAACCAGTAGGACAGAGCAATACAACGTGTGCGAGTCCTTCGTTGTGTTTCACGTGAAACGATTCGTGCCGGGGTCAACCCCGGAGAAGAGGCAATGATGCAATTTGACGTAATCGTCATTGGCGGAGGCCATGCCGGCTGCGAAGCCGCGGCTGCGGCTGCGCGTCTGGGCGCCAACACAGCGTTGATCACGCACAAGGCATCCACGATCGGCGTTATGTCCTGCAACCCGGCGATTGGTGGCTTGGGCAAAGGACACCTGGTCCGCGAGATCGACGCGATGGACGGCTTGATGGGACGCGTCGCCGATGCCGGCGGCATTCAGTTTCGTTTGCTCAACCGCCGCAAGGGCCCAGCGGTGCGTGGACCGCGCACACAGGCGGATCGCCGCCTCTATCGCGAAGCCATGCAGCGGGAGATCGCTGCCATCGAGAATTTGACGGTTATCGAGGGCGATGCCTTCGACCTGTTGGAAGAACAGGGCCGCATCAACGGTGTCGTCATGAAGGACGGCCGGAGCTTTCAAGCCAAATCCGTTGTTCTGACGACGGGTACGTTCTTGAAGGGCCTCATCCATATCGGCGATCAGAAGATCCCGGCCGGTCGCGTCGGTGAGGAACCGTCCGTCGGGCTCTCCGGCACCCTGCTGCGTTTTGGGTTGCGGCTCGGCCGCCTGAAGACCGGAACGCCCGCGCGTCTGGATGGTCGTACCATCGACTGGGCGCGTGTCGGCCGGCAAGGTCCAGACGAAGATCCTGTACCGTTCTCGTTCATGACCGACAGGATCTTGAACCGCCAGATCGATTGCGGCGTGACGCGCACGACGGAAGCGACGCACAAGATCATCGCTGACAATATCGGCAAGTCGGCGATGTATTCTGGCCAGATCGAGGGCGTCGGACCGCGCTATTGCCCATCTATCGAGGACAAGATCGTACGTTTCGGCGAGCGTGATGGTCACCAGATCTTCCTGGAGCCGGAAGGTCTGGATGACGATACGATCTACCCGAATGGTATTTCGACGTCGCTACCGGCTGACATCCAGGAAGCCTTTATCAAGACGATTCCAGGATTGGAAGATGTCGCGATCCTGCAGCCTGGTTATGCGATCGAGTATGATCACGTCGATCCGCGCGAACTTAACGCGACCCTTGCCGTGCGCAAGATGCCCGGGCTGTTCCTCGCCGGTCAAATCAACGGTACGACCGGGTATGAGGAGGCCGGAGCACAAGGTCTTGTTGCCGGCCTGAATGCTGCCTTGGTCGCGACCAACCGTCCCGAAATCGTGTTCAGCCGAACCCAGTCGTATATCGGGGTCATGATCGACGACCTGACGTCGCGTGGGATCACAGAGCCCTATCGTATGTTTACCTCCCGCGCGGAGTATCGATTGTCGCTGCGGGCCGACAATGCCGACGCGCGGCTGACACCGCTTGCGATGGAGATCGGCTGCATCTCGGATGCGCGCCGTGATCGTTTTGTCGATTGGCGCGCGCGTTTCGACGAGGGGCGTGCCCTGTTGAAGAGCCTGTCGGTAACCCCGGCTGAAGGTAACCGACATGGCCTCAAGCTGAACCAGGATGGCCAACGGCGAACAGCCTTCGAGATCCTGTCCTATCCCGATCAGTCGATTGCCGGCTTGCAGCCCATCTGGCCCGAGCTGTCGTCGATTGGTCCTCGCGTCGTTGAGGCGCTTGAGATCGACGCGGTCTATGCGGTCTATATGGATCGTCAGGCAGCGGATATTGCCGGCATTCAGCGCGAGGAAAATCTCGTCATACCCGATGGCTTCGACTTCGACATACTCTCGGGCCTCTCCAATGAGTTGAAGCAAAAGCTGAAGCAGCAGGCGCCCCGCAATCTGGCTCAGGTGATGAAGGTCGACGGTATGACGCCAGCGGCAGCGTCTCTGATCCTGGCGTGGGTGAAGCGACAGAACCGAACCGTAGAACGTGAAGAAAAGGCCAGCGTACAATGAAGGCGAGTCCAATCGATGTGTTGAACGGACTGCGTGTTTCACGTGAAACGAATGAACGGCTCGAGCATTTTGCCAAGCTCTTTCAGAAGTGGGCGAAGTCGATCAACCTTGTGGCGCCGTCCACTATCGAGGATCTTTGGCGTCGGCACATTGTCGATAGCTTACAGCTCGCGCAGTTGTCGCCCGGTCCCAAGACCTGGGTCGATCTCGGCAGCGGTGGCGGCTTTCCAGGTGTAATCACGGCGATCTATCTCGCCGAACTTGGCGACGGTTGGGTCCATCTCGTCGAAAGCAACAATAAGAAGGCTGCATTCTTGCGCGTCGCATTGGCAGAAACCGGCGCGCGCGGCTCGGTTCACCCGGTTCGAATCGAAGAAGCAGGTGCAGTGATTCCCCGCGCGGACGCGGTTTCGGCGCGCGCGCTCGCAGATTTGACCCTGCTACTGGACTATTCTGCGCCATGGATGACGGCGAAGGAGCAGAAAGCAGTCGCCTTCTTCCACAAAGGTCGGGATTACCAGCGCGAAATCGACAAAGCCGTTGGCCGCTATCAGTTTGATCTGGTAAAACATCCAAGCGTGGTCGAGCCAGATTCTGTCGTGCTCGAGATCGCAAATCTGGCGCGCAGGGCCCAGTGATCGCGAGTGGAAACATGTTTGGTGGTAAAAACCGGATCATTACAATCGCAAATCAGAAGGGCGGCGTCGGCAAAACCACGACCGCCATCAATCTCGCAACCGCATTGGCTGCTATCGGCGAACACGTTCTGATCGTTGATCTGGACCCGCAGGGCAACGCCAGCACCGGGCTCGGCATTCAACGCCGCGATCGGAACCTGTCATCCTATGAGCTGATGATGGGATCGCACGGGATCGGCGAGATCGCTCAGCAGACAGCCGTTCCGAACCTCTCGATCATTCCATCGACCATGGACCTTCTCGGTGTCGAGATGGAAATTTCGCAGGAGCCGGATCGCGTCTTCCGTTTGCGCAAGGCCTTGGTTAGCCCCGCTGCGATGGAATATTCCTATGTGCTCGTCGATTGCCCGCCGTCGTTCAACTTGCTGACAATGAACGCGATGGCGGCGGCCCATTCGGTGCTCGTCCCTCTGCAGTGCGAGTTCTTCGCGCTCGAGGGCCTGAGCCAGCTGCTGGAGACCGTAGATCAGATTCGCCGGACTGTGAATCCGAGCCTGGATATCCAGGGCATTGTCCTTACCATGTTCGATTCGCGCAACAACCTGGCACAGCAGGTTGTTAGCGATGTGCGGACGCACCTCGGCGACAAGGTCTATCACACCCTGATCCCGCGCAACGTTCGCGTCTCGGAAGCGCCTTCCTATGGCAAGCCGGCCATTCTTTATGATCTGAAGTGCGCCGGTAGTCAGGCCTATCTGCAATTGGCCTCCGAAGTCATTCAACGCGAGCGCCAGCGCAAAGCGGCATAATCATTTCGGTAGCGTAATTTAACTCGGGTGACGATATGAACGACGATAGCTCGAAGAGGCGGCTCGGTCGCGGACTGGCCGCGTTGATCGGCGAGATGGATCAGCCGTTGCAAACAGGGGCGGCTGCCCCTGCCCCGGTCAATCCGGATCGGCGCGTGCCGATCGAGTTCGTATCGCGTAACCCGCGCAATCCGCGTCGCCAGTTCGACGAAGCCGAACTCCAGGATCTCGCCAATTCGATCCGTCAGCATGGTATTGTCCAGCCCGTTGTTGCTCGCACCATCGGCGCCGATCGCTACGAGATCATCGCCGGCGAGCGCCGGTGGCGTGCCGCACAACTGGCCGGCTTCACCGAGATCCCCGTTATCATTCGGGACGTCGACGATCGCACGGCGCTTGAAATCGCCATCGTCGAGAACGTCCAGCGCTCGGATCTCAATCCGCTCGACGAGGCGCTTGGCTACGAGCAGCTGATCGCCGAGCACGGCTATACCCAGAACGATCTCGGCGAGATCATCGGCAAGAGCCGAAGCCATGTCGCCAATAGCCTGCGTCTTTTGAAACTGCCGGAACCTGTTCGGGACATGTTGTCGGAAGGCGCGCTTTCGGCTGGACATGCGCGTGCACTCATTCCGACATCGGATCCGGCCACCCTCGCCCGGACGATCATTGCCAAGGGCCTCTCGGTGCGTGACGCCGAGCGCATCGCGCAGAACGATATTCGCGCGCAGAACGATCCGAATTACGGCAAGACCGTCCGTCGCGACGAGAAGGATGCCGATACGCTAGCGCTCGAGCGCACGTTGTCCGATAGCCTCGGGCTTGAGGTCACCGTGAACCACAAGGCGTCAGGCGGTCACTTGCGCATCGCCTACAAGACGCTGGATCAGCTGGAAGAAATCTGCAGGCTGCTCGAGCGGCGATAAGCCACTCCTGCGAAATTTTGCTTTGGCGTATTGATGGCGCGTCGCTCCAATGGGCGGCGCGCCTAATTATCTGATATAATGAGATCTTTTGGCTTCCAGTTGAATTTCGGACGGTGAGTTCCCCAACCATGTTCCTCAAGCATCCTGAAGACCAGTTGGCGAAATTCGAACAGGCTGCGGTAACGGGAATGAGTCGACAGAGGCGGGTCAGCGTCGCGCCGATTGCACCGCGATCGCCATCAGGTTCTGCAGCACCAGGCTTTCCTCCAGGCTCGCACGGCTGCGGGTCTGAAAGATGGTGGTCTGCAGGCGGTTGAGCTCGCGGCGGATGGCCGGGCTCGACCAGTGCTTCAAGGCTGCCTCGACGATCGGCTTGCGGCGAAAGTGCAGCCCACGCCCCAGCGTCGCGATCACTTGCCCCGCCTGCTGGCGGCTTGCATCCATCTCGGCGCGCATCACATCCAGCTGCTGAAACTGACGCAGGCACGCCTGCAGCACCAGAAAGGCGGGCGTCTTGGAGGTGGTGATCTTCTGCATGGCGTGCAGCAATCCATCGAGGTCGCCCTTCAGCACGGCATCGACGGCATCGTCGATGGAAATAGCGCTGGCATCACCGACGATATCGAGCACGTCTTCTTCGTCCACCGTGGACTTGCCACGGCAGTAGAGCGCAAGCTTGCGCAGCTCGTTTCGTGAGGCCAGGCGGTCGCCACCGAGCGCCTCAAGCAACCGTTGCCGTGCCGCGGGGCTGATGCCCAGCTTCTCGTCGCCGAGCTCCTTGTCGATCAGCGCCTGCAGGCTGCGCGTGTCGTCACTGTAGCAGGCGATGCAGGCGACCGAACGGGCGCTCTCGCCGATCTTTCGAAGTGCGGACCCCTTCTTGAGGTCGCCGGCTTCGACGATCACATAGCTTCCGGTCGGTGGTTCGGACGAAAGGATTTGCAACGCATCGACCAGCGGCTTTTCATTGGCCGCGCCACGGACCCAGACGAGCTTTTCTCCGCCGAAGAGGCCGATCGAGTTTACCTCATCGAGCAGCCGCCCGGGCGATTGCGTTAGTTCGCTGACATCGAGCTTCAACAGGGAAAACGGATCGTCGAGCGGCACGCCGCAACGGGCGGCGATTGCAGAGGCACGCTCGGAGACGAGCCCGCGGTCGGGCCCGTAGAGGATGAAAAGCCGATAGACTCCGGCTGACTTCTGGAGAAAGGCGTCGAACTCGTGCGACTTGACCTCGCTCATGCCGACACCAGTTAGCGGCTGAGAGCCGCGGCGATGTCGGCCCGGATCAGTTCGGCCAGTTCCTTGGCTGCACGGTTTTCGCCGTCACGAACGGCGCGCACCTTGGCAAATTCCTGGACCGGAAAATCAACGAGGGCAACGGCCGTGCGGTTGCCGGACTTGATGGTCTCGCCCGTGCCGATCTTCGTCAGATTGTAGTCCGCCTTGACGACGATACGGCCGGCGCCGGCGCGGTCCTTGGCCTGATCGTAGAGCACGCCCATCGACCGGTGGGTGACAGTGAGCGCCAGGTGATATTGCGGATTCACGGGCTCACCCTGGCCACCTGCGGCCAGGAAGATCAGCGCATTGCGCACTTCCTGCTCGACACGGTCGGTGGCTTCGGAAATCTCGATCGCCGCCAGTGCTGTCGAAGTGCCGACGGGGTCGGAATAGAGCGGCCGGACCTGGCAACCGGCGAGCGCGGTCAACATGAGCACGCCAGCCAGAACCGGAATCGACCGGATACGGAAACCAGCTCTATCAGACAACGACATTGACGATCCTCTGGGGCACGACGATGATTTTCTTGGGGCTGCTGCCGTTGAGCGCGGACTTGACGGCGTCGAGCGCCAGGACGGCGCTTTCGATCGCACTCTGATCCGCATCGCGGGCGATTGTCAAATCAGCGCGCTTCTTGCCATTGATCTGCACCGGCATGGTGATTTCGTTCTCGACGACCAAGGCGGCGTTGAACGCCGGCCAGCCTCGTTCCGCAATCAGGCCCTCGCCCCCGACCTCGCGCCAGCATTCCTCGGCGAGGTGCGGCATCATCGGTGCAATGAGGTTGATCAGGATCGTCGTAGCATCCTTCACAGCGCCCGCCAGAGCCGCGTCGGCCTTGCCGGCGGCAACCTGGGTCAGCGGTGCGGCAAGCGTGTTCACGAGCTCGTAGATGCGCGCCACGGCCTTGTTGAAGGCGAGTTTGTCATAGTCGGCCTCGACCGCACGCAACGTCTTGTGCGCGGCCTGCGAAACAGCGAGAGCCTCGCCTTCGAGCACCGGGGCGGCCTCGATCGCGCGCAGCTTGTCGGCCGCTTCGCTGATCAGGCGCCATACGCGCTGCACGAAGCGGTGCGACCCTTCGACACCGGCTTCGGACCAGATGACGTCACGATCCGGCGGCGAATCGGAGAGAACGAAGAAGCGGGCGGTATCGGCGCCATACGAAGCGATGATGTCGTCGGGATCGACGACGTTCTTCTTCGACTTCGACATCTTCTCGATCGAGCCGATGGTGATGTCCTCACCGGTTTCGATCAGCGTCGCGCTACGGCGTCCATCGATCTCCTCGATGCGGATCTCGGCCGGCGTCACCCATTCGCGCTGGGCGCCTTCGCCGCGGCTATAGGTTTCGTGCACGACCATGCCCTGCGTGAAGAGCCCCTTGAACGGCTCGTCGACGGCAACATGGCCGGTCGCCTTCATCGCGCGGGTGAAGAAGCGCGAATAGAGCAGATGCAGGATCGCGTGCTCGATGCCGCCGATGTACTGATCCACCGGCAGCCAGTGGTTGGCGACCTTGGGGTCGGTCGGATTGTCTTCCCAGGGTGCGGTGAAGCGCGTGAAATACCAGGACGAATCGACGAAGGTGTCCATCGTGTCCGTCTCGCGACGGGCATCCTTGCCGCAGTGCGGGCAGGCGACGTGGCGCCAGGTGGCGTGACGGTCGAGCGGATTGCCCGGCTTGTCGAAGGTAACGTCCGGCGGCAGCACGACCGGCAGGTCGGCTTTCGGAACCGGTACGACGCCGCAGTCCTCGCAATGGATGACCGGGATCGGGCAGCCCCAGTAGCGCTGGCGCGAGATGCCCCAGTCGCGCAGGCGGAAGTTGACCTTGCGCTCGCCACGCGGCGCACCGTCGACCATTTCCTTCTCGAGCCTC
>JAESGS010000340.1_pt1 | contig 44854 bp, 41 predicted proteins | sample 9269761 | NCBI WGS metagenome assembly JAESGS01 (sample SAMN15741799, study PRJNA653493) | algae metagenome | isolation source: Cyanosarcina radialis HA8281-LM2 and co-occurring heterotrophs from damp... | place: USA: Makauwahi cave, Hawaii | collected 2011-01-06 | reverse complement strand
ACAATAAAATTAAATTGATTATTAGACAAAGCTATGGCTTTAATACCTTTGATTCTTTACGAGAGAAGCTATTAGCTTGCTTATTTAAATAAGATTTGCTTATCACCCTATGTACGGGAGAGCCCATCATCAAAGCGAATTAACCATTTATCAAAATTAACTGCTTGAGATCCATCTTCTAATCCCCGCACTAAGGTACTAGGAATGACATTTTGTTTGCCGATATTAATCCCTACGGGAATAGTCGTAAACTTGGCTAAATCTTCTACGGTTTGAGTTGCCGGAGTTTCTGTTGGTTGAGGAGTTAGTTCCTCGGTCGATTGAGCAGTCGATCGAGGCGTTGATTCCTTAGTTGGCTGCGGGGTTGGCTGAGGTGTCGATCCTTCGCTCGGTTGTAAAGTCGATCGAGGTGTTGGTTCCTCGGTCGATTGTGGTGTCGATCGAACAATTGGTTCCTCGGTCGGTTGTGGAGTTGCTTGGGGGGTTGTTTCCTTAGTTATTTGGGGGATCGGCTGAGGCGTTGGTTCCTCACTCGGTTGTGGAGTCGGTTGAAGTGTTGCTTCTTTAGTTGTTTGGGGGGTTGGCTGAGGCGTTGGTGTCTCGCTCGGTTGTGGTGTCGATCGAGGTGTTGGTTCCTCAGTTGGCTGAGCAGTTGGTTCCTCGATCGATCCAGAATTTAATTGGTTATTTGTAGTTTGCGCTTTAGCCGCAGTTGTCACCAGATAACAGGATAATAAAGGTGACAGTAATAACGTTAATAATAATTTAAATAATTTTGGGTTTCTCGATGTTAATTTAGGCATTTTAGTATTAGCTATCCATAGTCAATAAACATTAATCTTTTCTAATAGGAGTAAAATAGTATGATGGCATCCGATCGCTAACTCGTTCAAAAAGATGCGATCGATTAACAAACTATTACAACTCGATCGTGCCAGACCTCACGTTTGGTTTGCAGATGAACTAGGATAGCGATCGCTGGTGCGGGTACTTAATCTTTTGCCTGCCCTGGCGATCGCTTCTTGCTCCTGTAGCTAACCTTTACTAAGGTTGCAGTCGGTTTGGTTGAGGGTTTTGAGGCCGATTGATAGAGGGAACTGGTAGTGGAGAAGTCCTTTGTGGAGGATTTTGAGGCCGATCGGTAGGAGGAACTGCTGGTGCAGAAGTCCTTGGTTGTTCGTTTGTTTGAGGTTTTTTGGGCTGGTTGGCAGTTTCAGCTTCTTTCGCTGAAATATTCACATTCTGGTTAAAAGATAGCTTCTTAACCTTGTCATCTTCTTGCCAAAATAATTCCCCAGTTAATTGATATTCTCCAGCAGCGACTTTATCTTCAGCGCTGAGATATTCGATCGGGATATTGCGTTCTCCTTCGGCAATCACTGTAATGGCTTCTATTTTGCCTTCTTTGACTGTCTTTCCACCTTTTGCTAGCTTCCAATTTACTTGAGGGCGGACTGAAGCATTGCCACTGTTTTTGACTAAGAGATTGATGAGTTTTCGCTCTGTAGCAAAGCTACCTCCTTGCACGGCTAGGTTGGCAGAGGCCTCACCGTGGCGGACGTAAACCGTGACTCCAATTCGAGGAATGATGCCAATAGTCATGTTGCCGCTTTGACTTTCAAAAGCTTGCAGGTTTTCCGTGAAAATTACGGCTCGATATTCTCCTGCTTTCATGCTGGGAAGCAAGCGAGAAACTATTCTGATCCGGCGAGTTTGTCCTGGTTCTACTACTAATTCGCGCGGCGAGAAAGTGAGATAGGGAGTTAAATCGTTGGCGCTAGATTCTAATGCCTGAAATCCTTCTCGATCGTAGGTGAAAGGAGCGGCATAGACGCGGGCGCGGAAACGTTCTTTACTGGTATTAGTAACATTAATCGTTCCTCTCGATTGGCCTTGCTTAGTTTCAGTTTCAATTACCAAGGGTGAAATCTGAACTTGGGCTTTAGCAATTCCAGGAAATAAAATTAAAGTAGATAGGGCGCAGCTACTTAAATAGGTGACAAATTTACGGGTGAGTTTAGACATTTTCTTCCTCGATAAAAACTTTCAAAGATTACAAATAAGCGGTGAACGGTCTAAATTGTCGATTAGTTAGCAGTTACTGTTAGCGGTACCTGATATTGATAGGTTCCCGGACGAAACCAAATCGGTCGCTGAATTTGCATATTGACCTTGACATTAGTATTTGTTCCTGTTGGCAGAATAGCACCTCCAGAAGTATTGTTGTCAATAGTTGTGCCACCAAAAGTTAAAGAAGCAGTGCGAATAGTACCGTTGGGATCGGAAGTTGCCCCAGAAATAAAATTAGGAGCAAAAACTTGAATCGTTGCAGAGGTATTTGGCTCTACGGAAATAGTTAGTTCGCCGGAGACAGATGATTCTAAAACATTATTTTGCCCGTCTGCTAACCTTAACGTTCCACTATTCATGTTGGTAAAAGCAATCTGCGCTGAGGCGGAAGAACCGATGACAGTTAGGCTGGTTAAGGCTAAAGTAGAGGCAATTAAGAGGCGATATAACATAGTTAAAACCTAAGATAGAGAGCGATCGCTTTGCCGATCGACAAACGCGATCGCCAGGATATAAAAACTCAATATTTACTACAGAGGAGTGGCAGTTAGTTTGGTAGAGTATGAGTAATTACCGGGCTTAACAGGACTAGTGAATTGTAAATTCACATTCACATTGACGTTTTCATTCATTGGATTAGTCAATGTTTGCGAATTAGCAACTCCATTGATCCGATAAGAAAGTGATTTCCCTTGAGCGTTAGCAAACACCACGAACGAATTAGGGGCTATGGTCATCCCAGAAGGTTGAGAAACTACCGTAAAATTGCTAATTCTTAAAGAGGCGTTGCCGTTACAACTAAGAGTAATGCTGCCAGATGTAGCGCCCGTACCTACATCGGAGGCAATAAAGTCGTCTGTGGGAGCGGAAATATCTCCTAACGTGCCACCATTAGGGCTGCCAAAAGCACAGATACTTGTGACGGTGCCGTTAAAAGGAATGGCGGTACTCTCTACGGGGGCGGCCATCACACTAGATGCGCCAGCGGCTATGCCGCAGATAGTAAAAGCTGAAAGTAGTAAAGAATTGCGTAAGTTTGTTTTCATGGCTTCCTTTGGATCGATTGATTACTCCTTAATAATGTGTTTTTTCCCTAAGTTTTCCATCAGCATTGCTGCGGAAGGTTCATCTATAAGTTGCGTCCTATTCCCGTAAATTCACGGATGTTTTGGCTCCCTCTTTTGTTACTGTCTCCAGAGAATTTTTGTCAAAAGTTTATTTGTATAGGAGAAGGTGAAACTGTGGTCTTGCTTCCCCTCTCCCACCCTTGGGCTATCGTGTATATATAAGTTTTCGGTTTGAATATTTGCCTTGTCGATCCCCCTAAATCCCCCTTAAAAAGGGGGACTTTGAATCCGATTCCCCCCTTTTTAAGGGGGGCTAGGGGGGATCTGCGAGGGATTGGGCATCAAAACTAGAGATGCGTATACGCGGTAGCTACTACTGAGGAGTAGCAGTTAGCTTGGTGGTGAATTGGTACAACCCAGGTTTCATCGCTGTAGCGAACGGTACTTCCATATCGACAGTGATGTCTTCATTGACAATTCCAGTCAGCGAGACAGGAGCAGAGGTAGAGCCGTCTGAAAAACGGGAAGTATAGTCTTCAGAAGAAGTGCTTGCCCATACTACCCACCAGCCGGAGTTTGTATCCACACTCATTCCAGAAGGTACAGAAACCGTTTGAAAATCGCTTACTGCTAGCTGAGCATCGCCGTTGCAAGTTAGATTGATGCTGGCGGGTGCTGCACCCGAACCATAATAAGACCCGATGTAGTATTGAGTAGGATCGTCGATATCCCCCAGAGTTCCACCAGCGGGAGCACCGAAAGCACACATATTGCTCATAGTGCCGTTAAAGGGAATGTCGTTACTGTCTACTGGGGCTGCCATGACAGCAGAATTACCAGCCACGACACCGCAGATCGCTAGAGCCGCAACCATTAAACAATTGCGTAGTTTGTCGTGCATAATTTAATTTTTAGTTGTCTGTTTCCTGGATTGCTATAGCTACAAGTATGCGTATTTTTGGTGGCTATCCCATCAGTATTACTGGCTAAATTACTAGGCAAATTTGGTTTTGATTTCAGTAAATTTACGGTTGGTTGTTAGTGCCAATGTTATTTCCCAGAAATCAATGGCGAACGAAGGCAAAGATTTCACCCTGCTCGGCAGGCAATGAAAAGCGCTAAAAATGGCAACAGCGATCGCCTCACCTCTAATTTCAGAGATAAATATTGCGTCCTGACCGATCGGAGCCAGGGAAAGTGAAATTCATCCTTCCTACTACTGAGGAGTTGCAGTCAGTTTGGTAGTGTAGGAATAAACACCAGGCTTGACAGGAGTAGTGTAGCCTATCCCCATATTAACTATGAGGTTTTCATCGAACGGACCAGTCACAGTATGATTTCCGCTGCCATCGAACGTATCCCAGTACGACCCACCGTAGCTACTTTCTACCGATACAGCAGCACCATCTAAGTTCATCCCAGTAGGTTTAGAAACCTCCTGAAAATCGCTTACTTCTACCCCAGCATCTCCGTTACAAGTCAGACGAATGTATGCAGCCTGAAAACCTGAACCTTCAACAGAGACGATATAGTTTTGATCGGGAGAGGAAATATCTCCAAAAGCACCAGCAGTGGGAGTACCAAAAGCACACATATTGGTGACAGTACCCTCGAAGGGAATGGGAGCGCTATCTACTGGGGCTGCCATGGCACCAGAATTACCAGCGACGACACCGCAGATGGCCAGAGCCGAAATCACTAAAGAATTGCGTAGTTTGTTATGCATAATTTAACGTTTAGTCGTGTGTTTCCTCGATCGGTATAGCTACAATATGGGTATTTTGAGCAGCTTTTCCATCGGTATTACTGGCTAAATTGCACGACCAGTTTGATTTTTCTCTCGGTAAATTTACAGTTGGTTGTTAGTGCCAAGATCGTTACGCTCTGGATTTTTAACTCACTAAATCACAAGAGCGATCGCTGGCAGCTAGACAGTAGAATTACACCTGAAAGGCGATGAAGAGAAGATACGAAGTTAAAAAAATTACTCGATCGTCCTGAAATCGACTGCGATCGACAGATAGTGGAGAGCGCTAAAATGGGCAACAGCGATCGCCCTTCGGGTAGGAGAGAGAAACCCCGACTGCTGGCAGCCAGGGCAGGTGAAGTTCATCCCTCTATTACTGAGGAGTAGCAGTTAGTTTAGTGGTGTATTGATAAGAGCCAGGTTTCACTGCTGTAGTGTACGATACGCGCATCTGGACATTGAGGTTTTGATTGGAGGGACCAGTTATGAGACTAGGTATGTTCCAACCAGTCGTATCGAAGTAAGTCCAACCCCCATTGCTATCCCATACCGATATGTATTTAGCAGATGAAGTCATTCCCGAAGGTACAGAAACCTCCTGAATATCGGTTATTGCTAGCTGGGCATCGCCGTTACAAGATAGGTTAATGCTGGCATCTGTAGCACCTGTACCAGAATAAGACTCAAGGTAGTCTTGAGTAGGAGAAGTAATATCGCCCAAAGTACCAGCAGTGGGAGTACCAAAAGCACACATATTGGTCATAGTACCGTTGAAGGGAATGTCAGCGCTATCGACGGGAGCAGCGATGGCACCAGAATTACCAGCGACGACACCGCAGATGGCCAGAGCCGAAATCACTAAAGAATTGCGTAGTTGGTTGTGCATAATTTAACGTTTAGTTGTATGTTTCCTCGATTGGTATAGCTACAATATGTATATTTTTTAGAGATTTACCATCGGTATTACTAGCTAAAGTACCGAGCAAGTTTGATTTTTCTTTCGGTAAATTTACGGTTGGTTGTTAGTGCTAATATCGTTGCGCTCTGGATTTTTACCTCACCCCCTCCCAAGAACGATCGCCCAGAAATCGACGGCGATCGAGGGCCAAGATTTCGCCCACTCGACAGGCAGTGAAAAGCGCTAAAAATGGCAACAGCGATCGCCTCACCTCTAATTCAACAATTATGGCGATCGCCATTAATATTAGAGAGAGAAACCCCGACTGTTAACAGCCAGGGCAAGTGAAATACATCTCTCTATTACTGAGGAGTAGCAGTCAATTTGGTGGTGTAGGAATAAGTACCAGGTTTCACCGCAGTAGTGTATGTTAAATCGATGTCAACGTTAATGTTTTGGCTAAACGGACCTGTTAGAGTCATAGAACCATCTGTACTGCCGCTCATACGACGATAAACAAATTGCCCGTTACCATCGTTGGCTCGTATTAACCACCAGCCACTATTGGCTGTATTTAAAGTCATCCCAGTAGGTACAGAAACCTGTTGAAAATCGCTCACGGCTACCTGAGCATTGCCGTTACAAGCCAGGTTAACGCTTGCCGTAGTACCACCGTTACCTCGATAAGACGCAATGATAGTATCACCAGGACCGTTAACATCTCCGATCGTACCAGCATTGGGAGCGCCGAAAGTACACATATTGGTAATAGTGCCGCTGAAGGGAATGTCAGGGCTATCGACGGGGGCTGCCAGGGCAGCAGAATTACCAGCGACGACACCGCAGATGGCCAGAGCCGAAACCATTAAAGAATTGCGTAGTTGGTTGTTCATGATTTAATCTTGTTGTGTGTTTCCTTGATTGGTATAGCTACAGTATGTGTATTTTTTAGTGCTTTCCCATCAGTATTACTGGCTAAATTGCCGGGCAAGTTTGATTTTTATTTCCGTAAAATTACGGTTGGTTGTTAGTAACAATGCCATTACGATCTGAGTTTTTACCTGACTCCTGCCAAAAAGCGATCGCAGGAATTGTGTAGAAACACCATCTGTAGGGGAAAAGAATTGAGGCGATCGCTGCCAAGATTCGAGGGAGAAACCCTGAAACTGGATGGCTAATGGCCGAATAACTTCAGAGGCCGCCACTCAACCCCCAGCGATGAGTTAGAGTATTTCAATGCCACCTACCTGTTACATATAAATTCCTTATAGAGGCGCAATCCTTCGGCAGGCTCAGGAACAGCATTCATGCGCGTCAACTTAACGGTCAAAAGCTCCATCCGACAGAGGTTCAAAACCTCTGTCTCATAGTCAAAGTCCTCTGAAGAGGACTAAATTGTATTTATATATTCAGATTCAGTCCATTTATGAAGGTTAAGAATTAAATTCGGTAATTGTGGGGCGGGCATCTTGTGGGATAGCCCTCTGGGCTGTCCCACAAGAATTACCCAATTATTTTTTTAACTTCCATTAATGGACTTGAGCTATTAGCCAGGGGTTTTGAACCCCTGGCGGTGTTGGCTGAAATTAATGGTGCAACAGTGGCTCTAGCTCTAAGTTGACCGATAAAGTTAATCCCTCTACTACTGAGCAGTAGCAGTCAATCTCGTAGTGTAGGAATACGTCCCAGGTTTCACTGCCGTAGAGTAGAGTAAATTCATATTCACAGTGATATTTTGATTCACCGGACCGTTCAGAAACATCGTATTGCTAACGGTTTCATTACTATAGCGAGAAGTGCTTTTGTTATTAGCAGATGCCGTCACTATCGGCCAGTTATAAGCTTTATTTAAAGCCATCCCAGTACGTGTAGTCACCTCTCGAACCTCGCTCGCTACTACCTGAACGTCTCCATTGCAACTCAGATTGATGGTGGCATCTCCAAAGCCCAGACCTCGATCGGAGCGAATATAGTTTTGAGTCGGCTCGGAAATATTGCCGAAAGTACCACCACTGGGGCTACCAAAAACACACATATTGCTAACCGTGCCATTGAAAGAAATTGGCACACTATCTAAGGGGGCCGCGATCGCACTAGGAGCGGTAAACCAGGCACTACAAAGGGCGACAGCCGAAACGGTGAGACAATTGCAAAGACGATCGTTCATAACTTTTGAGTTAGTGTTTTTCGGCAGGTTGAAGGTTGCGATCTCCTCCAAACCAGCCCAGCATTTCTGCCTCAACCTCAGTATAAATACAGGCAACCAGGAATGCAACCAAATCGTTATATGGCTTGTTGGCGGTTAATCAATTCGCAATTCGCAATTCGCAATTGACAATTGTTTCGATCGATTGTCCTCTGACAGCAGATTTATTAATTAAGCAGGACTTACGCAATGCCTCTAAATGTAGTGGCGTGTCAAGGCTAAAACGGTGCTCCAGCGACGGATTGCTGAATTTCTATCATAGCTAGGGTTATTGCCGTCTAACGCACCCTACTCTAATACACCAAATTGAGCTTGACACGCTAGTAGGGTGTGTATAGCCTGCGGCATGGCTACGCTAAAGCGGAGCGTAACGCACCTCCACCACCATAAATGGAGTGGTTGCGTAAGTTCTATTAAGATTAAGATAAGGTTTCGATCGCGATCTTCACCTCTAGAAACCGATTTCCACCTGTTCAACCTCAAAGTGTGTTGTAGGTTGCAGTTTGAAATGGGCTAAAATTGACATTTCACCACCTGCTTCGCCCCTACTCTACAGATCGAACTGTTTATGCAACCTCTCCTCACCAAAATTGGCGATCGTATGTCCCAGTTAACTGGGGTGCGGTTGATCATGAAGGATATTAAAGAAACCCTCAAAGACTCTAAGGGACAATATATTAACTTGAGTACCGGAAATCCGGTAATTTTGCCAGAGGTAGAGCAATTATGGCGAAAATACACCCAAGAACTGCTCGATAGTGCCGACTACGGCAAAGTGGTTTGCCGCTACGGTGACTCTCAAGGCTACGAACCGCTGATCGAAGCCATAGTTACAGATTTCAACCGTCGCTACAAGCTGAATTTAACTCATCGCCACATCTTAATTACACCTGGAAGTCAATCTCTTTACTTTTATGCCGCCAACGCCTTCGGCGGCTATACCAGCGGGGAAAAATTAAAGCAGATCGTCTTGCCCTTGAGTCCGGAATATACGGGTTACGGGGGACTGACGTTACAACCAGACGCATTAGTGGCCTACAAGCCTGCGTTAGAAATCGATGAAGCCTCCCACCGATTCAAATACCGACCTGATTTCAGCCAACTGAAGATCGACGAAAACACTGGTTGCGTCATGTTCTCTCGCCCCTGCAACCCAACGGGTAACGTGCTAGCTGACGATGAAGTGAGAAAAATTGCCACTTTAGCCGAACCCGACAACGTACCAGTAATTATCGACTCGGCTTACGGTCCTCCATTTCCATCGTTGAACTTTACTGCCATGACTCCCTTATTTGGGGGTAACATCATCCACTGCATGAGCTTATCCAAGGCAGGATTGCCAGGAGAAAGGATCGGCATAGCTATAGGCGATCCGCAATTAATTGCAGCGTTAGAGTGCTTCCAGACGAATATGTGCATTCATTCGCCGCGTTACGGACAAGCTATAGCAGCTAGGGCTATAGCTTCTGGGGAACTAGCTGAAGTTGCCGAAGCCGTAATTCGTCCCTACTACCAACATAAATTCGTAGTCGTCGAATCTACCCTCGATCGCGCCATGCCAGCAAGTTTACCTTGGTTTCTCCATCGCGGTGAAGGTGCGATCTTTGCTTGGTTGTGGTTGCAAGATTTACCGACAGACGATTGGAAGTTGTACGAAGAGTTGAAGAAAGTCGGTGTCATCGTGGTTCCTGGGAGTACGTTCTTCCCCGGCTTGCGAGCAGAATGGCCCCACAAGCACCAGTGCATTCGCATCAGCCTCACCGCTACCGACGAAGAGATTGCTACCGGAATGCAGCGCTTGGCCAAGGTTGTCGAAGGGGTTTATTAAGCTGCGGTAGCATCTAAAGTGGACTTGGGAGAGGCAAGATGCCTATCCCACAAGAGTTTCTCAATAAGTTTTTTAACTTGTATCAGAGGACTAATTAAAGTCCCTCTCCCGTGGGAGAGGGATTTAGGGTGAGGGCAATGTTCTCTCTACACAACTGACAACTAACAAATGACAAACTTAGAAGAGTGGTTAGAAATCGGCACGATCGTTGCCCCGCAAGGGTTAAAAGGAGAACTGCGAGTTTATCCTAACTCCGACTTTCCCGAAAGGTTTGAAAATCCAGGAGAACGGTGGTTACTACCGCCTGGAAAAACCGAACTGCGATCGATCGAATTACTGACAGGACGACAGGTTCCGGGGAAAAATCTGTATGTAATCAAGTTAGCTGGAGTAGAAGACTACAACCAAGCCGATGCTTTGCGGGGTTGCAAGTTGATGGTGCCCCAAAGCGATCGCCCTATTTTAGGAGAAGATGAATATCACGTTCGGGATTTGGTCGGTTTAGAAGTCTTTAACCAACTCACCGGAGAACTGGTCGGCGTGGTGGTCGATCTGATGGCTGCTGGTAACGATCTGTTGTTAGTTAGGTGCGACTCTGACGCAGAAAAAGAAATTTTGATTCCTTTTGTCAAAGCGATCGTCCCAGTAGTAGATTTAAAACAAAAACGGATTGAAATTACCCCTCCCCCTGGCTTATTAGAATTAAAGCCTTGAGGAGATTAGACCCCTCTACCAATTCTTGTAAGGTAGGCATCCTGCCTGCCTTACAAGTGAGTGATTGCAGATGTCTATTGCAAAAGCGTTGGCGCAGCCTGTTGCGGAGCAACGTATCGCCTCTCCATCTTTCCACCGAAAAGCGATCGCTGGCATTAACCAGACTGCGATTTTCAACCTTCAGCCGCTTGACCGGGCATAAATTTCATGGCGACACCATTCATGCAATAACGCAGTCCGGTAGGTTTCGGACCGTCCTCAAATACGTGCCCTAAATGCCCGCCGCAACGATGACAGTGGACTTCCGTTCTGGTCATAAAAAGCGATCGATCTACAGAGGTATCTACCCCCCCTTCGATAGGAGCGTAAAAACTAGGCCAGCCAGTACCGCTGTTGAACTTAGTTTCTGAGGTAAATAGCGGCAGATCGCACGCCGCACAAACATAAGTACCCGGTTCGTAATTCTTATCTAGCGGACTGGTTCCAGCCCGTTCGGTTCCGTGTTTGCGGAGAACGCGAAACTCCTCTGGCGTTAAAACTTGCTGCCACTCTGCGTCAGTTTTGGTGACTTCAAACTTATTACTTGTTGTTCCCATGTGTTTTGATTTCCCAAGTATGTATGGTGATAGCGAGGCTGCCCCGACAATTGCCGCGCCAGCCACAATTAAATCTCGCCTGTTCATAATTTCTGGTTGAGTTACCGAATTAGCGGCTACTCCAATTATCGACCACGATCTTAACGATCGAATGAAAGCTATGATTCTATTACCTATGATGGGCGATCGATCTGAATAATTCCCTAGCGCTGGCTGAGAACTACCTTAAGAAAATGCTGGTGCTGCAAAGCCTGTCATATTATCTTCCTCGATCGCACTGCGGCTAACAGTGGAACCTACTGGCAGAGGTTTGACACCGCGAGTTACCTGATTTACCCACCAGACATCTTCAGTTTTAATTTCTTCAAAACCTGCCGCTCCCATCCAAGCATCAACGCTGCCAGCGGCGTAATCTTTCAGGTATGGCTCTTCAAAAATATCCGTCAACCACTGAGCGACACGCAGGGTTTTCTGATTGCCATCTAGAATTAAGACTTCTCCCCCCGCTTGCAGGAGGCGAAAACATTCTCGCAGAATCGATTTACTTGTTCCTGGTGGGGTTTCGTGAAACAACAAAGAAGCTGTCACTAAGTCGAAACTGGCATCGGGAAAACCAGTTCGTTCGGCATTGGCATGACACCATTGAATATTTAACCCAGCGGCTTGGGCTTTGCGTTCTGCCACAAACAGCATATAGGGTGACAAGTCCAAACCAATAACTTCAGCATTGGGAAAAGCCTGCTTTAACATCACGGTAGTCGAACCAGTACCGCATCCCAAATCTAGAATCCGCCTGGGCTTACAAGAGATAGCATCAATCGCGCTTTGCCGCACCCAAGTTTCGTTAGGCGGCAGGGCGTACTGGGTAATCGGATCGTAGGTGACAGCCGCATCCGGGTTGAGGTAGCCTCGTTCGATGCCGTGGAAATTTTGGCTGCTGTAGTATGAGGGATAATCTATTTGGGGAGAACGAAAGCGATCGCCTTCACTTTCCCAATCGACACTGTGGCGAAATTGCCGCATCCCCTCTTCGTCTAAAAACGGGCGCAAGAGCGGAGAAATAAAACGTTCAAAAATTGTGTCCTTACGGGCGGCCATAGAATTATTTCCAAGTGAATACTAAGCAAATTTTTCCTGATTTTACAAATTTTAACAAATTTGCTTCCTCGCTGGCGATCCGCTGCCCAGCAACACGCTACGCCAAGGTGCAGCGCCTGCCCCAGTATTCGTGGGTTAGAGTAGAGACACAGTTAGATCTCGATCGGTAATACTTGAAGAAAAATAGCTTTCTCTTGCCAAGCAATAGAATAGTGTATTATATTTGTAGTATACTATGTGTTTGTTAGAGAAATCTCTGGCGATCGTTGGCTGAGTTATTAAGTATGAAGAGCAATTTATGTAATATTTTCGTTATTCGATCGATTGAGTTAGCGATCGTTTGAGCTTCCTAGCTCCTGAATTCCTGAATTCCTGAAATTCTAAACTTCTAAACTCCTAAACTTCTGAACTTCTGAACTCCTGTATTCTGATTAAACCATGCCCTACGAAAATTTAGAAATTTCTACTCCCGTTCCAGTTCTATCGTGGGCGAATCACGCTCTCGGACGCGATGAAACTAAGATGGCTAAAAATGTAGCATCTTTGCCATTCGTGTTTAAACACGTAGCCTTAATGCCAGACGTTCATTTAGGCAAAGGCGCATTAGTTGGTTCGGTAGTTGCTACTAAAGATGCCCTCATTCCTGCGGCTGTGGGGGTTGATGTGGGTTGTGGAATGGGTGCAATTAAAACCCCATTTAATGCCGCTCAATTAGAAGGCAAACTGAAGAAAATTCGCTTGGATATTGAAGCTGCAATTCCAGTCGGGTTTAACGAAAATAAAGACGTAGAAAAATCTGTCACCAACTGGCAGCGTTGGGCTGACTTTCAAGACTTGCATCGCGGAGTCCAAGATCTCCAAGGAAAAGCCATGAGGCAAATGGGTTCGCTTGGAGGTGGCAACCACTTTTTAGAAGTTTGCCTCGACACCGATGATGCGGTTTGGTTGATGCTGCACTCTGGTTCTCGCAACATCGGTAACTCTCTGGCACAGTGTCATATCAGCACTGCTAAAGACCTAGCCAAGATGATGAATACCTACCTGCCAGATCCAGACTTGGCTTACTTTGTCGCCCAATCGCCCCATTTTGCCGCCTATTGGCGAGATTTGCAATGGGCGCAAGACTACGCCCGCGCCAATCGAGAGGTGATGATGGCACGCTTTAAGCGCATTCTGGAAAAGCACTTAGCTGGCGGGAAGTCATTCAAACCTTTGCTAGAGGTTAACTGCCATCACAACTATGCCGAAAAAGAAGTGCATTTTGGCGAAGATGTGTACGTCACTCGCAAAGGCGCGGTACGGGCCAGAACTGAAGACTACGGCATTATTCCCGGTTCGATGGGAGCCAAATCTTTCATCGTTAAAGGCAAAGGCAATGCTGAAAGTTATTGCAGTTGCTCTCACGGTGCCGGACGTTTGATGTCTCGCAATAAAGCTAAAAACCATTTCTCCTTAGACGATTTAATTCAGCAAACTCAAGGAGTTGAATGTCGCAAAGATAATGGGGTTTTAGATGAAATTCCTGGGGCTTATAAACCTATAGACGAGGTGATGAACAATCAATCAGATTTAGTCGAAATTGTGGCTACTCTAAAACAGGTGGTTTGCGTTAAGGGGTGAATGCCTTTAAAATTAGACTAAGCTAAGCATAACAACACTGGTAGGGACGCAAAGCTTTGCGTCCCTATAATTGTAAGGAGACTAAATCATTAGGCATCTCCAACAATTCTTGTGAAGTAGGCATTCTGCTCGTCTTTGAGTTTGATTTCTGGAGATGTCTATTAATGAATTTTATTGTGGGACAGGTAGAAAAGCCTGCCGTGGGACAGCCGGGACGGCTATCCCACAAGTCATGAATGGATTGCTATATAGATGGTGCTTCTAGCTAAGTTCTGTTGGCACGCAGAGGGTTGATTTTCCCTTTTTTATGGTTTGAGTTAGAGTGGCATATAGTTAATAAAAAAATTATGAATGCTAGGCTAGGTAAAAGCCAGATTGCAGGCCAAATGATAATAGGACGAAGCCCAGCCAAGAACCGCCCTCAAGAGTCAAAAATGTCTGATTGGAGACGCAAGGCGATCGCTACTACCGCCATTAGTTTTAGTTATTTAACTGTAGCTTTACTATTTAAATTCATATTTTATCAAATCGAACCAACTCCGATTTTGCCAGTTGCTGGGTTAGCTGTAATCGCTGTCTGGCGCTACGGTGTTTCGGCTTTAGTGGGCATTGCTATTGGAGATGTCATCTTCAATATCTTGCAGGGGGTAAGAGATCCGGCAGGTTTGTTGTTAACAGTCGGGGCAACCGCCCAAGCTTTCTTAGCAGCTTGGTGGTGGCGGCGCAGTTCCGGACAACCATTTATCGATCGCCCCCGCGATACTCTGGGATGGTTTGTCCTGGCTACCTTAATCTCTACCCTATTAAATTCGCTTTTGAGTACGGGAGTAGAAGTCCTTAGAGGTGAAACCAACCAAATCGCCTTAGTAAATCATTGGTTGTATGCCTGGATGGCGAATGGCTTGGGGATATTGACAGTCACACCCTTGCTGGTAACTTTTCGCCAAGCACTGCCGATGTTTCGCGCCCAAATTTACGAAGTTAGTTTGGGTTTATTCTCGATTTTTTCTGCCAGTTGGTTGGTATTTATGTCAGATGCCAACGCCCCGATTCATCGCTACACCTCAGCTTATTTCCTTTTTCCCTTGATGATTTGGGCGGGATTGCGTTTGGGACTGCCAGGGGCAGGAGTATCTAGCTTGCTAATTGCATCGATCGCTTTTTGGGGAACTAAATTAGGACTCGGTCCCTTTGGGGCTGGGATTCAAGATTTCAACAGTACGATGGTGTCGGTGCAATTTTTCCTGACCGCCCAAACGATCGCAGCGCTAATTTTAGCTACAGCCGAAATTCAAATGCGTTTCGTGGAAAAACAACGCTCCAACTTAGTGCGTTACCTTCATCCCAGCTTAGTCGATCGATTGGACGAGAGAGACACAACTAATGGTTTGGATCGGCGGCAGCGAGTAGCGGTGTTATTTGCCGATATTATCGGCTTTGCTACCATCATTGAAACCATGACTCCAGAAGCAACGATCGCTTTATTGCGCGAACTCCACGAGTTTATGGAGTCGATCGTTTTTCGTTCTGGCGGCATCCTCGGACAGTACCTCGGAGAAAGCGTGATGGCAGTTTTTGGGGCCGCTGAAGTTGGCTCGACCAATGCTACCAATGCGGTAGCTTGCGCCCGCAATTTAGTTCGAGAAGTTTCTGTTTTTAATGCCAAACGAGTAGTAGCTGGTAAAGAACCGATCTTGATGGGAATTGGCATCGACTACGGTATAGCAGCCATGGGCGATATCGGCGGTCAGCGTCAGATGGCATTTACGGTGGCAGGAAAAGTGCCAAAAATTGCTACCAGGCTCAAAGATCTTTGTCCTCAATTTCAAGCAGATATTATCATTACCAAAGCCGTACAAGAGGCGATCAGAGCCGAGGGAAATGCCGAGAAAGCCCTTCTAGATGACTTTATCCCGATCGGCGAACACCAACTCTTGGGATTATCTCAGCCAATTCGGTTGTTAGCTTACAGCCAAAGTGGATTGGTGGTTTTTTAAAACAGAAGTTCAGAAGTATGCGCCGAGCGCAGGCTGCGCCAACAGGAGTTCAGAATGTAGAGATGCGAGATCTCGCGTCTCTCTACAGGAGTTAAAGAAGTGTGGAGTAACCAGGATGGAGTAAGTATAGAATTACTTATTATTTATTACTTACTTTCAGGATGAAGGACAAACCCAGTCCGCTACTAAATCGCACTAACCCCTCAAATCTCAGTATTGGTCGCGGTGCGATCGCCGCAGCAATAATTGCTTTAGTTTATTGGATAGCAGCAGAATTATCTCAATTTATATTTTATGAAAGCGATCCGACCCCTATTTGGGCCCCAGCGGGGTTGGCTCTGGTTGCAGTTCTTTGGTACAAACGTTGGGGCTTAATTGGGATCGCAGTTGGAGATTTAACCTTCGATATTTTAAATGGCGCTCAAGGCATCGGAGTATTAACCTTAGCTGTGGTGCTGCAAGCATGGTTGGGAGCTTGGTGGCTGCAACGCCGTCCTGGAAAATCTTTCGTCGATCGCCCCCGCGACATTCTCGGCTGGTTTTTGCTCGCTACCTTTGCTTCTACTTTAGTCAATTCGATCGCTAGCATTGGAGTGCAATCGATTGCGAGTCCAGCCAGTCAAAATTTACTGCTCAATAATTGGTTTACCTTTTGGCTGGGAGATAGTATGGGCATTTTGGTATTCGTACCCTTACTGCTGACCTCCAGCCAAATCTTACCCGCGATCCGCCGCCAAAGCTATGAGACGATCGCGATCTTTGGCTCGATCTTTGCCTTTAGTTGGTTGCTGTTTGCGGCCGATCCCGATGCCATTATCCATCGATATATCTCGGTGTATTTTGCCTTTCCCTTGACAATCTGGGCGGCGCTGCGTTTGGGATTGCCAGGAGCGACCCTTTCTAGCTTCTCGATCTGCTCGATCGCTATTTGGGCGACTAAAGCCGGACGGGGGCCGTTTATTGCTACTTCTGGGGATTTCAGCAGCGCGGTTTTGTCCTTACAATTATTTGCGATCGCCCTGACAATTACCGCCCTGACTCTAGCCGCTGCCGAAATTCAAATGCGGCAGCTAGCAAGGCAGCGAGCCAACTTAGGGCGCTACTTTCCGCCTACCTTAGTCGATCGACTGGCGCAGCGGGATACTCCCCTCGGCCCCGACAGAAGGCAACGAGTAGCAGTATTATTTGCCGATATCATCGGCTTCGCTACCATTATTGAAACTATGCCCCCGGAGCGCGTGATGGATTTGCTGCGAGAATTTCATAGCTCGATGGAAGCCATAGTTTTTCAACACGGCGGGATGTTGGGGCAATACGTAGGCGAAAGTTCGATCTCCATCTTTGGTGTCCCCGAACCCAGTCAGAACGATAGCTCTCAGGCGATCGCTTGTGCCCGTGCCATGGTCAAAGAAGTTGCCGATTTCAATACCAAACGGGCGATTGCAGGCCAAGAACCAGCGATCGTCGGCATTGGCATCGACTACGGCATGGCAGCAATAGGGGATATCGGCAGCGAGCGTCAGATGGCATTTACGGTAGCAGGAAAAGTCCTAAAAATTGCTACCAGGCTCAAAGATCTATGTCCTCAATTTCAGGCAGATATTATCATTACTAAATCGGTGGCAGAGGTAGTCAAACAAGAGGGCGCGGCTGCAAGCGAACTGCTGGGAGATTTCGTGCCGATTGGCGAGCATCAATTATTGGGACTATCTCAGCCGTTGAGACTGTTAGCTTATAGCGAAACTGGGTCGGTTATCGTTTGATTCCATGAAAGCCTATATGTCCGAGTTCGATCTCGAAGTAACGCTACGCGAGATCTCCAAAGAAAACTTAAAAAGTATCCTCGGCTTGAAAGTTGCCCCCCACCAGGAGCAGTTCGTGGCATCCAACGCTGTATCCCTCGCGCAGGCACACTTCGAGCCAGAGCTTCCCTGGTTCCGTGCCATTTACGCAGGCGAAGTGCCAGTAGGGTTTCTGATGTTAGAATATAACGCCGAGGAGCAGTTTTACTTCCTGTGGCGGTTGATGGTAGACGAGCGATATCAGAAACATGGGTATGGGCGCAAGGCGTTGGAATTGCTCTTCGCGCACGTCAAGACGCTTCCCAACTCAGGTGCGCTCTATACTAGTTGCGTGCCAGCCGAAGGCGGCCCCGGTCCGTTCTACGAGCAGATGGGTTTTGTCTATACCGGAGAGGAAGAGGACGGCGAACTTTATATGCGGCGGGAGTTGTGAGTCAGCAACGGGCTGAGGGCGCTAGATTCGATCGACCGTTTCCCACTGGGGTTTGAAGTTGGAGCGCGATCGATAATATGCGTCGAGAATAGCGAAGAAAATGCCATGAGCGATCGAATTTGACAAACCTTTCATCTGCTATGACTATTTGGCATTAATATGGGCGATACTGGATTTGAACCAGTGACCCCTTCCGTGTGAAGGAAGTGCGCTACCACTGTGCTAATCGCCCGCAGACATTCAATTTAACATAATTTGCTCTCAATCTCCAACAGCGTGGATATTACCTTAATCGCCTTGGGGAAACTCTTCCCAGAGATTTGTAGTTTGTCGCAAACTCGAATAATCGCCATTGCCTAAAATCAAATGGTCTAATAATGGAATCCCTAAAACTTGCGCTCCCGATAATAGCTGTCGAGTTAGATCGATATCTTCCGGGCTGGGTTCTAAATTCCCTGAAGGGTGATTGTGTCCTACAATTACCCTAATTGCTCCTTGGCGGATCGCTTCTCTAAAAATCTCGCGGGGAGGAGCTAAAGTTTCAGTAGCGGTGCCGATGGTAATAACTTGAGTTGCTAGCAAGCGATTCTTGACATCTAAAAGCACCACTGCAAACCGCTCTTGCGATTGCCACATCAACTCGTGACTTAAAGCTGCCGCTGCTGCTGTCGGACTATCAATTATCGTGCGCTCTGACGGGCGAGAATGAAATGCTCGTTTTCCCAATTCCACCGCCGCCACAATAGTAGCCGCCTTGGCAGTTCCAATCCCAGGAATACCGATCAATTCTTGCGGGTTAACGTCCCTCAGAATTTCTAGAGGATCGCGTTGGTGTTGGCTTAAATGCTGCAAAATATATTGTCCCAATCCTAAAGCCGAAAGCTTTCCCTGTCCTTGACCCGTAGCTAAAAGAATAGCAATGAGTTCGGCAGTAGAGAGATTTTTAGCACCCAAGGCGATCAAGCGTTCGCGGGGTCGTTCGCTAATAGGAATATCTGCAATTCTGAGGCAATAAGTCATTCGCTAAGTAGTTAAAATAAAGAAATCCACCCACCCCATAAGATGAGGTGGGCTTAAGGATTATACGAGGAGGAATCCTAACGTTCACTGTTATGATTGTTCCCGCAAAAATTGCAGAAATAACAATAATCAAGTCAAAAGTCAAAAGTCAAAAGTCAAAAGTAATATCAAATCCGGTTGATTGGCCATAATTAATGTAGGTTGGGTTGAACAGAGTGAAACCCAACACCCCAAGAAGGTTGGGTTTCGCTGCTAGCAAGCTGAAAGCCTAATTAATTTTGATGGATTTTGGCAGCCTTGAGCATATGATAGGCAACTAGTAGCTGGGTAATTGCCAGAGGATAGCTTTGCAACGTTTCGCCAGTAGTGCCGATCAGCTTGCCGACTTCAGGATTGCCATCTAGACTGCAATAGGGCAACAAGTCGGGGATCTCGCTACACAACATCCGTTCTAGTTCTAAAACGTGTTCGCTAGTGGCGTGACCGTCAACTTCCAACACGTCAACTGGTTTGCCCATGTCTCGTTCTAATTCTAGGCGCACCGGCCAAGATCGATCGCTACTCCCTGACTTTAAAATTCCCGTCATATCTGGATGGGGAATAGTCGGTCTGATTACCAAACGCACGTTTAGCTGAGCGTTGCTTTCTTCGGGTGTCTCGCTAGGCGGATAGAAACTTACTACTATATCCGACCACTGGCGCTGGGGACGGATGAACTGCTCGGAATCGGGTTCGCGCTTCTGCATTTCTGCCATCACTTGCTCCTCGTTGTAGCCGCGCTTGCGGGTATCGCGCTTGACTTTCCAAGATGTGCGCAGCGGTTCGGGCGGTGCTAAGTAAACTTTGACATCATAGCAGTTACGAGCCTTAAGCGTTGAATATCCCAGTAAGCCTTCAACAATGACAAAATCTCTGGGTTTGATGTACTCAGGTCTGTCTAAAGTGCCATTGGTGTGACCGTAAACGGGCTTGAGAATTGGCTGTCCCTGTTGCAGCAAGTATAAGTGCTGCTCCATGATATCGACGAAGTTGCAGTCTGGGTGCAAAGCTGTAATCCCAATTTCTGCCCGCTGGAGGCGATCGTACTTGTGGTAATCGTCGGTACAAATTATAGTAACGTTGTCTTCACCCAATACTTGAGCAATGCCTTGAGTTAAGGTGGTTTTTCCAGCAGCACTGTCACCGACGATACCGAGAATGATTGGACGATGGCTCATGATATTTCCTTTTGGGGCGAAGAGCAATTCTACTGCTTAGCTTACCAAAGTAGGGGAGTCCAGGAGTTCAGGAGTTTAAGAAGTGTGAAGTATTGAGTGTCTGACCTCACCCCCGCCCCTCTCCTGCAAGGAGAGGGGAGTAAGATTATTCTCCCTTTCTCGCCCTCTCGCCCTCTCCCTCAACTTTTATCAGAAAACTCAGCAGCAATCTCGTCTGTTTTGGCTGCCATGATGAAGTCGTTTTGGTGCAGTCCGGCGATCGCATGAGTCCACCAAGTCACAGTAACTTTGCCCCACTCGGTTAATAAGGCTGGATGATGTCCTTGGTTTTCAGCCTCTTCGCCCACTTTGTTGGTAAATGCCAAGGCTGTCTGAAAATCGGGAAACTTATAGGTGCGTTCCAGACGCGACTCGCCATCAACTTTGATGACGTTCCATTGAGGGATTTGTCCCTTCAGTTGGGTAATTTCTGCTTCTGTTGCTGGGGGTAAATTGCCGCTACAGGGAATACATTTTTGTTTTGCTAGTCCTTCCATAAATGCCTCATTAAGTAGCCCGATACCATTAAGCTTACAGAAAACGATGGAAGATAAATCATCACGGATTTAGACGCTGTGCTGAAATATTAGCGATATCGTCGAGAATAGATTGAAAATCGCTCCGAATTTCTATCATTTCTTTCATCCATGTATTAGAGGAGGCGATCGCTTCTTCTTGTTCTCGACGGGCTAAAGCAATTTGGCGCTCTATTTGTCCGTAAATTTGCGATTCTATTTCTCGAATTTGATTTTCAATCTGACTTTCAATATCTTTGGCAATTTTCAAAAATTGACTGGTAATCTCCAGGCGAGCTTCAGACAGTTTTTGTTCTCGTTCTTGTTCTTGTTCCATGGCTTGGAAATCTATGAATAATGAAAATGCTCCTAGAATTGGACCGGCCACCATCAAGACATTAGAAAAACCTTGAGCAATATGAACTGCCTGCCAAGGCTTAAAGTCAACTCCGATAAATTTACCGACATTATAAACAACGTGATGTAGGGTGCTACCTGCCACGTTCGATGCACTTAAAACACCTTGGGTAACTGTGGTTGTACCATCAGTAGCTAGTTTTCTAATTCCAACTTCTACTTGTTCGCCAACCTTTTGTAGCATTTCAACTTGTCTTCTTACGATCTCGACATCAAAGTTTGAATTTCTCTCCAAACCTGAGTATAAATTTTGAGTAGATACTCTGCGATCGACTTCTAACCGATCAAAAAAAGCCTGAGCTAGATCGCCTTGAAAGACACCCTGGATTTCTTGTTTTAATGAATTTATCGATCGCCTAACAACTTCTTCAATTTCTGCTTGAGCTTTTTGAGAATGGATCTGCACTTGATTTTCTGCTTGCTGGCTCGATCGCTCAAATTCTTCTTTATCTTCTTTACTGAGCGCTGTTGCTAGAATTGTTCCTTCTTTAGCTATAGCTGACGACATCCGTAAAACTATAGTCTGAACTTGTGTTTGGAGGCGACTGCGTTCGTTACGAATTTGACGCGATAACTGATTCAAAATTTCAAAGAAGGCGGAATCTTCGGCAGAATTACGAGTAAAACTCAACTGAGACTCATCAATATAACTCAGCGCAATTCGTAAGGGAGTATCAAATCGAGCCAGAGAACCACGACGCTTAGTAAATTGATTCAGGGTATCGATAAAAGTGGGAAAACGACCGATCTCAACGAGAAAATCATCATCTGTATCTACACCTTCACAATAGTCTTTAGCGTCGATAAAACAAATGGGAAATTCATCTAGACTATAAGGCTTAATGGCTTCAGCCAGACTTTGACGGTAGTTAGCTATTTTTTGCTTTTCTTCTCCCGCCTCATCAGACATTTTATTGACAAGCAGCATCATTTTCCAGCGATAGCCTTTTTCATAAGCTAACTTCTTAAAGTTCTCTACCGTCACTGAGTCAAACAGCATATAAGTGAGGCAGAAAACTAATAAATCTGATTTGTTGATGGCATCGTAAGTAATAGCGTCATGATCTTGGCGTTCGGTAAACAGTCCAGGAGTATCTATGATTTTCATGCCATTCCAGTCATAACTGGTGGTGCGATCGGTGGCAATATCGGCATCGATTTTAATGTCGCGTTTGCCAGTGAGTCCAGAAATTATGGTTGATTTGCCAGCACTATATTGTCCGACAAAAGCAACTGACAAAATTCCATCATCTTGATATTTTTTTAAGTCTCGATCGAGTTTTTGCCTAATCCTGGCTAAATCTTCAGTGTTACCTTGAGTTAATAGGCGATCGAACTTAATGCAGGTGCGATTAAATTTTTCGCCGATAGCAGCAGCATTGAATTGTTGTTGGGGATCGGTCATGTTTGATTTACTCCTATGATTCAATAGTTTTTAGGTAGCGTAGACACATCCAGACTTTTAGTAAAAGCCTATTTTAAATCTTCGGTTTGAGCAAAAGAGACATCCTCTTGCAGAACTTGTTTAATTTCATCAGGCTGAAATTTTTGCAGAATGATTTCAGATTTAGGATAAATAGTCATACTGCGTCCAAAATCTCGATCGACTTTGGCAATAGTTGTGTTAATTGCTAAATCGGTTAAAAGTTCGTATTTTCTCAAACACCAATCTACAATTCGCTTAGCGTAAGCACGATTTAGGTAATTATCGGCATCATCTAACTTATTTTTAGTGGCTTGAAGCTGAGTAGCTATTGCCTCTAAGCCGTAAATCAAGTCATCAAAGTAATTCTGGATATGGCTAGCAATATCAGCACTATAGCTATTGAAGTTATTCTGAGATTGCCCAAGTATTTCTTTTCTGTATCGAGCCATTTGTTTATGTAAAGAGTTAGAGATTTTATTAACAGCTTCCCTTCGTTTTTGTTCCTTAGATATGAAAAACCAAGAAACAATGCCCGCAATTGCACCAACAACTCCTATAACTATTCCCACTGGTGCCAGAGGTGTAAACATCAATAAAGAACCTGCTATAGTCAAAATAGTGCCGCCTATTTTCACCACATTTTTAAGATCGAATGAATCTTGCTCTCTGAAGCTAAAACTACCGCTGCCGAGTTGAGCAATTAATTCTAACTCTCTACCTACTTCCTCTATAGATTCCTGTACCTGCCCCTTGAATTTTTCAGAAGTTACTCCATAAGAATTTTTGAGCCGTTCTTCAAATCGGATTGCTCTAAGTCTTCGTTGCCATCCCCGATCCATTTGATTTTCTGTAGAACTCCAATGCTCTTCAGCAAAAGAGGGAATAACGTTAAAAGCTTCTTGAAAAACCTCTTCGATTTCTTGTTGTAAATATTCCAGAGCATCTCGCTGCGATTTTTGAATATCTCGATCGATCTTTTTTCGCTTAGTTTTGAGAGTATTGGTTAACTGCTGATAAAATTGAGATTGTTCTGTTATCCATTTGTCAGGATCGGCGATCGCACCCACGGTAGAGCCAAGTAAGGTTTGAGATCTTCTGATGGCTCCGTGTTGAATTAAAGATTCTCGAATCGAGTCAAGAAAATCTTGAATGCGACTAGCTTTAAATAGTCGGTCTTTATGTTCTTGATGTTCTGGTTCGTTAGACATCTGTGCAGCTAAAAGCATCACCGGAACGATTGGAAAGTAGTCATTAGCATAATACTGTTGAGCGTACCGACGAATGCGATCGAAATGTCCCTGAAGGCCACTATTACCTTCCATGGCAAACAGTTTGTTTTGATTATTTAAAAAATGCTCCAAGCGTCGAGGATCGCGCAAGTTATATTTAACGTTTAGTAAAACAATCAGAGGTTTTGCCTTGTCTTTCAATAACTTGAGAAATGCAAACTCACTTTCTTGAATACTGTCATTAGTGACTATGTAACAAATTACATCAGATTCTTCAATAATACTTTGAGCAATTTCTTCATCACTTTTACCTCCAGGCGCACCAATACCAGGAGTATCAATAATGCGAATATTCTTCCATTCATATACCCGATTTAACCGAGTAGTGCGTTGCTTGCCCACACCTATAGCATTCCAGCCTTCACCTGTAATAATGGCGTGAAGGGTGCTTTTGCCAGCTTTGGTTTTACCCATAAAAGCAATACTGAAATGGTTGAGAGCGCGTTGTTTTGCTCGCAGCGACTCTTTGACATTTTCTAGTTCTTTAATGATTTCTCCATTGAGAACCTTGATACTACCCTCTAGTTGCTTGGCAACTTCTTTAGCCGTATTCGCTTGACCTTTACCCTTAGTCGTTCCATCTATTCTTTGGCTAGTCTGTTGTAAATTTTGGGCTAGATCGGAAAGTGCTGATTCAGTTCGATGAAGAGCTAATTCGGCAAATTGGTAATCTTCACTGGCAATTTTGGCACAATGTTTAATTGCTTCATTATATTCAGGTCCAGATAGCAAAATTTCTCGCTCTAGTTGCTCGATTTTGCGCCCAACAGTTTCAGGAGCCAGCTTTCCTGCCATAGCAATTACAGCACGGGCTAAAGCAGATTTTTTTTCATTTTTTAACAAACGAGCAGCCAAAGATAATGGCGATCGCTCGTCATCATTATTGCTAAACTGTGCAGGCAGAAAGTTCTCAGCTTCAGTCAGAATTTGCCTAACTTCAGCATTTGGCCAATTCCAGATCTGTGCTATTTGTTCGGCCATCTCCCGTTCTAAAGGAGAAAAGAAACCATCAACATAAGCAATCGCTAGAAGTTGCCGCATTGCGTCAACTTGTTGTGCTGGCGGTACTCTTTTAGCCACCTCTGGCAACGACAAATGGTTCTCATCTTGAGCCAAGATTTTTTCCATCTCGGTAATGTTGTGTTCCCGATTGCCTTGGTTTGCCAATTCATTCAGTGCTTTCATCTCTTCCGAATGAATTTGAAAATCGGCACAAACCATGTGGACGAGCAGCAAAAAGCAGTAATCTAGTTGCATCTTAGTTATCGTGGTTAAATAAGAGATCGAAATAGAAGCTCAGAATACAAAAGTTGGTTTATCGGGTAATCCCTGTAATCTAGCTTTCCCAAATCGAACATCAAAGTTTAAGATGCGAGTGCTATTTGTTTGTACTGGTAACACCTGCCGCAGCCCGAGCGCTGAAGCTTTATTTAGGCAAAAAGTAGTAGGATTAGACAATATGGCAGAATTTTTCCAGTCAATGCTTATCTCTCAATCCTGACACGGGAACCAGTGCCATGCGATCGACTTCGTTAGCTCAAATCGACTTCAATTTTTGGGCGCAGCAAACAGCTTCTCTACTGCGTCAAGGGAGATTTGACGAAATTGATATCGAAACTTTGGCACAGGAAGTGGAAGATTTGGGCAAAAGCGAACGGCGAGCTATAGCCTCTTACCTCACGGTGTTGTTGACTCACTTGTTAAAGTGGAAATATCAACCCAGTGGCCGCCAGTATACAGAGGAAGGAGAACCATTAGGCAGTTGGGCTGGCTCGATTACTTATAGTCGGTTGGAAATTGCCAAGTTACTAGCAGATAATCCTAGTTTGAAACCTTACCCAGAAATGGTGCTTGCTCAGAGTTATCGAGATGCGGTGAAAGTAGCGAGTCAAGAAACTGGTTTGAAGGATTTTCCGATCGATTGTCCGTTTGCGATCGAGCAAATTTTAGACGACCTTTGGTGGCCCGATCGCGATCTCGAAGAATAATTGACCACAGATAAACACAGATAAACACAGATGAAATTGATGAGTTATCGGCTTTGGTAAGAGTTGTTAAATGCGAGTTCTATTTGTTTGTACTGGTAACACCTGTCGCAGTCCGATCGCTGAAGCTTTATTGCGGCAAAAAGTAGCAAAACTAGACAATATTGAAGTGCGATCGGCTGGCATCCTAAAATTTCCTGGAATGTCAACTTCATCCCACACTGTAACTGTATTGGCAGAGTATGGCATTCAATGTACTCGCCAGCCTCAAGGGATAAATCGAGAACTAATTGCTTGGACAGATTTAATATTAACTATGACAAAATTCCATAAATCTATGGTAATTTTTCGGTTTAGAGAAGCGATCGGTAAAACTTTTACGCTTCAAGAATTCATTGGTAATAAAGATTCATTAGATATTAGCGATCCAGTCGGTAAATCTTTATCTATCTATCGCCAATGCGCCCAGGAAATCGATCGAGCAGTTGATTTATTATTACAAAAGTTGGAACGGGAGGCACGCGATCGCCTCTAAAAAACGCTAAAGGGTCAAAGAGTTTTACTCTTCAACCCCTAATCAAAATAGCGTTCTTATTAAAAAGATTTTTGCCAGTTCGATCGACTTTAAACCTATAGCAACCTTGGCAACTTCCCTATTACTAAAATCGGGATTAGTACGGCGGTTTTTAGAGCTAAAAATCTCGACTTTTGCTCTAAGAACCAGCCTCCAGTTGTTATAGGTACTTTTCCAAAGTATTAGACAGCGTGGTTTTGGGAACTGCACCCACAACCATATCGACTCTTTGGCCGCCTTTGAAAATCATCAATGTTGGGATGCTGCGGATACCGTACTGGCTAGCAACATTGGGATTTTCATCGGTATTGAGTTTTACTACCTTGATCTGACCGTCGTACTGTTGAGCGATTTCATCAACCACTGGGGCTACCATCCGACAAGGACCGCACCAAGGGGCCCAAAAATCGACTAAAACGGGAATTTCACTCTCTAGTACATCTTGCTTAAAAGAAGCATCTGTAACTTGTGCCGCTGCTGACATACCTGAAGTTCCTTACATAAGACTGTTTCTAGGTTTGAGGTCGGGCAATCTCGCCATCGAGTCAAGTTGCTCGCTGGCTCCCCATCTTGTCTCTTGGGGACTCTCGCTGTTTGGTTTGACCCTCGAACTGGCAAACTACCCAAAGGCAAGGATCGCTCAGTTGCTTGCGTCGGATTACCTCAGCCGAAAAAGTCGCTTAACGTCTAGGATAGGTGCTATCCCCAAGAAAGATCGAGCGCGATCGCTTATCCTTTCGTTATAGCCGATTCTATCATCTAATACGCAGCATGAGGACTGCCATTAGGCTTAGTCCGATCGCGCCAGCCAAATAAGAAACCGCCCGAAACGTAATTCGGGCGGAGTGTGGTGTGAGGAGTGAACGGAAACATGCGTCTCCGCTTTCTCTATTGTAAGCAACTGTTTTCAATTTTTAGAGCGATCGCCCACAAAACTTGTTGTCTTTTTTTGAACTTTTTCTCATTTTCCCATCCCCAATTGCTGAGCTTTTTGGTAAAGCTTGCCTTCGGTTAGCAAAGAAGGAGCTATAGCGACTTCAACTTGTTGCATTTCCTTAATATTTTTTGCGCCTAAAGTTCCCATACTGGTTTTAAGTGCCCCCAACAAATTATGAGTGCCATCGTCAAGCTGCGCCGGGCCGGTCAGAATTTGTTCTAAAGTTCCAGTAGTGCCGACTCTAATGCGAGTACCGCGCGGCAAAACTGGACTGGGTGTAGCCATTCCCCAGTGATAACCTCGTCCTGGGGCTTCAGCAGCCCTGGCAAATGGAGAACCGATCATCACCCCATCGGCTCCGCAGGCAATGCACTTGCAGATGTCGCCGCCAGTAATTAAGCCGCCATCAGCAATTACTGGGACGTAATTGCCCGTTTCTTGGTAATAGTCGTCGCGGGCTGCGGCACAGTCAGCCACCGCTGTAGCTTGAGGTATCCCTACGCCCAAAACTCCGCGAGAAGTACAAGCCGCACCAGGTCCGATCCCTACCAATACGGCAGCCGCACCAGCTTTCATTAAGTTCAGGGCAACTTCGTAAGTGACGCAATTGCCTAGAATGACTGGCAGCGACATTTCTTGACAGAATTGAGCCAAATCGAGTGGCGTTACCGACTCAGGCGAGAGGTGAGCGGTTGAAACTACAGTAGCTTGGATAAAAAATAAATCCGCACCTGCCTCGGCCACAATTTGTCCGTACTTCGTTGCGCCCGCTGGAGTGGCGCTGACAGCAGCAATCCCGCCTGCATCTTTAATTTCTCGAACTCGTTGGGCGATTAATTCTGGTTTAATTGCTTCGGCATACAACTCTTGCATCAAGGGTACGAACTCAGAATTTCCCACTGAGGTCATGCGATCGAGGATGGGGTTAGGATCGCTATAGCGGGTTTGAATGCCCTCTAAGTTCAAGACTCCCATTGCTCCTAATTGCGATAGCAAAACCGCCATCTGCACGTCTACTACCCCATCCATGGCACTAGCAATAATCGGAATTTCCCGTTCGATGCCACCTATTTGCCAGCTAGTGTTTGCCAAACTCGGATCTAGTGTTACCGTTCCAGGTACTAGCGCAATTTCATCAATGCCATAGGCTCTACGAGCCATTTTTCCCCGCCCAATTTGAATATCCACTGCTCTGACAAGGCTCCCAAGACTATTTCAGCTAGGTTATCAAATTCAGACGGTATGTTGCTATAGGGGAGGGGAGATGGGGAGATGGGGAGATGGGGAGCAGGGGGAGCAGGGGGAGCAGGGGAAGAATTTTTAACTCCACACTTAACACTCCACACTTCATTAAACTTCTTACTATTTGTTACTTTTTCTTACTGTCAAGCTGGCATTAATAGTTTAAAGTCTATTTAACATTCGATCGCTCTTTCAGATCGACCAGAGCTAAAATTATAAACTACTGCGATCTGAATTTTTAGCTACATTTTCTCTTAGTCCAATCCGAGTAAATTGCCTGCTTTTGGGCGAGCAAATAAAGGCAGAATATGGGTTAAAAATTTTGAACTAATAGTTTTGTTTTTATTCTATTTTACTCTTGGCTCTCATGCAATCATCAGCAACTCAATCGATCGCAGTCTATAGTTATTCCCGATCGATACCTATTAGGTGAGAGCGAGACTTGCTGGCGCAAACGCTAGAACGATCGCCGTTAAAATTCTGGAAACTTTCTTAATGGCAGTGTATGCAAACGATAAATGCTATTGTATTTAGTTACCCTAGCGAAATAAAAATGAATTCTGACTAGTTCCGGCGATCGAAGTTATAACTCAGACAAGGGAGGCGATGAGACGATCGACTTTCTGACGGTAGAGATCGACAAGAGACATTAAAGATTTTTTAGAAGCTGTTGGCGAGGAATACTTATGGTATCAATAGCAAAACGTCTGAGTAACGAACGGCAACGGCGATTTGTCGGACGCACGCAGGAATTGCTGTTATTCGAGTCGGCGATCGCCTCTAGGGAGTTACCATTTATCGTGCTGCACGTTTTCGGTCCTGGAGGTGTAGGCAAGACGACGCTGATGGGACAATATCTCAGCCTATGCCAGCAACATCAAATCTCAGCTACTTATATTGATGCCCGAAATTTAGAACCATCGCCAGATTCGTTTTTAAGCGTATTGCGGAATCTACTCGATCTTCAGCCGACAGAATCTCCTTGTCAGGCGCTAACGGCTCGATCGCAACGTCACGTTTTGTTGGTCGATACTTATGAAACTATTGCCCCTTTAGATGAATGGCTGCGAGAAGAATTTATCCCCCAGCTACCAGAGCAGATCTTAATCGTACTAGCAGGTCGCTATCTTCCTACACCTGCTTGGCGAACTGATACTGGGTGGCAAGGTTTAAGCCAAATGCTCTCGCTGCGCAATCTGAGTCCAGAAGAAAGTCAAATTTACCTGACGAAGCGAGAAGTGCCCTCAGCCCAACACCAAGCGGTGTTAAATTTTACCCACGGACACCCATTAGCTTTGTCTCTAGTAGCGGATGTTTTCGCCCAAGGACAAGATCTCGATTTTCAACCAGAAATCGCACCAGATGTCGTTAAAACGCTACTAGAAAGATTTTTGCAAGACATCCCCAGTTCCGATCGCCGCATGGCCTTAGAAGCTTGCGCCTTAGTAGGGCTAACTACTGAGACTTTATTATCGCAAATGCTAGAGGTCAGCGATGTCCATCATTTGTTCGAGTGGTTGCGCGAATTATCGTTTACTGAGTCGGGACAACTGGGGATATTTCCCCACGACTTGGTCAGGGAAGTGTTAATTGCTGACTTGCGCTGGCGCAATCCCGATTGGTATGCCGAACTGCACCGCCGCGCCCGCACCTATTACATCAAACGGTTGGAGGAAACTCAAGGAGTAGAACAGCAGCGAGTTTTATTCGATTATATTTTCTTGCATCGAGATAATCCTTCAGTGCGCCCCAATTTTACCTGGCAATCTAGCAGCAGCTTGGTGACAGATCGGATGCAGGAAACTGACAAAACTGCCTTGATCGAGATGGTAGCGGCACATGAAGGCGAAGAATCAGCCCAAATTGCCGCCCATTGGTTTGCCAGACAACCCCAAGGGGTAGTGGTATTTCGGGACGATCGAGCCACTCCAGCGGGCTTTATGCTGATGTTGGCACTACACCTGGCTAGCGTAGAAGATTTGCGCGTCGATCCAGGTGCGATCGCTTGTTGGCGTTACCTCCAAAACCACGTCCCTTTACGTCCGGGTGAAGGGGCAACCATGTTTCGCTTTTGGATGGCACGGGATACCTATCAAGATGTTTCTCCCACCCAAAGCCTCATTTTTATTAGCTGCGTCCAGCACTATCGCAGTACCAACGGCTTAGCATTCACGTTTTTACCTTGTGCCACTCCAGAATTCTGGGCGGCGATGTTTGCTTACGCCGATTTGACGCGGCTGCGAGAAGCCGATTTTGCAGTGGGAGAAAAGCAATACGGAGTCTACGGACACGATTGGCGAGTCGTATCGCCTTCTACCTGGCAAGAACTTTTGGCTCAAAGAGAAATTGCGGCTTCGGCGCAAGCGATTCAACCAGCACCAACCAGCGAACCTTTGTTGGTTCTCAGTCAAGCAGAATTTGCCTTAGCGGTACACGAGGCCTTTCGCCATTTTGCTCGTCCCGATCTTTTGCAGCAAAATCCCTTACTGCGATCGCGGTTAGTTTTAGAAAAAGTAGCAGCTAGAGCTAATTCGGCCGAACGAGTTGCGGCCCTGCAAGCTTTAATCGAAGAAGTAGCTAAATCTTTGCAATCCACTCCCCGCGATGATAAATTGTACCGCGCCTTAAATCGTACTTATTTGCGTCCAGCCCCCACCCAAGAGCAAGCGGCTGAATTACTAGATTTACCTTTTAGTACCTATCGCCGCCACCTGAAGGCGGGGTTGGCACGGGTAGCCGATATATTATGGCAACGAGAAATCAGCTAAGTAGGTAGGCAAAATTAATAGACTTCTTGCAAAAATCCAAATTTTAGATTTAGAACGCAGATGAACAGCAGATAAACGCAGATAAACCTTGTCCTGAGCAAAGCCGAAGGAGCAGATGTTTTTGATAAGTTATCGACTTATGCAAGATGTCTAATGATAAAGTCATAGCCACATATCATTTATTCTGCTTAGGTACTTAAAGAAAGCGATCGCCGTTGGGCTTCAAGTAATTCTTTAATTCCTTTTTCAGCCAAATCCATCATTAGATTTAACTGCGTGCGGCTGAAACTACCAAACTCTGCCGTTCCCTGAATTTCAATTATGGCCAAATCGTCATTCATTACGACATTAAAATCGATATCGGCAGTCACATCTTCGTCGTAATCGAGATCTAAAAAAGGTTCGCCTTGCAACAATCCGACCGAAACAGCTGCTACTTGATGGCGAATAGGCGATCGCGTCAATTTTCCTTGACTTAAAAGTTTAGCGATCGCTTCTGCTAAGGCCACAAATCCACCCGTAATCGCAGTCGTCCGCGTGCCAGCATCAGCCTGCAAGACATCGGCATCGACGATTAGGGTATATTCTCCCAGCAATTCTAGATCTAGCGCCGCCCGCAAGCTGCGCCCGATCAGCCGCTGGATTTCTTGAGTGCGTCCTGAGAGTTTCCAGCCTTCTCGTTCTTGACGCTTATTAGTCGCTGTCGGTAACATCCGGTATTCAGCGGTCAGCCAGCCTTTACCAGTTCCTTCTAAAAACTTGGGAACTCCAGCTTGAACGGTGACGTTACAAAGGACGTGAGTATTGCCGCATTTAGTCAAAACCGAACCGTCAGCAAAGCGGGTAAAACCCTTCTCAAAGCCGATCGGACGCAAGCGATCGAATTGCCGACCATCTGGACGCTGCCAAACCATGTTTAGGAAGTAATAAGTAACAAGTAATAAGTAATAAGTAAACCATAGCAGTTTAGCTGTGGCGGTTAACTTCTGTTTGCAGCCAAGGATCTACTGGTTGTCCGTCTTTACGGCGCAATTCGATGTCGATCGCAAAGACTTCTTTAGAGCCAGGTGGCGCTGGTTTCTTGTGGAAGATAATATCGTAAGCTGCCGGATCTTCATTGCGTTCTCGCAACCAGTCTTGGACTTTCATGCTGGCAAAGAAGGATTGCCCCTCTTGAAACATCCGGGTAACTTGCATTTGAATCGTAAAAGGATCGTAGCGAGCCATAATTCTGCACTTGATAAATTTCTTATTTTAGCAGTTAGCCTTAAAACTCAGATTTCCCTCTACTGAAATATAAACAAAGGTTATTGCGCTCTAACTGAGAAAGCAATCGGGAACGCCAGCCTATAAGCGAGTGCCAGTTTTCGTCTCTGCTGAGTAATGAGGGTCTTATACGCCTCAATACAATTCCAAGCAATGAAAATTAGGGTTGCTTAAAAGCTCCTGAATTGCATCTACCCCAGAACGAAGTAAAGTCTCGACTTGGCTAGTTGGTGCATTCCCACAGCGTAGCCATACAACTTTGGGCGGAGAGCCATATAAACGACTTCTCTCTGCAAAGTCTACATCTTGAGTCACGATGCAGAAGTCATTTGCTAGGGCAAACTCCCAGATCTCGGTATCAGTCTTTTCTTCTAATTCGTGGAACTGAACGTGGCTTGAGTTTGGGTAAATGTCGGCTAATCGCGTCACCAGTTTACGACTCAAGTTTTGGTCGAAAAGCAGTTTCAAGCTGCACCTGCCGAAACAGCTAAACGATGCTCCCGATCCGCCGCAAATTCCAGACAGGCTCTAATGTCCTCTTCCGTCAATTCTGGGAAGTCTTCTAAGATTTCAGCATGAGACATCCCTGCTGCCAACCACCCCAGAACATCGTACACAGTAATTCGCATCCGTCGGATACAGGGTTTTCCTCCCCGCTTATCTGGCTCGATCGTAATAATATTGTGATAATTCATAGTTATTAAAGACCGTACAGCGTTTCTCTTAGTTTAAGGTAGCCCAACAAGGGCTGGCAACGGACGGACTCAAAACGAGGGCGGATCGCTCATTCAGAAATTTTCAACAGCTTAGAGTGAGCGATCGCCCAACGTTACCGTAAATTTAGAATAATTGCTCATAATCGTTGTTAACTCGCGTTTGTAAGCCTCCCAGCCTTGAAAACCTTCAGCAGGTGGATTGAAATCAAAGCCAAACATACGATCGTTACGCTGATAAAATTTCTCAGCCATTGTGATATTCCAAGGTTTGTCAGTTGGGATACTCCATGCTGCATAGTAATCTACCAGTAACTTGCGGAATTCTTCTGTTTCTTGAGCAGAGACGGTTTGATTGAGTTGTGGTTGAGCATCAGCGCGATTGAGGCGATCGAGATTTGAGCAAGCAATCGTGCCTGTAGCTAAGATAGGTAGCGCAACAGCCAAGGGCAGCAACTTTTGCAACATATGAATTCTTCCTTGTTTTGTACTGTTTGGTTCAAAATAGAGTAAAAAAATTAGTCGAGAATAGAGACGGCGGCTCGTGTCATATCTTCCAATACGTCCCTGCTTGGATTTATCCGAGCAGCGATATTGAGTCCATAAGAGGTAGCAATCATTAGCCGAGCAATTGCCTTGATATCTTTATTGCCAGGGATTTCACCTGAAAGTAGCTGGTTATTTCCTCGCATTACTCCAATCCCTCTTCCTTACCTTTTCTCGCGCTTAACCAATTGGCTGCAACAAGATTGGCAAACAGGAGTACACAATCTTAACCAACTGTTGCAATATAGTCTTCAGTTTGTCCCTACAACTCAAGCAGTCAATCGGGTACTAGCTGAAACCCCTTCAGATTTAGTTATCTTTCGCCTCACACAGTTAGTAGCATCTCCTTACGATTGGGGACTGATATATTTTACTTCCGCTTCTTTGATTGACAATCTCAAATTAAATACTCTAGAAGCTTTTTTTCTTTTACTCCCTTCTTGGAAGCAACAACTTAAAAGTAATTTGGTCACAGAGCTTCGTTTAGATATTCCTTATCGTGCTGCGGCGGCTGGTTTCTACTGCTTGCATCAAAATAATCCCGATCGCGCAACAGAGGCTTTTACTATAGTGCGTTCTCTGCTGTATGGAGAGGAGATGTTCGCGCTGTCTCAAACCCTGGCAGCTTTTCAAAAAGCAGCCGATGTAGACACTATTGCTCGCGTTGAAGTTGCTAATTTCTCACAAGATAACTGTCTCCGCCCAACTACTTGGAAAAACTTGGAAAGCTTGAAAGGAGTAGTTGAAGATGTCAAGTTGATTCAGCGCAGCTTCTACCGTAAAACTAAGTCTTTGGCTTTGAGTCGAGCCGTTGGAAGACTTACAGAAGTTATTAATAATAAATCCAATTTGCCTGAACCTGAAAAAAAACTAATTATTAAAATTGCTAGAACTTGGAAAACTGCCATAGAAGGAATTGCTAAAGATATCGGTCAAATTGCTATTACTCAACCAGTAACTAATCCCTATATTATTGGCGATCCAGTTTTTGGCAATTTGTTTGTCGGCAGAGAAGATATCTTCAGACAGCTAGAAGAATTGTGGGTAATGGGCAAGCAACTCCAATCGGTTGTCCTCTACGGACATCGGCGCATGGGCAAAACCTCAATTCTCCGCAATCTCTCAACTCAGCTAGGCGCAGAGGTAAAAGTCGTTTATGTTAACTTGCAACGTTTGGGAGATGTTTCTCAAGGTGTAGGCGAAGTGCTAATAGCTATTAGCGACGAAATTTCCAATAATTTTCAAATCCCTCCACTCAAAGATGAGGAATTTTTCAAACTGCCCGAACGCACATTTGAACGCTACTTAAAGACAGTTTTAACTCAATTAAACAGTAAAGGATTAATTATTGCCTTAGATGAATTTGAAACTATTGAAGAATTAATTAACGCCAAAAAAATCCCCGACAGCTTTATCGGTTATCTGCGGGGGCTAGTACAAATGAGTCCCAAAATTGCTTTTGCTTTCGCAGGTTTACACACATTAGAAGAAATGACTGCCGATTATTTCAACCCGTTTTTTGGTAGCGTGATTTCTATTCCAGTTAGCTTCTTGCAACGGGCAGATACTCGTCAAATTTTAGCAAATCCCAGCGAAGATTTCCTCCTCGACTATACCCCAGAAGCCTTAGATAAAATCTTTGACCTTACTGCTGGACAACCCTATTTAGTGCAATTAATAGGATTTCAACTAGTGCGCCGCTACAACGACTATGTTTTTGAACGTGGAAATTCTCGCGATGCAACTTTTACAGCAGAAGATGTGGAAGCGATAATTAGCGAACCAAAATTCTTTCAACAGGGGCGCTACTATTTCGAGGGAGTCTGGGGACAAGCAGCGCAAGGTGCAACTGGACAGCAAGAGATTCTGAGGGCATTAGCACCCCATCGGGAAGGTTTAAGCACAGAAGATCTAATCGCAGCTACAGGTATGGGTGAGGAAGATTTACTGTTAGCAATTAATACTTCGATCCGCCACGATGTCATCGAAAAAAACGAGTCTAGATGGCGAATCGTAGTCGAACTATTTCGTCGCTGGGTAGAATTTCAAGGGTAGGAATTAGAAAAAAGGCGATCGCTTGTTTCCCAATTCAGTTTTATAGCAGTTGCCACATCAGTTAGGACATTAAAAGTGACCTCTTGCGATCTTTAAGTTGGCGATCGACTAATCGCTTAAAGCCGACTTTAACTCCGATCGCGCTGTAGTCAGTGCTTCTTTAAGTTTACTCGGATCGCGTCCGCCAGCTTGGGCCAGATTGGGTCGTCCGCCGCCGCCGCCGCCGCAGATTTTGGCGATCGCCCCAATAAATTTGCCAGCTTGCAACCCTTTCTGATTTACCTCCGGGCTAAATGCCGCTACCAAACTGACTTTATCTGGTTCGGGAATTGAAGCTAGCACCACGGCACTTTTTGGCAGTTTTTGTCCCAGTCGTTCCGCCGCCGTTTTCAAAGATTCTGGATCGACATCTCCTATTTGCGCCACCAGAATTTGATAGTCTCCGATCGACTCGGCTTCTGCCAGCAATCGATCGGATTTTGCGATCGCCAGTTCCGCTTTAATGGCTTCTAGTTCTTTCTGAGTTGTCTTGAGTTCGGTTTGCAGGTTGGTAATGCGATCGGGCAATTCTTCCGGTTTAGCCTTAAAGCGATCGCCCAATTCCCGCACCACCTTATCCCGAACGTTGAGGTACTCCAAAATCGACGGCCCCGAAACCGCTTCGATCCGCCGCACCCCAGAAGCAATCCCCGACTCCGAGATAATTTTGAAAGCGCCAATTTCCGCCGTGTTGCTGACGTGAGTACCGCCGCACAACTCCATCGACACTCCAGGGAAATCTAACACCCGCACTCGTTCCCCATACTTTTCGCCAAACATCGCGATCGCGCCTTTAGCTTTGGCTTCGGCGATGGGCATTTCGGCAATTTCGGCAGCATGAGCCTGGGCAATCCAAGCGTTAACCTGTTCTTCAACCTGTTGTAACTCTTGCGGAGTAACGGCGCGAGGACAATTAAAGTCAAATCGCAAGCGATCGAATGCCACCAAAGAACCCGCTTGCGAAATCGAATCGTCAACGATCTGCTTCAAAGCCGCCTGCAACAGGTGAGTCGCCGAGTGATTTGCTTGGGCGCGACGACGAGAAGCCACATCGACTTCCGCCATTACTCGATCGCCTACTCGCAACACTCCCCGTTCGATCTTGCCAAAATGGACGAAGAAATCCGACTCCTTCTTGACATCTTCAATCCGCACCAACAAGCCATTCGCGTCTTTGGGGTTTTCATACAAATATCCGCGATCGCCGACTTGCCCGCCGGACTCAGCATAAAACGGAGTTCGATCCAACACGAATTGCACCTGCGCCCCCGTGTCAGCCTCCTCAACTACCTTGCCATCTAACAGCAACACCTCAACCTCAGCGGAACTAACAAACTCCTTGTAGCCCAAAAACTCCGTCGTATGGATGCGATCGGCCAACTTATCCAAACTGCCTTGCACGGTGAGATCGATCGTCTCGTGGGCGGCTTGCGATCGCTTAGCTTGTTCCTCCATTTCAACTTCGTAGCCAGCTACATCCACAGTCAAGCCGCGTTCGGCAGCGATTTCCTGAGTTAATTCCAAAGGAAAACCGTAAGTGTCGTAAAGGGTAAAAGCATCTTTCCCAGAAATTTGTTTTTTCTTGCCTTTAGCAGTCTTTTGGATGATTTCTTCCAGCAGTTTTTCCCCTCGTTCCAGCGTTTTGAGGAAGCGAGATTCTTCCCTCTGCAACTCGCCTTTAATCGTCTCTTCTCGCTGGCGCAGGTTGGGATAGATAGATTCAGCCAAAGCGATCGCTACTTCTGCCAACTCAGGAGTAAATTCACCCTGAATGCCAATTAACCTACCGTGACGGACTACTCGACGAATTAACCGCCGCAACACGTAACCGCGACCGACATTAGTTGCCCGAATACCATCGGCGATCGCGTGAACTACGGCCCGAACATGATCGCCAATCACTTTGAGGGAAGTTTTGGTTTTGTCGCTACTCTTGGTGTAATCGATTCCTGCCATTTCCGCCGCCGATTTAATCAACGGGAAAATCAGGTCGGTTTCGTAGTTATTCGGCACCGCTTGCAAGATTTGGGCCATCCTCTCTAAACCCATGCCCGTGTCGATGTTCTTGCTTTGCAGCGGGGTTAAATTGCCTTCTGCATCCCGGTTGTATTGCATGAACACCAAGTTGTAAACCTCAATAAACCGGGTGTCATCTTCCAGATCGATCTTTTTATTACCGCGTTCGGGATGGAAATCGTAGTAAATTTCGGAACAAGGACCGCAAGGACCCGTAGGGCCTAAAGCCCAGAAGTTATCCTCTTCTCCCAAACGCTTGATTCTAGCTTCAGGTACGCCGATGCGATCGCGCCAAATAGCAAAAGCTTCGTCATCCGACTCGAACACGCTGACTGCTAAGCTCTCTGGCGGTAAGCCATAAACCTCTGTCACCAGTTCCCAAGCATAGGCGATCGCTTGTTCTTTAAAATAGTCGCCAAAGCTGAAGTTGCCCAACATCTCGAAAAAGGTGTGATGTCTGGCAGTGCGGCCGACATTTTCGATATCGTTGGTGCGGATGCACTTTTGGGAAGTGGTAGCGCGAGGAAATTCAGGCGATCGCTGTCCGAGGAAAATGGGTTTGAAGGGCAGCATTCCCGCGATCGTTAATAGCACCGTCGGGTCTTCTGGCACTAAAGACGCACTCGGCAAGACTTGATGCCCTCTTTGGGCGTAGAAATCGAGGAATTTTTGCCGAATTTCGTTACCGCTGAGGTACTGGGGAGAAGCAGACATGACGATGAGAAGCTACTAGTTCACGATCTATCTATTCTGACATTTCCTCATGCCGCATGACACAAAGCTAGATCGGGGCATTGAGAATGGAGCAAAGGGCATTGGTAACTCTTTCCCATGCCCCAAGAGGCGGCACAGCTTTTCTCCGTACCCACTAGGGTTTCCTGCTGCTTTCGATAAAAATAGCGATCGCAGGGCTAAAATAATCCTTAGTCTATAGCGGGTAAAACGCTCGATTCTAAATCTACATGAATGAAACTCCAGAAACTCCAGCCACAGAGCCAGTAGACGCTACCGAACTAGCAGAAGCGATCGCCGAACTCGAACAATATCGAGAAAGATTGGTTAACGACACTATGGAAACGGCCAAAAAGGCCAAATTAATGAAGTCGGCAGTGATGGCCCAACTAGAACCTCAACTCGCTCAAATTGATGCCATGCTCGACAACCTGCGCCAACAGCAAGCAGCTTTATAAAAATTGGACTTGAGACTAGCAGATGAGGTACGCAAAAAGACCTAACCCCCTACCCCCCTTCCAGTAAAGAAAAACTTCCTTTTCCCTCTCCTACAAGGAGAGGGCAGGGGGGAAATTCAAAGCCCCTCCCCTCGCTCCTTTAGGGGTTTGGGGAGAGGTCGAAGTGTATCGCATCAAATCGAGAATTGCTATATCTCGCTAGATCCGCCCTCTAAGCATCATCGCCATTTCATTTCTGACAGGTGCCATTTCTAGGGCTACTTCTTCGGTAATCAAACCGTCTTGATAGAGATTGAACAGAGATTTGTTCATGGTAATCATGCCATCAAATTCGTTCTCAGCCATGAGAGCGACAATCTCGTCGGTTCGACCTTTTTGAATGTAATCCTTGACAGTTTCAGTATTAATGAGAATGTCGTGGTAAGCAGCACGCTTGCCATCGGTGGTGCGGCACAAGCCTTGAGCGATCACCCCTACCAGAGATTCAGCAATGGAAATTCTGATCGCATCTTGTTCTTCTCCATTGTAGAGTTGCAGAATCCGCTCGATGGTTTTTACCGCACTGTTGGTGTGCAGGGTTCCCATCACTAAGTGACCCGTTTGAGCGGCTTTTAAAGCTGTGTTGACCGTTTCTTTATCGCGCATTTCCCCGATTAGAATTACGTCTGGGTCTTCCCGCAAAGCAGCTTTCAGGGCATTATCGAACTTCATAGTATGGATGCCGACTTCCCGTTGTTTGATTAAGGCTCTGCGACTTTGATGCACGAATTCCACTGGGTCTTCAATGGTGATGATGTGCTTGGGCATCTCTTTATTCATGTAGTCGATCATGGCCGCCAGAGTGGTGGACTTACCAGAACCCGTCGGCCCGGTGACTAAAACTAGCCCTTTGTGATAGTGACAGACATCCTTGAAGACGTTTGGCAGCCTTAACTGCTCCATGGTGAGGATCTTGAGGGGAATCAGACGCAGTACCATCGCCGGTCCCCGCAAAGAGTCAAAAATGTTGATCCGGACGCGGGCGAAGTCATATTGAGTCGCACCGTCAAAATCTAGGGTTTCTTGGAAGCGACGGATTTCTTCATCGCTGAGGATTTCCCGCAGCCAACACATGAAGGTGTCTTTATCGGTTATGGGATAGTCGGTAGTGGAAATCTCACCACGATCGCGGAATCTGGGTTTTTCTGCTACGCCTAAGTGTACGTCAGAAAATCCTTGCTCGTGAGCTTCCCTAATCAATTGAGCTAGCGTCGGTTGTCCTGGCGACAGTTCCGGACCGCGATTAGTTTTTCTCGCCGCTGGAGGCCGAGAAGCTGGAGGAGCAGCATTAGCTCGCTGCCCTGCCAATACTCCTGGAGGTGGTGGTGCGGCGACATTCGGCCGAGGTGGTGGCGGCGGCGCTACAGGATTGGCAACTATTGTCGGTGCGGATGAAATGATGTTAGTCGGTTTGCCGTTTGCTTCCCCAACGTTGGGTGCAGATGGGGGAACGGTGCGTAAAGTTTGAGGTGGTTGCGACATATTTGATTTCCTAATTAAGTTATTTTTGTATGATTAGCTACATATAACAATTGCTAGAGGTCAAATCGATTTGACTAGCTCTATTGTTAGATTGCCCAAAATCCGCAAATCGATATCAGTCAATCCTTAGCCCTCAGATAATTTGAGATTTCCAGCCGCGATCGACTCCGATGCTACCGACGATCGAGCTAGCGATCGAAATGGGCGATCGCATCTACCTTAAGTAGGAGTTTTTGCTGGTTGCTAGGATTGCGAAAAATTTATCGACGTTCTGGTTTGTTTCCTCTTTTTCTGCGATCCCCAACCTTTAGCCTCTAATTTCTTCCCAGGCGAGCCGGATATAGAAAAGTGATTATGATAATTTTTTGCTGGAAGTATAAGAAATATGAAGAAAGGATACTAGGAGATATCTAGATTGCTGCTAACTGCATATTGGGCTGTAGCTTAGTTCTCGTGAAGATAGAAACGCTCGCAATTAAAGACTTATAGATACTTGCGTTACCAGTAAATTACGATTTATGGCACACTTAGGGAAAATTCTGCATCAATGAATACACTTAACCTAGTGTAAATTTTTATTGACGATCGCTCATCTTAAATGAAAGCTTTTCTATACTGAGTTACAACATAAATTCGACCGACGCGGCCGAGCAAAGCATTTTACCCACCTTTCAATTTCTTTTTTAACTCCAGGAGGAGCAAAGATGGAATTAGCTCATAACAATGGTATAGGAAGATCTTACTACTTGGCAATGGTGAAAAGTTTTTTCATCTGGACTTTTACCCTGGCAGTTTGCTTGCTGGTGGTTGGTTTCCCGCTGGTGGTATTAATGGTGACAGTGGGCGCGCTATTAGCTATAGCCTTGCAATCAGTTCTCCCGGTAAGTGCGGTTTTACTCGTAGCTGGTGCATTAGTGGGAGTTAACGTATTTGCAGTTCTCATTGGGGCAGCGATTTTAACATTCAAAGGAATTCATCCTCGTCAAGTTCGGTGGTTGCACTGGTTGCACGGAGAAGCTGAAGAACTCAATACTTCTGTATATGCTGCTTGTCCGCTCACCTGCGACGTGAAATTTTAATCGGCTTCTGTTCGAGCAGTCTAATGAAAATTAGCTGCGCAATCATCTCGCTGCCCGGTAGAAGCCGGGTTTTTTCATGTTTGGATGTCAAACAATTCGCAATTTCCAATTCAAAATTCGCAGTTAAGATCGGTGAGAGGCTTGAATTTATTACCGATCGATTGCCCTGCTAACTCTGGAAAACGATAGAATGGTTTTTCCCTTTGTCGATCTAAAGATCCTGCCATTACTATGCGAATTTGTATTGTTCTGGGAACTCGCCCAGAAGCCGTTAAACTAGCCCCAGTCATCGAGCGATTTCAACAACATTCTGAGTTTGACACTCGCGTAATTTTGACCGGCCAGCATATAGAGATGGTAGAGCAGGTGATGAAACTGTTTGCCATCGGTGCCGATCGCAATCTGGAAATTATGCAGCACCAGCAAACTCTAACAGATATTACTTGTCGGAGTTTGCAAGGACTGGAAAAAGTATTTCAGGAGCTAAAACCACAGTTAATTATAGGACAAGGGGATACTACTACAGCTTTGGCGGCGGCGTTGGCAGCTTTTTATCAAAAGATTCCCTTCGGTCATGTAGAAGCTGGTTTGCGGACGAACGATTTGTTCGATCCTTACCCAGAAGAAGCCAATCGGCGTTTGATTTCTCAACTGAGCCAGTTGAACTTTGCTCCTACTTCCCTAGCAGTAAAACACTTGGAGCGATCGAGCGTTCCCGGAGAAATTCATCAAACGGGCAATACTGTAATTGATGCCCTGTTAGAGGTGGCACAGCGTCAACCGGAATGTGCGGTTAAGGGACTAGACTGGAGCCAGTATCGCGTCATGCTGTCAACGGTTCATCGCCGGGAAAACTGGGAAAATTTACAGGACATCGCCCAAGGCTTTCGCCTGATTTTAGATAAGTTTCCAGATACCGCTTTACTGCTACCCTTGCATCGCAATCCTACAGTGAGAAAACCCTTGCAAGAGGCGTTGGAAAATCATTCTAGAGTCTTTTTAACTGAGCCTTTAGATTATGCCGAACTGGTAGGAGCAATTCAACGGTGCTATTTGTTGCTGACAGATTCGGGCGGCCTGCAAGAAGAAGCACCGAGTTTAGGCAAACCAGTTTTGGTACTGCGGCAAACGACGGAACGACCGGAGGCCGTTGATGCTGGTACTGCCAAACTAGTAGGGACAAATCCTCATCAAATGGCAATGGCAGCCAGCGAACTGTTAGGCGATCGATCTGCTTACGAACGCATGGCAAACGCGGTCAATCCTTTTGGCGATGGACGTGCTGCCGAACGGATCGTGCAAATCGTGAAGCACTATTTTGGGATGTGAGATTTAAGCTGTGGTAATTTTTGTCCTGTACTTATGACTATGCCACGCTATCTCAAATCCGTTACGCTGAGATTTGAGATAGTTTTTCAGATGCGATCGGAGGCCAGCAGTGAGCTTTCTAGGAAATGTTATCTGGTTGATATTTGGAGGATTTATCAGTGGCTTAGGCTACATCATCGGGGGTTTGGCACTTTGCCTGACGATCGTTGGTATTCCTTTCGGGTGGCAAACCATCAAAATCGGGTTGTCTACTTTTACCCCTTTTGGTAAAGAAGTCGTGGAACTAGAAAATGCTGATAGCCCTCTGCGCGTCATCTTCAACCTCATTTGGATCGTTCTGTTTGGATGGGAAATCGCCCTTTCTCATCTGATTCACGGACTCATCTTGTGTCTGACCATTATTGGTATTCCCTTTGGCAAGCAACACTTCAAGCTATTGATTCTGGCTTTGTTTCCCTTCGGCCGAGAATTGCGCTAAGAATAGACCTCTGGCGAAAATCCAAACTTTGGATATATAACGCAGATAAACGCAGATGATTTCGATCGGTTATCAACTTATGCAAGAGACGAGCATGAACGGAGTTCACAACCAAGGATGAAAATAGGAGATTTTCAAGCTAGGTCTAGTAACTTGCTAGCGGAGAACGGTTCAATTCATCTCGATAGCTACATGGGAGAGGGGATCTGACCCGATCGAGTTCAGCGCGGTACTTCTTGCTGTTTGATGTAAAACCCTAAGTGATTGGCAACCGGGCGCTCGCGCATCGGCAATTTAGTATGAATCGGAGCATTTAATAACTTCGGTTCCGAGCCAGTTGCCATGACTAAGGTAGTAGAACCGCCGCCATCTAGATTCACGGCTGTATAAACACCTAACTCTTCAAGCATCTTTACCAACTCAACTTCTTTTATTCCTTCGCTATAAAACGGTTGCTTGCCATCTACTAAAACCAGCCATAGTTTGTCGCCTTGACGGTTAATCCCAACTGGCACGCGGGCGTAAGGTTTATCTGGCTCGTTGGGGTTGGGAACGATCGCTTTGCCCTGGTCAACTAGCAAATTACTCCCCGCGATCGCCTGCACTGTATCTTGAGGACAATCTCCGTGGGGTAAAATTTGGGCGCGATTGTTACTTTGAAAGCACAATACCGGCCAGTTGCGTTTGATAGGAGCATAGCGATCGCCATTACCGATGGCCTGGCCGATAACCCCAACTCGATCGCCGCTGCGGGGATAGTAGTCCCATGGAGTATTTTCCCGAAAAGGATGGAAGAAATTAGCGTTAATTGCCAATTGCAGCTTAAACTCCCTCAAAAATTCTGAAGTAGTGCGGGCCTTAGTTGCCGTCCGATCTGAAGTGAGTTTACCAGGGGTGACTAGAACTTTAATTCCTGGGGTGTTTAAGTCAATGGTAACGATGTGGATCGTCATTGGACGAGGGATCGATCGCACTTCTCTTTTGTAAATAATACCAATTTTCAAAAGTAGCTAGAGCAATAGAGCATTCAGGATATGCTCCCACCCAGTCAAAGAATGAATGATATCTTCTGATAATTGTTTGACAATTTCGCCGACTTTATCTTTGACATCTGACA